>ERZ827452.2243-NODE-2243-length-15182-cov-10.584319_pt1 | contig 15182 bp, 10 predicted proteins | sample MGYA00519866_ERZ827452 | MGnify/ENA primary metagenome ERZ827452 (study PRJEB31778, sample SAMEA3449307) | human gut metagenome | biome: human gut; feature: human-associated habitat; material: faeces | place: United Kingdom | collected 2010/2012 ... | reverse complement strand
AGTCTGTCGGTTGGGCGATTTTTCATGGATTACTTAGTTGGGTGTATGTCATATATTTCCTTTTGCGCTATTAAATTCCAGTTTGCAGAGCAATAAGGCTCTCCTAGAGGGGAGCTGGCGGCGTAGCCGACTGAGGGGTGACTGCTTTAGCTACGAAACTCACCCAGCCACCCTTCAGTCTGCGCTTACGCGCAGACAGCTCCCCTCAAGGAACCTTTACGCTACAACTATATCTTATAGAAAAGCCCGGCATTGCAGGTTTTCTCCTGCAGCGCCGGGTTTTTCCGTTGTGCCAGACTCATACATAAAAACAAATTATTGACAACCCAGCGCCAAAATGCGACAATAGAGACAGAAAATTGCGCGGTGCAAATCGCAGTTTGGTCAAAAACTGCAAAACCTTGGCACACAGCGCCATGGAAAACGAGAGGAAAAAGCGGTATGGTAAATACAACGGAACACAAAACACACCGCTACAGGAGGGCTTGTATCATGGCAAAGAACGATTTTGACTGCACCACCCTGACGCCGGAGCAGCGCGACGAGCGCCTTGCACTGGACGTGGAGCGCTTGCTGCGCTTCGGGCGTAAGCATAAGCTGATCAAAGAACTGGATGAGCTGGTGGCCCGCAACACGCTGCTGGATCTGCTGCAGCTGGCCGCCCCCAGCGAGACCAAACCGCCGAAGGAGGACCCGGCGACCCCCGCCGCACTGCTGGACGAAATGGTGGAACTGGCTGCCCGCAAGGAACTGTTTGACGGTGCTGTGCCCCAGTACCGCATCAACTTTGAGACCCGCCTGATGGGGGCTCTGATGCCCCGCGAGAGCGAAGTCTGCAAAAAGTTCCATAAGCTGTACGTGAAAAAGGGTGCCAAGGCTGCTACCGACTGGTTCTATGATTTCTGCGTGGTAACGAACTATATCCGCACTGCCCAGATCGCCAAGAACATCCAGTGGAACACCGCCACCCCCTACGGCGAGCTGGAGATCACCATCAATCTGACCAAGCCCGAGAAGGACCCAAAGACCATCGCCCTGGAGCGCCTGCAGCCCAAGAGTGGCTACCCCGCCTGCATGCTCTGCAAGGAGAATATCGGCTATGCCGGGCGTATCAACTTCCCGGCCCGCCAGACCCACCGCATCGTGCCCATTGAGCTGGCAGGGGAGCAGTTCTACCTGCAGTACAGTCCATACGCCTATTTCCACGAGCATTGCATCATGCTGCACGAGCAGCATAAGCCCATGGAGATGAACAAGCAGACCCTGGCCGAGATATTTGATTTCGTCAGCCAGTTCCCGCATTACACCTGCGGCTCCAACGCCGACCTGCCTATCGTGGGCGGCAGCATCCTGAGCCACAGCCACTTCCAGGGTGGCCGCTATGTATTCCCCATGCAGAAAGCCGACATCGCCCTGCCTATGAAGGACGTGCGCTATCCCGGCGTCAAGGCGGGCATCCTGAACTGGCCTGTCTCCGCTGTGCGCCTGGTGGGCCGCAGCAGCCAGCAGATGCAGACCGTGGCCAACAACATCCTGACCGCCTGGCGCGAGTACAGCGATGAGAGCGTGGGCATTCTGGCCCACACCGGCGATACCCCCCACAACACCGTAACGCCTATCCTGCATTACGATGAGACGGACGGCTACATCCTGGACCTGGCCCTGCGCAACAACCGCACCAGCGAGGAGTACCCCGACGGTATCTTCCATCCCCACAAGGAATATCACAACATTAAAAAGGAAAACATCGGCCTGATCGAGGTCATGGGTCTGGCCATCCTGCCCGCCCGCCTGAAAGAACAGGGTGCCCAGATCGCCGAGATCCTCAGTGGCCAGCAGCCCAACACCAGCCGCAAGGAGGGCTCTAACCTGGCCGTACACGCCGATTGGATCGATGCGCTGATCGCCAAGTATGGCACGGCCCTGCGCCCCGAAGAGGCCAACGAAGTCGTGAAGAAGGAGATCGGCATCGTGTTCAGCCACGTGCTGGAGAACGCCGGTGTCTTTAAGCAGGACGCCGCCGGACAGCAGGCTTTCGTCCGCTTTATGTACAGCGTGGGCTTTAAAGCTGCCGACTAAAAATTTTATAGATTTTTTTAGAAAAAACAGGCCTCCGGGGTTGACAACCTTGGGGGCCTGTGGTATTATAATACTCGCATCTGGCGGCAGCCACTATGGAGAGGTGTCCGAGTGGTTTATGGAACTGGTCTTGAAAACCAGCGATTCGCGCGAGCGGACCATGGGTTCGAATCCCATCCTCTCCGCCATTTTGTATAACAAGTGAATAGAATATATCACTTTGACTTGTGGAGTAATACTCAAGAGGTCGAAGAGGCGCCCCTGCTAAGGGCGTAGGGTGGGAAACCGCCGCGAGAGTTCAAATCTCTCTTACTCCGCCAACAAAAGCCATGGTAAATCGTAAGATTTCCCATGGCTTTTGGTTTTATCGGGAAAAATACGCAAAACAAAAGCCCGCAGGCACCAGGATTGGGCTTGCTGGATCTGTCGAAATATAGCATGCTGAAATTGCCGCTTCGGCGGCAAGGCGCTGCACACAACGGCAGGCGGTTGGCCCCACTACCCGAAAAGGGGGAAAGACCATGCGTTTTACATTGACTTCCCATATCGGTCACAAGACTGTTACGCTGAGTTTAGTGGTAAAAAGCAATACCCGCCACCCTGGCCGGTGACGGGTATTAGAGCTTTTCTAATTCCTTAGCCCAAAGGGTCAACCGCTTGTCGCAGTGCCTTTTGTTGTCTTTATTATACCCACCCCGGCACCGCTGTCAGCCTGCTGGGGCTTTTTCACTTTCTTGCGCGGCTTATTTCAGCCAATCGATCGCTGCTTCTCCGTGCTGCTGCAAAAAGGCGTTGACCTTACCAAAGGGTGCCGACCCAAAGAACCCACGGTACGCTGAAAGCGGGCTGGGGTGGGCCGATTCCAGCACCAGCACGGGGCGGCGGTCCTGCACAGCGGCAATCACCGGCGCGTACTTTTGGGCGGGCTTGCCCCACAGCACAGCGGCCAGGGGGGCAACGCTCTGCTGCACGGCGTATTCCAGCGCGGCCTTGGTGAAAGTCTCCCAGCCCTGCTTGGCGTGGGCAAAGGCGCGGCCCTGCTCCACCGTCAGCACGGTGTTCAGCAGCAGCACGCCCTGCTGCGCCCAGGGGGTCAGGTCGTTGTGAGTGCGCTGGGTGCCGGTCTCGCTTTCCAGTTCCTTAAAAATATTGCGCAGGCTGGGCGGTGCCTTGCAGGCATCGGGCACCGAGAAAGACAGCCCCATGGCCTGCCCCGGCTCGTGGTAGGGGTCCTGTCCCAGAATCACCGCGCGGATGCCCGCGGCCGGGCAGGCGGCAAAGGCAGCAAAGATATTCTCGGCAGCCGGGTAGACGGTGGTGTGGGCGGCGGCCTCAGTCACGAAGGCGTCCAGAGCGGCAAAGTAGGGCTTGGCGCACTCGGCTGCAAAAAACGGCGCCCAATCGCCGCACTGCAGTCGGGCGGCCTGTTCGGTCAGAAGCATGGCGTACTCCTTATTATAATATGTGAAACTCTCGTGAAGCCAGTATACCACACCGGGGCCAGGGCTTGCAATACGCGATTAAACGCGGTATAATACTAATTCAGGGTGTTATACGCCCTGCCAAGTATTATAAAGGGGAGAACCGATCATGCGTTCCATCAAAACCAAACTGTTCAGCCTGGGCATGGCTGCTTCCATGCTGCTGGCTTTGGGCGGCTGTGCTATGTCTACGCCTGCCAATGTGGGCTCCATCGGCGGGGTCGAGATCCCGGCCGGTGTCTACCTGCTGGCCCAGTACAACTCTTACAACACCGCCTCCGGCCTGGCCGACCTGGCGACCGGCGAAACCGCCAACGATGTCAAGGCCGTGCTGAAGGCCCAATGCACCGGCACCATCAACGGCGAGGAAGTCACCACCGACGGTGCCGACTACATCAGCCAGCTGACCAGCCACGCCATCGAGTACTACGCTGCTGTTGAAAAGGAGTTCGACGAGCTGGGTGGTGTGCTGGATGATGCTGCCACCGCCGAGGCTGCCAACTCTGCCGACAGCCTGTGGAATTCCAACGGCGACCTGTACACCGCCAACGGCATTTCCAAGTCCACGGTGGAGACCTACCTGCTGAACGCCCAGAAGGCCAAGGCCATCCTGAACCTGACCTACGGCGCCGACGGCACCAGCCCCGTGACCGAGGCCGAGTACACCGACTACGTCAACAACGATTGCTACTACGTCGAGACCGTGCAGTTCCCGCTGGTGAACTACTCCAGCTACTCGCTGGCCACCGATGACCAGAAGTCCCAGATCGAGGACATCGCGGCCCAGTGCCTGGCTGAACTGAACGAACAGGCTACCGCCGAGACCGCCAGCAACAGCGCCCTGTACACCGCTGCCATGAATTACGTGCCCCAGGCCATGAGCGCCATGGGCAGCACGATCGAGTCTGCCCAGGCGGTCTACTACGCCGGTTCCAAGCTGTACACCCCGGACGATCTCTCCAGCTTTGGCGGCGACGGCTACAACAACCTGACCGACCCGCTGGATGAGATCCCCCTGGGCACCTGGACGACCATCGACCTGGGCACCACCCTGCTGGTGGCCCGCCGCATCGACCCGCTCAAGACCTATACCGTTGACCAGCTGAACAGCATGTATGATATGCTGACCAGCATGAAGAGCGACGAGATCCAGGATAAGCTCTACGCCGACGGCGCCGCACTGGAACATAACCTGGACAGCTCGGCCATCAATACTTACAGCGCATCCAAAATCAAAAAGACTGTCTCTAAGTAAAAGAACGTCTGTGCAACACACAGGGCGGGAGCATCACAGTATGCCCCCGCCCTTTTCTTCAGCTTTCCCCATTTTGTAAGGAGGTACATCATGACCCAAAACAAACACGTAAATCTGCTGCTGGAGGTGTTGGGCTGCTTTGTCGCGGCTGCCGGCATCTACAGCTTTGCCGTGGCATCGGGTGTGCCTGTTACCGGTGTTGCGGGCGTCTGCGCCATCCTGTACCGTCTGTTCGGTATCCCCATGGGCCTGTCCAACGTGCTCATCAATATCCCCATCATCCTGTTCAGCTACAAGGTGCTGGGCAAGTCGTTTTTGCTGCGCAGCATGCGCTGCATGGTGCTGTTCGCCGTGTTTACCGACTATCTGCTGCCCATGATGCCGGTCTACACCGGCGACCGCCTGCTGGCCACCCTGTGCGGCGGCGTCATCTGCGGCATCGGCGATGCGCTGATCTACATGCAGAACTCCAGCACCGGCGGTATCGACTTTATCACGATGGCCGTCAAGGTCAAGCACCCGCACCTGCCCTTTGGCAACATCACCTTTGCGGCGGCGCTGGCTGTCATTGTGGCCAACGGTCTGGTGTTCCACGACGTGGACTCCATCATCTACGGCCTTATCTTCAACTTTGTCTCCTCGGCGGTCATCAATAAGATGATGTTCGGCTTCTCATCCTCGATGCTGGCCATGATCGTGACCGACGACGGCGAGGCCGCCTGCAAGGAGATCGACCGCGTGGCGGACCGCGGTGCCACCATTTTACAGGGGCGCGGCGGCTATGGCGGCGCACCCAAGGATGTAGTGCTCTGCGCCTGTTCCAACAAGCAGCTGTACGAGATCGAGCACGCCATCCAGAAGATGGACCCGGCCAGCTTTATCATCATGCTGCAATCCAACGAGGTCCATGGCGAAGGCTTCCGCCAGCTGGAACTGGGCAAGAGCGAAGAAAATACGTAATTACCCATCTGTAAGGGCGGATGCTCGCATCTGCCCGCTTTTTGTAACCTATTTATATACAGAGGAACGACCATGCCAACCAAAGAAGCGATCAAGATCCGCGGCGCGCGGGTCCATAACTTGAAAAATATCGACGTTGACGTCCCACTGGGCCAGATCGTCGGCATCGCGGGTGTGTCCGGCTCCGGCAAATCCTCACTGGCACTGGGCGTGCTGTATGCCGAGGGCTCGCGCCGCTACCTGGACGCCCTGTCCACCTACACCCGCCGCCGCATGACCCAGGCCGCCAAGGCCAGCGTGGATGAGGTGCTTTACGTCCCGGCGGCGCTGGCGCTGCACCAGCGGCCCGGCGTGCCGGGCATTCGCAGCACCTTCGGCACTGGCACCGAGCTGCTGAACAGCCTGCGGCTGATGTTCTCCCGCCTGGCGTCCCACCGCTGCCCCAACGGTCACTACCTGCCGCCCAGCCTGGCTGTGGCGGCTGAAAAACCGCTGATTTGCCCCACCTGCGGGGCCACGGTGCGCGCACCCTCCGCCGAGGAACTGGCATTCAACAGCCAGGGGGCCTGCCGCACCTGCGATGGCACCGGCACCGTGCGCACGGTGGACCTGGCCACGCTGGTACCCGACCCGACGCTGAGCATCGACGATGGCGCAGTCGCCCCCTGGAATTCCCTGATGTGGAGCCTGATGACCGATGTCTGCCGTGCCATGGGCGTGCGCACCGATGTACCCTTCAACCAGTTGACCGACGCCGAGAAAGAAATCGTCTATCGCGGCCCGGCGGAGAAAAAACATATTTTTTATAAGGCCAAAAACACCCCCGAAGCCGGTGAACTGGACTTTACCTATTATAATGCGGTCTACACGGTGGAAAACGCGCTGGCCAAGGTCAAGGACGAAAAGGGCATGAAGCGTGTGGAAAAGTTCCTCAAGCAGGAGACCTGCCCGGCCTGCCACGGTACCCGTCTGTCCGAGGCCGCCCGCGCACCCCGTCTGCAGGGCATCTCGCTGGCCGATGCCTGCACGATGCCGCTGGCCGAGCTGACCCAGTGGGTGGACCGCGTGCCCGCCAGCCTGCCCGCGGAAATGCGCCCCATGGCCGAGAGCATCTGCGAGTCCTTCCGCACCGCAGCCCGCCGCCTGATGGACCTGGGGCTGGATTACCTCTCCCTGGACCGCGCCGCGGCCACCCTCTCCACCGGTGAGCGCCAGCGCATGCAGCTGGCCCGCGCGGTCCGCAACCGCACCACCGGCGTGCTCTACGTGCTGGACGAGCCGTCCATCGGCCTGCACCCGGCCAACATCGTGGGCCTGACCGGCGTCATGCACGATCTGGTCGAGGACGGTAACTCGGTGGTACTGGTGGATCACGACACCCAGGTGCTGGCCGAGTCCGATTGGATCATCGAGATGGGCCCCGAAGCCGGTGCGGGCGGTGGTTACGTCATCGCTCAGGGCACTGTGCCCGAAATTGAGCAGGACCCCAAGTCGATGATCGGACCCTTTCTGCGCCCGGCGGCCGCCGCGCTGCCTGCCGTGGCGGGGAAGAGCGACCTCTTTGCCGAGGGCCGCATCCACCTTTCTACCGATGCCATTCACACGGTGCACCCGCTGGAGATAGACATCCCCAAGGGCAGGCTGACCGTCGTCACTGGCGTGTCCGGCTCCGGCAAGACCACGCTGATTCTGGAAAGCCTGGTGCCTGCCCTTGCGGCCAGTACCGCGGGCCGTCCACTGCCGTCCCATGTCAAGGCGGTAACAGCCGAGGGCATCGAGCAGGTCAAGCTCATCGATGCCACGCCCATCGGCATCAACGTGCGGTCCACTGTGGCTACCTATGCCAACGTCCACGACGAACTGCGCAAGATTTTTTCCCACACTCAGGACGCCAAGGCCCACGGCTACAAGGCAGGCGATTTCTCCTACAATACGGGCAAACTGCGTTGCCCGGTGTGCGATGGCACCGGCGTCATCAGCCTGGACGTGCAGTTCTTGCCGGATGTCGAGATCCCTTGCCCCGCTTGCCACGGTTCCCGCTATGCCCGCGAGGCCGACGACGTGAAGCTGATCGACAAGCACGGCCGCACTACCACACTGCCCCGGCTGATGGATTGCGACGTGCATACGGCGCTGGATCTGTGCAAGGATAGGAAGCTGGTGCGCCAGCGCCTGCAAGTGCTGCAGGATCTAGGGCTGGGCTACCTGACCCTGGGCGAGGAAACGCCCAGCCTTTCCGGCGGAGAAGCCCAGCGCCTGAAGTTGGCCAGCGAGATGGAGCGCACCCAGTCCCACGCGGTGTTTGTGTTTGACGAGCCTACCATCGGCCTGCACCCGCTGGATGTGCAGACCTTGCTGGGCGTTTTCCGCACACTGATCGACAACGGCGCTACGGTCATCGTCATCGAGCATGACCTCGACGTGATCCGCAGTGCGGATTATATCGTGGATATGGGCCCGGGCGGCGGCGAAAAAGGCGGCCGTGTGGTGGCCGCAGGTACCCCAGCGCAGATCAAAGCCACGCTCGAAAGTGTGACAGGACGCTTTTTGTAAAGGTAAAACCGAACCATTTGCCAGGCGTGACCCAACAGGTTGTGCCTGGCTTTTATTTTGCAACAATATACAGAGTGCCTAAAATCAGCACCGGGAATTCGGCAAAAAAATCAAAAAAACTTGGAAAAAGGTGTTGACAAAGCAAACCGTGATTGCTATAATAATGGAGTCGTCAGCGAGAGCGCCTGACACGACAAGTTAAATATTGCCCCATAGCTCAGTTGGTTAGAGCACCTGACTGTTAATCAGGGTGTCGTCCGTTCAAGTCGGACTGGGGCAGCCAACAAAAAAATCACCGAACAATCTTCGGTGATTTTTTTATGCGGCCGTAGCTCATCTGGTAGAGCGCCACCTTGCCAAGGTGGAGGTAGCGAGTTCGAGCCTCGTCGGCCGCTCCAAAGGCAGCGGGAGAGCCGGTTGAAACAAACGTTTCAACCGGCTCTCCCGCCTTTTGTTTTATAATTCGGCGTCCGTGATTGCCAATGGCAACTTTTGGTCAATTTTGTCCTGTACGGTATAAAATCTGCAAAATGTTGTGCGTACATCCATCCTCTCTATACCGTAAACCCATCCAACAATACCTGCACAGGGCTGTACCGGTCATACAGTAAATCTTCGGCAGTGGGCGGCTCACGCAGGGGCGCGTGGGGGGCCAGCGGCAGGCGCAGGGCGGCGGCAAAATGTGGGGGATGGGCTGCGTCCGCGTTGCGCCTATGCACAGGGGAACCAGTGGCTAAGCAGAGACCGCCTGTAAGCGCGGCTGCGCGGCGCAGCAAGGGCAGGGTGTCGGCGGGCATCCCGGAGGCGGAAACCGCGCGGAACACCGCCACCGCCGCCCCTGCGCCCGGCTGCAGCGTGACCGCGGCCCGCCCGGCGGGCAGCACGCACCGCAGCACGCACAGCACCGCCGCCTGCCACAAATTGCGGGGCAGTGCCACGGGCAGCGGGGCAGGGGAGGGCATCACGTACAGCCAGCCCGGCCGCCGCCGCACGGCCTCGCTGGCGGCGGTACACAGGACGGCTGTCTCGGCGCTCAGGTCCAGCGCACGGTGCGTGGGCGGTGCAGCAAGGGCCTCCGCCAGCATCAGCAGCCGCAGCTGGGGCTGCACATCCGCCCCGGCTGCGGCCATGCCCGACAGGCGCAGGCGGCGCGGATCGTCGAAAATCTGCATTGTCACTCCCCCTCTCGTGGTGCCAAGTCCCTGTTAGTCTGTGCAAAACGGCCCGGCGGAGGAGTGGGAAATGGTTCCAGACAAAAAAAATCATGATTTTTTTGAAAAAATCCTGTTAAATGAATAACAGCCCCCTTGCAGATTTCGCAAGAATAGGGTACAATAGTAGCATACGGCAGAGCGGGTGACCGGGCTGCCGGGTACAACAAAAATCTTGGGAGGATTTAACAATGGCTGTTAAAGTTGCTATCAATGGTTTTGGCCGTATCGGCCGTCTGGCTTTCCGTCAGATGTTTGAGGCTGACGGCTACGAAGTTGTCGCTATCAACGATCTGACCAGCCCCGCTATGCTGGCCCACCTGCTGAAGTATGACACCGCTCAGGGCTCTTTCCTGGGCAAGATCGGTGAGCACAAGCACACCGTCGAGGCTGGCGAGGACTACATCGTCGTCGACGGCAAGAAGATCACCATCTATGCCATTAAAGATGCTAAGGATTGCCCCTGGGGCGAGCTGGGCATCGATGTTGTTCTGGAGTGCACCGGTTTCTACACCAGCAAGGACAAGGCTATGGCTCACGTCCAGGCTGGCGCTAAGAAGGTCGTTATCTCTGCCCCCGCTGGCAAGGATCTGAAGACCATCGTCTACTCCGTCAACGAGAAGACCCTGACCACTGAGGATCAGGTCATCTCCGCTGCTTCCTGCACCACCAACTGCCTGGCTCCTATGGCCGACACCCTGAACAAGACCTTCCCCATCGTCTCCGGCATCATGACCACCGTTCATGCTTACACCGGCGACCAGATGATCCTGGACGGTCCTCAGCGCAAGGGCGATCTGCGCCGTGCTCGTGCTGGCGCACAGAACATCGTTCCCAACACCACCGGTGCTGCTAAGGCTATCGGCCTGGTCATCCCCGAGCTGAACGGCAAGCTGATCGGCTCTGCTCAGCGCGTTCCCGTTCCCACCGGCTCTACCACCATCCTGGTTGCCGTTGTCAAGGGCAAGGACGTCACCAAGGAAGCCATCAATGCTGCTATGAAGGCTGCTGCCTCCGAGAGCTTCGGCTACAACGAGGATCCGATCGTTTCTTCTGACGTTATCGGCATGCGTTACGGCTCTCTGTTCGACGCTACCCAGACCATGGTCGCTAAGATCGACGACGACACCTATCAGGTTCAGGTCGTTTCTTGGTACGACAACGAGAACTCCTACACCTCTCAGATGGTTCGCACCATTAAGTACTTCGCTGAGCTGTAATCGAAAGATTTTAGCTGCGAACTGCTGAATAGTAGGTAAGCACCGCGCCCCCTCCGCTGGAAACAGCGGCGGGGGCGCTTTTTGTTGTTATCGCACGTTTCATTTCTCATTTCTCACTCTATCCGGCAATGAGAAACGTTTGAGAAACGTAATGGAACCGCCCCTACATCCACCACGCACCCGGCCAGCCGTAGGGGCGGATCCCATATCCGCCCCCTACACGCAGCCATATTTATCGGGGCATTCAATTTGTGCCGCGTGGGGCGGGATAGCGTGTGGTGATATCGGTTTGCTTTAGGAGATAATCGACGCTGACATTGTACAGATGAGAAAGCGCAACGAGAATTTCCGCTGTAAGCTGTTGGGTGCCGGTTTCGATATAACTGTATTTACGCTGCGTTATGCCGATTTTATCGGCAACAAATTGCTGGGTATAATCGTTGTCCTCCCGCAAGGCACGAATACGAGTATCCATGGGATTCTACCTACTTTCCTATTGATAAGAAAAGAATAGGCTAGATAGAATCTGTCTATTGACTTTTAGATGAATTTTATCTAAAATGAAATAAGAGACCCCACATTGGAAAATTCGACGTAAAAAGAGGAGGAGACTATGAACGAAACAAACGCAAATTCGAAAGTAGAAATGGACCAGGCACCTGAAAGCAGAGACAAATTGATTTGTCCTCGGTGCGGAAAGCCTATTGATCCCAAGGAAAAGAAATGCCCGCATTGCGGCATGAAGAATAATCTTATCCGTTGCAAAGCTTGCGGTGCAACTATGGCGAAATCTGCTAAAAGTTGTCCGAAGTGCGGTGCAAAAAACAAAAAGCCGTTCTATAAATGTGTTTCATTCTGGCTTGTGGTTGTTATTGTTTTGTTAATGGTATCCTGCTCTACATCCAAAGATGGAAATAGCAGCTCGACGGCGGAAACAAAGCAGGGTGCAGTATCTAGCAGCACAACAACCAGCAGCGAAGCAGCAACCAGCAGTGAAGCAGCAACCAGCAGCACGGAGAGCACTGCGAGCGAGGTGGAAGAAGAACAGCCCGCAGAAGAATCGTCAGCATCCATCGGTCAAAAGAACGCGCTGCGTAAGGCACAACAGTATTTAAGCGCAATGCCGTTCTCTTATTCTGGCCTGATTGAGCAGCTTGAATTTGAAGGCTACAACACCGAGGACGCAACGTATGCGGCAGATAACTGCGATGCAGACTGGAACGAGCAGGCGGTAAAAAAGGCTAAACAATATTTGGAAACAATGGCGTTCTCCCGTGATGGTCTAATCGAGCAGCTTGAATTTGAAGGCTACACTGCAGAACAGGCAGCATACGGTGCAGAACAGAACGGTTATTAATAACTAAAAAAGAGGCATTTCCCCGCAAGGGGAAATGCCTCTTTACCTTTTCGCGTTTACTTCGCGCCGCGGCCGGCAAACACAACGTACACCGTCTTAAACAAGATCTTAATATCGCCCCACAGGGACCAGTTATCGATATACTGGACGTCCAGCTTGACGACTTCTTCAAAATCCTCAATATTGCTGCGGCCGCTGACCTGCCACAGGCCCGTGATACCGGGCTTCATGGACAGGCGGCGCTTGTGGTGGCTCTCGTACTGCTTATATTCGTCTAGCGTCGGCGGGCGGGTACCAACCAGGCTCATATCGCCGCGCAACACGTCAAAGAACTGCGGCAGCTCGTCGATGCTGGTCTTGCGGATGAACTTGCCCACCTTGGTGATGCGGGGGTCATCCTGCATTTTAAACATCAGGCCGTTCATTTCGTTCTGGGCCATCAGGCTCTTTTTGCGTTCCTCGGCATCCATATACATGCTGCGCAGCTTGTGGATGTAGAACACACGGCCGTTCAGACCGACGCGCTTCTGCTTAAAGATCAGCGGGCCGGGGCTTTCCAGCTTCAGCGGGATAGCCGTAATGGCGATGATGGGCACGCTGATGATGCAACCCACCAGACCGCCGACAATGTCCATCGCGCGCTTCAGCACGCGGTCACGCAGTTTCAACTCCAGGGTGCCCATCGTGACGATGTTGCCTCCGGCGCAGCGGCCCAAAATGCGGGAAAACCGCACGGCGCTGGTCTCACCGCAGCAGCGTTCCTCGATGCGGTCCAGCAGCAGCAGGCGGAAATGCACGGTCAGGCCCATGCTCTCCATCTCTTCCAGCACAGGGATGAAGGATTCGCCGCTGTCCATGGGGATGTCGACGTAGATCTCATCCAGCGCAGCCTGGCGGATCCAATCCATAAAGTTGTCGTAGTTGGCGGTCACCGGAACACCGGCCAGCGTGGAGCCAATCTCCGAAGCCGGGGCTTCCAGAATTGCCACGCCGCTGATGCGCTTGGACCAGTCCCGCTGCAACTCGTTAACTAACAGTTCGGCGCGGTCCTGGGTGGTGATAAGCCCCACCAGGCTTTCTAGGCCGGATTGGCTCTGGATCTGGAGCAGCGACCGCTTGAGCAGCCCGTGGGCGATGGGCAACAAAGCAAAGTTGATAAGCGGCACCGCCAGCGTGAAGTAGCGCGAATCCAGCATCGTGGCTTTCGTCAGCAGCATGGCGGTGGAGTAGACCAGCGCCAGCAGCACATTGAACTTGATGGAAAGCTTGATTTCCTCGCCGCTGGTGCGGGTGACGATGTTTTCCGTTTGGTCAAAACAGATGAACGTCGCCACAAAGGCCAGCATCAGCAGGCAGATGGTCTGCACCCAATCGCTGGGGGCGTAGGGGACCAGTTGCTTCAACAGCCCGTCCGTTACCAGCCAGGCCAGCAGGGTGCTGAGCAGCAGCACCACAAGGTCCGTTAAGAAAACGTAGATATATTGTAGTTTTTCACGCTTCGTGATCATTCGGGTGTGTGTTCCTTCCTCAAACAAAGGGGCTGGCTGGCAGTTTCCGCAAAGCCGCTGCCCCAAAACATGATTACTTAGTATTCATACTATCATATTTAGTCCGGGTTTTCAACACAGGAATGATTTCCGTGTTGAAACTTGTCGAAAATTTGGCACTTTGTCAAGTTTCAAGCGTAGCTTGACACGATATTTTGCCGAATTTGCTTGCCACAGGGCGCATTGTGCTTTATAATATTAAATAAGTATACATATGTTTGTGGCTGGGGAGGATCTCTATGGCTACCATCGACATTAACCAATACATCGAGCAGAGCGGCATGCGCAAGGCGCGGTTTGGCGGATACGAGCCAGACGACGTGCGCCAGGCCATGCTGGACCTGTGCAGCGATTACGAACAACGGCTGAACACCGCTGCCCAGCAGGTGCGCGGCGCCCAGCAGGAGGCTGAGGCTCTGCGCCGCCGCTGCCAGACGCTCATTGGCCAGAACCAGAATTTGGCCACGCAGAATGCCTCGCTGGCGGGCAAGGCCGACCGCATTGCCCGGATGCAGAGCGATATGGAGACGCGCTACTCCAAAGTGCAGGAGCGCAACCACTCGCTGACTGACCAGGTGGCGATGCTGCGCCTGAAAAACACCGATCTGGAACTGAAAAATAAAGAGCTGACCGAGCGGGCTGAGAACGCCGATGCCGCCCTGCGCATCAAAGGGCGGGAGCATGACCAGGCCAAACAGCAGGTGTTGGCCGAGCGGGATTCCGTGGTGGCCGGGGCGCAGAAAGAAGCCGCCCGCATCCGCAGCCAGGCCCGGGAGGAAGCCGACCAACTGCTGAAGGACACCAACCTGAAAGCCGAGGCTATCGACCAGCTGGCCCGGGAGCAGGCCATCGGCCAGGCCCGCAAGATGGTGCAGGCCGCTACCGAGGAGACCCGCGAAATTCAAAACGCCCACCGCCTGCGCCTGCAAGATCTGCAAAGCCGTATCGACGCCATGGAGCAGCAGCGCGCCAAACTGATGGATTTCCTGGCAAAGATGATTGCAGAACTGCAGGAGACCCAGGACTACGCCCAGCAAAACACCCCGCAGCCACTGGAAAATAAGGAGACGACCGAGCCTTCGGCTGAGCCGCAGCTGGATCTGTCGCCCACGGCGGTGGATGCCGCTGCCAGCGCCCTGCGCACCGAGGATACCAACGACGCGCAGCCTGCCCCGGCCCCCGAGGAGCTGACCGACGAGGACGGCCAGCCCCGCAACTGCGTGGTGGCTCCGGGATGGAATGACCACGCCAACGATACCCGCGTGGCCCGCCCGGTACCCGACGGCCCCGAAAAACAACCGCAGCCGGAATATTTCGATACCACCCCCACCGCTAACGAGCTGCACACCCTGCAGACCCCGCCGGCCGAAGCCGCCGCCAAGCCGAAGGAAGAGGTAGAAATTCCGGGCGCCATTTTCTCTTACCCCATCCTTCGCCAGAAGGGGGAGCCGATTTTGGACGAGGAACCGCCGGTGCGCGGGCCCCACACCCCGCTGCTGCCGAACCTGGACACCGACGC
>ERZ827452.2240-NODE-2240-length-15188-cov-4.295513_pt1 | contig 15188 bp, 16 predicted proteins | sample MGYA00519866_ERZ827452 | MGnify/ENA primary metagenome ERZ827452 (study PRJEB31778, sample SAMEA3449307) | human gut metagenome | biome: human gut; feature: human-associated habitat; material: faeces | place: United Kingdom | collected 2010/2012 ... | reverse complement strand
CGACACCGGCCACATACTCCGGGATGATCGCGCTGAATACTTCCTCGCTGCTGGGTTTGTACAAGATCTGACTGCGGCGTGCCTCGGCTTTCTGCTGCTCGGTGGGTTCCATGGCCAGCGGCAGCACCTCGATGGAGACAGCCGTCTGGGTCATCATGGAATCGAACCGGGTGTAGCAAAGCTTTACGGCGTCATACTCGCCCTTGCGGTAGCCTTCGGTGATCTGGCGCGCCAGCTGGAAGCACTGTCCCACCGAAATATCGGCGGCCAGCAGCACCTCCTGCGTGAACAGTTCGGCTTCGTGGTGGGCAAAGTACTCTGCCGAGCGCTTGCCGATGGGCAGCACTTCCACATTGCCGCTTTCCTGTGCGGCCAGCTTGAGCACATTGGCGTTGTAACCGCCGGCAAGGCCGCGGTCACCGGCAATGACCACCAGCAGCGTGCGCTTGATCTCGCTGCGGCGCAGGTAGGGGTTGCGGGCCCGGGGGTCCGCTGCCGCGATCTCGGTCAGGGTCTTGTACAGCGTTTCAAAATAGGGTCGGCTGTGCTCGACCCGCTCCTTGGCACGGCGCATTTTGGAGGAAGCCACCAGCTCCATGGCCTTGGTGATCTGCATGGTGCTCTCTACGCTTTTGATGCGCAGCTTGATGTCCTTCATGGAACCAGCCATGCGTTACGCCTCCTTCCCTTTAATGCGCCTTGACAAAGCTTTCGGTATACCGGGTCAGCACGGTCTTGAGTTGCTCCTCGGTGTCCTTATCCAGATTGCCGGTGGTGCGGATGGTGTCCATCACGGCAGCCCCGGCGGCATCGCTGTCCAGATACTCGTACAGGCTCTTCTCGTACTCTGCCACATCCGGCACCTTGACGTTGACAAGGTAGTCATGGATGGTGGCGTACAGGATGGCAACCTGCTTTTCCACAGGCACGGGCGCGGAGCGGTTCTGCTTGAGCACTTCCACGATGCGCTCGCCCTGTGCCAGACGTGCCTTGGTGTCGGCGTCCAGATCAGAGCCGAACTGCGCAAAGGATTGCAGTTCGCGGTACTGGGAGTAGATCAGCTTCAGGGTACCGGCCACCTTCTTCATGGCCTTGATCTGAGCGTTGCCGCCGACACGGGACACCGAAATACCGGGGTTGACTGCCGGCATAACGCCGGAGTGGAACAGCTCGGTCTCCAGGAAGATCTGACCATCGGTGATGGAGATGACGTTGGTGGGAATGTAGGCGGAAACGTCGCCCGCCTGCGTCTCGATAATGGGCAGAGCCGTCAGGCTGCCGCCGCCCAGCTCGTTGGAAAGCTTGGCAGCGCGCTCCAGCAGACGGGAGTGCAGATAGAAAACGTCGCCGGGGTAAGCCTCGCGTCCCGGAGGACGGCGGATCAGCAGCGACAGGGCACGGTAGGCCACAGCGTGCTTGGAAAGGTCATCGTAGATGATGAGGACGTGCTTGCCCTGCTGCATGAAGTATTCGCCCATGGCGCAGCCGGAGTAGGGGGCGATATACTGCAGGGGAGACAGCTCGGATGCGGTAGCGGACACCACGATGGTGTAGCCCATGGCACCGGCTTCGGTCAGGCTCTGCACAAGGTTTGCCACGGTAGAGCGCTTCTGACCGATGGCAACATAAATGCAGATGACGTCCTTGCCCTTCTGGTTGATGATGGTATCGGAAGCGATGGTGGTCTTGCCGGTCTGGCGGTCACCGATGATCAGCTCGCGCTGACCGCGTCCGATGGGGATCATGGAGTCGATGGCCTTGATGCCGGTCTGCAGCGGCTCCTTGACGGGCTGGCGCTCGATGATGCCGGGCGCGCGGCTCTCGATGGCGCGGTACTCGGTGGTCTCGATGGGGCCTGCGCCGTCGATGGGCTGACCCAGTGCGTTGACCACGCGGCCGATCATGGCATCGCCCACCGGCACGGAGACTACCTTGCCGGTGCGCTTGACGATGCTGCCTTCTTTGATGCCGGCATCCGAGCCCAGCAGCACGATGGAAACGGTATTTTCCTCAAGGTTCTGGGCCATACCGTATTCGCCGTTGTCAAACTGGAGCAGCTCGCCTGCCATGCACTTTTCCAGACCGCTGGCCCGGGCGATGCCGTCGCCCACCATAATGACCGTGCCGGTCTCGCTCTGCTCGATGGCATTTTCGTAATGCTTGATCTGCGCACGGATGATCTTGGAGATCTCTTCAGGTTTCAGTTGCATCTTTGTTTGTTCACCACTCAATTCATAATAGTCATTTCGGGTGGAAATTCGTTCTGTGCTCTGCCCCGTTTGCAAAGGGCAGGGAAAAAGTTACAAAGTGACCGCCGCAATATCCCGGCGCAGGGAGACAAGACGGTTCTGGACGGTGCCGTCCAGCTCGGTGCCCTCGATATCCAGCCGGATACCGCCCAGCACCTTGGCATCCACCTTGGTTTTAAGGTCGATGGTCTTGCCGGTCAGGCTTTCCAGCTTGGCGTGCAGCGCCGCGCGCTGCTGCTCGGTCAGCGGAACAGCCGAGACAGCCGTAGCTTCCAGAATGCCGTGCGCCTGATTGTAGCGGATGCGGTAGGCCCGTGCGCAGCCGGACAGCTCCCGCAGGGTGCCCTTTTCGCACAGGATCTTTAAAAAGTTCAGCACATAGAGGTGGACCTGCCCGCGCAGGGCTTCGTCCAGCAGGCCGCAGCGCTCCTTTTTGGGGATGCTGGGGGTGCTGAGCAGCCGCAGGTAGTCCGGGTTTTGCTTGAGAAGCTGTTGCACCTCGTCAAGCTCGCCCAGAATGCGGGTCTCCAGCCCTTCCTCTGCCGCCAGATCGTACAGACTGCCGCCGTACATCTTTGCAGTTTCGGTCATGATGCTTCACCCACGTTTTTGATAAATTCGTCGATCAGGTCCTTGTGGTCCTTCTCGCTGATCTCGCGCTCCACCACCTTGGATGCGATCTCCATGGCGATGCCGCCGATCTCGTCCTTGACCTCGTTCACAGCCTTCTTGCGCTCCTGCGCAATGTCAGCTTCGGCCTTCTGCTTCAGCGCAGCGGCCTGTGCGCGGGCCTCGCCCACGATCTCTTCCGAGCGGGCGGTGGCGGTCTTTTGCGCCGCAGCCACGATCTGGTTGGCCTCGGTGCGGGCGTTCTGCAGGTTCTGCTCGTACTCCGCCTTCATGGCCTCGGCCTCGGTGCGCAGCTTTTCGGCGTCCGCGATCTGGCTGTCCGCCTTGGCCTTGCGCTCGGCGATCACCTGTTTGACCGGATTCAGCAGGAACTTTTTGAAGATGACCAGCTGGATCATCAGGTTGCAGATCTGGGCCAGAAAGGTCCAGCCATCCAGCGTGATCAACGCCTGATACAGTTCCATAAGCGTCTCCTTTCGTTATTTTGTAAAAGGTTCCGCTTATGCCAGGAACTTCATGAACATACCGGGTGCCAGGAAGATCAGCAGCAGGCCGGTGACGAAGCCGTAAATACCGGTGGTCTCGGCGCAGGCGATACCCAGAAGCATCGTCGACGTCAGTTCACCCTTCATTTCCGGCTGGCGGGCGATGGCCTCGACGGCCTTACCTGCGGTGTAACCTTCGCCGATACCAGGGCCGATACCGGCAATCAGCGCCAAACCTGCGCCGATGGCGCAGCCCATGAGTACGATTGCTCTTTCTAACATGATATGATCCTCCTAATAGTATTCACAAGTTTCATTTCACGCGGCGTCCGCCGCGGTGGTCATGGAGTCGTCCGGCCTCAGTCTGTGGCCGTGGAAATGTACATCATCGTCAGCATGCAGAAGATGAACGCCTGCATGAAGCTGCCGAACCAGTCGAAGTACAGGCTGGGAATGGCGGGAATGCCCACGGTCAGCCAGGGATAGCTGACGCCCAGGCAGGTGAGAACGCCCAGCACCCCCAAAATGGCGGCAAGGATGCCCACCACGAAGGGGAACTTCTTCTTGGATTTTTTGCCCAGAACAATCAGAGCAGCCCCTGCGGCGGCAACCGCGATGCCAACGTACAGCTGGGAGCCCAGCAGATGGAACAGGGCGGCGCTGGCGGTGGTGAGGGCGGCATAGATCAGCGCACTGATGACCGTGCCGGACAGGATGTTGCCGAAGTGACGGCAGGCCATGGACACGGGAGTGAAGCACTCACTCATGATGTTGATGGGCAGCAGAATGAAGAGGGGATCCAGGAAGCCCTTCAGGTAGCCCCCCAGGCCGTTGGCCTTGATCTTATGGTAGGTGATGAGCACGAACACCACAAGACCCCAGGCAAGCTCCGTCATTAAGTCCGCCGTGGGGCTCCAGATGCCCAGAAGGCTGATGAGATTGGAGAAGATGCTGGTGACGAAGATGGCTCCGACCAGGGGAATGTACCGGTCAAATTCCGGCCCCATATTGCCCCGGACGAAATTTACCAGAGCGTTGTAGGCCATTTCCGCCACGGCCTGCTTCCGGGAGATGCCGGTGACCTTCAGTCCGGAGCCCAGCCAGATGCACAGGGCGGAGACGATGATGAGCACCAGCCAGGCGACCAGCAGGGTCTGGGTAATCTGCACCGTTCCGAACAGGGGGACGTTTTCGAAGGTGGCCAGGATTCGCGCGCCATTGATTTCAACTTCCATAGTAGACAATCACCTCATTATTCTTAGTCGAAAACTTAGCTTTCAAAGGTTTCCAAGTGATCTTCCGGCTCCTCCTCGTCAGGAAGGGGCTTTGCCGCGGTGCCGGCATTGGGCTCGAAGAGCTTGCCCCGGCTTTGCAGGAAGAGGATCACCACATTGGGGAAGAGAATGGGGGCGGCACCGGCTACAAAGTGAATGGGCTTGATGAGATAGCAGGCCACTACCCACACCGCCTGAATCAGCAGCCGCAGATTGTAGCTACGCTGGAACCGGGCCTTCATGCGCTTTTTGTTGTCGATTTCCGTGGCGCTCTGCACCGTCAGGCAGAGAATGGCAAAGTTTGCCACCGCCACTACCGTGCCGCAGACCGCACCCAGCAGAATCCGGAAAAGATCAAAGGTGCCCACACCAACGAGACTCAGCACAAACAGGGCGGCGATCAGAATCCCGTCACAGACCAGGGTGCCCAGGGTGATGCGGGTCAGCTCCTTACGGGAAGCAGGTTGCAGTTTCATGGAAACGCTCCTTTTTAGGAATGATCGTTAAAGCCCACCGGGGGCTTGGGGTTGCCGGTGATTTCCTGGGCGGCCTTCTGCATGGAATGCAGACAGGCCCGGGCGGTGCGAATGCTGGTGAGTATCCCAAGGATACCCAAAACCGCCACAATCCAAAGCCCCAGACCGAATTTGTGCCGAAGGTACTCCGCCAGAAGCAGAAAAAACACGGTGGGGAAGATGGCGGAGAAGCCGAACTGACCTACCCACATGAGCAGCGCGAGGAACTTCAAATTTCCACCTCCCCGACATCCTCATTTGGATATTATTATAGCGATATCCGCCGAAAAAAGCAAGATTTTTTTGTGGAATTTTTCAAAGGACGGCGGTTTCATGTACGATTGTTTGCACTTTGTTCACAAAAGATTTGCTTATCCTCTTCCCAATTGCCCGAAAGTATTGTAAAATAGAGAAAAATTCCGGCGGGAACAGGAGAGAGCTATGGAACAGGAACTGGAGATTCTCCAGGGCGCGGTCAGTGCCGTGGTCTATCAGAATTATGAAAACGGCTACGCGGTACTCCGGCTGAACTTAGGCGGCGGGCAGACGGTGACGGTGGTGGGTACGATTCCCCTGCCCGCGGTGGGCGAGCGGCTGATGGTCACGGGCAAGTGGAGCACCCATTCCAATTATGGACGTCAGTTCGAGGCGGAATTTCTGGAGCGGCTCATGCCCCAGACCTCCGTGGAAATTCTCAACTACCTGTCCAGCCGGGTTATCAAGGGCATCGGCCCCCGGACGGCCTCCCGGATTGTGGAGATGTTCGGCGAACAGACCCTGGCCATTATGGAGCGGGAGCCGGAGCGGCTTTCGGAAGTCCCCGGCATTTCCCGGGAAAAGGCTCGGAAAATCGGGGAGGAATTCAAGCTCCATGTGGGCATCCGGCAGATTATGGAGTTTTTCGCCCTGCACCATTTGAGCGCGGAGTTGGCGGTGCAGGTGTATAAGCGGTACGGCGACAGCACCATGGAGCTTCTGTATGACGACCCGTACCTGCTGATGGACGAGGAGCTGAACGCCTCCTTCGGGGCAGTAGACCAGTTCGCTATCAGCCTGGGCGTTGCTGGGGACGATCCCCGGCGGGTGGAAGCGGGCACTCTGTTCGAGCTGAGCTATAATCTTACCGGCGGCCACTGCTTCCTGCCGGAGGAAAAGCTCATTGCGGCCACCGCCCGGCTTTTGCAGCTGGATAGTGACGAGCCGGTGAAGCAGGGCATTGCAAGGCTACTGGAAGCTGACCGGCTGGTAAGAGAGCGGCTTGCTGGCATCACGGTGATTTACCTTCCGGAACTGCACGAGGCGGAAACCGAGTGCACGAGAATGCTTCTGGACTTTGCCGGTCACAGCTTCCCGGAGCCCCGGGGGCTGGACAGGCAGATTCAGGCCATTGCCAAGGAAAGCGGCATCGAGTATTCCGAAGAGCAGACCCAGGCCATCCGGGAGGCGGCCACCGCCGGTCTGCTGCTGATTACCGGCGGCCCCGGTACCGGTAAAACCACCATTTTGCGGGGCATTCTGGAACTTTTAGGCCAGAATCAGCTCCGCTGTCTTCTGGCCGCGCCTACAGGCCGGGCGGCCAAGCGGCTGACGGAGGTCACCGGGGAGGATGCTTCCACCATCCACCGGCTGCTGGAAGCGGGCATCGACCCGGCCACAGGAAAGATGTTCTTTGCCAGAGACGCGGAAAATCCCCTGAAATGCGACGCGGTGATTGTGGATGAAATGTCCATGGTGGACGTGTCCCTGCTTTATAGTCTGCTTCAGGCCATCCCTACGGGCAAACGGCTGATTCTGGTAGGCGACCCGGATCAGCTGCCGCCGGTGGGGCCGGGCTTTCCCTTCGGGGATATGCTGCGAAGCGGAAGCCTTCCCACCGTCCGGCTGACGGAAATTTTCCGACAGGCTCAGAAAAGCCTGATTGTCATGAATGCCCACCGGGTGAATCAGGGGGAAATGCCGGATTTGAAATGCGTCAGCAGCGATTTTTTCTTCATGCGCAGAACCAGTGAGGAGGCGGTGTGCGCCCTCATCCGGGATTTGTGCGCCACAAGACTTCCTCAGAAGATGGGCATCCCCACGGATCAGATTCAGGTGCTTTCCCCCACCCGGAAGGGGGCGGTGGGTACGGTGAACCTGAATCGGCTTCTTCAGGCGGCGTTGAATCCCCAATCTCCGGACAAAAAAGAACGATCCTACGGGGATTATCAGTTCCGGGAGGGAGATCGGGTGATGCAGATTCGCAACAACTACGACATCCTCTGGAAAAAGGCCGACGGCAGCGCCGTGGGGGCGGGAATCTTCAACGGCGACGTAGGCAGGATTCAGACCATCGACCCGGCCTCGGAGACCCTGACCGTCCTCTTTGACGACCGGCTGGCGGAGTACGACTTCACCCAATTGGGGGAGCTGGAGCCGGCCTATGCCATGACCGTCCATAAAAGTCAGGGCAGCGAGTATCGGGCGGTGATTCTCACCGCCTGGAACGGCTCGCCCTACCTTCTCAGCCGGAGTATCCTCTATACCGCCATCACCAGAGCACGGGAGCTGCTGATCATCGTAGGCCGGGAGGAAACCGTGGGGGTCATGGTGGAAAACGCCCGGAAGAACCGGCGGTACAGCGGCCTGAAGCTGCGTTTGCAGGGGAAAGTGGAATGAAACTGATTTCTCTTGTGCTGGAATTTCTCTTCCCGCCCAAGTGCGTGCTCTGCGGGAAAATCCTTCAGAATGGGGAGCTGGATCTGTGCCGGGAGTGCCGTCTGGCGGCTCCAACCTACCCAAATCGGAAAAAGAAGCTCCAATTTCTTGACAGCTTCGCCGCTGTCTGGTACTATGAAGGGAACGTCAGAAGAAGTCTGCTTCGGTATAAGTTCCGGGGGCGCAGGAGTTATGCCGCTTCCTACGGAAGGCTCCTTGCCATGATGCTGGAGCGGGAATACCCGGAGGGCTTCGATGTGCTGACCTGGGTACCGGTGAGCCGCCTGCGAAGGTTCCGCCGGGGCTATGACCAGGCGCGGCTTCTGGCAATCGCCGTGGGACGGGAACTTTCTATGGAGCCTGTTCCGCTGCTGCGAAAAATTCGAAATAATCGCCCCCAATCCGGCCTGAAGGGCGGGGAAGCCCGGCGGGCAAACGTGCTGGGCGTCTACCGGCTTTGTCCGGGTGTGAGTCTGTCGGGAAAGCGGGTTCTGCTCATCGACGACATTCTCACCACCGGCGCCACCGCCGGAGAATGCGCCAGGGTGTGTCTTGGTGCCGGGGCGAAGGAAGTACATTGCGCCGCTGTGGCGGCGGCACGAAAGTAAAGGTGTAGCTATGTCTCTGTTTTCTATGTTTTCCAATGATCTGGGCGTGGATCTGGGCACGTCCAATGTGCTGATTTATGCCGACGGCAAGGGTATCGTCGTTCGGGAGCCCTCCGTTGTGGCGGTAGACCGGAACACCGGCAAGATTTTGCAGGTAGGCGCCGCCGCCCGGAATATGCTGGGCAGAACCCCCGGCAACGTGGTTGCCATGCACCCGCTGAAGGACGGCATTGTCTCCGACCATGAGATGACCGTCCGGATGCTTCAGGAGATGTTCAAGACTGCCACCAAGGCAGGTCTGTTCACCCCCAAGCCCCGTGTGGTCGTCTCCGTCCCCTCCGGCGTATCCGAGGTGGAGGAGCGCAGTGTCATCAACGCCGCCATCGAAGCCGGTGCCCGCCGGGTGTTCCTCATTGAGGAGCCTCTGGCTGCCGGTCTGGGCGCCGGCCTGGATATCCGGGGCGCCAGCGGCCACATGGTGGTGGACATCGGCGGCGGCACTACGGACATCGCCGTGCTGAGTATGAACGGCGTTGCCGTGTCCTCTTCCCTGAAAATTGCGGGCAACTATTTTGACGAAATGATTATCCGCTATGTCCGCCGTCAGCACGGCGTGGTCATCGGTCAGGTCACTGCCGAAAGCGTGAAAATCCAGATCGGCCAGGTCTACCCCCGGGACGAGGAGCGGAGCATGAACATCAAGGGTCGGGATTTCAAAACCGGTATGCCCAAAATGGTTACCCTGACCTCCACGGAGATTTACGAGGTGCTTCGCCGTCCTGCCCGGCTGATTGCCGATGAGGTGCTGGCGGTGATGGAGGAAACCAGCCCGGAGCTGATTTCCGACATTTCCGAAAACGGCATTACCATCACCGGCGGCTGCGGCCAGCTGTGGGGCATGGATCTGCTGCTTATGGAGCGCACGGGCATTGCCTGCATTCTGGCGGACGACCCGGATTCCTGCACCGCCTACGGCGCGGGCAAGAGCCTGGCCTGGATCAACAACATGCAGGAGGGCCCCATCAACATTGCCCGCCGCCGAGCCATGCGGAGCTAAGGAATCATGAAAATTTATCAATAGAATTTGTAGGGGCGACGATTCGTCGCCCGCGGGCGGCCAATGGCCGCCCCTACATAGCGTTACGGGGTCGCTGCAAGTATTTTGCGGCGGCCTTGCTTTGTTGACAGGGGTCAATCTTAAGAAAAACGTAAGGTGCCAAAAGATTGACAAAATATTACAATTTTGTTATGATAGGCAAAAAGGAAAGGAAGTACCCCTATGAAAAAGTGGATTTCGCTTCTATTATGCCTGACCCTGTTGCTTTCTCTCACGGCCTGCGGCACGGGGGACACCGTGGAGACCACGGTGATTGCCACCGCCGTGCCTGCCCAGACCGAGCCCACCCAGGCAGAATCCGCGCCGGAGGACGGCATTTACACGGTGTCTACCCCCGATGAATTCATCGAGGCCATCGGTTCCGACCGGACAATCCATGTCAGCGGCGGCACCCTCGACCTGTCTACCGCCCGCTCCTATGGCAAGGACACCGGCAACGAAAAGTGCGCCTGGGAGGAAGAATTTGACGGCTACCAGCTGGTAATCCACGACGTGAAGAACCTGACCATTACCGGTGACGGCAAGGTGGCCACCGAAATTGCCACCCAGCCCCGGTATGCCCAGGTGCTGTACCTCCGGAGCTGTGAAAACGTTGCGCTCTCCGGTTTCACTGCCGGACATACCCCGGAAGCCGGCTCCTGCGTGGGCGGCGTGGTGTACTTGGAGGGCTGCACCGGCGTTTCCGTCCGGGACGTGGGTCTGTACGGCTGTGGCGTCATCGGCGTGTATACCCAGAACTGCCGGGACGTGACCGTTGCCAACAGCGATATTTACGAGTGCTCCTACCAGGGTGTGTACTTCCAGGACAGCACGGGTATCCGGGTTGCCAACTGCCGGTTCTATGACCTGGGCAAGAAGGATGACTGGGGCGCGGAGGCGGTGTTCCTGCTGGGCAACTGCTCGGATGTCCGGGTTTCCGACTGTGAGATCTACGACAACCGGGTGGATTCCTTCATCACCAGCACCAGCGTTGACCAGGTGGTGTTCCGGAACAACACCTTCCGGGACAACGAGCTTCAGGGCTGCGCCCTGAACACCTTCGGCAATTTTGTTACCCTGGACGGAAACACCTTTGAAGGTGTCATTGCCCGGTGGTTTTTCAGTGGCTGCGGCGCGGTGGATGCCGACGGCAATACCATCACCGAGGACGACCTCCGGGGCATTGCCCGGGACGACATGGTGCCTGAGGAGACCGTGGAGCCTACCTCCGTCACCGTGAAGAACGCCGATGAATTCCTGGCGGCCATCGCTCCCAACGCGGAGATCATCATCGATGCCAAGGAAATCGACCTGAGCACCGCCAAGGACTACGGCGGCGGGCCGCAGAAATACTACTACTGGCAGGATAATTTTGACGGCCCCGGCCTGATCATCACCGGCGTGAAGAATCTGACCATCCGCAGCAAGGACGGCAAGGCCGACAGACACACCGTCTCCGCCGTGCCCCGGTACGCGGACGTGCTGGCTTTCAGCGGCTGTGAAAATGTCGTCCTGTCCGGCTTCACCGCGGGACACACCCAGGAGCCCGGGTATTGTGCCGGCGGCGTGCTGTCCTTCGAAAACTGCATGAACGTGACCGTCAACGACTGCGGCATGTTCGGCTGCGGCATTCTGGGCGTCAGAGCGGCGAGCTGCACCCAGATCACCCTGCGCAAGTGCGATATTTACGAATGCAGCTACGGCGGCATTTCCATGGACGATACCACCGGAATCATCCTGCAGGGCTGCTCCTTCCGGGATCTGGGCGGCAACAATATCCAGCTCTACGGATGCAGCGACGTGACCGTGGACGGGGAGCCCATTCCCGGCGACTACAACGGCAGGTGAGCGGATGATACTGGAATTGTTGATTGACTGGCTGGGCGGGGCACTGGTGACGGTGCCCCTGGCTCTGATTGCCATTTTCCTCTTTGACCGAACCCGGGCAAAACGCCGGTGGTTCTGGATGGTGCTGCTGACCGTGTACCTCAGCGCCATGTACATTATCGTGGGAGTTCCGGACTGGCGGTACATCACCTGGGATTTTACGGTAAATCTGGTTCCTTTCCGGGATTTTTCCACCTCGAATCTGATGGGCATGGCTTTGAACGCGGCCATGTTCGCACCCCTGGGCTTTCTGCTGCCGGCCTATTTTGACCGGTATCGCAGCTTTGTGCCCACCCTGGACGCGGGAATTCTCACCAGCCTGACGGTGGAGCTCATTCAGCTGTTTACCTTCCGGACAACGGACGTGGATGATCTGATCCTGAACACCCTGGGAACCGTTGTGGGCTTTCTGCTGTCCAAGCTGATTCTGGGCCACCGGCCTGCGGTGTACCGGGGAAAATCGGACTGGGCCTGGCTTCTGGGGCTGAATGTTATGGTGATTCTTGTCACCGTGTTCCTTCGGTATCCTCTGGCGGCAGCACTTGCGGAAATGGTTCGATAAAATTGCTATTTTCACGAATAATATTGTAGGGGCGGCCAATGGCCGCCCTTGCGCCGAAAGGCATAAAAGCAAAAAATCAGGGACGATTGCCCGTTTTTTGCAACCGTCCCTGTTATTTTAATTCAGATTCAGCTTTCTGTCAACCAGCCAATACATGAGGAAGTAGCCGCCCAGGCTCAAAGCCGTCATCAGCAGCGCCGTGCGGCCAAAGAAGCCGGACATTGCCGCCAGCGCACCGTCGCTGAGCACATCGTTTGCGGACATCAGGAAGGCAGTGGCAATGGAAATCAGCACATGAATGCCATAGAACACGGCAACCGCCGCCAGAATTTTGTGCTTCTTGGCAATCAGGGAGCCGACGGTCACCGCCAGCATCAGCATCACCAGGCTGTTGATGGCGCCGGTAAGGGCGCTCAACATTCCTCTTGCCATAACGCCCCAGGGGATTTCCCCGGCATGGGTCTGCACCAGACTCCAGAACTTTTCCCACAGCTCCGGAAAACGCTCCCACACCGTCGGATAGAAGCCCTCCACCCCGGCGAAGGCAATGGCCAGCCACAGGGCACCGCAGGCGCAGATCACCAGGGTCATCAAAACCATGCCAACGGCGGTATTTACAAGACTTGCCAGCAAATTCTGATGGGTGTTTACCGGCAGGGTGAAGGTCAGGTAGCCTTCGTCGGTAAACCGGCTCTTGTAAAACCGCCCCATGTATACCAGCACAGCCGCCGCGCCCACCACCGCCAGCGCAATCATCGCCGCGATCATGAACAGCACACTGAGAATCTCCAGCGCATCACTTCCGCCACCGTCGTGGGAGTTGACGTAAAACAGATAGCACATGGTCAGGCCGCCCAGCAGGCTGGCCCCCAGGCTGATCAGGCACAGAATCCCCAACATTTCGCGGGTGGATCGCCACTCGTGTTTCAGCAATTTGGCAAACATTTGAATACCTCCCGGAACAGTTCATCCAGCGATTTTCCGGTTTCCTCCCGGACAGTGTCGGCTTCCCCTCTCTGAATCACCTTGCCCTGATACAGGAACAGGAATTCATCCAGCACCCGCTCCACATCGGAAATCAGGTGGGTGGAAATCAGCACCGTTGCGCTGGGGTCGTAGTTGTTGATGATCGTGTTGAGAATATAGTCCCGGGCTGCCGGGTCTACACCGCCGATGGGCTCGTCCAGCAGATACAGCCTTGCCCGCCGGGACATGGTCAGCACCAGCTGCACCTTCTCCTGGGTGCCCTTGGACAAAGTGCGGTATCTGGCCTGGGGGTCAATGCCCAGGGCGTTCAGCATCTGCTGCGCCCGATTTGCGTCAAAATCGGCGTAAAAATCCTGGAAAAAGTCCAGAAGTTCCGCAACCTTCAGCCGTTTATTGAAGCAGGTGCGATCCGGCAGGTAGGAAACCAGTGCCTTGCTGGCAGGGCCGATTTTCTCGCCGCAAATGGTAATTTCCCCGGCCGTTGGGGTCAGCAGCCCCGCCGCCAGCTTGATAAAGGTGGTCTTGCCGCTGCCGTTTGGGCCCAGCAGACCCACGATTTTCCCCTGGGGCAGCTCCAGGTTCAGATTGTCCAGAGCCGGGCTTCCGTGATACCGCTTGGTAAGCCCGGATGCTTTCAATACGCTTTCCATGTTTACTCCTCCTTTTCCAGCTCCAGCAGCAGCTGTGCCGCCTGACTGGGGGTAATGCCGAATACCATAAATTTCTCGGCGCATTCCCGCGCCAGCTCCTGCAAAACCGCTTCCCGCATTTTTTCCAAAACCTCCGGATTTTCCGTAACCGTCCGGCCGCTGGTGCCGCCGCTGACCAGCAGTCCCTCCCGTTCCAGCTCGGTCATGGCCCGCTGCATGGTGTTTGGGTTCACCTGCGCCTGGGCAGCCAGCTCCCGCACCGAGGGTATTTTCCCGCCGGGGGGCAGCTCCCCTTTCACGATACCGCCGCGCATCAGCTCCATGATCTGCTGATACACCGGTCGATCGCCCGAAAACTTCCAGTTCATTGCGTTCATCTCCTTGTGCTACTGTATTAGTGCACTAGTACAATAACACATTCATACAGTTTTGTCAAGGGCTATTTTGAAAATTAGCCGACAATACGGCCAAGTGGAAAAAGACGAAGCCTGTCCCCATCTAAAATCCCTCCGGGGGCAATGTTCTTGTCCCGGCAAGAACATTGATAAGAAGCCGGCTTAGGGGGCGCTGCCGAAAAGCCGCCCCCCTAAGTACCCCCCGGCCGCACCGCCGGAACTGTTCCAAAATATTTCGGATTGCTTTTACAAACACCGCAATCACGCGGCAGGACAGGTTGCATTTTCTCCTGGTTGTGTTATAATACCTCCCAAAGATATCAAATGAAGGAAGGCTATCCTATGAACCGAATCGTTACCATGGTGCTGAAAAATCTGGGCATGGTGCCCGGAGCCTGGTTCAAGCTGTGCCGCTACGCCAAAAATCCGGATAAGTATCCGGAGTCGGAACGCTACGCCCATATCCAGTATATCCTGCGCTGCGCCGTCAAGGGGGGCAACGTGGATTTGCAGGTGGACGGTCAGGAAAACATCCCCGCCGAAGGGGGCTTCATGCTCTACGCCAATCATCAGGGCATGTTCGACGTGCTGGCCATCGCCGCCACCTGCGACCGTCCCATCGGCGCGGTGCTCAAGCAGGAGCTTTACGACATTCCCTTTATCCACCAGATTGCCCTGTGCACCAAGTCCTTCCCCATGAACCGGGAGGACGTGCGTCAATCCCTGACCGTAATCCAGCATGTGACCCAGGAGGTCAAGGACGGACGTGGCTATCTGATCTTCCCCGAGGGCACCCGGAGTAAAAAGGGCAACGAAATGCTGGACTTCCATGGGGGCAGCTTCCGGTGCGCCACCAAGTCCGGCTGTCCGGTGATACCCATCGCCCTGGTGGACTGCTTCAAGGTGCTCGATCAGCCGGGCAGCAAGCCGGTGTCCGTCCAGGCGCACTATCTGAAGCCCATCACCGCCCAGGAATACGCCGGCATGAAGCCCGCGGAGCTGGCCGCATTGGTAAAGCAGCGGATTCAGGAAAAGCTGGACGAATGTCTGAAAGCAGAAGAATAAAAAGAGCGTCACTTTGCCAGGTGCGTGAGCACCCCCCGGCTCCCTTGTGTAAAGGGAGCTGGCATGGCCGTCTCACGCAAGGCCATGACTG
>ERZ827452.2237-NODE-2237-length-15199-cov-6.965399_pt1 | contig 15199 bp, 17 predicted proteins | sample MGYA00519866_ERZ827452 | MGnify/ENA primary metagenome ERZ827452 (study PRJEB31778, sample SAMEA3449307) | human gut metagenome | biome: human gut; feature: human-associated habitat; material: faeces | place: United Kingdom | collected 2010/2012 ... | reverse complement strand
ATTTCATAATATATGAAATAAATATGGATTATTATGATAAAATTTGGTATAGTAAAAATGAAGAAGAAATCAAGAAGAATCTATATATGATAATGCTTGATTTAGATAAAAAGGAGTTAGAAAATATGCCAAAAGATAAAATAGTAGATAAGTATATAACAAATGTAACAATAGTAAATAATGATCCAGAATTTCAAAAGTATATGAGTGAAGAAGAAGATAAAAGAAAAATACAAAATAGTTTGCTTTCAGAGGCCAAAGAAGAAGGTATATCTCAAGGTATAGAACAAACTGCTAAAAATATGTTAAAGAAGAATATGTCTATAGAAGATATTTCCGAAATAACAGGTCTATCAATAAACGAAATAAAAAGCTTAAAATAGAAATGCATTTTGTATGTATTTCTTTTTTTTGAACAAAATATTATTGGTGATAAATATGAATATTTTAATAACAGGTTCAGCATCTGGACTTGGATATAATGCTGGAATTAATCTTGCAAGAGAAGGTTATCATGTTTTTTTAACAACAGAAAATGATAAACAATTAGAAGTATTAAACGATAAAGTTAAAAATATGGACAATATAGATACTTTTAAATTAGATGTTACGAATAAAAACGATTTAAAAAAATTAGATGAAATAGATATCGATATATTAATAAGTAATGCTGCAGTTGGATATGGAGGTAGTATTATTGATATAGATACAGAAAAATTTAGACATAGTTATGAAGTAAATGTTTTATCAAATTTTGAACTTATAAAAAGGGTTATCAATAAAATGATAGAAAAAGGTAATGGTAAAATAATAATTATGTCTTCTATGATATCAAATATATCAATTCCATTTTTTGGGATATATGCGGGTACTAAAGCAAGTATTACAATGACAGGTAAATGTTTAAGAAAAGAAATAAAAGCAATAAATAAAAATATAAAAGTATGTGTTATAGAACCAGGGCTTTATAAAACAGGGTTTAATAGATTTATGATAGAAAATAAATATAATGAAGAAACTATTTTTAAAGATTTTTATGATTCAATAAGAAACTTAGAAAATGAAATATTAGATTTTTCTGCTAAAAAGAAGTATGATTCTATTACAAAACAAATTATAAAAGCAGTAAAAGAAGAAAATCCAAAAGAAATGTATAGGGCTCCAATGCTTCAAAATTTATTAATAAAATTATATATTAAATTCTTGAAAAAATAAGTATTAACAATTATAATATAAGTGCACTTTTTACTTAATGTGCTAGAAAGAGATTAATATGTATCAGAGTTTAAGAACAAATGAGTTACCTGATGATTATGTTGTTTTTGATATAGAAACAAGTGGACTTAATCCTAAGAAAGACAAAATAATTGAAATAGGTGCGATAAAATATAAAGATAATAAAAAAATAGATGAGTTTAGTTATTTGATAGATCCAGAAATAAAATTAAATCAAATAATAACAGATGTTACTGGTATTACAGATGATGACTTAAAAGGAAAAGATAAAATAGATGTAGTACTACCTAAATTTTTAGATTTTATTGAAGATTATACAATTATTGGTCATAATGTAAAATTTGATTATGATTTTATTGAGGCAAATATTACAAAATTACATTTAAAACATTTAAAAAATAGAATAGTTGATACTTTACTTCTTTCTAGAATAACAATTTATGATAGTAAAAATCATAGATTAAAAACATTAAAAGAATATTTAGGCTTAAACTATAATTCACATAGAGCACTAGATGATTCTTTAACTTGTAATGATTTATACCAATATTGTAAAAATAAGAAAAAAAGAAATTGACAAACACTATTTATCAATTTATACTATATGCTTAAGAAAAAGGTGACTGTTGTATGAATGATAAAGAATTATTTGATTTGCTTCAAGAAATGAAAGTAATGTTAAGTGTTATATCAACTAATAAGGAAATAGATGAAAAATCAATTGAAAAGTTAAAACAACAGTTAAATGATTTAACAGTTACCAGTGATAAATATTTGTTACAATACAAGATTTTAAAAATTAGAATTATGCTTTTTAACGTTATTACTTTGGGTATTTATGGAAAGAAAAATAAAAGAAATATTGATATGTGTGATAGAATACTTGATGAACTTTTAGAAAATAATGAAGAAGAATATAATAATTTAGAAAAGGAAATAGCAAGATTAGAAAATGATATTTTAAAAAATAATAATCAGATTGATTTTTATACAAAAAATATTAAACAAATGGATTTATACTTTAGTTTGAATACGAAAAAAAGTGATTATATAAAAATATTAAGGGGATTACAAAATGATCTTAAAACTGATTGTCTTTTTTTTGATAATTCTAAACCAATTAGAGATAACTATTATAGTGACATAAAAGAATTAAAAAGAGAATGTATTATAAATATGTTGATAACAGCAATAAATGGTATACTTTGTATTTGTAATGATAAATATATATTGGGATTATTATTTGGTTTACTTTCTATGCTAAGCCTAAAAAATTATAACATGTATGATAAAGATAAGAAAATTTCTGATAAAGAGTTTAATATTTATAAATGGTTTATTACTGATTATCAAAATCAAATTAAAAAACTAGATAATGCAATAGAATTTTTTCAAAATACAAGTGAAGAAGAAGTACAAAAGTATTTAAGTTATAAAATGGGGGATAGTAAAAAAATTAACTAGTTATATCTAGTTTTTTTTGTTACTATAAGGTATAATACATATAGATTTGGAAGTGATTATAAATGAATTTAGCAAATTCTTGGAAAGATTATAAAATATTAGATATGTCAGGTGGAATGAAACTAGAGTCTTGGAATGGAATAATATTATCAAGACCCGATCCACAAATAATATGGGATGAAAAAACAAATCCAAAATTATGGAATAAAGCAAATGCTATTTATCATAGAAGTAAAACTGGTGGTGGATACTGGGAATACAAAAATAATATTTCTGATAGATGGACAGTTAGTTATAAAGATTTAACATTCAATATTAAATTAATGGGATTTAAACATACAGGTTTATTTCCAGAACAGGCTGTAAACTGGGATTATATGATAGATAAGATAAAGAAAAGTAATAGACATATAAATGTACTTAATTTATTTGCGTATACAGGTGGTGCGACAGTTGCTTGTGCTTATGCAGGAGCGGACGTTGTACATGTTGATTCATCAAAAGGTATGATCGCATGGGCAAAAGAAAATATAATAAGTTCAAATCTTCAAGATAAAAATGTGAGATTTATTGTAGATGATGTAATTAAATTTGTTCAAAGAGAAATAAGAAGAGGTCATAAATATGATGCGATTATTATGGATCCACCATCATTTGGTAGAGGAGCAAATAAAGAAGTTTGGAATATAGAAGAAAGTTTATTTAAATTAATTAAACTATGTGAAGATGTATTAAGTGATGATCCATTATTTTTCTTAATTAATTCATATACAACAGGAATGAGTCCAAAAGTACTTGAAAATATATTAAGTCTTACAATAAATAAAAAACATGAAGGTAAAATAAGTAGTGGTGAAGTTGGTCTTCCTATGGAAAATAGTGATTTAGTTTTACCATGCGGTATTTATGGAAGATGGGAAAAAGATGAATAATTTGAAAATTTTATATGAAGATAATCATATTATAGTAGTTATTAAACCATATAATGTTCCAGTTCAAGCAGATTCGTCAAATGATCTTGATATGCTTACTATAATAAAAAATTATATAAAGGAAAAATATAATAAACCAGGTAATGTTTATTTAGGCCTTGTTCATAGACTTGATAGACCAGTAGGTGGAGTTATGGTATTTGCAAAAACAAGTAAAGCAGCATCAAGACTAAGTGAAGAAGTTAGAACCAATAAAATACATAAAACATATCTAGCAGTAGTTCATGGCATTTTAGATAAAAAGTGTGATAAACTTATAAATAAAATGTCAAAAGATGAAAAAACACATAACTCATATATAGATGAAAAAAATGGAAAAGAAGCAGTATTAGAATATAAAGTAATAAAAGAAGAAGATAACTTATCTTTATTAAAAATAAATTTAATAACAGGTAGGCATCATCAAATAAGACTTCAATTAAGTAATATTAATCATCCAATATATGGTGATCAAAGATATGGTTTTCAAGATAAAAAACAAATAATGCTTTATGCATATAAATTAGAATTTATTCATCCAGTTACAAAAGAAGTAATGACTTTTAAAAATTTACCAAACTGGGATATAGTAAAAAATGAGGAGGATATTTTATGAGAAACTTATATATAGATTTTGATGGAGTAATATTAGATACTTTACCTCCTGTTTATAAACTTGCTAAACAACTTAATTTAGATTATAAAACTCAAACAAAAGAAATGAGTAAATTATTTTCTAAAATAGATTGGGAAGAATTAATTGATGATTCTGTAGCTTTAAATGATAGTGTAAATGCCATAAGAAAATTAAGTGAATCAGGCAAATTTAATATATCAATTTTAACACATGTAAATTCACTTAAAGAAGCAAAGGCTAAAATTAAATTTTTAGATGGTATTACTAATGATTTAACAATAATACCTGTTCCATCTGGAGTTTCAAAAACAAAAATGACTCAAACAAAAGGTGCAATACTTGTTGATGATTATTCAGGTAATTTAATAGATTGGGAAGCATCAGGAGGAATAGGAATAAAATTTACAAAAGAAAAAGAAAGCAATTGCAAATTTAAAAATATAACATCTTTAGAAGAAATTTTAGACATATTTGATTAGGGGGAATTTTTATGTTAGTAGAAAAAATAGTAGTTGGTGAACTTAGAGAAAACTGCTACTTACTAATAAATAAAGATAAATGTATAATAGTTGATCCAGGTGCTGAAGCAGCAAAAATAGAAAATAAGATAGATGACTTAAATCTTACAGTGTGTGCTATTCTTATTACTCATGCTCATTATGATCACATTGGGGCACTAGATTCTTTAGAAAAAAAATATAATGCTAAAATTTATTATCATAATATAAATAATGAAATAAATAATCAAAATCTAATTAATATAGAAGAAAAGAAATATGAAATAGAAGATTTTAGATTTGAGGTAATATATACTCCCGGTCATAGAAATGACTTAGTAACATATTATTTTTATGAAGAAAATATAATGTTTACAGGAGACTTTTTATTTAAAGGTGTAATAGGAAGAACTGATCTTGAGTATTCAAGTTTTGATGATATGAAGAAATCACTAATAAAGATATATAAATATAGTGATGATATTATTATTTATCCAGGACATGGTGAAAGTAGTAATATGAAATATGAAAAAATTAATAATTATTATTTGGGGGCTTATAATGAAAAATAAAGTGTATAGTACACAAAGGGGAAAGCAGTTTAACTCGATACTAAAATTAATTGAGATGGGAAATAAGGAACTTGCTAAAAGAGAACTTAGAAAAATCTTAAATCATTACTATTATAATGAAGCAGCATTATCTATATATGTAAAATTATTATTTATGGATGGAGAATTTGATGGAGTCAAAGAACTTGCGGAAGATTACTTAGATAATAGAGAAATTGCATATTATTATGCTCTTGTACTTAAATATAGTGGTGATATTGAAAATTCTAAAGAACTATTTAAGTATTCTTATAATGAAGGCAAAACAAGATCGCTTATACAATATATTGTAATTTTAATAAAAGAAGAAAATTATGAAGAAGCATATAAACAATTTATGAAGATACCAGAAGAATATATTTTAGAAAATGAACTTGAAGTTAATATTTTAAGAAGATATATTTATAAAAATATTTATCCTGAATTAAATGATGTAATAAAGAGTGAAAACTTAAGATATTTTACATCACAAATTGTAGATTATGATGATAGTGCATTAGAAGAAAAAATAGAAAAAAATCAAATGCTTGGAAGAAGCAAGTTCAAGGGTGAAATAGATATAAAAGATGTAATTAGTTATGTAAAAGAAAAAATAGAAAATGTCGAACCTAGTTATTATGATTTGTTTGATAGATATGTTATAGAGTATCCAAAGGTTGGTACAGTTGATAAAAAGAATACTGATTATCTAATGGTAATTACAAATTTAAATACTAAAGAGATTGTAAATATATATCCATGCTCAGGTGTATATATTAATAACGTAGAAAAGTCTGATGTAATGACTAAAAAATACATAATAGAGTAAAAATTTATTCTATTTTTTTTATTTTATCATATATTTAAGTGTAATACTAAGGAGGCAAAAAATATGGAAACAATCAAAGTTTCGTCAAAATCAAATCCAAATTCAGTTGCAGGAGCACTTGCAAATGTATTTAGGGAAAAGTCGTCAGTAGAAATGCAAGCAATAGGAGCAGGTGCTTTAAATCAAGCAATTAAAGCAATTGCAATAGCAAGAGGCTTTGTCGCACCATCCGGTAAAAATTTAGTATGTATACCAGCATTTACAGATATCTTAATTGATTCTGAAGAAAGAACAGCTATTAAATTAATCGTAGAAGCAAGATAACTTGCTTTTTTTGTTTATCTTTTATGTTATGAAATTAGATATGTGTTTTATATAAATTCAATTAAATAAAAAAAATTAAATAAAATTTCTTTTTTGTTTACATTAAAACGACAAATAAATTAATTTTTATTTACATTGAATTAAACTTATGATATCATTTTACTAGAGAATAGGAGCGATATATATGATAAAAAAAGATGAATTGATTACCATGAATGATGGAGAATATTTTGTTTTAGAAACTTTGATATATGATAGTATTGAATATGGTTTTGCAAATAAAATAGATGAAAATGATGAACCATTAAATATATATAAGTTAGTATATAATGAAAATGGTATTAATAAGGTATTAGAAGATGAAAAAACTGCGAATATTTTGTTACCATTATTTGAAGAAATTTTAACAAAAGAAATAAAAGAAGGTGAGTATTAATATGAATATTGATGAATTAATTACAAATATAGAAAGTGATAATTTTGAATCTTCGTTAGATTCTATGACAGAACAAGAATTATCAGATTTATATCAAAGATTGTTAGATGCAGATGATGAATTACAAGTTCGTTTAACTGATTTACAAGAATCTGAACCTAAACCATCGCAAGAAGAATTTGAAGAAGTTGTAGCAAACAAGAGAAAAATTGAGGATGCAAACCAAAAAGTTAGTGAAAAGTGGGCTCAATTATTAAACCCAACTCCTGTTAATGAACAAACTCCTGAGCAAGCACCACAAAATATAGAAGAAGATTTTACTGAAATAAGTAATAATGTAAATTCTGTTGAAAAACCAAGAATCGAAAGAAATCTGGATAGGATTAATGAAGTAAATGAGTTAATTAAAACAAGAACAGAACAATTATATGATGAAAATACTCCATATGTGGAAATGGATCCAGAAATAATTGCTTTGAATGGTGAACTTACAAGTTTAAATAATGAAGTGAATATCGAAAGAAATGAAGTTTATGCATATGTATTAAATTATAGAAAATCAAATTTAGAAGCGGATTTAAAAAATGCAAATGATAGGTATAATGCAAGAGGGGACGAATTAGCTGCAAATGGTGTTGATTATACTAGCCAATTTATGGATCCAGAATATAATTCTCTTGCAAATGAAATAAATTCTATACAAGGTGAAATAAATAATTTGAATGGATATACAGAGATGTATCCTCAAACAAGATTAGGTGGTTTAGAAAGACAACTTGCAGATGCAAATGCAAGCCTTGCAGAAGTAAATGCAAATCTTGACGAAAGAATGAATACATTAGCAGATGAAGGTAATAATTATCCTCAAATGGATCAAGAAGTTATTAATTTAAATGGTCAAATAACTGCTTTAAATGCACAAATAGTTACTATAAACAATTCAATCCATAATATGCAAGAAGAGATAAGAAAGAATGCATATTATTTAAGAGTTGAAGAACTAAAACAAGATTTATCAAATGCAAGTAAAAAAATTGAGGAAAAAGAAATTGAATTAGATAATAATAATGTTTCTTATGATGATCGTTATATGGATCAAGATTATATAAATGTTTGTAGAGAAAGAGATTATATCCAAAAACAGATTGATGATTTAAAATATAAATATGATAATAATTTATTAACTGATGAAATATTTAATCAAATAAATTTATCAGAACTTCCAAAAAAGACAAATGAAAATACTCAAACTAATCAAAATGGAAGTACTCAGGCTGGTACAAACGAAAGCGCTCAATCTAATGAAAATGAAAATGCACAATCTGATGAAAATAATAATACTCAAACAGATACAAACGATAATTCAAATGATATAGAAAATCAAATAAAAGACTTAGAAGAAAAATTAAAAGCATGTGCAGAAAGAATGCAAAAAGCAAAAGAAGAAGGTAATGAACAAGCATATGCTGAAGAAAAATCAAGATATAACTATTTAACACAAGAAATTAATAATTTAAAAGGAAAAAATCAACAACAAAAAGCTTCATCTGAGGGTAATAATTCAGGAAACAATGAATCAGAAAATAAAGATGAAGGTAAAGATAACGAGAAAAAAGACGATCAAGATCTTGATCCAAATAAAAACGATGAAGAAAAAGACAATGAAAAGACAGAAGAAGAAAAGAAGGAAGAAAGAAAACAAAAAATAAAAAAAGCAGCTATTGGTGCTCTTGGAGGGGCAATAGGATTTGGTTTATCATTTGTACTTCAACCTGGTACAGCAGGTACAGTAATATCTGTTGGTAGACTTGTTTATTCAGCTGCAAAAAAAGGTTTAAAAGTATATACTGAAAAACATAAAGATGATGAAAATAATAAAATTATAAAAATGGTTGGAAAAGTAAAAGAATTTACTAAAGAACAAGCTGAAAAGCATCCAAAAATAACTAGTGCTATATCTAAAGTAAATAATTTCTTAAAAAAACCAGAAACACAAGTATTCTTAAATGGTATGGCAGCAGGTTATACTATTGGTAAGCTTTCACAATTAGTATATAAAATGCATGAAGCATCAGCTATTGAAAAAAATATTCCAGATAATACTGAAGTTGAAAATAATTCAGAAGTTGGTAAAACACAACCAGAATTTATGGATAAAGTTCCTGATATTGATACGCAACCAGATATACCAACACCAGATCCAGTACCAGAACCTACATTTGATCCAACAAAACCGGTTGATTTAAGTTCACTTGGTGAAGGTTATGTAAGTAGTTATTCATCAGATCCAGTATCTTTAATAACTAGTGCAGGTAAAAATGCTATGTTTGATAAAATTAATGTTGTAGATGGAAAAACATGGGTTCATTTTACACAAGGAAATGGTGCAGGATATGCATGGTTCCCAGCAGAGGATGTATTAAATGCACTTGATTTATCAGATATTTCTGAATTAACAGGTGAAGTATCAGGAGGAATGCACTTATGATAAATAATATATATGAACTTGAAAATGGTAGACAATACATTGTAGTTGCAGAAGAAAATATTAATAATAAAAAATATGTATTAGTTATGGAATGCAATTATGACAAAGATGAAATTAATGATGAAGATTTATTATTAAAACTTGTAACAACTAAAGATGGTGGAATTGTATTTGAAAATGTAGAAAGTTCAATAGTAAATCAAGTATTACCAGTACTTTTATCAAAATATCAAAGATAGATTGAAAGATTTCTTTCAATCTTTTTTTTCTAATTTATGTAAAGTTTTTGTTTTGCTGTATTATTATTTTTTTATTGGTGTTACAATAATAAAGGTGAAGAAAAAATGAATAGAAGTAGAGAACTTAGTATGATAGATTATTCCATTCTTACAACAATGGGAAAGGGTGGAGATTATGCCTGTTATGAAAATGTAGTTGGTGCTCTTGAAGAATTTGTATTTAAGAATAGTGTAATGGGTTTTACTAGAAAAGATGATGCTAGAAATTATATAAGTAGTTTAAATAAAAATGAAATTAGAAGAGAACTTATAAAAAATATAATAAAAAAACATTATTGTGCTATATATAATGGGTATGCAACAATTTTAAATACAAATAAAAAATTTGGTGATAATTTAAATATATCTGAATCAGAATTATTAATTTTTAATGCAGTTAATGAAATGCAGATGGAATCAGTTGATAATATATTAGATAGATTACCAAAATTAACGGAACTTATGATTGAATCATTTGTGGATTCTAGATATTTTGATAGAAGTTATATGGTGACTAATTTGGATAGTAATGAAGTCACAAATGATGAATGTCAAAACTTATTATTTAAAGTGGATGCTTATTATGCAGAAAAACAAGAAAGAATAAATAAAGATAATCATTGAAAATCAATGTCATAGATGATATTGATTTTTTATTGACAAATTTTTAAAAATATATATAATACTGGTAAATGAAATATTGGTGGTGGTAATATTGTTCGCAGAATTTTTAAAACAAAATGAATTTTATCAAAAATATATGCAATTATTTGCATTTAGATTTACAGTTGGAAATTTAGAGATGGAAGATTCTAAAACTGAAATAACTGATTCAAATAGAGCAATTGAGATGTATAATAATATGAATGCTTTTATGAATCTTATAGAAAGTAATCCAGATAAATTAACTCCATTTGATGTAATAGAGACTGCAGATTTAGTTAATAAAGATATTGAATTCTTTCAAAAAGGGTATAGAAAAACACAGGTAGATGTTAAAAAAGCAAAACATTTCTTTCCTGTACCAGCAAGAGAAGTACCATCAAAGATGTATGCACTTTTTAATGCATATAATAATATTTGGTGTGATTTACCAGTTTACGAAAAAGAAGCAAGATTTAATATAGAACTTGTTAGACTTCAACCATTTGAAGATGGTAATAAAAGAACATCAAGAATAATAATGAATTATAATTTGTGTAAACAAAATAAAGCACCAGTTGTTATTAGTGGTAAAGATAATGACGAATATTTTAGATGCATAGATGAATATGATGTAGAGGCTTTAACAAAGTTAATAAAAGAAAAAAGTGAAAATGAACTTGAAGTAATGATTAACTTATTTAGAAGTGTATGTGGTGATGAGATAGTAAGTGAATGTGATGAAAAGGATGTTAAGATATCTACACTTATGTTTAAAAGAGATTGTGAAAAATGCAAAAAATTAGAATATAAGAAAAACGAGGACTAGTTTCCTCGTTTTATTTCTATTAAATATGGTGCATTAATATTATCAGTATTATGATATTCATTGTAATTAATGTTATTATCTTCTAGATATTTTTTTATGCAGGTTCCTTCCTTTTTACCTTCTTCATGAGGATAAATAACCGCAAGTATAATTCCTTTATTATTAAGCATTTCAAAAGAATTTTTAATAGCATTAACAGTACTTATATGATTTGTCATAATCTTTTTATTACCATTAGGTAAATATCCTAAGTTAAAAAGTATTAAACTTATTTTACCTTTATATTCTTTTAAAGTTACATTTATATTTTCATGACTTTCATTAAATAGTTTATAGTTTTCTTTTTTATTATCTTTTAATAATTTATCTGTATTATTAATCGCATCACTTTGTGTATCAAATCCGAAAACAAACCCTTTATTTAAAGTATTACATAAGTATAAAGTATCATTTCCATTACCAGTTGTCATATCTACTGCAATATCATTTTCTTTTAAATTCTTATCTATAATTTGCCTTACTTTATTTAATATACTTTTATTAAAACCTTGATATGTATCTCTTCTTTTTAATTCTTTATCAATGTCATTAAGAACACCAAATTTTTTAGTAAGCCAAGTAGGTTCGACAAGTTCATCCTTATCAGGATCACCTGTGATTCTATTAATAACAATTTTTTCATCTAAATATTCTAGCTGGTCACATACAATATCTACATATTCTTCTTTAGTAAGAACGTGGAAGTTTTCTTTTAAGTATAATTTAAAAAGGTTAGTATCTTTTAATATATGAAGCATATGAATTTTTATACCAAGAATTTTTTTGTTTGATAAATATTTAGCAGTTTCAATCATCATTTCTTTTGTTTCATAAGGTAAGCCATTAATAATATGTACAACAACATTTATATTTTTGTCATTTAATTTTTTCAAACAATCTTCAAATTCTTCTAAAGTGCTTCCTCTATTAATTAATTTGGCTGTTTTATCATGTATAGTTTGAAGACCAAGTTCTATAACTAGATCAGTTCTTTTATTAAGTTCTACTAAATAATCTAGTACATCATCACTAATAGAATCAGGACGAGTTGCGATATTTAGACCTACAACATTATCTTGTTTTAATATTAGTTCATATTTTTCTTTTAATTCAGAAAGTGGGGCATATGTATTTGTATTTGCTTGGAAATATCCAATATATTTTGCTTTTGGCCATTTTTTATGTAACATTTCTTTAACTTCATTAAACTGAGTTAGTAAATCAGTATCATCTTCATAATATTCTCCAGATCCATGTGCACAGTATATGCATCCACCATGTCCTTTAGTGCCATCAATATTAGGGCATGAAAAGTGAGCATTTAAACTAACTTTAAATACTTTGCATCCATATTTTTTTTGATAATAATAATTTAATGTATGATATCTTTTATTATCAAGTGTATATTTAAACATAATTATCGCCTCTTTTTTATTGTATCATAAAAATGTACTTGAAAAAACAAAATAAATATATTATAATCATTAGTAATGAGTGATGAAGAAAAGTAGTAATAAATATTTTACTTTAAAAGAGAGTTAGTGATTGGTGGAAACTAATAAGTAAAAATTTATGAACTTGTTTTGGAGCTTAAACGTATTTCTTGCGTTAAAAGAATTAAAGAGCATAGTAAGTCTATGAAGTAAGGTGGTACCGCGATTTTGTCGTCCTTACATTTCATAGATTTTTTTTGTTTTTAGAGGTGAAGTATGAAAGAATTTATAATTTTGTTTGTATTATTTTTTATAATGATTTATTTGTTTTACTATTTTTTATATAGAAGAAAAAAATTAGTATATGATAAGAAAACTTTATCAGCAGATATTAAAATATTAGAAGGTTATTATAAAGTAAATACTGAAAAAATAGGATATCAAAGGGTACTTAGAATAATGAATTTAGTTAATTCATTAATGCTTACTATTATGATTATGATAGTATATAAATTAAATAATTACTTATATAAGTTTTTAATATTACTTGTATTAATAGTACCTTTTATATGGGTAACATATTATTTTTTAGCAAAATATTTAAAACATTTAGAAAGGAAGAGTGAAGAGAATGTATAATTTTAAAGAAATAGAAAAAAAGTGGCAAAATAAGTGGGAGAATGAAGAAACTTTTAAAGTAACAGAAGATAAGGATAAGAAAAAGTTTTATATGCTTGTTGAATTTCCATATCCATCAGGAGCAGGTTTACATGTTGGACACGCAAGATGTTTTACAGCAAGTGATGTACAAGCAAGATTTAAAAGAAGCAAAGGATTAAATGTATTATTCCCATTTGGATTTGATTCATTTGGTAATCCAGCAGAACAATATGCGATAAAAAATCATGAACATCCATCTATAATGACACATAAATGTATTGATGTATTTAGAAGTCAAGCAAAAAGCCTTGGACTTTCTGTAGATTGGTCAAGAGAAATAAGTACTTGTGAACCAGAGTATTATAAGTGGACACAGTGGCAATTTATAAAATTCTTTAATGCAGGACTTGCATATAAAGATGAAAAAGAAATAAATTGGTGTCCTAAATGTAAAATGGGTCTTTCTAATGAAGATTCACAAGGTGGGAAATGTGTTAGATGTGATACACCTGTTGAGAAAAAATTAAAAAATCAATGGATGCTTAGAATGAAAGATTATTCTGAAAAATTAATTGATGGACTTAAAGACACAGAAATACTAGATAAAGTAAAAACAGCTCAAATTAACTGGATAGGTAAATCAGTAGGTGCACATGTTGATTTTAATATAAAAGAGGTAAATGAAAAAATAACAGTATTTACAACAAGATGTGATACATTATTTGGCGCAACATTTATGGTAATTTCACCAGAACATCCAATACTTTCAAAATATGAAGATAAAATAAAGAATATTTCAGAAGTAAAAGAATATCAAAAAGAAGCAAGAAGTAAATCAGATATTGAAAGAACTGATATGACTAAAGAAAAAACTGGTGTAAAAATTGATGGATTAACAGCGATTAACCCAATTAATAATAAAGAAATACCAATATATATTAGTGATTATGTTCTTATGGGTTATGGAACAGGCGCAATTATGGCAGTTCCAGCACATGATACTAGAGATTATGAATTCGCTAAAAAATTTGGTATTGAAATTACTCAAGTTTTAGAAGAAGTAACAGGTAAACCTCATGAAAATGAAACTCATAAAGATAGTATTGTTGCAGTTGTATATGATGAAAAAAATGATAAATATTTAACAATAAATTGGAAAGATAAAGGTGGAAGATTATTTATCGGTGGCACAAGAAAAAATAATGAAAGTGCATTAGACTGTGCAATTAGAGAAATAAGAGAAGAAACTGGTTATGATGATTTAGAATTTATAAAAGAAACATTCAAAGAGATTTCCGGTGTCAGGCCGGAAGTCTCTTTTTGTTTCATATGCGGTCAGGCAGAAACGGACTGTCTGTATCCAAAGAAAGGGAAAGAAAATGAAAAAGATTATTTTAGCTCCAGGTTCTCCCAGACGGAGGGAACTTCTGGGGCTTTTGGGAAGAAAATTTGAAGTGAAGGTATCTCACTGTCAGGAAGTGATCACCCAGACAGATCCGGCAATGGTTACAATGGAACTGGCCAGACAAAAAGCGGAGGCCGTGGCGGCCGGCATGGAAAAGGATGGGATCGTGTTGGGAGCTGACACAGTAGTTGCCATAGAAGGGGAAATACTGGGAAAACCGGCAGATAAAAGAGAAGCAGAGAAAATGATCTCCAAGATCCAGGGGAAGAGTCATGAAGTATATACCGGTGTGGCCCTGCTTGTGGTAGAAAAAGGAAAAATCCTGCAGACAAAGGTGCTGGCAGAGAAAACGCTGGTGGAAACAGCCCCTATGACCCCGGATGAAATACAGCATTACATCCAGGGAAAGGAGCCTTATGACAAGGCAGGAGGCTATGGAAT
>ERZ827452.2223-NODE-2223-length-15282-cov-3.323570_pt1 | contig 15282 bp, 12 predicted proteins | sample MGYA00519866_ERZ827452 | MGnify/ENA primary metagenome ERZ827452 (study PRJEB31778, sample SAMEA3449307) | human gut metagenome | biome: human gut; feature: human-associated habitat; material: faeces | place: United Kingdom | collected 2010/2012 ... | reverse complement strand
TATATTATACTGAGAAGGACACCGACCAGACGAAGCTGCTGGCACGTGTGCAGCAGGCCGATATTATCATGCTGGCTAATCAGCCGCTGAGTGCGGAGATTATCAACGCCTGCCCTAATTTGAAAATGCTGTCTGTAGCCTTTACCGGTGTAGACCATATTGCGCTGGCTGCCTGCCGTGAGCGCGGAATTGTAGTGTGCAACGCTGCAGGCTATTCCACCAATGCGGTAGCAGAGCTGACCTTCGGCCTGGCTATCAGCGTTATCCGCAACATCGTTCCCTGTGATGCACGCTGCCGTCAGGCAGGAACGAAGGATGGGCTGGTAGGCTTTGAGCTTTTTGGCAAGACCTTCGGCGTAGTCGGCACCGGTGCGATTGGCAGCAGAGTGGCGAAGCTTGCCGCTGCCTTCGGCTGCAGGGTGCTGGCCTACAGCCGTACTCCGAAGGCAGAGCTGCAGGCTGACGGTGTAAGCTATGTAAGTCTGGATGAGCTTTTGGCTGCCAGCGATTTTGTCAGCCTGCATGTGCCGCTGACGGACGCAACCAGCGGACTGATTAATGCTGAGGCTATTGCCAAGATGAAGCCGACGGCCGTACTGCTGAATACTGCGCGCGGTCCTGTTGTGGACAGCGAGGCGCTGGCACAGGCGCTGAACGAAGGAAGATTGGCGGGCGCAGGCATTGATGTGTTTGAGGGCGAGCCGCCGATTGCACCGGAGCATCCTCTGTGCCATGCAAAGAACACCGTGCTGACACCGCACGTGGCCTTCGCCAGCGCCGAAGCACTGGCTGCACGTGCCGATATCGTTTTTGCCAACATCGAAAAATGGCTGGCAGGAGCACCGCAGAACGTAATTAAGTAACACTATGAAAAGGCTCAATAATTTATATTATTCCAAGAGAATAAAAGAGCTTTTGGCAGAGCTGCAGACAGCGGGAACAACGCTGGTTGTTGCTCCCATGGGCTACGGTAAAACACTGGCAGTGCAGTACTTTTTGCAGGAGCAGGAGCGCTGCGGCAAAAAGGTACTGCGCCAGAGTATTTACGGCGCCGGTGCCGAGGCCTTCTGGCAGGGAGTGTGCCACAGCTGGCAAAATACGGAGCTGGGCGCTGCGCTGCTGCAGCAGTCTTTGCCTGCCGATGCCAACGCCAAAACGCTGGTACTGGAGCTGTTCCGTCAGCTGCTGCCGCAGGAGCATGTCTATTGGTTTATAGATGATTTGCATCTGTTGGAGAGCAGCGAGGTGATTGATTTTCTCTTTGCTCTGAGCAAGGCAGGCTTTGCTGATTTGCATCTGCTGCTGGTAAGCAGAGGGCAGATTTTTGACGGCAGCCGTCTGCTGGAGCTGGGACGTAAGGTCTTTTGCCTTGATAAGCATGACCTGGCGCTGCAGCGTGACGAGCTGGCGGAATACAGCAGCAGATGCGGCCTGCAGCTTACAACGCAGCAGCTGGATGCTTTGCATGAGGCCTGCGAGGGCTGGTTTTCCGTTACCTATCTTAACTTTTTGAACTACGACAGGTATCAGCGCTTTTGCCTTGATACAGGCAGCGTTTATGAGATGATAGCCAATGTACTGCTGCGGCCGCTGCCGTCGGAGCAGCAGCGCTTGCTGCTGCTTATGGGGCAGCCGGAGGAATTTACAGCGGAGCAGGTGGCCTATGCCTATGGCACAAGCTGCAGAGAGTCTGTAGGCAGGCTGCTGGAATGCAACGCCTTTATTATCAGGCTGGCTAACGGCAGACTGCGGTGTCATCATATGCTGAAGCAGGCAACGCGCCATGCCTTCGGCCTGTTGCCTGAGGCTGAGCAGCAAATTTACTTCCGTCGCTTGGGACAATGGTACGCACAGCAGAAGGAGTACGAGGAAGCGCTGGACTGGCTGTACCGCGGCCGTGATTTTGACGGCCTGCTGGCTGCAGTACAGCAGCTGCGCGACTGGTCGATGCACCCGCAGCACAGGCAGCATCTCTTCGACTGGCTGTGCGAATGTCCGCCGGAAATCTTGTGGCAGTATCCGCAGGCGGTGCTGATAATTATGCGGCGCATGTTTTCGCTGAATATGGTGCCGGAAATGCTGCAGGTTAAGGAATGGTACGTGACAGCGCTGGAGCGCAATACTGCGCTTAGCCAGCGTGAGCGCGATAATTATTACGGCGAGCTGGAGGTTATTCTGAGCTTTTTGGCCTTCAACAGCATCACCGGTATGAGCGAGCATCACCGGCGCGCCTACAAGCTGCTGAGCGGTGCTCCTCAGACGCTCAGCAAGCAGGGCATCTGGACCTTCGGCGCGCCCAGTGTTCTGGGGCTGTATTTGCGCACGGGCTGCAGTCTGCGGCAGACGGTTGAGGATATGCAGGAGTGTATGCCGCCGTACTATCTGCTGAGCGGCTGGCACGGTGCCGGAGCCGCCGAGCTGACGGAGGCGGAAGCACTTTTGCTGCAGGGACGCATCGACGAAATGGATATGCCTCTGCAGAAGGCGTATTATCAGGCGGAAAAGCATGGGCAGGAGTGCATTACTATCTGCTGTGATTTTCTGGAGATGCAGCGCAATCTTTTCCGCGGCGTTTACAGCAGTAAGGCAGAGGCGTACAGCCGCCATCAGTGGCAACTGCAGCCTTGGAAGCAGAGCATGCTGCTGAATACTGCCGATATGTGCGCCGGCTTTTACTATGCATTGCTGGGCAAGCCGGAATATATCCCAAGCTGGCTGACGGACGGAAACGGACAGCAGCCTTCGGTGCTTTATCCGGCGCGTCCCTGCCGCAACTATATCAGTGCCCAGTGCCTGCTGGCACAAGGGCAGTATACGGAGCTTTTGGTGCGCTGGTCCGACTGGGAGCAGGAATGCCGTCCCTACAGTAATTTTTTGTGCCTGCTGTATTTGCAGGTGCAAAGGGCGGCGGCCTTTGCCGGCAGAGGCGATGTAACGAGCTGCCGCGCTTCGCTGAAGCAGGCGCTGGCAATGGCTGAGGCGGATAAGCTTGTGCTGCCGTTGGCACAGAACATAGCGCTGCTGCGTCCTTATCTGGAGCAGGAGACTCAGGGTGAATGCTCGGCAGCGGCGGCAGCGGCGCTGCACCTGGGACAGCAGATGGAGGCGGGCCGGGGGCAGATTATGTCCGCACGCTTTGCCGAAGCAGGCCTGCAGGAGCTGACGGAGCAGGAGCTGCAGATAGCGCAGCTGGCGGCGGCACGCCATACGAACAGGGAGATTGCGCAAAGATTGTCGCTGTCGGAGGGGACGATTAAGCAATATCTCAACAAAATTTTTGCCAAGCTGCAGATTGATGCGGCGGCCAAAAATAAAAGACATCAGCTGGAGCGCTTTTTCTCCAACTCTTAACTAAAGGTTACTTATAGTTAATATTGACCCGGTATATACTGTAAATGAAGAAGTATATGCCGGGTCTTTTTATATCCGGCGGTTAGGAGGCGGAAAAATGAAACGGCTGAAGGTTGTGCTCGTGGCGTGCCTGGCAATGCTCGTGGCTTTTACGGCATTGGCGTGGGCGGCGACGCAGTACAAAACAACAATTAAGGTAAACGGTACAAAGCTGAATGTGCAGCGCTATGTAGAGGGCAAGGGGCCTATGAAGGATAAGGCGGTGCTGCTCAACAAGGATAATAAGGTTGTTGTGCGCTGGAAGCAGCGCGAGCTGAAAAAATGGTACTATGACGGTGATGAATATTTCCGCTTTGTACCATACAGCTATGATATGAAAAACCTGAAGCCCGGCAGATATCGCTTGGTAACGACCAGCAGCTTCGGCAAGGGCGGTGCGGTTAAAAAGACAGTCAACATCAGCTACAAGCCGCAGAGCAAGATGCAGTTCCGTGCGTCCAAGATTATCCGCAAGGGCAACGGCGATGTTTACCAGCGCCTGTATTTCAAAAAGAATAATTCCACGGGCAAGACCTGCTATGCCCAGATTTTCAATAAAAACAACAAGCTGGTCTACAGCACGAAATATAAGGCAAGAAATGCCAATCAGGATTTTGCCTTCAGCTGGAACGGCTGGGCGAGCGGCAACAGCGGCAAAAAATGTGCTAAGGGCGTATATACCGTGAAGTATTGGATGGACGGCGTTAATCCCAAAACTGCCAAATTCCGTCTGAGCATTTGAGGAGGGGAGCATAATGAAAGAAAAAATGATGCGTATTATCGTAACTGTTATGCTTACCCTGCTGCTGTGCAGCCTGACGCTGCTGGCAGGCGCCGCCTCCAAAAATGACTGGAAGAATACGGCAGGCTGCTATGTGTGGACCGAAAGCAGCCAGTATAATAACGGCGTGCTGAATATCAAGCCCTTGGGCGACGATAAATACCTTTACGAGCTGAAGGTTATGCGTGGCAGCGAGGAAGAGGACAGTGCGGAGGATTTCGTTACTGCCGGTGTTTTTGAAATTAATGAGGACGGCGACGGTATTGCCGAGGTAGATTACCAAAATAATGATACGGTAGAGCTGCGCTTTGTGCTGAAGGATAAGAGCATTACCGCCTATCAGGACGGACCGCTGCCGCTTGATGTTCAGGGTGAATACAGATTCAACGAGGACAGCTTTGATGTATCCGAGGCTGCGGCCGCCGCGCTGCTTGCCGGCCTGCCGGAAAAGCAGACAGGCTTGCCGGAGGATGCTGATGATTATAAGCTGCTCTATGCGGAGGAGCCTGTGGACGGCTGGTTCTACCAGCTGACGGCGCTGGATTATGAGGGCAAGGTTATTGCCAAATTTTTGGTAGCTGCCGATTTGAGTGCTGTGTACCGCAACGATAAGGAGGATGAGGTAAGCCTTATTTACGGTGACCCGATTAATATGCTGGCGGCCAAAAGAGCACCGCTCGTAGAGGAAGATGAGCTGGAAGGCCCTGCAATCGAAAGCGGCGAGCTTGAAGGTGACGAGGATGCGCCCGACCTGCCTGCAACTGCAGCTTCCGAGCTTAGCCCGCTGGTGACGGTGGCTCCGGAGGAGGCCAGCCTGAAGGTGGGCGAGCGTACACGCATAGTTGCTTCGCTGCCGGGCTGCGTAGGCTATAATGTAACGGATCTGCGTTCTTCTAACAGTGATATAGTAAAGGTGGACGGCGATGTGCAGCTTTTGGCTGTGAAGCCGGGAACTGCGACAATTACCGGCAAGCTGCTGCTGGAAAAGGGCGAAAAGGCCTTTATGACGCAGATTACCGCCTATGAGCCGAAGCTGGAGGCTCCGAATTTGCCGGCGCACTTGGGAATAGACGAGGCGCTGAAGCTGGAGGCCTACGTTGTGGGCGAGGCTGACGGTGTGACACCGGAGTGGAGCGTGAGTGATGAAAAAATTGCCGTTATCGAAGATGGTAAGCTGATCGGCAAGGCTGACGGCGTGGTTACCGTTACGGCAGTCCACGGCGAGCTGAAGAGCCAATGGCCGGTGGCTGTGGGCACTGCAGAGCTGCCTGCTGCCGAGGATGAGGAAGAAAATGAGGATGACGATGACGGCTTTGGCCTGCTGACGATTATCGGCGGCGTAATTATCATCGGTGGTGCTGCTTTCTTCTTCCTGCGCAGAAAACGCAAATGATAAGCTGATGCTGTAAAGCGTTATGCTTACCGAAAAAAGTAATATGGTATGATAGGCGTCTGCCTTTTAGCGCGCCGGCATTTGCCGCCGGCGTGCTTTTTTATGCGTAAATTTGCCTGCCAAAGCACCCTTGCCGTTGCCTGCAGGCGCGGGAAATCACAGTTATTTTACACTCTGATAATGTTTCACAAAATCTCTGTAAAAAAAGTAACAAAAAGTTTTCAGTTAGACGTTACAAATGGTGAAAAATCTAGTATAATATTATTAAAGTGTACTATACTTTACAAAATCTCTGAGATCTCAAACTGGCGCCAAATCAATCAAAGTAAAATGAGGTAGAATAGTAGAAATGTTTTTTGATTCTTATGACACACCAGTATTCAGACCTCCCAGTGAGGCACGCAGCTTTATTTTGCGCGTTACGCGCGGCTGCGCACATAATAAATGCACCTACTGCAACATGTACAGAGGTGTTCCCTTTCAGATTTTAAAGGATGAAGAAATTTCCCGTCAGATAGCGCTGGCGGCCCATTACGGCAAGAACAAGGTGCGCCGCGTCTTTTTGGCGGACGGCGATGCTTTGGTGCTGCCCACGGCCAAGCTGCTGAAGATTCTGCAGGTGCTGCGCGAGCAGTTTCCGCATCTGCAGCGAGTTGCCAGCTATGCTGCGCCCAAGGATATCCTGCGCAAGAGCGAGGAGGAGCTGCGCCAGCTGAAGGAAGCAGGCCTGAAGCTTTTGTATTACGGCATGGAAACAGGCGACGACGCTACGCTGAAGGCTGTCAACAAGGGTGTTGACGGCGAACAGGCGGTAGAAGCGGGACGCAGAGTTACCGCCAGCGGCATGAAGCTTTCCATGATGATTATTCTGGGCCTGGCAGGCGCAGAGGGCAGCGAACGCCACGCACTGGCAACTGCCAAGGCGATTAATATTATCAAGCCGACGCATTTGAGCGCACTTTGCCTGATGCTGTACCGTGGCAGCGAGCTGCTGGACCAGTACGAGGCAGGCAAGTTCAATCCTCTTTCACCGGCGGGCTTGATGCGTGAGCTGAAGCTGATAATAGAAAATATAGATTTGCCTGCGGACAGGCACTGCCTCTTCCGCAGCAACCATGTATCGAACTACGTTCAGCTGGCAGCAACGCTGCCGCATGACAAGCAAAGGCTGCTGCGCGATATTGATTACAGTATTGCTCAGCTCAGCAAGCTGAAAAGCTGGGACGTATATAACCACAATTAATTTTTGATTTTGCATTTGAGCGGGGCTGATGAAGATGAAAAAGAAGCTGGCTTCTGTGCTGACCGTAATCATGCTGGCCTGCAGCCTGCCATGGCAGGCACAGGCTGCAGCGCCTATTGTCAGCAACAAACCGCATAAGGCACCGGTGGCAACGCCGCCGGCCGTAAGCGAGGCGCAGCCTGTGAAGGCGGTGCCGGAGCCTGCTGCCGTCAAAGCCGATACCGCAGCCAAGCCTGCTGCCGAGGTGAAGGCGCCCAAGCAGGCAAAGCCTGAGAAAAAGGCGAAGAAAACCGCAAAGAAAAAGTCTAAAAAAACGAAGGAAAAGCAGCAGCCCAAGGTGCAGCAAAGCAACTGGCGTCTGAAGGTGGCACAGCAAAAGCTGCAGGTGCTGGGCTTCAGTGACGAACGCCCCAGCGGACGCATGACGGAGGGTACCAGCAGCGCGCTGAAAAGCTTCCAGAAGCAGCACAAGCTGAAGGCAGACGGCGAGCTGAATGATGCAACTTATCAGAAGCTGACCTGGGAGGCCTTTACTAAGGAGGGCATCCCCAAGGTTAAGGGCAGGGAAATCGTCAGCCGTGCCGCCAAATACAAGGGTGTTCCTTATGTGTTCGGCGGAACTACGACTAAGGGCTTTGACTGCTCCGGCTATGTGCAGCATGTATTTAAGGACTGCAAGGCCAAGCTGCCACGCTTGGCAGACGAGCAGGCGTTACAGGGGATTTTTGTAACGCAGAAGCAGCTGCGTCCCGGCGATTTGGTATTCTTTACCACCTACGCCGCAGGCGCATCGCATGTGGGTATTTATGCCGGTGACGGACAATTTTGGAGCGCATCCTCGTCCAAGGGTGTAATGCTTTCGTCGCTGAAGGACGATTACTGGAAACAACGCTATTATGGAGCACGCCGGGTGTTGATTACGAACGGCGAGGTTTATAAATAAAAGTTCTGCTGACGGCAGCCGACTGCCGGACAGCGGGGGAGGGTATAAAATATGATTCGCGAGAGAAGAAATAAGGATAAGCTTGCTTCTTATTACAGAAAGTTTATGGAAGAGGGCATTGTTGACCCTAACGTGCATCCGTGGGTTGCCGACAGCTGGCAGCGTTGCCGTGCTATGCATCTGCCGCACGAAACCATGCCCAAAATCAACAAGCTGAGCCGCGAGGAGATTATCGCGCACCAAAAGACGCATGAGTTCATTGTCAAATACGTTGACGGTCTTTATGAGCAAAGCAAGCAGCATTTCAATATCCACAACCTGAGCATGCTGCTGATTGATGAAAACGGCTATGTAATCAAAAACTATGCTATGCCGTTCTTCCAACGCATTATCGAGGATATTCAGGGTATGCGCGTTCTGGAGGAGGATGTTGGTACCTCCAGCATCAGCATTGCGCGCGAGCATAATGTGCCCTTTTTGATGTTCGGTCCGGAAATGTGGATTAAGGACAGCCATTCCGGCGATGCCTGCAGTGCGCCTATCTGCGTAAACGGCAAAATCCGCTATATTATTTCCTTCTTTTCCTTGGATCAGAACGATTTGCCCTATGATTTGCTTTTGAGCCTGCTGATGACGATGAAATATTCCATCGAGCAGCATCTGAACATGCTGGAGGCCTGGAGCATTAACCGCATTATGATGGAACAGCTGCCGGTAACCGTTTACTGGCTGGGCAAGGACGGCAGTGTGAAATACTGCAACGAAAACGGCCGCAAGCGTCTGGACGGACATGAGCGCCTGGAGGACGTGTTCCTGAACTACGAGCATATTCCTATCAAAAAAGCGCTGCATGGCGTAGCAACACAGCGTCGTGAAATTACCTGGATTACTCAGGACAGAACCTTTGAGGATATTACCACTGTTATGCCGATTAAGGTTGGCAGCGAGGTAGAAAGTGCTTTGGTGCTGTCTATGTCCATCGAGGATTTGAAAACAACCATCGCCCATGCAACCGGTTACAGCAGCCGTTACAGCCTGTACAGCATGGTCGGCGAAACCAGCGAATTTTTGGCGCTGCAGCATAAGGCAAGCCGCGTTGCCCGCACCGACCACAACATCCTGCTGCAGGGTGAGCCCGGTACCGGCAAGCAGCGTTTGGCACACGGCATTCATCAGGCCAGCCCCCGCGCTGCCGCTCCGTTGATTGCTGTAAAATGCCACAACGCATCTATGGCAGAGCTGGAGGCTGAATTCTTCGGTACGAATGAGGACGGACAGCAGTCCGCAGGCAAGCTGGAGCTTGCTATCGGCGGTACTCTGTTCCTTGATGAGGTAGAAAAGCTGCCGCTGGAAATGGGCGACAAGCTGGCTGATGCGCTGACGCACGGTCTGCCCGCAACGGAAAAGGGCGGCAAGCCGCGTATGTTTGATGTGCGCGTAATCGCTGCCTGCGATTCCAACCTTAAGCGTTTGGCAGACAAGGGACTTTTCTCCCGCAATCTGTATGAGCTGGTGCTGGATACCACCATGCGCGTGCCGCCTCTGCGCGAGCGCGTGAAGGATATCGAGGTTATCGCTTCGCATATTCTGGTGGAAATGTCCGCACAGCACAACCTGCCGCAAAAACGCCTTTCTCCCGAGGCTGTTTCCCTGCTGCTGTCCTGCAGCTGGCCGGGTAACATTAAGCAGCTGCAGGGTGTTATCGAGCAGGCCTTCTTCCACACTCCCGGCAGCATCATCGAAGCAGAAAACATTAAGCTGCCCGGTGACAAAACCTTGGAGCGCTCCTGGAAGTATGACAAGGAAGCCTTTATTGCAGCCTGGAAATCTGCCGGCGGCAATATCAGCAAGCTGGCAACAATGCTTGATGTCAGCCGTGTAACCTTGTATCGTTATCTGAAGAAGTACGGTTTGGGACCGAAAGCAAAATAAAATTTACCATGAATGCCCTCGAAGCAGGCTTGTCCTGCTTCGGGGGCTTTTGCGTTTTTGGCGGCGAGTTTGGCGCTGCGAGGCGAATTTAGAAGAGAAAAATGCAACATGTTGCAAAAATCTCTTGTAGAAATGGCATTGAGATTGAATATAGGGAGAAAAAAGGCTATAATAGAAGAGAAAAGTGCAACATGTTGCAAAAATCTCTTTTAAAGAAGGTGAGCTAATGGAAATACGCAGAGATTTTTATTTGGACAAGCTGATAAAACGCAAGCATAACGGGTTGATTAAAATTATTACCGGTATTCGCAGATGCGGTAAATCCTATCTGCTGAACAACATATTTTATCAGCATCTGCTTTCATGCGGTATAGATGATGCGCATATTATCCGTTTTGCTTTCGACTCCGCCGATGATTTGCAGAAGATAGGTGAAAGTCCTATTGCCATGGGAAAGGAAAAGCGTGGCGTAAATCCGGAAAAGTTTATGGCTTATGTTAACAGCAGGCTTGCTGATGAGGGTATGTATTATCTGCTGCTCGATGAGGTACAGGAAATGGATTGCTTCGAAGCTGTGCTTAACGGGTATTTGCGCAAGGCGAATATGGATGTATATGTTACCGGCAGTAATGCTAAATTTCTTTCCAAGGATATTATTACGGAATTTGCCGGACGTGGCGATGAGATGCATATGTATCCGCTTAGCTTTGCCGAATTTATGAGTGTTTATCCCGGTGATAAGTATATGGGCTTGGCGGAATATATGCTTTACGGAGGAATTCCTGTAGTTGTGCTGCGTGAAGGGACTGCCGAAAAGGCTGCCGCTTTGCAGAATTTGTTGAGTGAAATTTATTTGAGTGATATTTATAAGCGCAACCGTATCCGTAATAAGGGAGAAATGGAGGATTTGCTCAATATACTGGCTTCGGCCATTGGTTCTTTAACTAATTATGAAAAGCTGAAAAATACCTTTAAAAGTGTTAAAAAATCCAAAATTACTTCTACGACTATTAAAAAGTATCTGGATTGCCTGGAAGATTCTTTTTTAATTGAAGCAGCTTCGCGCTATGATGTAAAGGGCAAGGCCTATATTGATACTCCGAAAAAATATTATTTTTCTGATCTGGGGTTGCGTAATGCGCGCATTAACTTCCGGCAGTTTGAACAAACTCATTCTATGGAAAATGTAATTTATAATGAGCTTTGCATGCGTGGGTACAGCGTTGATGTGGGTGTAGTGCCTATTGCCGTGAGAGATGACAGCGGTAATGTAGTAAGAAAACAGCTGGAGGTTGATTTTGTCTGCAATATGGGCTCAGTAAGGTACTATATACAGTCTGCATATTCCTTGCCGGATGAAATGAAACGTGCGCAGGAGGTACGCCCCTTGAAAAATATTGATGATACCTTCAAAAAAATTATCATTACCAAGGATATTGTCCCGGCCTATTATGATGAATACGGAATTCTTACCGTGAACATATATGATTTTTTACTGGATTGTGATAGCTTGGAAAAATAAAGCAGTTCGTTTTGGCATTTCAGTTTGATTGCCCTCGAAGCAGGCTTGTCCTGCTTCGGGGGCTTTTGCGTTTTGGCGGATAGTTTCACGTTGCGAGGCAAGATTAGAAGAGAAAAGTGCAACATGTTGCAAAAATCTCTTGTAAAAATATTTATAAGATTGAGTAATCATCCGGTAAAGCTGATTTTAGAAGCGAAGAAAAACTTTTTTGATAAAATTATGAAAAAATGCCTGTAAAAAGCAGGTAAACCTTAGCCCGGATGCAGTTTACGACGGTCTTATTGTGCTTTTGAAAAAATAAGCGAGTTAAACTATTAGTACATATTCACACCTTGCGCAGAAAATATAAAAGTGCTATAATAAAAATTGATCATAATTGTTCGCTTAATTAAAGAAATAGCCGAAAGCTGTGCTTACAACTATTGTTATTGATGCAGGCTGCTTAGTGCTATTGCAGGATAGCAGATGCTTGAAAGCGGGGCAATACTATCGCAGGACAATTACTGAAACAGCTGTTTCACTTGTTTCCACACGTGACAGGTGTTACGTACAGTATATAAATAATAATATTTATGTGTGAGGTGTTTTTTATGAACAAAGTATTCAAAGTAATTTAGAGTGAAGCGCGCAACGCATATGTCGTTGTTTCCGAAATGGCAAAAAGCCATGGAACTAAAAGCTGCTCTACTAAAAAACTGTTGGCAATGCTGATTGCTACAGGTGTAATGACCTGTGCAAGCGTAGCACCGGCAATGGCGGCTAATTTGGCGCCGACCGAAACTAAGATTGAGATTGGCGAAGATGCAAGCGGCAACTACAGCCAAATCACCACCACAGGCGCTAAGCTGGGTCAGGTGACTATTGCTGCAGACGGCAAGATCAGCGGCGTAGCAGCAGGCGAAGCCGATACTGATGCTGTAAACGTAAGCCAACTGAAAAAAGTAAGCGACACTGCTAATGCAGGTTGGAATTTGTCTACTAACGGTGTTGCAACCGAAGCAACCAACGTAAAACCCGGCGATTATGTTGACTTCAGCGGCGACAAGAACATCAGCGTAAGCCATGACGGCACTAAGGTTCAGGTTGAGCTGAACAAAAACATTGATGTAAACTATGTTCAGACCAATGCACTGAACTCCAAATACAACCTGTCCGTAGGTACTATGGCAGAAAACGGAATTATGCCGTTCCTTGTAAACAGCACCGGCGCATTCTACGCAGCAAACAACAACTTCTCCGTAGATAAAGACGGCAAAGTAATCGCAACTGCAGGTGAAATCGGCAACGTAGTACTGCAAAACGGCGTATATACCGGTAATTCCGCACTGCGTGACGGCGAGCTGTACGTAGGCGATGCAAGCGGCAACTACAGCCAAATCACCACCACAGGCGCTAAGCTGGGTCAGGTGACTATTGCTGCAGACGGCAAGATCAGCGGCGTAGCAGCAGGCGAAGTAAGCAGCACCTCTACCGATGCTATCAACGGCAGCCAACTGTATCAGACCAATGAGAATGTTGCACAAAACAAAGCAGACATTGCTCAAAATAAAGCAGATATTGCTCAGAATAAAGCAGATATCGCTCAAAACAAAGCAGATATCGCTCAAAACAAAGCAGACATTGCACAAAACAAAGCAGACATTGCACAAAACAAAGCAGACATTGCTCAGAATAAAGCAGACATTGCTCAGAATAAAGCAGATATTGCTACCAATAAAGCCGATATTGCTACTAACAAGGCAGATATTGCTACCAATAAAGCAAACATTGCTCAAAATGCAGCGGACATCAAAAAGGTTGAAGCACTTGCTAAGAAGCACACCACTGTTGTAGCAGGTGACAACATCACTGTAAGTGAAGTAGATCCGAATGCAGAAGGTGGCAAGGAATACAAGGTTGCTTTGAACAATGATATCACTGTTCAAAGCGTAAAAGCCGGCGATACCACTATTAGCGATAAAGGGTTGGAGATTAAAGATGGTCCTTCTGTTACGAAGGATGGCATTAACGCAGGTAATAAGAAGGTTACCGGTGTAGCTGACGGTGATGTTAAAGAGAATTCTAAGGATGCTATCAACGGCGGCCAACTGCATCAAGTAAAAGCTGATATTAACAACCGCATTAATGGCGTTGAAAACCAAGTTATCAGCAACAGCAACCGCATTAACCAACTGGGCAACCGTGTGAACAAGGTTGGCGCAGGCGCAGCAGCTCTGGCAGCACTGCATCCGATGGACTTTGATCCGGACGACAAACTGACCTTCTCCGCAGGCTACGGCAACTATGCAGGCGAAAACGCTGCAGCAATCGGCGCTTACTATCGTCCTGACGAAAAGGTAATGTTCAGTGTTGCAGGTACCGTAGGCAACGGTGAAAACATGGTTAACGCAGGCGTATCCTTCGCTCTGGACCGCACCAACCATGTAAGCAACAGCCGCACCGCTCTGGCTCGTGAGGTTATCGACCTCCGCGGTCAGCTGGCAGTAATGGGCGCTAAGATGGCTAAGATGGAAAAAGCATTCGGTATGCTGGATGAAACCAAGACCAAGCTCTTCCCGGATGTTCCGGCTAACCACTGGGCATATGAATATATCGCTAAGCTGGCAGGCAACGGCTACATCGAAGGCTATCCTGACGGCAACTTCGGCGGTGACCGTCTGATGACTCGTTATGAATTTGCTGCAATGCTCTATCGTGCAATCGAAAAAGGCGCAGCTCTGGAAGAAAAGATCATCAAAGAATTTGAGCCTGAATTGGGCCGCATCCGTGTAGACCGCATCAGCGGTGAAGACGGCGATCGCGATAAGATCGAACGTGTACGCGTAAACGATACTAAAGGCGAGCGCGACCATTACGGCAACAAGCTGGCAAAATAAATTGTCGGCAGTGACAAGTGAATAAAGCTCAATAAACAGTAAAGGCGTTCTCCCGCAGGGGAGAACGCCTTTTGTCGCAGGGAATATATCAATAATTGCAACGGCATTTTTCTTTTTTACGAACTATTGTTTTCACAATACATCTGTGATATAATTACCTTAGTTGCATAGGCAGCCGCATTTTGGCGGAGCTTATGCCTGGTCATGCGGATCAGTGGCGCTTGTCGAGCTTTCGGCAGGCGCCTTTTCTTTTACGTCAGTTGCAATCGCCGGCTTATATATTTTTGCCTGACTTTATGCTATAATCAAAGGAGGAAACATATGCAAAACTTAGCAACAAAATTCGAAAACCTGACGATTCAAAGTGATTTCATATTCAAAAAGGTTATGTCGCGCAAGCGTATCTGTATTCACCTGTTAGAGGAATTACTGCAGATCAAAATTGCTGATATCAACTACTTGGAGGCAGAAAAATCCCTTGAGCCTGAATTCGTCAGCCGTGGTATCCGTCTAGACATCATTGTGGCAGATGACAAGAATACGCATTACAATCTGGAAATGCAGGTCAAGAACACCAAAAATCCTGATACCAAAAACTACGTGCTGCCCAAGCGCACACGCTACTATCAGGCATTGATGGATATTGACTTGCTGCAGAAGAACCAGGAATATGATCTGTTGCCGCCAACCTATATCATTTTTATCTGTGTTTTTGATTTTTTTGCCAAGGGAAATTATGTTTACACCTTTAAAAAGCGTTGTCTGGAGGATTTGGAGCTGGAACTTCCCGATGAAGCAACTACTATGATTTTGAATACCAAGGGTACGCATGGCAGTATTTCCAAGGACATCAAAAGTTTTTATGATTATGTTAATAACCACGTTATAAATAGCGATTTCACAAGACAAATTGATGATGAAATCAGCTATCTTAAGCTTGATTCGAAAGTGAGGCGAGAATTTATGCTTTTGGAAGCACGTTTGTTAGACGAAAGACGAGAAGCTAAGGCTGAAGGTCTCGCCGAAGGCAAGGCAAAAGAAAAGACTGCAACTGCAAAGCGTCTTTTAAGTATGGGATTATCTGTAGAGGATATTGCTAAGGCTACTTCACTTTCCGTTGAGCAGGTTGAAGCGATTAAGGCTGAACAAGCTTGATTCGAAAGTGAGGCGAGAATTTATGCTTTTGGAAGCACGTTTGTTAG
>ERZ827452.2220-NODE-2220-length-15292-cov-7.311676_pt1 | contig 15292 bp, 8 predicted proteins | sample MGYA00519866_ERZ827452 | MGnify/ENA primary metagenome ERZ827452 (study PRJEB31778, sample SAMEA3449307) | human gut metagenome | biome: human gut; feature: human-associated habitat; material: faeces | place: United Kingdom | collected 2010/2012 ... | reverse complement strand
CTTTGTGCTCCACACACTCGGCACTTACCAGCGCGCACAGCCGCGCCCGGCGGGAAAAGTAAGCCGTCTCCCATGGGGTGCGCCGCCCAGTGTGGGTGAAATCCAGCCAGAGCGAGAGCGGCAGGGGCGCAATGGGCGTTTGCAGCGCGGCTTCCCCCGCCTGCAAAAAGCGCTGCTTTGCCCGCAGGGGCAGCCCCTGCCATGCGGTGTGCTCTTTGACAGGGGGAAAGGGCCGGTAATCGGGAAGAAATTCCGGCAGATGAGCAAGCTGTTCCTGTATCATAAAAGCCTCCGATTTTAAATACTTTGCTGGTATTCCCGCGGGCTGAGCCCCGTGACCTTTTTGAATACCTTGGAAAAATAGAAAGCGCTCTCGTACCCCAGTTTCTCAGCGATCTCGTATACTTTCAAATCGCCCTGTTCCAGCATCTCTTTTGCCGCAGCGATGCGGGTCTCGGTGATGTACTCCACAAAGCCGCTGTCGCCGTATTTGCCGAACAGCTGGCTGAGGTAGTTGGGCGAAAAATTGAATACAGCCGCCACATCGGCCAGCGTCAGTTTTTCCGAAAGATGATTCTTAACATACTCCTGCACCTGTGCCACCACCTGCATCTTCCCGGCGGTGGCGTCGCCCTCGTTGACCTCCACGAACTGGATGGGCTGCTCCACCGTGAGCAGGGGCTGTAGGTGGGCGTTTTCCCGGCAGCGGCGCGCCAGCCCCAGCAGGGAGCCGGTGGGGCGTCCTACCGCCCAGAGCAGCCGTACCGTGAAATAGTTGTATAGAATTTGGCTGGCGCGTTCCAGCAGCGGGCGCAGTACCGTCCGGTATTTTTGGCACTGGGCATCGGTCAGGCAGAAAAGCACATTGCAGCGCATGGCATCCGCCCCGGTCACATAGCAGGGCAGGTAGTTTTGCAGGGTGGTCTCCAGCATCCGCCCGCAGGAAAAACTCAGCTTCAGCTGCTGGGCGGGGGTAAGGGCGGTGTTGGCGATGATCTCGCAGCTGGCTACAAGGTAGGCGTCGCTTGCAAGGTTCAGCTCCATGTGCTGCAAAGGCTGCTCCAATGCGGCTTCGTCCGGGAACAGCCCGGCGTACAACCGCACGAAAAAACGCTCCTGATAGCTGCGCACACTCTCGGCAAGATTTTCCTGTGCTGACAATTCGCCCAGCAAAGCACGCTCCTTTTTTACCTTTTCGGCGGCCTTGGCAAGGGCGGTTTGCAGGTTTTCGGGGGTCAGGTCCAGCTTGACCAGATAATCCACCACTCCGGCACCCATGGCCTGCTTGATGTAATCAAATTCTTCAAAGCTGGTCAGCATGATAAAGGCGGGCAGGGCGTTGCGCTCCCGGCAGGTGCGGGCAAGGGTAAGCCCGTCCATCACCGGCATTTTTACGTCGGCAATGACGATATCCGGCTTCTCCCGCTCAATGAGTTCCAGCGCCAGCTTTCCGTTGCGGGCGGTGCCGCAGACGGTATAGCCCAGCTTTTCCCATTCCAGCATCCCCTGCAGGCCGATGAGCACCAGCGGCTCATCATCCACCAGTAATATCCGCAGCATGGGTGTCTCCTTTCTGTTGATAGGGCAGCCGGATGGTGACCTCGGTGCCCACGTCCTCTTCACTTTCAATGGTCAGGCCGTAACCCTCGCCAAAGGAATACCGGATGCGGCGGTTCACGTTCCACAGGCCGACATGACGGAACTTTTCAGCCTTTTCGGCACCCTCGGCGGGCTCGTCCAGAAGGTGAGCTACCTGCTCCGGCGGCATGCCCACGCCGTCATCGGTAATGCGCAGCAATACGTCCCCGGTATCCGGGTCGGTGGAGATATCCAGCAGCACGCTGCCGTGGCCGCCCTTGGGTTCCAGCCCGTGGAAGATGGCGTTTTCCACCAGCGGCTGCAAGGTGAACCGGGGAATCATGCAGTCCCGGCAAAGGGTCTCGCTTTCAATGCGGGAGACCTCAATCTCCAGGTCGCCGCCGTAGCGGTACTGCTGGATGGTAAAGTAATCGTTGAGCAATGCCAGCTCCTCCTGCAAAGGCACCAGCTTCTGGGTGCCTTTGGAGATGCTTTTGGTCAGCCGTGCAAAGGCGGTGACCATCTCGGCAATGCCGGGCGCGTGCTGGATGGTAGCCATCCAGCGGATGCTGTTGAGGGTGTTGTAGATAAAGTGCGGGTTCACCTCGTTTTGCAGCATCCGGTATTCCAGCTCCTGCTTGCGACGTTCGTCCTCCACCCGGCGGGTCATCAGGCTGTCCACGTTTTCAGCCAGCTGGTTGATGCCCCGGCCGATGTCGCCCAGCTCGTTGTTCCACTCCACCGTGCGGTCGGGGGCAAAGTTGCCGCTGCCCACGGTCTCGATGCGCTTTTGCAGCGCCTCCACCGGGCGGGTGATGACCCGCTCCAGCCAGTGCTGCATCAAAAAGCTCAGTCCCCAGATGATGGCAGTGCCAAGGGCGACCAGCCACAGGTACACGCCGTAGTGCAGCAAAAAGGTATTTGCGGGCAAAAGCTGCACCAGCGCCGCGCTGCGGCCGTTCAGTGTTACCTTGACTACATAATACTTCTGGTCGTCCAGCTGCACCTTGCCCTGCCATGCGGTCTGCTCTGTCACGCCGTTATTGCTGCCGGTGCGCAGGGTGTAGTCCACCTCCCGCAGGCGGTTCTCAGTCTCGGTCAGGCTGCCGTTTTCGATCTGCCACAGGCGGCTGCCCATCTCCCAGTACAACGCGCTGCCGTCGGTCAGGCTGTAGCCCGCGGCCGGGTCGGTGATAATGGCGGTGTCCAGCGCAAGGTAGGTGCTGCCCCGGTGCAAGGTGCCCTTGCCGCAGCGGACAGGCTGGCTGAGGGCGATGCAGCCCGGACTGCCGGGCAGCAGCGGGTCGGTGGTGAACTGCATCCCGTACCCCTTGGTGAGAAACTGCTTTATGCTGGTGCGGTTGAGCGCCGCCGAGGCGTTCAGCGGGCCGAACTGCAAATGCCGGTCGTTCTCATTGGTAACAAAAAAGCGGAGGATATGGCTGTACAGGGTGCTGGAATAGTATTTTTCCTGCACGGCTTCGTAGGCGGCAATGGTCTGGGTGCCGTTGATATTTTCCTGCGTGATGTACCGCCGCACGGTGCTGTCGATGGAAGCCCAGTTCAAAAGAGCATCGGCGCTGTCCAGACTGGTCTCGATGGAGGTAGCCACCAGCCGCAGGTTGAACTCTGCCGCCTGCAGGGAGTTGGCGCGCACATATTGGTTGGAGAGGGTGAACAGCGCCGCGCCCACAGCCAGCGAGGTAAGGATGGTAAAAAAGCGCATCCCCCACACGATCTGCCGCCGCAGCGGGAAACGATGGCTGCTCTTCATAGCGGAGCCTCCTTTCCGGTAATATTTTGCATTCTTTCCTTTATACAGTACTGATTCCGGCGCGGTTTGTCAACGACTTTTTTCATGGAAATTGTGTACTTTATACGCTTTTTTCTTGTGCCATGGATGTAAACTGTGCAAGAGAACAAGAAAGTGCAGACTCCAGTGTAAGAAAGTGCATCTTTTTTTAAAAGATACAGAAAAACTGCAACTCTTCCCGGAATTTTTCCATTCCGGTTTTTGCGTTTGTGCGGTATCCTAGTGTCAACAAAAGCGAGCGGCTCCCCGGCACGGGGGAGAACGCTGCACGAAATACACACACTGCCCTGAAGGAGGACACACTTATGAAAAAGATCTCTCGTCGTTCGTTCCTTACCGCTGCCGCAGTCTGCGGCGCTGCTGTTGCCCTGAGCGCCTGCGGCGGCTCTTCCGCAAGCTCCACCGCTGCTTCCTCCACTGCCGGCTCCACCGCTGCATCCGCAGCCGCAGGCCCTGTTACCCTGCAGTGGTCGGTGTGGGATAAGGAGTCCACCCCCTACTGGCAGGCCATGGCCGACGGCTACATGGCAAGCCACAAGGACGTGACCATCGAGATGGTGGATCTGGGCTCCAGCGATTACATGACCGTTCTGGCCACCCAGCTGGCTGGCAGCGCCGATCTGGATATCGTGACCATCAAGGATATCCCCGGCTACGCAAACCTGATCAATTTGGACTACCTCAAGCCCCTGAACGAGGTACTGACCCGCGACACTGGCGATTTCAACGGCACCATCGAGCAGCTGACCACCGACGACGGCAACTTCTACGCCGTGCCCTTCCGCAGCGACTTCTGGGTGCTGTACTACAACAAGGATCTGTTCGATAAGGCCGGTGTGGAGTATCCCTCCAATGACCTGACGATGGAAGATTACGATGCTCTGGCACGCAAGATGACCAGCGGCTCCGGCGACACCAAGGTCTATGGCTGCCACTACCACACCTGGCGCTCCGCCGCTTCTCTGTTCTCCATTCTGGACGGCAAGAACACCATCATCGACGGCAAATACGACTTCATGAAGCCCACCTACGATATGGTCATTGCCCAGCAGAAGGACGGCATCTGCATGGACTACGGCTACCTCAAGACCTCTTCTCTGCACTACTCCGCAGCCTTTGAGAACCAGCAGTGCGCAATGGTCAACATGGGCAGCTGGTTCATTTCCACGCTGGAAGCTTACATGAAGGATGCTGAGACCAAGTTCAACTGGGGCATCGTCAAGTATCCGCACCCCGCTGGTGCAGAGGCTGGTTCTACGCTGGGCACTGTGACCAGCCTGGCCATCAACGCCGATTCTCCCAAGGCAGAGGCCGCTGCCGACTTCATCAACTGGTGTGTCTCTGAAGAGGGCGCACAGGCCATTGCCAAGACCGGCACCTTCCCGGCCTGCGGCTCCGCTGCTACCGCCGAGATCATCAAGTCCACCGAAGGCTTCCCCGATGACAGCAACTCTGTGGATGCACTGACCACCAGCAATGTCTATCTGGAAATGCCCTACACCCAGTACGCATCTGATATCGAGACCATCCTGAACGCCGAGCACGATGCCATTATGACCATGAGCGAGACCGTGGACGAGGGCATCCAGAACATGAACGATCAGGTTCCCGCAGTTCTCGGCTGATAAAGCGTTTTCCGCAATGGTTTGCGGTTCTCCTTCTTCATTGTTTTCAATCCCCATTCATTTTCCGATGACGAGCATCGGAAAAAAGCCCTGTCCGAGCGGGGCGGGTATGCACAGCGCCCGCCCCGCTCATTTTTTGGAAAAACTGTTATACTTCCGGGAAAGGAGGCTCTTTTATGGCGAGTGCTGCTGTCCAGAATAAAACTCCCCGTAAAGTGCTAAAAAAATCGACCCGCGATTCCCTGATCGCGTATTCCTTCATTGCGCCAAACTTCATTGGCTTCTGCGTGTTTACGCTGGTGCCCATGGTGTTTGCCATTGCGCTGGCTTTCTGCGCATGGGACGGCCGCCACGCCATCGAGTTTATCGGTCTGAAGAACTTTGTAAAACTCTTTACCACCGATAAAATTTTTCAGGCGGCGCTGAAAAATACCATCGTCTACGTCATTGGCACGGTGCCGCTGACGCTGGCCTGCTCGCTGGCCATGGCTGTGCTGCTGAACCAGAACGTGAAGCTGCGCAACTTCTTCCGCACCGTGGCGTTCTTCCCTTACGTTGCTTCGCTGGTGGCGGTGGCAGCGGTGTGGAACATGATCTTCAACCCCTCCATGGGCCCCATCAACATGATCCTGAACCAGTTCTTTGGCGTGGCGGTGGAAAACCTGCCCCGCTGGGCTGCCGGTAAGGACACCGCTATGATCACGGTCATCCTGTTCAGTGTGTGGAAGAACATGGGTTACTACATGGTCATCTATTTGGCAGGCCTGCAGGGCTGCAACCCGGACCTGAACGAAGCCGCCGAGCTGGACGGTGCAAATCGCTGGCAGCAGTTCTGGCACATCACCCTGCCGCAGCTGCGCCCCACTACCTTCTTTGTGGTCATCATGCTCACCATCTCCGGCTTCAAGGTCTACGACCAGATGTACATGATCACGCAGGGCGGCCCCGGCACTGCTACCATGACGCTGGTGTACTACATCTATAATGTGGCCTTCGTCAATACCCCGAAATACGGCTACGCAAGTGCCATTGCCATGGTGCTGTTCGTACTGGTGCTGATCGTTACCATCATCCAGTTCCGCGGCTCCAAGGGCGATAACTGAGAAAGGAGGAAGAAACCATGGCAACCGCTGTTATTAAAGACCACGCTTCCCAGAAGCGCCGCAATTTCATCTCCAAGTTCCTGATCTATTTCTTCCTCATCGTCATCACAGCTTGTATGCTGCTGCCCTTTTTGTGGATGCTGTCCTCCTCCTTTAAGCTGAATAAGGACGTGTTCGGCTTCCCCATCCAGTGGATCCCCAAAAATCCCCGCTGGCAGAACTATGTGGACATCTGGACCCAGATCCCGCTGCTGACCTTTGTGAAAAACACGGTCAAGATCACCGTGGTGGTCACCCTGTTGCAGCTGTTCACCTCCTCCTTTGCAGCCTACGCCTTTGCCAAGATGCAGTTCAAGGGCAAAAACGCGCTCTTCCTCGGCTACATTGCCACCATCGCAGTGCCTTGGCAGGCCTACATGGTGCCCCAGTTCATGATGATGAGCTCGTGGCATTTGAACAACACCCATCTGGCCATTATGTGTTTGCAGGCTTTCAGCGCCTTCGGCGTGTTCCTGATGAAGCAGTTCTACGAGGGCGTGCCCACCGAGCTGTGTGAGGCTGCCCGCATTGATGGCCTGAGCGAGTACGGCATCTGGTGGCACATCATGCTGCCCCTCAGCCTGCCCGCCCTGTCCACCCTGACCATCTTCACCTTCGTGAACACATGGAACGACTTCCTTGGCCCCCTGATCTACTTGACCAAGACCGAACTCAAGACCATCCAGATTGGTCTGCGTATGTTCATCACCCAGTATTCTGCAGAGTACGGCCTGATCATGGCGGCCTCTGTGGTGGCACTGATCCCGGTGCTGATCGTGTTCCTCTCCCTGCAAAAGTACTTTGTGCAGGGCGTGGCATCCACCGGCATCAAGGGCTAAACAAATCACCCGTAAGCGGGGCGTGGGCAGTACCCTCGCCCCGCATTTTTTGCAGAAATAGAGGGAAAGCGTTATGTTATATCCTGAACAGAATGAAGCGCGCTTGAAGCTGAGCCTTGACGGCACATGGGCGTTTGCGCTGGGCAGCTGCGTGGAAGACCAGTTCGATCCCGCAAAGCCCCTGCCGGATGCCCAGCCCATCGCCGTGCCCGCCAGCTACAACGACCAGAACGACCAGACCACCGCCCTGCGCCGCCACTACGGCTGGGTGTGGTATCAGCGCAAGGTCACCCTGCCCGCCTTCTGCGCCGGGCAGCGGGTGGTGCTGCGGTTCGGCTCGGTGACCCACACGGCCAAGGTCTGGCTGAACGGCCAGCTCATTGCGCAGCACAAGGGCGGCTTTACCCCCTTTGAAGCGGACGTCACCGCTCTGCTGCAACCCGGCGAGACCGCACTGCTGACCGTAGCCTGTGACAACCGGGTGAACCACAGCACCCTGCCTGTGGGCAACGAGGACGGGCAGCTGGCCTTCTTTGGCTCGGACAACGCGGGTATCCCCAGTGTGGAGGCTGCCAAGCGTGCCGCCGCACCCCAGAACCGCCCCAACTTTGACTTTTTCAACTATGCGGGCATCCATCGCCCGGTGGTGCTCTACACCACCCCTAAAGAGTACATCGAGGATGTGACCATAGTGCCCGCCGTGGACGGCACGGTGCAGTACGCGGTAAAAACCACCGGCAGCGCGCCTGTCCGTGTCACGGTGCTGGATGCTGACGGCAACGCCGTTGCAAGCGCCGAGAGTGCAGAAGGCACGATCACCATCCCGGAAGTGCATCTCTGGGAGCCCAGACCCGGCACGCCCTACCTGTACACCCTGCATGCCACCTGCGGGGCAGATGTCTACGACCAGACCTTTGGTGTGCGCAGCATTGAGGTGCGGGGCACACAGGTGCTTTTGAACGGCAAGCCGCTCTATTTCAAGGGCTTTTGCAAGCACGAGGACTTTACCGCCCATGGCCGAGGCTTTGACCCGGTGCTGAACGTGAAGGATGTGAACCTGATCCACTGGGCAAACGCCAATGCCGTGCGCACCAGCCACTATCCCTACGCCGAGGAGTTCTACGACCTGTGCGACCGGGAGGGCATTCTGGTCATGGACGAGACCCCGGCGGTGGGCATCGGCGGCGGGGCAGCGGTGAACCCCTATAAGGAATACCCCCTTGCGGAGCATCACCGGCAGGTGCTTGCCGAGATGATCCATCGGGACAAAAACCACCCCTGCGTGGTGCTGTGGAGCCTTGGCAACGAGCCGGATCTGGAGCACTTCCCGCAGGATGCCTACGACTACTGGCACCCGCTGTATGAGCTGGCGCACCAGCTGGACCCGCAGGACCGCCCGGTCACCCTCGTCTGCTGCCAGAACGACTACACCAAGGATATCACCACCCGCACCATGGATATCGTCTGCATCAACCGCTACTACGGCTGGTACAACCTTTCCGGCGACATGGACGCCGCCTGCTACGGTTTGAATCAGGAGCTGGATTTCTGGGCAGAGCAGCACAAGCCCGTGATGATGAGCGAGTACGGTGCAGACACCGTGGCAGGGCTGCACACCGCCGGAGCCGAGATGTTCAGTGAGGAGTTTCAGGTGGAGTTCTACCGCCGTCTGGATGCAGAGTTTGACAAGCGCCCGTGGTTTGTGGGAGAATTTGTCTGGAACTTTGCAGACTACGACACCGTGCAGGGCCCCATGCGGGTGGATGGCAACAAAAAAGGCCTGTTCACCCGGGACCGCCGTCCCAAGCTGGGTATGCACTTTTTGCGCCAGCGTTGGCACGATATCCCAAACTTTGGATTTAAGGAGTAATCACGATGAAAATCTACCAGAATCACGCCATGACCGACGCCGAGGCACGGCAGGCACTGGCCGATGCCTGCAAACAGGTGGAGACCAATCTGCCCCTGTACACCTACCAGTGCCAGAACCATTCCAGTGTGAACGATATCTACCCCGGCTGCGCCAATAACCAGTGGACCTGCGGCTTTTGGCCCGGTGAGATCTGGCTGGCCTACGAGGCCACCGGGGACGAAAAATTCAAGACCGCCGCCCTCATTCAGGTGGACAGCTTTGCGGACCGCATTGCCCGCAAGGTGGAGGTGGACCACCACGATATGGGCTTTTTGTACAGCCCCACCTGCGTGGCAGCGTGGAAGCTGGTGGGCAGCGAAAAGGGCAAAAATGCCGCCATTGCCGCCGCCGACCAGCTGCTGACCCGCTACCAGCCCAGCGGCCGCTTCTTGCAGGCATGGGGCACTATGGATGACCCCGACAACTACCGCTATATCATTGACTGCATGCTCAACGTGCCGCTGCTGTACTGGGCAGCGCAGGTGACCGGCAGCGACCACTACCGCGAGATCGCCGCCGCCCACACCGCCACCACGCTGGCAAACTCCTTCCGACCGGACGGCAGCACCTACCACACCTTCTTTATGAACCCGGACGGCACCCCCAAGGGCGGCCGCACCTGTCAGGGCTATAAGGACGACAGCTTCTGGGCGCGGGGACAGGCGTGGGGCGTGTACGGCAGCGCCATTGGCTACACCTACACCCACGATGAAAAGTTTTTGGATGTGTTCCGCAAGGCACTGGCGTTCTACCTTTCCCGTCTGCCAGAGGACATGATCCCCTGCTGGGATATGCTCTTTGCCCCGGAAAGCGGCGAACCCCGGGATTCCTCCTCCGCTGCCATCGTGGCTTGTGGATTGCTGGAAGCAGCCAAGTATGTGGATGAAACAGAAGCTGCCCAGTGGCGCACGCTGGCGCGGCAGATGCTGGCCAGCCTTGCCGCAAACTACGCAGTAAAGCCCGGTACCCTCGGCTCCGGCCAGCTGCTGCACGGCACTTACAGCAAAAAAAGCCCCTACAACACCTGCACCCCGGAGGGCGTGGATGAATGCACGAGCTGGGGCGATTATTTTTACATGGAGGCGCTGACCCGCCTGACCAAAGATTGGGAGATGTACTGGTGATGAACTTGCAGACCAAAGCGGATTTTACCGCACTGATGCACAAATTTCTCGACCCGCTCAAGCCTTATTATTCCGCAGGCTGCGCCCGGCTGCATCTGGGCGAGACGGGCGTGACCTACAACCAAAATGCCATTGAGCTGGAAGCCTTCAGCCGCCCGCTGTGGGCGCTGGTGCCCTTCTGGGTGGGCGGCGGCTCTGAGCCGGAATTTGAAACCATCTACCGCAAGGGTCTTGCCGCCGGCGCCGACCCGGAAAACCCCGAATACTGGGGCACCACCGGGGAATACGACCAGTGTTATGTGGAGATGGCTGCCATTGCCTGCGGCATCCTCACCGCACCGGAAAAGTTGTGGACCCCGCTTTCTGACACCGAAAAACAGAACCTTGCTGCATGGCTGGGGCAGATCAACGCCCACACCATCCCGGACTGCAACTGGCAGTTTTTCCGCATCCTTGTAAACCTTGCCCTGAAAAGCGTGGGGATGCCTTTCAGCCCGGAACTGCTGGAGGACGGTCTTTGCAAAATTGACAGCTATTACAGCGGCGACGGCTGGTCCACCGATGGCGCCTCCGTGCAAAAGGATTACTACATCCCGTGGGCCATCCAGTATTACGGGCTGCTCTACTCTAAATTTGCCGCCGACACCGACCCCCGGCGTGCTGCACTCTACCGCCAGCGCGCCCAGCTGTTCGCGCAGCAGTTCGTCTACTGGTTCGATGCCAACGGCGCAGCGCTGCCCTTTGGCCGCAGCCTGACCTACCGCTTTGCTCAGAACAGCTTCTGGGCGGCCTGCATCTGGGCAGGGCTGGAGCCGCTGCCCCTGCCGGTGATGAAAGGGCTCATCGTCCGCAACTTCAACTGGTGGCTGGGGCAGAAAATGTTCGACCGGGACGGTATCCTGACCATCGGCTACTGCTACCCGCAGATGTACATGGCCGAGCGGTACAACGCCCCCGGCAGTCCCTACTGGGGCATGAAGAGCTTTTTGCTGCTTGCTTTGCCGGATGACCATCCCTTCTGGTCTGCCGAAGCCGCGCCCATGCCCGCATTGGAGCGGCTCAAGCCAATGCCCTACGCCAATATGCTGGTGCAGCGCCGGGCGGGGCGGGTAACGGCCTATGCTGCCGGTGTCAACGAGGGGCACGGCCACGGACAGTTCCCGGAAAAGTACGCAAAATTTGCCTACGATACCCGCTTTGGCTTCTGCGCCTCCCGCAGCCGGGAGGTGCTCAATCAGGCGGCTCCCGACAGTATGCTGGCCTTTGTCATCGACGATAACGTGTTTGTGCGCAAGGTGAGCAAAACGTGGGAAATTGAAGCCGGGGCTGTGACTGCGCAGTGGTCGCCCTTCCCCGGCATTGAGGTGACCACTACCATCACCCCCACGGCCACCGGCCACTGCCGCCATCACGAGATTGACAGCAGTTTCGACTGCGAAGCCTACGACTGCGGTTTTGCCGTGCCCAATTTTGCACCGGGCTATGCCGAAAGCGTGGAAAATGACACCGCCGAAGCCCATTGCGACACCCTGCGCTGCACCGTGCGCGGCAGGGGAGAAGCAGTGGTCATCGGCTGCGACCCTAACACCAGCCTGTACTTCACCAATGTCCATCTGCCCGCCGTGAAGTACCACATCCCCAAGGGACACACGGTACTGGACACCGAGGTCTTTGACGAAGCAAACTGATGCCGCTTCTTTCTATAGCAGTTTGCGTTTTTAATGCACAAGCAACATCCGCAAACTGCATATCGCAAATATGCCGTTTTGATAGGCACTATTTTTGAAAATTGCGATAGAAAAACAGTCGTTTTGTGCGGCTGTTTTTCTTATATCCTGTGCTATAATAAAAGCAGAAAATGCTGCGAGGTGACATTTATGCCGTTAAATCATCCCATTACCTCGGCGCTTCTGGCCGACCCGGAAATTTTCCAGCAGAACCGTCTGCCCTTCCATGCCCATTTTACCGACCAGACCAGCCTGGAACTGCCCCTGACCGTCAGCTTGGACGGCGAGTGGAACTTCTGCTATGCGGAAAACCTGACTGCACCCTTTACGGACTGGGACACCCTGACCGTGCCGGGCTTCATCCAGATGCAGAGCCTGCAAAAGCCCGGCCAGCCCTACGGCGCGCCCCATTATGTCAACACCCAGTACCCGTGGGATGGCCACGAAAAGCTGCACCCCGGTCAGATTCCGCAGGACTATAACCCCATCGGGGAATACCAGCGCAGTTTCACCCTGCCGGAAAGCTGGGCAAGCTGTTACTTGCGCCTGAACGGTGCCGACAGTGCCGCCGCCGTCTGGTGCAACGGCGTTTACATCGGCTACACCGAGGATACCTTCACTCCCGCTGAATTTGATATGACTGCCGCCGTCCACCCCGGCGAAAATACCCTGACGGTACAGGTGTACCGTTTCTCCTCCGGCAGCTGGCTGGAGGATCAGGATTTCTGGCGCATGAGCGGCTTATTCCGCTCCGTGGAGCTGTTCACAAAGCCGGAAATTCACCTCGAGGATGTCTTTGTGAAGCAGGATTTTGCCCCGGACTTTTCCAGTGCCACCGTCACCTTTGATTGCAAGGTCAGCGGCGCGGGAACGGTGTCGGTGGTGTTTGACGGCGAGGAGCAGTCCGCTGAGGTGGGGGAGCCTGCCGAATACGACAGCGGCGTGGTGTTTGGCAAAGGCGAGTCCGACCCGGATGTGGAGGAGGACGTACAGGACGTTTCCTTCACTTTTACGGTGGAGCATCCCGCCCTGTGGAGCGCCGAGCAGCCGAACCTGTACGAGGCCGAGATTGCTCTGCTGCGCGAGGGCGCTCTCGTGGAGCGCACCGGGTTGAAAGTCGGTCTGCGCAAATTTGAACTGAAAGACCGCCAGATGCTTTTGAACGGCCAGCGCATCGTGTTCAAGGGTGTCAACCGCCACGAGTGGAGCTGCCGGACCGGCCGCACCGTCAGCCGGGAAGAGATGCTGTGGGATGTAAAGAACCTGAAGGCCCACAACGTCAACGCCGTGCGCACTAGCCACTACCCGGACGACCCCTATTTTCTGCAGCTCTGCGATGAATACGGTCTGTATGTCATCGGGGAGACCAATCTGGAGACCCACGGCACATGGCAGAAGCTGGGTGCGGACGGCTCGGACGAGTGGACGCTGCCCGGTGCCCGCCCGGAGTGGCGGGAGAATGTGCTTGCCCGCGCCGAAGCCATGCTGGAACGGGACAAAAACCACCCGGCCATCCTCATTTGGTCTTGCGGCAACGAGAGCCACGGCGGCAAGACCCTGTGGGAGATGAGCGAGTATTTCCGCCGCACCGACCCCAGCCGCCTTGTGCATTACGAGGGCATTTTCTGGAACCGGGAATACCCCGCCACCTCCGATATGGAAAGCCAGATGTACACCCCGGTGGCAGACATTAAAAAGTTTTTGGCAGAGCACCCGGAAAAGCCTTTCATCATGTGCGAATACAGCCACGCTATGGGCAACAGCTGCGGCGGCATCGCAGATTATACCGAGTATGCCTACGAAGAGCCGCTGTATCAGGGCGGGTTTATCTGGGAGTACATGGACCACGGCATTGCAGTGATAAGCCCGGACGGAAAGCCCGGCTTTGCCTACGGCGGCGACTTTGGCGACCGCCCCACCGACCGGGAATTCTGCGTGGACGGCCTTGTGCTGCCCGACCGCCGCAATACTCCCAAGATGGATGCAGTCAAGGCGGCCTACGCACCGCTGAAAATCACCCTGACCGACACCGAAGTCGTGATTGAAAACCGGAACCTCTTTACCGACCTGAGCGCCTACGACCTTGTGTTTGCATCTTCGGTCAACGGCAAGCCGGAACGCCGCGCGGTGCTGCGGGCAGACTGCGCACCCGGCAAGACTGCGCACATCGCGTTCCCGTTCCCTCTGCCGGAGACAGGGCTTGCCTGCATGACCGTTACCGCAGTGCAGCGGGCTGCAAAGCCCGGCATCCCGACGGGCTATGAAGCTGCCTTTGGGCAGGTATGGCACAACTACGCCGCCGCCCGGCTGACCGTTGCCGCGCCGGAATTGGTGGAGATGGACTGCAACATCGGCGTAAAGGGCGATGGCTTCGAGTACATCTTTGGTCGCGGCAAGGGGCTGGTGTCCATCCGCTACAACGGTGTGCAGCTGTTGGACGATACCGTGCGCCCCAACTTCTGGCGTGCGCCCACCAACAACGACGAGGGCTGCGCAGAGCCGTTTGCATTTGCCTTCTGGAAAACCGCCGGTCTCTACGCCCGGTGCGATAACCTGACTGCCGAAGCAAAGGATGAGTTCGTCATCGTCCGCGCAAACTACACCCTACCAGATGGGCAGACGCTGCCCATTGATTTTGCCATCGACGGCGCAGGCCGCTGCGATATCACCATGACATGGCAGGGCGAAAAGACTGAGCTGCCGGAGTTCGGGCTGCTCTTCCCGATGCGCCGGGAGCTGACCAAGGTATCCTATCTGGGTCTTGGCCCCCGGGAGACCACCGCCGACCGCACCGCAGGCGGCAAGATGGGCGCTTGGAGCTACAATGTCCGGCAGGATTTTGCCCAGAACAGCCCGGTCTACCCGCAGGAATGCGGCAGCCGTACCGGCGTGTACAGCGCAGCACTCACCGGCAGCGGATTGAATATAGGCATCGGCTTTGCAGGGGACGGCATGACCTTCTCGGCGCTGCCCTACACGCTCCATGAACTGGAAAACGCCCGCCACCTTTACGAGCTGCCCCGGGACGACAATAAGACGGTCGTCCGCTGCGCTGCTTTCCAGCGCGGCGTGGGCGGCGACAACAGCTGGGGCGCAAAGCCCCATGCAGACGCCTGCTTTGCGGTGGAGAAGGGAACCTCGTTCCGTTTTACGATTCAAAAATAAAAATTTACTTGGCTAAAGTGGTGGGTATCATCGTGATACCCACCACTTTGGTCTTATTGCGAAACCGTAACAAGACAAAAATCAGCGCAATATTCAAATAGTATATTTGCGATATGCAATCCAACGTTGTAGCTGCTGCATTAAAAAGTTGAATTTTTATGGTTTATGGAGAAATAAGGAATTGTGTCAAAATGACACAATTGCTCCGGGCACCTTCATAGAACCATGGAATGTGAATATTTTGCTTTCATAGGAGTTCATGTTTTTTACTGAATCTCGTGAAAAGCGTATAAAAAGCTTGCAATCATCTGTAAAATGTGGTATATCCATTATACGAAACATTGCTTTGAAAGAACGCTCCACCGTT
>ERZ827452.2218-NODE-2218-length-15299-cov-5.815337_pt1 | contig 15299 bp, 7 predicted proteins | sample MGYA00519866_ERZ827452 | MGnify/ENA primary metagenome ERZ827452 (study PRJEB31778, sample SAMEA3449307) | human gut metagenome | biome: human gut; feature: human-associated habitat; material: faeces | place: United Kingdom | collected 2010/2012 ... | reverse complement strand
CATCACGGGTTTCTTTATTGAATTGCTTATAAACCTCCGGGATAGGCTGCGTTTTTCCTTTGCACAGAAAGCGCATTTTATCAAGCATTTGTTTAGGCGAAAGGTGGTCACAGATTACTTCTCCCTCGTCGCTTATATACACCATATAAAACGGATGGAGTCTGTTCTGATTGTCAATATTCACGCTATCAGAGCGGTTTTTCAAAACAAATATCACGCCAGCCGGTGCGTCCTCATTTGCCGGAACAACAGCATTAAGTCCAAAAGGTGCTTTTTCAATATCGGGGTGGCTTTTTATGTATTCGAGTAAATCAAGTCTGAACTCATTAAGTCCTAAGTCCATAATAGAAATACCCGTAGTCATATCTTCAATATCCACAACTTCGTCCTGCAATCTCTTGAGCTGTGCTTTTCTGTATTCGAGGTCAGTCCTTTCCTCGTCGCTCAAAATATTATCATCACCAGTTGCGGTCATATCAACGATTTTCATTCTTGTTTCAACTTTGGCTTTGAGATTGATGTAATCGTCAAGAGTTACATCAGGCCAGAAGTTTACAAGCTGAATTACTGTGTTTCTGCTGCCGATACGGTCAATTCGACCGAAACGCTGAATAATGCGAACCGGATTCCAATGTATATCGTAATTGATGAGGAAATCGCAGTCCTGCAAATTCTGACCTTCGGAAATACAGTCTGTTGCAATCAAAATATCAATATCCGCTTTCGGAATACTGTCAAATAAATCTCTATCCTTTGAAATCGGAGAGAAGCAAGTAAGGACAGTATTCAAATCTCCACGCAGTTTAGGGCAGGTTGTGCGACCGTCCACCGAGCCTGAAACCATAGCGGAATTAAGCCCGTATTTTGATTTCACATACTTACTGACATTGTCATAAAGATAGCCTGCTGTATCTGCGAAAGCGGTAAAGATAATGATTTTCTTATTGCCCTCGTTAATTGGGTGAGTTATTTTATCATCTATAACACGATACAGTTCTTGCAGTTTTGAATCGTGTTCAGGAGTTATATCGCCGACCATAAGGGTCAACAGTTCGAGAACTTCTGCGTCTTTGGCAAGACTTTCTCTCCAAGACACATAATCCATATCCGCAAGGTCAATTTTTACTTTTTTGCCGAGAGAGAAAAGGTCGTCTGTGTTCTGGTCTTCATCATCAAACTCGTCCACATTTGAAATATCCGTCAAATCAAGGTTTACACTTGAATGTTTATCAAAGCGGTCGATAGTATCTATGGTGCTTTCAATCAATTCCTTAATACGCTTCAATGTGAGATTAAAGGAATAGACAGAGCTTTCCATACGCTTCATCAGGTTGATGGCGGTCAGACGGCGGATGCCCTGCTCACGGTTCGCCTGCGTAAAGCCGACATTGACCCTGTTGTCACCGTATAACTCGGCATACTTCTCCATCTTACTTGGCTGAATGTAGTGAGTCGGCGTATAGATTGTCAGTGTCAGGAGCATAAGCTGCTCAAAAATCTCGTTATAGCTGATGGCTTCCTTCAAATCAGTAAGATGCGGACGAAGCGAAATCGGCTTTAGCCTTGTCGGGAAGGTGCCGATGTCCGCCATATCATAATACTTCTGAATGTGTTTTCTTGAACGGGCGATGGTCACGCTGTCCAGGTAGGTACTGACGATATGCTCCAGCTCCGCCCAAACCGGCAGCGTCAGGCAGCCGTCTGCCCGCTGGCACTCCGGCGCGCCTTCTTCCAGACAGGCTACGGGAGCCAAGGTTCCCTCCGTCAGCCGGAGGATTTCCCCGAAGGTAATCTTATCGGCAGGCTTTGCCAGTCGGTAGCCGCCGCCCTTGCCCTGGATGCCCACCACGATGCCGTTTTTCACCAGCACCGGCAGAATCTTTTCCAGGTATCCCAGGGAAACCCCCTGCCGGGCAGCCACATCCTTCATGGGAACGTAGCCCTCATGCTGGGCAAGATCCAGCAGCACCCGCAGAGAATACCGGCCTCTGGTCGAAATCAGCATAGTCCCGCTTACAGCGCCTGGACAGCGGCGAAGCCCTTGTCCAGGTCGGCCAGAATGTCGTCAATGTGCTCAGTGCCGATGGACAGCCGGATGGTGTTGGGCTTGATGCCCTGATCCAGCAGCTCTTCCTCGGTCAGCTGGCTGTGGGTGGTGGTGGCCGGGTGAATCACCAGGGACTTGACGTCCGCAACGTTGGCAAGCAAAGAGAAGATTTCCAGATGGTCGATGAAGGTATGCGCCTCCTTCACGCCGCCCTTGATCTCGAAGGTGAAGATGGAGCCGCCGCCGTTGGGGAAGTACTTCTGATACAGCTCGTGCTGGGGATGATCGGGAAGGGAAGGATGGTTGACCCTCTCCACCAGGGGGTGCTTGGAAAGATATTCCACCACCTTCTTGGTGTTCTCCACATGTCGGTCAAGCCGCAGGGACAGGGTCTCCACGCCCTGAAGCAGCAGGAAGGCGGCAAAGGGAGAGATGGTCGCGCCGGTGTCGCGCAGCAGCACCGCCCGGATGTAGGTGACGAACGCGGCCGGGCCGGCAGCGGCCACGAAGGAAACCCCGTGGTAGCTGGGGTTGGGCGCGGCGATGGCCGGGTACTTGCCGGAGGCAGCCCAGTCAAACTTGCCGGAATCCACGATGATGCCGCCCAGGGTAGTGCCGTGGCCGCCCAGGAACTTGGTAGCGGAATGAACCACAATGTCCGCGCCGTGCTCAATGGGGCGAATCAGATAGGGGGTGCCGAAGGTGTTGTCCACCACCAGAGGCAGGCCATACTTGTGGGCCAGAGCCGCCAGGGCGTCGATGTCGGGAATGTCGGAGTTGGGGTTGCCCAGAGTCTCAATGTAGATGGCACGGGTGTTGGGCCGGATGGCCTTCTCCACCTCGTCCAGGTCGTGGATATTCACGAAGGTAGCGGTGATGCCGAAGCCGGGCAGGGTATGCTCCAGCAGGTTGTAGCTGCCGCCGTAGATGGTCTTCTGCGCCACGAAGTGGCCGCCGTTCTGACCCAGAGCCTGAAGCACATAGTCGATGGCGGCGGCACCGGAAGCCACAGCCAGCGCGGCTACGCCGCCCTCCAGAGCCGCGATCCGCTTCTCCAGCACGTCCTGGGTGGAGTTGGTCAGACGACCGTAGATGTTGCCGGCATCGGTCAGACCGAACCGGGCAGCGGCGTGCTCGCAATTGCGGAACACATAGGAAGTGGTAGCGTAAATGGGAACGGCGCGGGCATCGGTGGCGGGATCGGGCTGCTCCTGGCCAACATGGAGCTGCAAAGTTTCAAATTTATAGTGAGACATCGTATTTCTTTCCTTTCTTTGATCGGTTGTGTTTGTAGTTGCTTGTTTGTGCTCACGGCAGCGTGCGTCACATTCGACCAAAGCGGAAGTTCGCCCGAATCAGTGTTTCCATATTTTCCGTCATAGGGAACACCTCTTTCTCAATTACTCACCTGTTTGGTAGGTGTTTGCAGTATAGCACCCATATCCTACTTTGTCAATAGGGATTTGCAAAAAATTGTCCGATGCCGGTCTGGCGGATGCGGTCGCCCCTGCCGGTTACTTCGTTACCGCGCCCCAAATACAAAGCAAGACGTGCCGCAAAAATGCGGCACGCCTTTTGAAAAGGGGTTTGGGAAGAATCGAATTAGCCGCCGAAGACGCTGAGCAGGAAGCCAGCGGCGATGGCGGAGCCGATAACACCGGCCACGTTGGGGCCCATAGCGTGCATCAGCAGGAAGTTGGAGGGGTTGGCCTTCTGGCCTTCCTTGTTGGACACACGGGCAGCCATGGGCACGGCGGACACGCCGGCAGAGCCGATCAGGGGGTTGACGGCGCCCTTGGTGGCCCAGCACATCACATTGCCGCCCAGCAGGCCGCCGGCGGTGGAGATGCCGAAAGCAACCACGCCCAGCACCACGATCTTCAGGGTCTGGCCGGTGAGGAAGGTGGAGCCAACCATGGTGGAGCCCACGGCGGTGGACAGCAGGATGGTGACAATGTTCATCAGAGCGTTCTGCACGGTGTCGGAAAGACGCTCGGTGCAGCCGGTCTCCTTGAACAGGTTACCCAGCATCAGGCAGCCGATCAGAGGAGCGGTGTCAGGCAGCAGCAGAGCCACGAACACGGTAACCAGGATGGGGAAGATGATCTTCTCGGTCTTGGAAACCGCCCGGGTCTGAACCATCTTGATCTTCCGGCTCTCGGCGGTGGTCAGCAGGTTCATGATGGGGGGCTGAATCAGAGGAATCAGCGCCATGTAGGAGTAGGCCGCCACGGCGATGGCACCCAGCAGATGGGGAGCCAGACGGGTGGTCAGGAAGATGGCGGTGGGGCCGTCCGCGCCGCCGATGATGCCGATGGAAGCGGCTTCCTTACCGGTAAAGCCCATGCACACGGCGCCGAAGAAGGCAACGAACACGCCCAGCTGAGCGGCAGCGCCCAGCAGCAGGCTCTTGGGGTTGGAGATCAGGGGTGCGAAGTCGGTCATGGTGCCGATGCCGAGGAAGATCAGCGGCGGGTAGATGCCCAGCTTGACGCCCATGTAGAGCATATCGGCCAGACCACCGTTGTTCAGGATCTCGACCCACATCGGGTGCTCGAGGCCGTCACCGACGAAGTACTGCATATGGATGACGCCGCTGCCGGGGAGGTTGGCCAGGATCATGCCGAAAGCCATGGGCAGCAGGATCAGAGGCTCGAACTCTTTGACAATAGCGAGGTAGAGCAGGAAGCAGCCCACGCAGATCATCACTGCGTACAGCCAGCCGCCCGGCTCACCGAACTTGGCAAAACCGGAACTCTGGAAAATACCGACCAGAGTCTCAATAAACTGAGTCATGTTTTTCCTCCTGTGTTAAAAGGGTGCGGTGGTGTCGTTGACGCCAGCCTTGCCCCAGCCATTCTTGCCGCGGCGGACTGCCTTCAGCACATACTTGCCGTTGCCCATAGAGTAGATGGCTGCCATGATGGCTGCCACAACGTCGCCGGGGATGCCGGCCTCGACCTGCGGGGCAGCAGCCTTTGCAGGAGCGGGCGCAGCGGCCTGTTTCACAGGAGCAGCCGGTTTTGCAGCAGAAGCAGCCTTGGCAGCTGCCTTCTTGCCGTTCATGGCGTCAAAGATCTTGCCCTCCAGCGTGATGATGGCCATCAGCAGGACGAGGATCAGAAACACCAGCACAATACCGGTTATGGTAACGATCACATCATAACCTAAATCCATGGTCTTCCTCCTATTTACTTTTTTCTTTGCCGCCCGGGGGGCGGGCGGCAAAAAGCGATTTGAAGATATTATACAATATTTTCCGGGTCGATTCAACAACTATGAACAAAAATCATATTGTTTTTCACGGTTCTGTGAACAGCACTTTCCTCTCAGCGGCGGCCCATGCGGGGGGTGGCGTCCATGAAGCCGGTCTCCAGCTTGTCGCCCAGACGCAGGCTCATGGCCGTACCCAGCGCGACACAGTTGACGGGGTCAGGCGAGACGGTCACTTCCACCTTCAGCTCCTGGCTGAGGTACTCAGGCAGGCCGTGGAGCTGTGCGCCGCCGCCAGTGAGGACGACGCCGTTGCGGTAAATGTCTCCGGCCAGCTCCGGAGGAGTCTTCTCCAGCACCTGATGGGCGGCGGTGCCGATCTGCTCGCTCAGGCGCATGACCGGCTCGTAGAGGTCGGCGGTGGAGACATTGACACGCACGGGCAGGCCGGTGAGCAGGCTGCGGCCCTTGATCTCCATGGTCTCGTTGAAATCCGCCTTCTGGGGGCAGCAGGCCACGTTCTTTTTCAGGTTCTCAGCGGTGCGCTGGCCGATGGCGATGCTGAACTTGTTGCGCACGAACTTCAGGATCTCTTCGTCGTAGTGGTTGCCTGCCACGCGGACGCTGGTGGCCTTGACCTTGCCGCCGAGGCTCAGCACGGCGATGTCGGTGGTGCCGCCGCCGATGTCGATGATCATTCGACCGTCCGGCACGGTGATGTCGATGCCGGAGCCGAGAGCTGCGGCGATAGGCTCATCAATGAGGTAGACCTGACGCGCACCGGCGGCCATGACGGCCTCCACCACGGCGTCGCTCTCGATGCCGGTGATGGCGGCAGGCACACAGACGGCCACACGGGGCTTGACCATGTGGGAGCTGTAGACCTGATTGACGAAGCGGCAGATGAGCTCCCGGGTCATGGTGTGGTCGCTGATGACGCCATCCTTCAGCGGGAAGATGGCGGAGATGTAGTTGGGCGTGCGGCCCACCATTGCAAGGGCCTTGTCGCCGGCCTCAAGCACGCAGTTCTTGCGGGTATCCACCGCCACCACGCTGGGCTGGTTGAGCACGACGCCCTGCCCCTCCTGCGCGATGATGATGGTCGTCGTACCAAGATCGATACCGATGTCGTTCTGTGCCATAGTTGTGATATTTCCTTTCTCTGCTGCCCATTCTCTATTTCCATCGCCCATCTCCGGGCGCGGGTCATCAAAACACATTATAGTATAACACAGGTGTATCCAAAAAGAAACCCTTAAAGCTTCCCCTGCTCCGGGGGCAGAGCCTGGGCCAGCAGGGCAGCCAGGCCGCTGTAGCGCAGGTTCTGGCGGATGTTGGACATCATCCGGTTCACCACGTCCCGCCGGCCCACCACGATGCAGAGCTTCCGCCCGCGGGTGACGCCGGTATAGAAGAGGTTGCGGTAGCACAGGCGGGGCGGCACCTGCGCCGCCGGGAGGATGACCGCCGGGAACTCGCTGCCCTGGCTTTTGTGTACCGTGATGGCATACGCAATTTCCAGCTCGTTGAGGTTCTCCGCCGGGTAGACCAGCCGCCGGTCGTCCATCCGCACCACCATGGAGCGGCTGCGCACGTCGATGGACTCCACGATGCCGATGTCGCCGTTGTAGGCGCCCACACCCTGTTCCCCGCCGATGCGCTGCCACGTTATCTCGTAGTTATTGCGCACCTGCATCACTTTGTCCCCCACCCGGAAGACCCGGGCCGCGCTCTGCAGCTCCGGCTTGCCCTTCTTTGGCGGGTTGAGCATGGCCTGCAGCTCCGCGTTGAGGGCCTGGGTGCCGGTGGGGCCGAGCTTCGTGGGGCAGAGCACCTGAATATCCTTCACCGGGTCGAACTGGTAGCTGCGGGGCAGACGGGTGGTCACAAGGTCGCAGACCAGCTTCTGGGCTGCGTCGCCGTCGGCTTCGAGGAAGAAGAAATCGTCCGTCTTTCCGCCCTTTTTCAGCGGTTCGCCTGAGATGATGTGGTGGGCGTTCTCCACGATGAGGCTCTGAGCGGCCTGCCGGAATATCTCGTTGAGGCAGACCGTCGGCACCAGCCCGGAACGGATGATCTCGCCGAGGATATTGCCCGGGCCGACGCTGGGCAGCTGGTCGGCGTCGCCTACCATAATAATACGGCAGCTGTACCGCAGTGCCGCAATGAGGGCCTGGAACAGCTTGACGTCCACCATACTCATCTCGTCGAGGATAACGACGTCGCACTTGAGCAGGTTCTTGTCGTTGTGGATGAAGCTGACCACACCGCCGGTGTAGTCCACTTCCAGCAGGCGGTGGATGGTGGAGGCTTTCCGGCCCGTCAGCTCGCTCAGACGCTTGGCGGCGCGGCCTGTGGGAGCACAGAGGGCTACCCGTTCGGCCTCGTTCTCGAGCAGCTGCAGGATGGCGTTGACCGTGGTGGTCTTGCCGGTGCCGGGGCCGCCGGTGAGGACAAGGCAGTTCTCGGTCATGGCCTTACGGATGGCTTCTTTTTGGAGCGGCGCGTAAGCAAAGCCCTGCGCCAGTTCCAGTATTTGGATGTTCTTGTCGAGGCCGTGGGCCGTCTGCTTCCCACGCTTGGTCAGCATGGCCAGACGGTCGGCGATGTCCTGCTCTGCGGCCAGCAGATCCGGCAGATAAATATACGGTGTTCCGTCGAACATCCGCACCGCCAGTTTCCCGGTCTGGATGCAGCTGTCCAGCGCCGCCGCCAGCTTTTCGGGGGGCTGGTGGATGAAGTTCGATGCCGTTTCCAGCAGCTGCGCCCGGGGCAGACAGGTGTGGCCATTGCCTGCGTTGTGGCGCAGGGTGCGCAGGAGGGCGGCTTCCAGCCGCTGGGCGCAGTCCCCTGCCATCTGGTAATACTGGGCGATGCTGTCGGCGTGGCGGAAGTCCAACTGCAGCGGCTCCCCGCAGAGCAGGTAGGGGTTCTGCTGGATGGCCTGCATGGCCCCCGGCCCGAAGGTGCGGAAGACCTCCATCGCCCGGCGGGGGCTGATCTCGAACTGAGCCAGATAGGCGATGAGCTCCCGCATTCCGAACATCCGCTTGAACTCCTGCTGGATGCGGTCGGCCTTGTCCGCCGAGATGCCCGGGATGAGGGTGAGCTGGGCGGGGTCGTTGGCGATAACTTCCAGCGCCGCCGCGCCGAATTTGTCAATGATCTTATCCGCCGTCCGAGCCCCGATGTAGGGCAGCGACCGGCTGGCGAGGAAGGCGTAGACGGCCTCGAGGTCTTTGGGCATATCCGTCTCGCACTCCTGTGCGTGGAACTGTCGGCCATAGGTGGCGTGGTTCTCGTACCTGCCCCGGCAGACGACGCTTTCGCCCGCGTGGAGTTCTCCCACCACGCCGCACACAACGGTGACGACACCGCCGCCCGACACCTCGAACACAGTGTAGCCGTTGTCCTCGTTCAGGTAGATGATGTCCTCTACCGTGCCTTCCAGCCGTTCCAGCTCCTGCTCCATCGTCCCGCCTCCTCGTTTTGACACAACTATATATAGTATAGCGGTTTTGGGGGGATTTGTAAATACAACAAAAGCTCCCCCGAAGGGGAGCTGTAGGCGAGGGTCAATCCTCCACCCGCGCTGCGGCAAGCTCCTTCGTCAGGCGCTTGCGCACTGCAAAGTAGGCCGGGATGAGGAAGAAGCAGGCGAAGAACCATGCCACAGGGCTGGCGATGCAGGCCGCAAAGTAGCCCCAGAGCGGCACGAACCAGAAGCCCACCATGGCACGGGCGACCATCTCGGCCACGCCCGCGAACATGGCAAGGCTGGAATAGCCCAGGCCCTGGATGGTGTAGCGGTAGATGATGAGGACAGCCAGCGGGATGTAGAACACGCTGTTCCAGAAGATGAAGCTGCGGGCATTCGCCATGATCTCCACCTCGCTGCTCTCGAGGAAGAGGCTGATGAGCGGCACATCCAGCACACGCAGGATGAGGAAGGATGCCACACTGTAGACGCAGCCAATTCCCAGCGCAGTATTGACGCCCCGGTCCACACGCTTGAGGTCGTGAGCGCCCATGTTCTGGCTGGCGTAGGTGGTCATGGCGGTGCCGATGCTCTCCAGCGGCACCGAGAGGAACTGGGCGGCCTTGCTGCCTGCGGTCTGCGCGGCCACGATGCTGCTGCCCAGACCGTTCACCGCGCCCTGCAGCACGACGCTGCCGATGGCGGTGATGCTGCACTGCAGGCCCATAGGGATGCCCATGTTGCAGAGCTTGAGGCAGTGGCTGGCGCTCAGACGGCCCTCTTCCCTGCTCCATTTCAGCTCTGGGTAGTGGCGGCCGATGTAGATGAGACTGCCGATGCCCGCCACCGCCTGACTGAACACGGTGGCGAAGGCCGCACCGAACGCCCCCATCCGGAAGATGAGGATACAGAGCAGGTCGAGGCCGATGTTCAGCACGCTGGCCACCAGCAGGAAATAGAGAGGCCGCTTGCTGTCGCCCAGCGCGCGCATGAGGGCGCTGGTGACGTTGTACAGCAGGGTGAAGGGGATGCCCCAGAAGATGGTGCGGATGTAGATGTCCGCGATGTCGATGATGTTGTCGGGAGTGTTGGTCCAGACCAGCACCGCCCGGGTCAGGGCCACCGTCACCACCGTGAGCACGACGGCGAAAAAGAGGCTCAGCCAGACGGTATTGGCGGTGTAACGCCGCATCTCTCTGTAATCCTTCGCGCCGAAGGTCCACGAGATGGGGATGGAGAAGCCGCAGGCGATGCCGTTGACGAAGCCCAGCACCAGATAGTTCAGGCCGCCCACGCTGCCCACCGCCGCCAGCGCATCCACGCCCACGAAGCGGCCCACGATGATGGTATCGGCCAGATTGTAGAACTGCTGGAACAGACTGCCCAGCATCAGCGGCACCGCAAAGGCAAGGATGAGCTTGAGCGGGCTGCCCTGTGTCATGTCTTTTGTCATACAAAACCCCTCCCCGGGCGGTCACTTAACATTTCTTTGCCGGATCTTTACCGACAAAAACGCCCTGCCGGACGAGGGGCAGGACGTTTTGCGCTTCATGAGTGGTATTATACTCAGCTCATCGTGATTTTGCAAGGGGTTTTTCTCAGATTTCTTCGTACAACATTGCTATTTTCTATCGGTGGTTTTTGGTGATTGTGCGCAGGGGGGGCGGCAGGGCTGCCCCTGCGCAGGGCCCTCCTGCTGCACTCCCTCTCAGCCCACGCTCTCAACCTTCATAATCGAAATCCCATGCAGAGTCATAATATGCGGAGTCATAAAAGGGATCCCACCCCACAAATTATCGTCGCTGCTCCCTATCCATTTTCTTGTCTCCCAATCTCCTCTCAAATCCGGCGGCTGACTGTCCCTTATCCATTTTCTTGTCTCCCAATTTCCTTCCCAATCCGGCGGCTGACTGTCATCCTTGCCCGGCTTCCACACCCAGTCACCCTGACTGTCCGTTACCCATCCGCCTGTTTCCGGCTGCTGGGCGCCTGTTTCCGGCTGCTGGGTGCCTGTTTCCGGCTGCTGGGTGCTTGTTTCCGATGGCTGACCACTTGTTTCCGGCTGCTGGACCGTGGTAAGGCTGTCCGGCGAGAGAGTCGGGAGGCCGCTGAGGTCACCGACGGAGGGGGCCGGGTCGTTCTTCTTGCTGTCCTGCTTCCCGCCCGCGAGCTTCACGATGTTACCGGTAAATGTCTTCCACACCGTCTGGTCGGAGGCGGGCTGCTTCGGCTGCTGGGCCGTGGTAAGGCTGTCCGGCGAGAGAGTCGTCAGCCCGCTGAGGTCACCGACGGCACCCGTTCCCGGCTGAGTCAGCCCGGGCTGTCCGCTCAGGGAGCTGCTTTCCCGACCGGAGAGGACCGTTCCCCATTGCTTTTTCTCCTGCTTACGGCGGGCGATCGCCTCCTCCACCCGGGCAGTCTCCTGCGCTTTCTGCTCCTCATCGCCAACGCGGTACACAAGGACCAGCTCCCTGCCGTTTCGGCGCAGGGCGGTCTCATCCGAGAATGTTTTTCTATCATATCCCGTCTGCCTGATAACATGGAAGCGATAGAGCCCTTCCTGGGACAGCTCGAGTTCGAACGCACCATTCACGCCGACCAGATCTTTGATCCGGGCCAGCGGAATGACGGCCTCCATTTCCTGCCCGTTCCCATCAAGGAACCGGATGCGAAGCTCATGGACCTCCTTTGCAAGCTCCCGCAGCGAGTCGCCTGTCATCCGAAAGACTGTGCCGTGGGCATCGAAGCTCAGGACTTTGTTGACCGGGTCATACTCCGCCGTGGTCACGTCACCAAGCTCCTGTGTGCCATCCAGATGGGTGATCACGCCGACGGTCTCGTACATCTGCTTCACACGGTCCGGCACCTCGCCGGCCTGCACGCTTGGAGCGTCGTCCTCGTCGTCGTTCTCGGTATCATCGGGCTGTTCCGGCTTGTCCGGCTGCTCCGGCTTGTCCGGCTGCTCCGGCTTGTCTGGCTGTTCCGGCTTGTCCGGCTGCTCCGGTTGGGAGGGCGTCCGCCGGTCGTAGCTATAGTCCTCCATCTTCTTCCCGTCGGGGTCGTAGCGGGTCAGACTACCGCCCGTCACCTTGTGGTCGTCGTCGGAGAGGGCGTCATTGGGGATCTCGCCGACTATGCCGCCGCCGATGGCCGCAGTTTCGCCGCCGGTGCTTGCGCCTGCCTTGGCCTCCACCTCGGCGTCGCCGGAGATATAGATGTGATTGGGATTGCTGGGCGGCGCATCCGGGGCTATCTCAGACCACGCACCCGCGCCGTCGCCGATGCCTGCCGCGCCGGGGCGGGGATCTTCTTCAGGGCTGCTGTAGCTGCCGCCCGAGGCCGACACCTTGCCGCCGGAAATTTCGATGTCGCGGCCCGGGCCGTACACACCGCCGCCGATACCGGCAGCACCCTCACCGCCCACGGCTTCTACCGTGCCGCCGGTGATCTCGATGTTTCCGGCACCGCTTTCGTAGCCTCCGCCGATGCCTGCGCCGCCGCCTTCGCCGCCCTTGGCGGTGAGGGAGCCTTTGGTGTCGTTGTCGTCCTTGATGGTCAGCTTGCCGGAGGACTCATGGCCATTCTTCTCGAGGCCCGCATTGCAGCTGCCGCTCTTCAGCTCGTTGGCGCCGTCCAGCTCGATGGCGGCATCGTGGTCACCCTGCACGGTGACGGCGGCTTTGCCCGCATCGACTGGGCTGTCACCGCTGACGTCCCCCTCGGTCTCGTCGCTGACGTTCCCCTCGGTCTTGCCGCTGCCATCCACCTCGGTCTTGCCGCTGCCGTCCCCCTCCTTCTTGCCGCTGACGTCGATCTTCAGGTCGTCGAAGGTGACGTCCACGTTGCCCTCGGAGGTGTCGATGGTGACGGTGTTCTTATCCGACTCGCCGGTGATGACGGTCTCCCCCTCATCCTTCTCGAAATCCTTTTCACCCTGCTTGACATTGTTATAGTTTCCGCTTTCATCGCTCGCACCTTTGACCGTAATGTCGCCGTCGGCGATGTTCCATGTTTTCGCATAGGCCGGGATGCCGGAGCTCACCACGATGCCCGCGATGACGGCGGCGGCCACGCCCCGCCGGAGTGCGCTCTTCAGTCTCATCGTACATCTCCTTTCGTTCTGTGTATCATGCAATGCCGTCGCTGCGGCTCAGGCTCTCCTTTGAGATGCTTATTTCTTTGGGCTGCCCCAAGTCCTCCGGCAGCCAGAGCTTTATCTCACCCTGGGTATCCGGCAGGTCGTCCCAGTCGTCACCAAGGTCGGTATAGCTCCGCAGGTCACTCTCCAACAGATTGGTATACTTTGTGCCATCCGGGACGGTGGTTTCCAGCAGGAAAAGCCGTGGCTTATCCTCCTCGGGAGCGATGGCCTCAAATCGGGAAGCCAGCTGTTTCAGGGTCTCCTCAAGCCCGATTCTCGGCGTTTCCGTTCTCGCAGGCTCGAGCCACCAATCCAAACTCGGGCGGTCGTCCCTTTTTTTCGCGAGTTGGAAGTCCATCATCTCCCGCTCTTGTTTCAGTAATTCGTCGAGTTCACGTCTGAGCTCTTCACTCGTTTTTTGCTCTACCGTTTCCTCTCTCTCAGGCTCGAGCCACCAATCCAAACTCGGGAGGTCGTCCCTTTTTTTCGCGAGTTCGTGGGTCAATATCAGCCACTCCTGCGGCTCTGGCGTCTGCACCGGCACCCACTCCAGATAGCGCTCCGACAGGTCGTCCCGCGTTTCGCCGTCCAGCCGGAGGCTGATGTCCTCCCTGTTCTGCTTCAGCTCCACGTCAGCGTCCTCGCCCGCCGCGTCGGCCATCTTGTCCACGCTATAGTGGGTCATGGTGTACTCATAGCGGAAGAAGATGTCCTCCACGCCGTCCTCCCGGAGACTGGAGATGTCGGTGGTGACGGTGGAGCGGGGAGCGGCGCTCTCAATAAGCACCACACCCCCCGGGGTGAGGACCTCTCCGGCGTCGCCGGCCTTTAAGCTGCCGGGCATGGGGTCGGTGCTCTCAATAATGGCCAAAGCAGAATCCCACCGCTGGATGGTGACCCGGCTGGAAAAGAAGCCGCCCACCACCATGCCGCCGGGCAGGGGTTCGGGGGCGTTCTCCTGCACCGGGGGCGGGACGTCATCATCATCGTCGTCCTCGTCGTCGTCCGGCTGGGGCTTGGGGGTGGAGGTGTAGTCGTAGCCCATCCCCTCCATCACGGTGCCGTCCGCGTTCAGACGGGTCAGCCGTCCTCCCGTCACCTTATGTTCATCGTCAGAAAGGTTCTCCGTGGGTACTTCGCCGTAGCTGCCGCCGATGGCCGGGGCCTTGGCGTCCGTCATCTGGCTTCCCGCCTTGGCCGTCACCTCGGCGTCGCCGCAGATGTAGAGGTCTCCCGGGTTCGAGTCGTCGGTGTCGTCCGACGCGCGGCCTGCTCCGTCGCCGATGCCTGCCGCGTTGCTCCCGCCCACAGCCTCGATGGTGCCGCCCCGGATGGTGATGTTGCTGCCGGTGCTCTCGATGCCGCCGCCGATGCCTGCGCCGCCGAAACCGCCCTCGGCGGTGAGGGAGCCGTCCTTGCCCTTGTCGTCCTTGATGGTCAGCGTTCCCTCCGACTCATGGCCGTTCTTTTCGAGGCCCGCATTGTAGTCGCCGCTCTTCAGCTCGTTGTCGCCGTCCAGCTCGATGGCCGCATCGTGGTCACCCTTCACGGTGACGGCTGCATTGCTCTCCCGGACAGGGCTGTCATCGCTGCCATCCCCCTCCTTCTTGCCGCTGACGTCGATCTTCAGGTCGTCGAAGGTGACGTCCACGTTGCCCTCGGAGGTGTCGATGGTGACGGTGTTCTTATCCGACTCGCCGGTGATGACGGTCTCCCCCTCATCCTTCTCGAAATCCTTTTCACCCTGCTTGACATTGTTATAGTTTCCGCTTTCATCGCTCGCACCTTTGACCGTAATGTCGCCGTCGGCGATGTTCCATGTTTTCGCATAGGCCGGGATGCCGGAGCTCACCACGATGCCCGCGATGACGGCGGCGGCCACGCCCCGCCGGAGTGCGCTCTTCAGTCTCATAGTCCGTCCTCCTTTGGTCTGTTCGTCTTTTGAAGAATCAGCCTTTTCTGATGCAAGTTTACCAAAAAAGCCGGATGATGTAAATAAAAACTGCGCGAATCGTGGTGTTTTCGGCGTGAATGGCGCAAAAAAGCCCTCCCGAGCGGGGAGGGCCATAGCCTGTCTTATTCAGAGTAGTGCGCCAAAAACTGCTTGGTGCGCTCCTCCTGGGGGTGGTCGATGAGCTGGCGGGCCGGGCCTTCCTCCACCACGACGCCGCCGTCCATGAATAGGATGCGGTCGGCCACGTCGCGGGCGAAGTGCATCTCATGGGTGACGATGATCATGGTGGTCTTTCGGTCGGCGAGGTCCCGCAGGACACGGAGGACTTCGCCGGTCAGCTCCGGGTCAAGGGCGCTGGTGGGCTCATCGAAGCAGAGGATGTCCGGGTGGAGCGCCAGTGCGCGGGCGATGGCCACCCGCTGCTGCTGACCGCCGGAGAGCTGGTGGGGGTAGTGTCCCGCCCGCT
>ERZ827452.2206-NODE-2206-length-15386-cov-7.550649_pt1 | contig 15386 bp, 14 predicted proteins | sample MGYA00519866_ERZ827452 | MGnify/ENA primary metagenome ERZ827452 (study PRJEB31778, sample SAMEA3449307) | human gut metagenome | biome: human gut; feature: human-associated habitat; material: faeces | place: United Kingdom | collected 2010/2012 ... | reverse complement strand
CCCTGTCAGATTGCCGTTTATTATAAGACGATTTTTCATGCAAGTCAAGGCTTTAAATCAATAAAGTATTCATATTTTCAAATTTTATTTCATGTAGTCCCCGTAAAAACCCCGGCTTTTTCAGGCTTTTTACTTCCAGATCCTGCACGCTCTTGCTGGGCAGCATGATGGCGCAGGCACCGATCAGACCAGTCAGCTCGTCGGCGGCATACAGCACCTTTTCCATTTCGTGCTCCGGCTTAATATCCACCGTCAGGTTCCAGCCGTGGCTGGCCGTTGCGTGGATGATGCGCTCATCAATGCCTTTTTCCCGCATCAGCTCCTGCTCTTTGGTGCAGTGCTGTTCCGGCCACTGCTCAAAGTCCAGATCATGCAGGATGCCCACGGTCTGCCAGAAATCCGCTTCGGCACCATAGCCCAGCTCGTTGGCATACCAGCGCATGACGCCCTCTACCGTCAGGGCGTGCTGAATGTGGAACGGCTCGCTGTTGTACTTTTTCAGCAGAGCCAGGGCTTCTTCTCTTGCAGGACAGGCTTTCATAGGGATCGCTCCTTTGTTTTACTTATTTCAGTGTCTCCGGCTCCGGGTCGGAGGGCAGTGTCAGAAAATAGTCGTAATAGGGCAGCAGAAATGCGTAGCCGGTTTTGATCCGGTCCACCACATCCCGGCTGAACAGTTCCTCCGTCAGTTTCTCCTCATGGGTGATGCTGATGGTTTTCATCTGGAACCACGGTGCCAGCAGCTCCGACGGCGCGCCTGCCTTGGGACGCTTGTAGGTATCGCCGCCCAGAGTAAATTCCGTCTGGCCACGCAGCGCCTTCGTCAGCTTTTCCATGGGCTTCGGGTCCCGGACAATCCGCGAGCGCAGCTTGGCCATGTCCATGGGCCGGGCCATCCAACAGCCCATACCGTAGCCCCAGTAATCCGGCCCCAACTCAAACCAGAAGGTCGGCCGGGTGGTCCAATCCTCGGAGGGGCGTTCCACGCAGAACCAAAGGTGGTCCTTATAGGGTCCCCGGCCGTGGAGCCGTCGGGCGTCCCGGTAGATCCGGGAGACACGGCACACCATGGGGTCATCCGGCCGCCGTTCGGACAGAAATTCATAGATCTCCGCCCCCAAGTCCTTCATGGGGCGGTAAAGCTCGCTTAAATAAGTCTCCTTGTGGGCTTCAAACCAGAGGCGCTCGTTATTGAAGCGGATGCCCCACAGGAAGTCCACAGTGGCATCAGTAAATCCGGTAAACATTGTTTCCCTCACAATCGTTTTTCCGTGTTATTGTAGCACAGTCATAATCGGTATTTCAAGAGATGATCCTTATAAATCCTATTGTTTGAGTAGGTATATGTTGTTGGAAATGGCAAAAGCTCCGGTCTTTCGACCGGAGCTTTTAAAATGCGGATTATTCAGCGGCGTAGACGGAAGCCTGCTTCCGATCCTTGCCCAGACGCTCAAAGCGCAGGGTGCCGTCCACCTTGGCAAACAGGGTATCGTCAGTGCCGATGCCCACGTTGGTGCCGGGATGGATCTTGGTGCCGCGCTGGCGAACCAGAATGTTGCCGGCCTTGACGAACTGGCCGTCCGCGCGCTTGGCGCCCAGACGCTTGGAGTTGGAGTCACGACCGTTCTTGGTGGAGCCGCCGCCCTTCTTGTGGGCGAAAAACTGAAGACCGATGTTCAGCATGGTGATTTGCCATCCTTTCTGTAAGATGATCGGAACAGGGGGCTTACGCCTCCATGACTTCGATATTATCCGGATATTCGCTGTGCAGCTCGGAAAAGAGCAGCATCAAACCCGTTAAAAGAGCCTGACAGGTGCTCTCGTTCGTGGCGGACAGACCGCCGGGGAGCCGGAATTCCACAGCGCCGGAGCGTTCATGGACCTTGACGGAAGCGGCGAGGCCTAAAACATCGTTCACGGTGCTTTCCACAAGGCGGACCGCACTTGTGACTGCCGCGCAGACGATATCGCTGCCCTCTTCGCTGTAACCGCTGTGGCCCTTAGCATCAAAACCGATGATGCGCTTCCCCTCAGTGAGGAATGTAACAGTGGTCATGCCTTAGACGGAGATCTTGCCGATCTCAACCTTGGTATAAGGCTGACGATGACCCTGACGCTTGTGATAGCCCTTCTTGGCCTTATACTTGTAGACACGGACCTTCTTGCCCTTGCCGTTCTTAACGACAGTGGCCTCCACCTTCGCGCCCTCCACCACGGGAGTGCCGAACTTGGTGTTTTCGCCGTCAACGATCGCCAAAACCTGATCGAAGGTAACGGCGTCGCCCGCCTCGACGGGGAGCTTCTCAATGAACAGGGTGTCGCCCTCGTTCACAACATACTGCTTACCGCCGGTAACGATGATCGCTTGCATTGCTTGCACCTCTTTCCTTAATTACGGACTCGCTGTCGGGGGCGTTCGAAAAGTCTCGAAACCTTCCGAAACTTTAAGCCCATTCAAAGCGGCTGTTCAAGTATAACTTCTGACTTTGAAAAAGTCAATAGGTTTTTGGAAAATTCTCTGTGCGGTTTTGCTCAGGTGCAAAGTGAGTCGCGGCACGTGTGCCGCGAGGAAGCAGCGCCAAAAGCGCTGCACGGGTCAAAGGGGATATTCTCTTTCGCAAAAGAGAATATCCCCTTTGGAACCCTAAGAGAAAGACTTTGTATTGTCAGATTGCAGCTTGAAGAACTGCACGCGCTGCGCAATCAGGTGCCTGCTTGATGATGTATCTAAACGATTTGACTTTCTTCTATCTTCGCTGTCGCTTTGCCTGCGTGTCGTTAGCCTTACGCAATCTCCGTCTACTTCGGATTTGCACAAACTTGCTATTGCCTGCCAAGGCGGCATTGCTGTGCTCGCCGCAGTACGCATTACCAAGACGATATGTATTGCCGATAGTAGGTGATTAGGCTGCACAAAAACAAGATGAGCAGAGCGGCAGCGGGTAGTAGAAGTAGGCCAAGTCGTATAGCAACACCAAACGCGGCAACGCCGCGCGCAGGTATTCTCATTCCGGAGGCACAAGGGCCATTCAAGCCTGAGACTGCCGATCAAAACCTTTCTCTTGGGGGTTCAAGGGGGCCATTCTCTTTTGCGAAAGAGAATGGCCCCCTTGTCCGCGTCCCCCTGCGCGGCGCGGGGAACAAGGAGCAGCGCTTTGCGCTGTAGAAATGCAATTTTGCATACTTTTCACCGCGCGGTAAACAATAACTCCGCAAGTTTTATTTGGAAGGAGAGCATTTCAATATGGAAAAGCGAAAAGAATTCTGGCGCGCGCTGCCGTTTGTGATGGCGCTGCTGCTGCTCACCCTCGTGCCGGCGCAGAGCGCGTCGGCGCTGTTCGGCAAGGGAAAAGAGGAGGCGAAAGCTGTCGACGGCGCGCCGGTGGCAGAGAACATGGAGATCAAGGTCTACCGCGGCGTCGCGTATGAGGGCGAATTCCGCGCGGTGGACAACGAGGGCGACGAGATGACCTTTGCCATCGCGCAGGAGCCGAAAAAGGGCATGGTCGCGCTGACGGAGGACGGCCTCGGATTTGTCTACACGCCGGGCGGCAAGCTGGGGACGGACAGCTTCACCTACACGGCGATCGACGCCTACGGCAACATCTCGCTGCCCGCGACGGTGAGCATCACAATCGAAAAGGCAAATAGCGGCGTCTGCTACGCTGATATGGGCGGCAGCCGTGCGCATACGGCGGCGGTCGATCTTGCCGAGCACGGTGTGTTTGTGGGCGCGAAGATCGGGGACAGCTATTTCTTTGAGCCCGAGCGCACGCTCTCACGTGGTGAATTTGTCGCGATGGCGCTCGCGGCGATGGATGTGAGCGCGGAGGATGTGCAGATGACTGGCTTCTGCGACGATGCGAGCATACCGACCTGGGCGAAGGGCTACGCCGTGAGCGCGCTGAATGCGGGCGTTGTGTCCGGCGTCAGCACGGCGGAGGGCGTTGCCTTTCGCGCGAATGACGCCATTACGCTCAATGAGGCCGCGGTCGTGCTGAACCGGCTGCTTCGCGTGACGGACGTAGACCTCTCGGACTACGATGTGCAGGACGCGGACAACGCCTGGTGCGCACAGGCGGTGGCGAATTTGCAGTCCGTCAGCGTGATCGAGAGTGGGCGTTTTTCCACTGACGAGATGCGCTCGGGCGTGACACGTGCGCAGGCGGCAGAGATCCTCAGCGCGGCGATGACGCTCAAGGACGGACGCGCGGGAAAGGGCGGACTGCTCTCCGGCATTTTCGGCTAAGGGCAAAAAGTGAGAAAAGCGAACAAAAGAGAGCGGTTTTCACGCCGCTCTCTTTTGCTTGTATTTGGGAAAAAGCTGTGGTAAAGTATAAATTAGTATAATATGGATAAACGGGGCGGCGACGTCTCTTTCAAAAATAAGGAGGAAAACGGTATGCGTATCGTTGTTTTAGCAGGTGGGCTGAGTATGGAGCGCAATGTGTCGCTCTCGAGCGGCAACAAGATCTGCCGCGCGCTGAGAGCGCGCGGACATCAGGCCATTCTGGTGGATATGTTCATGGGCTTTGAGGACTACGACGGTAAGCTCGAAGATGTTTTCGACGCACCGAACGGTTTCTGCGGCGACTATTCCGTCGCCGAGGCGGAGCCCGATCTCGCCGCTGTGCGCGCGAGCCGCAAGGACCAGAGCAAGAGCCTTTTCGGTCCCGGCGTGCTCGATGTGTGTGCCAAGGCGGACGTCGTATTTCTGGCGCTGCACGGCACCTGCGGCGAGGATGGCCGCGTGCAGGCGGCGTTCGACCTGCTCGGCATCCCGTACACGGGTGCGGGCTACTTATCGAGCGCCATTGCGATGGATAAGGACCTGACGAAGCGTCTTGTGTCGGAATATGTCATCACGCCGCAGTGGCGCACCGTGCGCTACACGGAAGGAGACATTGCGCGCCTTGTGTCGGAAACGAAGCTCCCTTGCGTCGTCAAGCCGGTCGCCAACGGCTCGTCTGTCGGCGTCTCCATCGCGCACACGGGCGCGGAGCTGAAGACAGCGCTCGAAGTGTGCCTGCAATTCGGCGCGCAGGTCGTGCTCGAACAGTACATCTCCGGCCGCGAGATCCAGGTTGGTATCATCGCGGGCAAGGCACTGCCCTCCATCGAAATTATCCCGAAGACGGGCTTTTATGACTACGCGAACAAGTATCAGGCCGGCGCGGCGGAGGAGATCTGCCCCTCGCCAATCCCCGAGGACTGGGAGATGCGCGTGCGCACCGCGACCGAGACGGTCTACCGCCTGATCGGCCTGAGCGTCTACTCCCGCGCGGACTTCATCGTCACGCCCGACGGCACGCCGTACTTTCTCGAGATCAACACGCTGCCCGGTATGACGAAGACGAGCCTCCTTCCGCAGGAGGCAGCGGCGGTCGGCATCGGCTATGAGGAGCTGTGCGAGAAGATCGTCGAAGAGTCGATGAAGCAGAGAAGAGGGCTGTAAATGGAGGCTATCACGGTAAAGGAACTGCTCGCGGCGGTGCACGGCGAGCTGCTGCAGGGCGAGGGGACGGCGAAGATCCTCGGCGTGAACACCGACAGCCGCACGGTCAAAGCGGGCGAGGTCTTCCTGCCGCTCGTCGGCGAGCGCTTCGACGGGCATGACTATATCGAAAAGGCGCTTTCCGCGGGCGCGGAGGGCTGTCTGTGCGCCCGCGTGCCGGAAACGCTGCTGCCCGGAAAGTTTTACATCAAGGTGCCTGACACGCTGCTTGCGCTCAAGGACTTGGCCGCGTGGTACCGTGCGCAGTTTTCTATCCCCTTTGTGCAGGTGACGGGCAGCGTCGGCAAGACGACAACAAAGGAAATGATCGCCTCGGTACTGGGCGTGAAGTTCCATACGCTCAAGACCGCGGCCAACTATAATAATGAGATCGGCACGCCGCAGACGCTGCTGGGCCTCTCCCGCGCGCATCAGGCGGCGGTGATCGAGACGGGCATGGACCGCGCGGGGCAGATCCGGTATCTTGGCGAGATGGTGAAGCCCGATATCGCAGTCATCACGAACGTCGGCGACATGCACATTGAATACCTCGGATCGCGCGAGAACATTCTGAAGGCCAAGTGCGAGATCTTTGAAAACCTCAAAAAAGACGGCCTCGCCGTCTTAAACGGCGACGACGAGCTTTTGAACACCGTCTCTCTGCCGCAGAAAACGTTGCGCTGCGGCCTGTCCGAGCACTGCGATGTCCGCGTCAGCGAGGTCGAAGACCTTGGCATCGACGGCATTCGCTGCGTCGTGACGACGGCAAAGGAGCGTTACGCGCTCTCCATCCCCGTGCCGGGAAAGCACATGGTCTACTCCGCGGCGATGGCCGCGGCCATCGGCGAGTACCTTGGCGAGACCAAAGAGGAGATCGAGCGCGGCGCTGCGGCCTACGAGCCCGCGGGCTCACGCATGCACGTCATCACGTTCTCTGAAAACCGCCGCCTGCTCGACGACTGCTACAACGCGGGTCCGCAGTCGATGGCGGCGTCGCTGCGCGTATTGGGCGCGAGCGGCGGCAAAAAGGCTGCCGTCATCGGCGATATGGCGGAGCTCGGCGAGCTCACCGAGCGTGCGCATAAGGAAATCGGAGAACTCACCAAAGAGCTCGGCATCGATACTGTCATCGCAATCGGTGCACGGGCAAAATACTTTACAGAAGGGAACCCCTCTGCGCAGTGGTTCGGGAGCGTGGACGAGGCGATGGGCGCCGTCAAGGCGGCGTTCACGGCGGAGACGGCGATGCTCGTCAAGGCCTCGCACTCCATGCACTTTGAGAAGATCGTAGAGGAACTGACCAAAGCATGATCGACATCAGTGTTACGGGACTCATCAAGTCCTTTGACCTCGAAAAGAAAATACTGGACGGTATCACCTTTCAGATCGACACGGGCGAGCGCGTGGGTCTTCTCGGCAAAAACGGCGCGGGCAAGACGACGCTCTTCCGCATCCTGACGGGCGAGCTCGACTACGACGCGGGCGAGGTGAGCATCGCCTCGGGCCGCAGGCTGGGCCTCATCTCGCAGATCCCCGTGTATCCCGAGGGCTACACGGTCGAGGATGTGCTCAAGAGTGCGTTTTCGCGCATGCAGAGGATGGAGGACGAGATGAACGCCCTCTCCCAGCAGATGGCAAGCGGCGACGAGAGCGAAGAGACGCTGCGCCGCTACGGCGAGCTTTCGGCCAAGTTCGAGGGTCTCGGCGGCTACGACACCGAGACCCCCATCAACAAGGTCGCGAACGGCCTTTCCATCCCGCCGGAGATGCGCGAGCGCCTGTTTGACACGCTCTCGGGCGGCGAAAAGACGCGCGTGAACCTCGGCCGCCTCATTTTAGAGGATACCGACATTCTGTTGCTCGACGAGCCGACGAACCACCTCGATCTGCACGCCATCGAATGGCTGGAGCAGTATTTGTCAACGTTCAAGGGTACGGTCGTCGCCATCTCGCATGACCGCTACTTTTTGGACCGTACCATCACGCGCGTCATTGAGGTGCTCGACGGCAAGGCGGAGTTTTACAGCGGCAACTACAGCTTCTACGCGGTGGAAAAAGAGCGCCGCTATTTGGAAAAGATGCGCCAATACGAAAAGGAGCAGGCCAAGATTGCCCAGCTTGAAAAGAGCGCCGAGCAGCTGCGCATGTTTGCCTTCAAGGGCATGGACAAGACGTACCGCCGCGCGCTGTCGATGGAAAAGCGCATCGAGCGTATGCGCACGACGGACAAGCCGACGAAGGAACGGGCACTGAGCGCGCAGTTCAAGTCGCAGGAGTTCTACGGCGACGAGGTGTTCGCGCTCAAAAAGCTCAAAAAGAGCTTCGGCGACCGTGTGCTGTTCCACGACGTGGACTTGCAGGTGCGCGGCGGCGAGCGCATCGCGCTCATTGGCGACAACGGCACGGGCAAGTCGACGCTCATCAAGATGCTGATGGAAGAGGAATATCCCGACGAGGGCAAGATCAAGTTCGGCCCGTCGGTGCGCATCGCGTACCTGCCGCAGATCGTCGAATTCGACGTGCCGGAACGAAACTTGGTCGACACGATGCTCTACTCCAAGCGCAACATCACGCCGCAGAGCGCGCGCAACCGCCTGGCCGCGTTCCACTTCACGGGCGAGGACGTTTTTAAGAGCGTCAGCGTGCTCTCGGGCGGCGAGCTTTCGCGCCTCAAGCTCTGCATCCTGATGGATGAGGAAGTGAATCTCCTGATCCTCGACGAGCCGACGAACCACCTCGATATCGCGTCGCGCGAGTGGATCGAAGAGGCGGTGGAGAGCTACGACGGGACGCTCCTGTTCGTGAGCCACGACCGCTATTTCATCAACCGCTTTGCAACGCGTGTGTGGGAGCTTGAAAACGGCGTCATCACCGACTATCCGATGGGCTTTGCGCGCTACCGGCAGGTCAAGGCACTGGAGGCGCAGAACAAAATCGACCACACGCCAAAGGCTGTAAAGGAAAAGACGGTTACAGAAAAACCGAAGCCGAACCGCTCTGCCCAGCAGGCGCGGCGGCAGCTCACCATCTGTGAAAAGGAAATTTCCGCGCAGGAGACCGCCATCGCCGAGATCGAGCAGCGCCTCGAAGAGGCGGGCGGCGACTACGAGCGCTACAGCGAAATTTATAAGGAGAAGGAAGCCGCCGAGCAGAAGCTCAGCGAGCTGATGGAAAAGTGGGAAACGCTCGCCGAGCAGGCGGGCGAATGAGGAACATACCATGAAGAGACAGAAAAGACTGTGGACGGCGGCAGCAGCCTGTGCCGTGCTCGGCGCGGCGTGCCGGGCCGTCCCGGGTGTGCGCTTTGCAGGACTGCTGTTCTGGTGTCTGACGGCGCTTTTGATCGTCTTTGCGATGCTCGAGCAGTACAAAGAGCATGCGTGGGCAAAGTGGGGAAAACGCGTTCTGCTCGCGCTCGTGTGCCTAGGCCTTGTCGCATTCGGGTATCTTGAATCGCTCGTTATTCGCGGCGCGCACACGGACGGGCGCGCGGAAGACGCGCAGTGCGTGGTTATTTTGGGCGCGGGCGTGAACGGCACGACGCCGTCGCTGATGCTCTCGTCGCGGCTGCAGGCGGCGCTTGACTTCATCGCGGACAAGCCGGACATCCCCATCATCTGCTCAGGCGGTCAGGGGCCGGGGGAGGATATCTCCGAGGCCGACTGCATGGCCGACTGGCTCATCGCCCACGGCGTGGACGAGAGCCGCATCTACCGCGAGGACCGATCGACCAGTACGCAGGAGAACTTTGCTTACAGCGAAGAGATCATGGCGGAGCTGGGGCTTGATGCGGGCGACACGTTCGCCTTTGTCACGAACGACTACCATATTTTTAGGGCGGGGCGCATCGCCGGAACAGATGCGGCCTGCGGCGTGGCGGCGACGCTGCCGCGCAGCGCCTATTACGATGCCTTACAGCTCAACTACTATGTGCGGGAGGCCTTTGCCACCGGTTGGCTCCTGCTGAGAGGAAACTGAGTATGAACGATAACATTTTATGCCTTTACTATTCCCGCACGGGAAACACGAAAAAAGCCATGGAGGAGGTCGCCGAGGCGCTGGACTGCGAATGTCTCGAAATTCGCGACAAGGTCGATCGCAGCGGCACGATGGGCTACCTTCGCTGCTGCTTTGACGCGATGCACAAGCGCACGAGTGCGGTTTCGCGACCGAAATGCCAGAAGCCGCTGTCGGACTACAAGCTCGTCATCCTCGGCACGCCCGTGTGGGCGGGCCGCTGTTCGAGCGTTATTCGCGGCTTTTTGAAGCGCCGCGGCTATGAGATCCAGAACGCGGCGTATCTCATCACGCACAAGAGCGAGCAGGACTATAAGGACGTCTTCCGCCAGATGGACCTCTATTTGCAGACGCCGCACGTGGCGGAGGTCTCGCTCTGCCCCGATTCCGCGGGCTACCACTTCTGGCGAGACCAGTTCGTCAAGGCCTGCTCTGACTTCATTGCGGAGGACAATGCCTGATGTGGGAAAAGCTCAAACAGCTCGCGCGCCGCTATGACGAGATCGGTGAGCTGCTCGAAGTGCCGGAAATTTACGCTGACCCAAAGAAGCTGCGCGCGCTCACGCGCGAGCAGAAGGAGCTTTCCGCCGTGGTGGAGACCTACCGCGCGTACCAGAAGTGCGAGGACGACATCGCGCAGGCGCTGGAGCTTGTATCCGATCCCGAGCTCAAGGACATGGCGCAGGAGGAATTGAACACTGCCAAGGCGGAAAAGGAGCGCCTTTTTGACGAGCTGCGCGTGCTGCTCCTGCCGCGCGACCCGAACGACGACAAAAACGTCATCGTCGAGATCCGCGGCGGCGTGGGCGGGGAGGAGAGCGCGCTTTTTGCCGCCGACCTCTACCGCATGTATGCGATGTACGCGGAAAAGCGAGGGTACCGCGTGGAGCTGCTCAACTACAACGATACGGAGTTGGGCGGTGTTAAGGAAGCTGACTTTATCGTCAGCGGCGATGGGGCGTATTCGAGATTCAAGTTTGAATCCGGCGTCCACCGCGTCCAGCGCGTGCCGGAGACGGAGTCCGGCGGGCGCGTGCACACCTCGACCGCGACGGTCGCCGTGCTGCCGGAGATGGAGGAGGTCGACGTCGACCTCCGGCCCGAAGACATTGAGATGCAGGTCTACCGCGCTTCCGGCGCAGGCGGCCAGCACGTCAACAAGACGAGCTCTGCCGTGCGCCTTATCCACAAGCCGACGGGCATCGTCGTTTCGTGTCAGGAGGAGCGCTCCCAGCTCCAGAACCGCGCCAAGTGTATGGCGATGCTCGCGAGCAAGCTCTACGAGGCTGAGCGCGAGCGCGTGGAGGGTGCGATCACGAGCGAGCGCCGCGCGCAGGTCGGCAGCGGCATGCGCAACGAGCGCATCCGCACCTATAATTTCCCGCAAAACCGCGTGACTGACCACCGCCTGACGGGCGAGAACAAGAATTTCAACATCGACGCCGTGATGAACGGCGATTTAGACCCCATCATCGACGCGCTCACGATGCAGGAGCAGGCCGAAAAGCTGCGCGAGAGCACCGAGGGCTAAGAAAGAAGAGAGAACATTGGAGACAAAATGGTTTACCCTCCGCACGGTGGAGGATAAAGAGAGCATCGCGCAGGCGGCGGACATTCTGCGCCGCGGCGGGCTTCTGGCCATCCCGACGGAGACGGTCTACGGCCTCGGCGCGGACGGCCTGGACGAGACCGCCGTGCTGCACATTTTCGAGGCCAAGGGCCGCCCGCAGGACAACCCGCTCATCCTGCACATTCCGGATGCAAGCTGGCTTACGCGCTACTGTGAGGACGTGCCAGACGCGGCCTACAAGCTGGCCGAGCGCTTCTGGCCCGGCCCACTGACGATGATCTTAAAGAAAAAGCCCTGCGTGCCGCTGCGCACGACCGGCGGGCTCGAGACCGTCGGCATGAGATGTCCCGACCATGCGGTCACGCGCGCCATCATCGAAGCATCCGGCGTGCCGGTCGCCGCGCCGAGCGCGAACACCTCGGGCCGCCCGAGCTGCACGACGGCAGAGCACGTGCGCGAGGACATGTGGGGCAAGATCGACGGTATCGTCGACGGCGGCCCTTGTCAGGTGGGCGTGGAGTCGACGATCATTGACCTGACGGTCACGCCGCCGCAGCTGTTGCGCCCGGGCGGACTGCCGCTCGAGAGCCTGCGCGATGCGCTGGGCGAGGTGACGGTCGACAAGGCCGTGACGCAGAAGATGAATGACGGCGAAAAGCCGCGCGCCCCGGGCATGAAGTACCGCCACTATGCGCCTAAGGCCCCCGTCACGGTCGTGACCGGCGGGGCGAAGGTGAGCGCGCGCTATCTGCTCACACACGCGGGCGAGAAGTCCGGCATCATCTGCTTTGACGAGTTCGCGCGGCTCTTCGACGGGCACATCGTCCACCCCCTCGGTGCGAGCGACGATAAGCGTGCGCAGGCGCAGCACGTCTTCGACGCGCTGCGGACGTTCGACGAGACGAATGTGGGCGAGATCTGGGCACAATGTCCGGACAGTAAAGGTCTTGGCCTTGCCATCGGCAACCGCCTCAAAAAGGCCGCGGGCTTCCATGTGGAGGACGCGGACGACGGCAAGATCGTCATCGGCATCACCGGCGGCACGGGCGCGGGGAAGACGAGCCTTCTGCGCGCGCTTGAAAGAAAGGGCGCATACGTGCTCGACTGCGACGCGGTCTATCACGAGATGTTAAAAGATGACGAGCCGCTGCTGCGCGCGCTGCGCGAGGCGTTCGGCGATGTCATTTTTCGGCAGGACGGCAGCGTGAACATCCACGCCATCGGCCTGATCGTCTTCAAGGACAGAAAAAAGCTCGCCGAGCTCGACGCCATCGTGCACGAGCACATCCCGCGCGCGCTGGCGCAGAAAATGGCGGCGACGAACGCGGAAATCATCGGCCTCGATGCTATCAAGCTCATCGAGAGCGGCCTTGGCGCGATCTGCGACGCGACCGTCGCCGTAACGGCGCCTGAAGAGGTGCGGGTCAAGCGCATCATGGCGCGCGACAGCATCACCGAGGAGTATGCAAGGTCGCGCATCGCTGCACAGAAGGACGCGGACTATTTCCGCGCGCAGTGCGATTATGAATTTGTGAACGATCTGCCGACCGCTGAAAAGGCGGAACACGCGGCAGAGGTCTATATCAACACGATCATCAACAATTTGAAGGAGGAAACTGAGAGATGAGTGAAAAGAACAAGCTCGCTGAAAAACTGCTCTACGCCCCCAAGAATGGCTATGACCGCCTGAGCGCAGAGGATGAAAAAGCGATGGAGGCCTATTGCGAGGACTACAAGAAGTTCCTCAACAACGGCAAGACCGAGCGCCTTTGCGTGGAGTACTGCATCGAGTTGGCGGAAAAGAAGGCCTTCAAGGCCTACGAAGCGGGTATGAAGCTGAGCGCCGGCGACAAGGTCTACTTCAATAACCGCGGCAAGGGCATCATGCTCGCTGTCATCGGCAGCGAGGACCTGAGCCACGGCGCGAACATCGGCGCAGCGCACACCGACTCCCCGCGCCTCGACTTAAAGCCCCGCCCGCTTTACGAGGAGGCCGAGATGGCCTACTTCAAGACCCACCACTACGGCGGCATCCGCAAGTACCAGTGGGTGACGATCCCCCTCGAGCTGCACGGCGTCGTCGTGCTGCGCGACGGTTCGAAGGTCGACGTCCACATCGGCGGCAAGGAGGACGATCCCCAGTTCATCATCAACGACCTTTTACCGCACCTTGGCCGCGAGCAGGGCAAAAAGCCGCTCAACGAGGCCATCCCGAGCGAGAGCTTGAACGTACTGCTCGGCGGAAAGCCGTTTGAAGATAAGGACTGCTCCGACCGTTTCAAGCTCGGCGTTCTCCAGTATTTGAACGCGCAGTACGGCATTACGGAGGAGGACTTCATCTCCGCCGAGCTCGAAGTCGTCCCCGCCGGCAAGGCGCGCGACATCGGCTTTGACCGCAGCTTCATCGCGTCCTACGGTCACGACGACCGCGTCTGCGCGTATGCAGAGCTTGCAGGTATTTTTGACGCTGTGTCCCCGAAGAAAACCGCGGTCTGCATCTTCGCGGACAAGGAGGAGATCGGCTCCGAGGGCGTGTCCGGTATGCTGTCTCAGGCGTTTGAGTGGTTCATGGGCGACATGTGCCGCACGCAGGGCGTCGCGCTTTCTGACTGCTTTGCCAACTCCTTCTGCCTGAGCGCAGATGTGACGGCGGCCTATGACCCGAACTTTGCCGACGTGTACGACAAGCGCAATTCCGCCTTCGTCAATTACGGCGTGGCGCTGTGCAAGTATACCGGCTCCGGCGGCAAGGGCGGCGCAAGCGACGCAAGCGCTGAGGTCGTTGGCAAGGTACGCAAGCTGATGAACGACAACGGCGTCTTCTGGCAGATGGCCGAGATGGGCAAGACCGACGCAGGCGGCGGCGGTACGGTCGCCAAGTTCATGGCCCAGCGCAACATCGACACGCTCGATGCGGGCGTGCCCGTGCTCTCGATGCACGCACCATATGAAACGGTCGCCAAGCTCGACTGCTACATGACCTACAAGTGTATGAAGGCTATCTTTGAGCAGGCGTAAGAAAATATTCTGAGATTCCGAGAAGCGCTCTCCCACGTGCCGTGGGAGGGCGTTTTCTGCCAAAAAGTCATACATTGTTGAACAAATTGTAAAGTTTCCTGCGGTTTTACTTGCATAAGCGAGCGTGGCGTGATAAGCTGTCAGAATGCCAAAGGATCAGGAAGGGAAGAGAGTCATGCTCCAGTTATTCACCGATACGTCCGCGAACCTGCCGGTCGCGCTGACGAAACAACACCACATCACCGTCGTGCCGTTTTCCTACACGGTGGATGGAAAGGAGACGGACTATCCCGATGATGTGGATTTCGACGGCGCGGCGTTCTACGGCGCGATGCGCCGCGGCGCGGTCGTCAAGACCTCAATGGTCAATCCCGCCCTGATGGCGAACTACTTTGAACGTGCGCTCTCTCAGGGCGACGATGTGCTCTACGTCGGCATGTCCGGCGGCATCAGCGGCACGGCGCAGGCCGCGGTTATCGCCGCGGGCGAGCTGACGGAAAAATACCCCGCGCGGAAGATCGTCACGATCGACACCTACGCTGCCTCCCTTGGCGAGGGGTTACAGGTGCTCGAAGCCGCGCAGAGGGCGCTAGCTTTGAAAGCATCATTGACAATGCCTGCGCCTATTACAGATCCATCGGCCTTGCAGACATCGAAAAGACCCCGGAACCGATGCGTCCGATTGGAAGCCCGGACCGTGCTGGCCGGTTCCTTGCCTGCTACACGAAACAGGCCCAGCCGGACTACAAAGGCATTCTCAAAGGCGGAAGAGCCATCAATTTTGAAGCAAAGCACACTGACAGTGACCGGCTGACCTTTGATCGTGTGTTGACCGCGCAAGCGCTTCGTTTGAGCCGCACAGAAGCTCTCGGAGGTGTCGCCTTTGTACTATGCTCATTTAGCGGCAGGGCTTTCTACCGCGTCCCGTGGGCCGTATGGAAGGACATGAAACGGCTGTTTGGCCGTAAGTACATCACCCAATCAGACATTGAAATTTACCGCGTCCCGTTTGCAGCACCCGGAGTGCTGCTGTTTTTGGAAGGAGTAAAGGAGGAACAATGATCCGCACATGGACACCTGAAAGCGAGAACGAAAAGCCACCTAAGAATGAAAAGGCCCAGCTGGTGCGGGCATGGTTTGAACGACTGCCAAGAATGCGGGCACAGATTCAGCAGCAGGAAGAGCGCATTGTAGATCTACAGTGCATCGCTACCGCCACCACATCCAGCGTTTCAGCTGCACCTGGTCGTTCTGGAACCAGTGACAAGGTGGGGAACGGTGGCGCGG
>ERZ827452.2205-NODE-2205-length-15404-cov-13.133103_pt1 | contig 15404 bp, 20 predicted proteins | sample MGYA00519866_ERZ827452 | MGnify/ENA primary metagenome ERZ827452 (study PRJEB31778, sample SAMEA3449307) | human gut metagenome | biome: human gut; feature: human-associated habitat; material: faeces | place: United Kingdom | collected 2010/2012 ... | reverse complement strand
AACGAGCTACCCGCTTGAGCAATAATGCTGTACACGACAAAAAACTCATTTCTTAGTTAGTATATTATAAAATATGTATGAGATAGTCAAGAGGAGAAAAATGCATGGTTGTGGAGCAAATTAAATAAAGTGCAATAGGATAAGACGATTTTATTGAATTCGACAAAATACGACAAAACATATGTTATAGCAGGTATATACTATTAGTATGGAGGATAGGACAATGATGTATTTTGAAAAAGATTTAGTGAATAAAGCAATTGAGTTAATAGATGGGAAAAGTAAAAGTGATGAATTGAAGGCATTTACAGATGTGAATGACATTAATAATATGATTATAAATCTGCAAATAAATAGAGATTATCAGTGTGATGCTATTAAATTAAATCAAAGATTGAGAGAAGAGTATCCAAGTATAGAAAAGTTGCTGAATTTAGGAAGAAGTATGGTTAATAATAGTGTGGGTAACAATACAATATATGATGTTGTTTCTGCAATTATAGCTGACTTAAATGCAGATAAATATGGAATATATGTTGATGTACTTCTTAAACATGAGGTTATAAATGATATGAAGAAGTTTATAGAGAAGGTGGATTAATGTAAAAATAGTTCTGGAATAGTCGATTATAATTCTTTATAATTAGTTTAAAGTACATTTGAGATAGATGATGAGGATTTTCATATCTAAGAGAAAGGGCTACATGGATATATTTGAAGAAAAAAGACAATTAATTGAAAAGATTGCATGTCAGAAAGAAGATACTTTAGAGTCAAAATTGGAGTTAAAACAACTTTTATTAAAAGACACTAATGGAGGGAAATTATATAAATACAGGTCTTTTGATAAAGATGGATATTCTCTTAAAAATCTTGAAGAAGGAACTTTACATTGTTCTTTGGTGGAAGCTTTTAATGATCCGTTTGATAGTAAATTAGGATATACATTAGAATCTATATATATAGGTGTTTTGGAAGAAAAATTAGAAAAAATATTTTTATTAATACAGGCATGTAAAAATGTATTAGAAGAAAAGACAAAATTGGAAGAATATAGTGCAGATGAACAGAATGAAATAAAAAAATATCTATCGGATGAAAAGATTAAAGCTAGTTTGGAAAAAATGATTTATAAAATTAATAGTGATGATGAAATATGAACGATGATGTTAATATATTTTTTGAATTATTGACATCAATATATAAAAATGAAAATACTATTAAATTATTAGGAACAGATATTGGTAGTTTATTACAGATATTACTACCTGTTTTACAAGAGAACAATCTGAAAATAGATGATTTGGAAAATTTTGATATAACTTATTTTGCAAATATCATGGGTATAAAAGAAGATGCTGATGAAGTTGATACTACTTTACAATTAAATCGTAAATTTTATCCAACAAAAGATAATGATATAGATGAAGCAAGTGAGATTATAGATAAATTTGATAAAGAATTAAATGAATGGGCTAATAATATATTTCGTGTTGGATGTTTAGGTACAGATTATAAGAACAAGCTTATGTGGTCACATTATGCAGATAGTCATACTGGGTTTTGTATTGAATATGACTTCAATAATATAAAATGGGGAAATTTATTAGTATATCCGTTACCTGTATTATATTCTAAAGAAAGACCATTAATTCCTTATTATATTTGGAGTGGGAAAGACATTGAAAAAGCAAAAAAGGAATTAATGATAGGATTATTAACAAAAGATATAGTCTGGAGTTATGAAAATGAATGGAGATATATAATAAGTAAGCAAGATAAAACAGAATTAGTTATGCCACCTATTTCCTGTATTTATTTAGGTGCTAATATAGAAAATGATAACAAAATTAAAATTATGAATATAGCAAAGAAATTTAATATTCCTGTAAAGCAAATGAAAATAGATCGAGGTAAATATGCTTTACATGCAAAAGATATATAAATAACATTTAAGGAGAGTACAGATATGTATAATGATAAATTGGGTTATGATCCAGCAAGTCCACAAAACATAGAAGCATTTGCACTTAAGTTAGAAGATAAAACATTTAGAGATGTGTTGTTAGAAAAAGGAAATATAAATGAAAGTTCAGTTGAAAGTTATGCAAATAGATTTAGAAAGGGAGGGTTAGGAAATCTTCTTGAAGAGGTTTATTTTGGATATAAAGCTAACTCTAAGCAAGAAGCAGATTTTCCAGAGGCGGGAGTAGAACTTAAAGTTACTCCATATGAAATAACTAAAAAAGGTGAGCTGAGAGCGGGGGAAAGATTGGTTATAACAATGATAAATTATGATGGGCCAATTGAAATGGATTTTGTGAAATCACACGCTTGGGAGAAGATGAAGTTAGTATTATTAATTTATTATTGTAGAAATAAGCAGCTAAATAGTAATCTATTATATAAAATAGGTTTTGTAAAGTTATTTACACCACCGGAAATTGATTTAGAAATAATAAAAAAAGATTATGATTATATTGTAAAAACCATTAGAGACGGTCGTGCACATGAACTTTCTGAAAGGGATACGATGTATTTAGGAGCATGTACAAAAGGAGCAAATGCTGAGAAAAGTACAGTTCCTCAGTATTATGGAGACAATATTCCTGCAAGAAAGCGGGCTTTTTGTTTTAAAAATTCATATATGACATATGTTCTTAACCATTATATAGCAGGAGAGCAATCTGATAATTCAATTATAAAAGATATTAATTCAATAAAGGAAAATACTTTTGAACAGATATTAGAACAAATTGTTAGTAGATATGTTGGAAAGTCTGATAAGGAATTATGTGAGCTTTTTGGACGAGACTATAATAATAATAAAGCTCAATGGAACGATTTGGCATGTAAAATTTTAGGAATAAGGGATGAACATGCTGATGAATTTGTAAAAGCTAATATAAGAGTTAAAACTATTAGGGTGGAAGAAAATAACAGTATTAAAGAAAACATGTCTTTTTCACCATTTAAATTTATGGAATTAGTTAATCAAGATTTCGAAAATTCAGAATTACATAAATTTTTTGAGGAGACGAAACTTTTCTTTTTTATTTGGAAGAAAGATGGAGATGTTTATAGAGTAAAAAGTTGTCAATTATGGAGTATGCCATCTAATGATTTAGAGGTTGTTGTACGTAATGAATGGGAACAATATAAGAATATTATTCAATATGGAGTGAAGTTTATAAAGAGTGTTGATAGAAAAGGAAAGATAAGCTTTAAGAATAATCTTCCCAATAAAAGTGATACACAAATTATACATATTAGACCGCATTCAAAAATGGCGGCATATCAGTTTAATAATGGAGAATCATATGGAAATGTTGAAAGAGATGCAAATATGCTTCCGAATGGGGAATATATGACTACTCAGAGTTTTTGGATAAATAATAATTATATTTTAAAGCAATTAAAAGATTATTAGATAATAGTAAAAATTAGTTGATCTAAGTAAAATAACTTGGTATAATTGTTTTGAATACTTGTAGAAGGAGTTAAATAAATGAAAAAAACAGTTTGTGAGTTATTTGCTGGAGTTGGAGGCTTTCGATGTGGATTAAATCATATAAATACATTGGATGATTTTAGAAAAGAAGAAAAATGGAAGACAGTGTGGTTTAATCAATGGGAACCAGCAGAGAAAACAACTCAGTATGCCCATGATTGTTATACATATCATTTTGGAACTTGTTTAGATAAAAATGGAAAAGATACAACTAATGTAAATATTGAAGATGTCAATAAAAGCAATATTCCAGATTTTTCATTGTTAGTGGGAGGATTTCCGTGTCAGGATTATTCTGTAGCATCATCGTTGGCAACATCTAAAGGATTAGAAGGAAAGAAAGGGGTATTGTGGTGGTCAATTAGAGAAATTATAGAAGAAAAAAAACCGCCATTTGTTTTATTGGAAAATGTAGATAGATTAATAAAATCCCCAGCAAAACAAAGAGGCAGAGATTTTGGAATAATGCTTGCTTGTTTTAGAGATGAGGGGTATACGGTTGAGTGGCGTGTGATAAACGCTGCGGAGTATGGTTATCAGCAAAGAAGACGAAGAACATTCATTTTTGCATATAAGAATGATTTAAATTATGCAGCTAATATAAATTCTATAATTAATTATAATCATGAAGATGATGACGAATTACATAGATATAGCATGTCAAAGTTAATGTTAGAAGAGGGATTTTTTGCAAAGACATTTCCAGTATATAATGTAGATTCTAAAAAAATAAAGATTGAAGAATTACCACAAGGAATAGGTGAGTTGTCAGCTAAATTTAGTTTCACATTTGAGAATACAGGAGTAATGAAGGATGGAGTGATTTATACTATAAAGACGACTCCGGATTATAATGGTAAACAGCTTACTTTAGGTGATGTTATGGATGATGGAGATGTTGATGAGAAGTATTTTATTCCAGAAAATAGACTCTATTACACTTCGCCTAATGTTAATCATAGTGATGAAACACATGAAAGATTAAGTAAAGAAGCACGTCAGACATGGCAGTATTTAAAAGGTGCGAAAAAACTCCCTAGGAAAGCAGCTAGCGGACATGAATATATTTTTTCGGAGGGTCCAATCGAAATGATTGATTTTTATGATAAACCTGCTAGAACAATGCTTACTTCAGAAGGTGGATTTAGCAGAACAACGCATATTGTAAGAGATAAAAAGACAGGAAGGATAAGATTGCTCACTGCTGAAGAAACAGAACGCATACAGGGATTTCCAACTGGTCATACAAAGTGGTGTAAAGTTGGCGATGATATTGTGGAGATGCCATTAAATAAACGTAGATTTATGATGGGAAATGCACTGGTTGTAGATTTGATTAAAGATATGGAAGAGGTACTAAATTTTATAATAAGTAATGAGTAAACTTAAATTAATGAAATACATTATGAGTAGATAAAGATGTAATTAATATACAAGTTTATTGCTTTTTGGAGGGGAAATGGCAGAGATAAATGAGATATCAGATTATATTCAAAAGATAACAGAACTAATTGCAGAAAGGAATGCTAATGGTGACAAAATAGTTGTTTATAGGGGAGAACCGAGAATACATGATATTCCTGGGAAACCAGGAATTTTTAGAGAACGACATATAAAAAGACAACCTTTTTTTGAAAGAAATTTGTTGAATGAAATGAAGGTGAATAAAATTACATCTGGAAATACATTTTTGGAATGTGAAGTAGATGCACAGCATGATGAATTTCCAAGTCGTTTATTGGATGTAACATATAATGCTCTTATTGCGTTGTATTTTGCAGTTACTCCATATTATAAAAGATATACGGAAGATGCATATGATGATAAATATGATGGGCAAGTTATAGTGTATTTTTTACCACATATATATTGTGCTGGATCTGAAAATATTGAAAATATTTTTAATAAAATAATAAATCGAAATGAAGCATATTTAACTCATCCACTGGTGCAAGAAAATTATAAATTGGTTGATCATATTAAAATGAATACAAGAATATGTGTTCAACAAGGCGCATTTATTATGTTTCAGGGAGATGAATATACCCCTATTTCTAAGAAAGATTATGAAGTAATAAAGATTAATAAAAATGTTAGGGGAAAATTAAGGAAGGAATTAGATATTCTTTTTGGAATAAATACGGGCTTTGTCTATCCTGAGCCATTCAATCTGTTTTCGGCAATGGGAAACAAAGCATATAGAATTGTTAATACAGAAACAAGTGTTCTTACTGAATTAGATGATTTTTTAAAAAGAATAATTGGAGAATTAGATTATTATTTTGAACAATCTTTGAAATTGAGTAGTGATTCAAAATTATCAAAGGAAGAAATAAAAAAGAAAGTTATAGATATAGTTATGAAAACAGAAGAATTATTGTTTAAATATAAAATTGAATTAAATGATTTTTTGAAAAAATATAATGATAAAATAAAGAAAAAAGGAGGAGAAGAAATAGTAGACAAATATATAACAAAATTTAATGAAATTATTTGTGAATATGATTCAATGTTTAGCATATTTGAAAATAAGTATGGGATAACAAAATCTTGTAAAGAATTAATGATGTAAAATGGAGGGGTGAAATAAATGAATGAAAAGAAAAGGGTTATATCTTTGTGCTTAGAATTTATTGAAGCAAATGGAATTGAAGTAGATAATGCCCAAGTAAAGCAAGCAGTATATGGTAAATTATATAATAATCAAATGATTTATGATTCAGATTTAGGATTTACGGACATTTGTTTTGTTATAGCAAAAATAAGTACAGAAAAAGATTATCAATTAGTTGAGAGGAAATTAGAACAACCGATTGAAAACTTAGTAATGCTTATTTTGACTTCTTCATTAAATTATAATAAAAAGATAGAAAAAATTTTATTGAAAAGAAAATACGATAATTCAAATATAAAAGTTTTGATGATTGGTAATGGAAATACATCTAATGAATATATAATAGGTATAAAGAGTAGAATTCAGGCTATTTATAATAAAATTGAAGTACCAAGGGAAAAGAAAAGTACTGAGATTGTGAATGCCTGTGTATATAGTGCATGTTTATATGATATTGTTAAAATATATGACGAACTAGGAGATGAATTATTTAAGAAAAATGTGAGATTAAAAGTAAAAAAAGATAATGTAGGGGTAGGAAAAGAAATAAAGGAAACATTACGTAACTCACCTGAACAATTTTGGTTTTTGAACAATGGTATTACGATAGTTACAAATGCGCCTATTGATATGTCAAAGAATGAATGTATATCATTGTCAATGGAAAATAATAATTCTTTTTCTGTAGTAAATGGAGCTCAAACTATCTCAGCAGCACATGATTTTATATATTGTGATGGAGTAGAGAAGGATATAATAGAAAATGCAAAAGGAGCATTGGTGTTATTAAGAGTTGTGTCAGTGGTACAAAATGATAAAAAAACACCCCAATATTATATGCAGTCGACAGAGAGTATGAGTGAAAGAATAAGTAAAGCGTTAAATAGACAGAAGCCAATAGAGGCGGAGGATTTAGCATATTATTCACCTTTTGTAAAAAGTGTAAATGCAATATATTCTGAAATGCTTATGAATAATAATAATTTAGATGAATGTGATAATAGATTTTTTGGCATAGTTAGAAGAGGAGAGAATGAGAGTGATAGTTGTAATAAATATGAGCATTCATTAACTTTGATTGCAAGAGCAATTAGAGCAAGTGGCTATAAGGATGAAAAGGGATGGAGATATATGCCATGGAAAGCAGTAAATACATATAATGCAGATATTTTGAAAATGGGAGAAAAGGATTTAAAACATTCAGAATTGTTTAAAACTATTAATGTATCAGACAAAGATGAGTTTTTAATTAACTATCAGAATATTAATTTGGCAATTTATTTGTATAAATATTATGCAGATAGAAAAAACATTGTAAATGTTTCTGAATATAATAATCAAACCAAGATAGAGATTATTAAAGAAAGAGGAAGTTGGTATTTTGTAACGTTTTTCTTTGAATATTTAATGAATAGTTCTAATGAGAGAAAACTTCAACCTAATTGTGTAGAAGATTTTAATGAATACATTCCTGAAGCTGATTTTGTTGAAATTTTAAAGTTTTTCTTTACTGTAATGGATGATAATAAAAAAGAATTTAAGTTGGAATTTTTACGCCAAGAGGGAACTTATAAGAATATAAGACAAGCTGTTTTTAGAAAAGAAAATAAAGCGGAATATAAAATTTTAAAAGAAAAAGCGCAAAAGCTATATATCACATATGAAGAAGGTGATATGCTTAAGAACAAAGATTACAATGCATATATTGTGGTAGCTAAGGATAAATATATTCTTCAAACTAATAGTGAGATAGAATTGAATATAAGTGATAATTGTGCGGCTATAATAAAAGAATTAAGGAATGAAAAAAAGGAAATTATAGATGATAAAGGTTATTTAAAAAATGATATAGAGTTTCAGGATTTGTCAACAGCAGCAAAATTTGTTGAAGGGAAAAGACTTGTAAGAGGATATAAAAATTGGGAAAAATTGTAAAACTTATAAAAATTTTTAAAAATAAATATTAATTGTTTATTTTGGGAAATAGGAGTCACCAATGAGAAAACGAATTTTCGAGATAATCGAAGTTGCAGAAGATAATGATAAATGCAGTAAAATTTATGATACATTTATGATGATAACGATATGCGTTAGTATATTTCCATTAGCATTTAAGAATCAGACGGGAGTATTTAATGTTATTGATAAGGTTTCGGCATTTATATTTGTTGTGGATTATATTTTGAGATTGGTGACTGCAGATTATAAATTGGAAAAGGGTGTAATATCATTTGTTGTGTATCCGTTTTCGTTTATGGCTATATAAAGATAAATGATCATGCCTAGATCAACTATCCGGGTAGGAACAACAGAGGGGCGTTTTCGCATGATTATGCCTTCTATTATGAGACAGTTTAAGGAAAGGAGCAGATATTAAACCATTTGCTTGACCAGGAAGGAGTTACGTTAGATTGTGTGCACACATCAGGTAATTTTGACCTGCATCAGCAGATGGCGTAGGAGAATCTGGCGGCGTGTTTCAGCTTGTCCATGTATCCGCCATATTTGCACGAACTGAACTTATATAATGACAATAAGCTGCTGGTGTTTCCTATAAAAGATTTGACAGAAACTAATCCTGTATACATACTTACGAATAAGGATAATGTGTATGTTGAAGGAACTGATGAGTTTAAGCATTTGTTGAAAAATTCGGTGAAAGACCTTGAAGTTTCTGACATGTAAGGAGGATTTTCATGAGCAATATTATTGTTTTGTCAGGCAGTCCGCGTAAGGGTGGCAATACTGACCTGTTGGTTGACGCATTTGTTAAAGGTGCGGAAAAGAATAATAATATAGAAGTCGTTTCGGTGGCAAATTATAAGGTTAATCCATGCATTGGCTGCAATTCGTGCTTTGACAGGGCGGGGCATGAATGTTTTCAGCAGGACGACATGCAGATTGTTTATGATAAGTTAAAATGTGCTGATGTGATTGTAGTTGCCTCGCCAGTGTATTTCTATGGAGTGAGCGCGCAGCTTAAAGCAATTATCGACAGGTTACATACTCCTATGAGAAATGATTTCAAAGTCAAGAAGCTGGCATTGATACTCGTTGGGGCAGCAGTTTTGCCGGAATTGTTTGATTCTATTAAGATACAGTATCAGCTTGTGCTTAATTTCTTTAAGCTTGAAGATGAGGGAATGGTGCTGGTCAGAGGTGCTAAGGATAAAGGTGATGTCAGGAACACTTATGGGCTGGATGAGGCTTATCGGTTGGGATTGGCGATGAAGGGATGAAATAATAAATTAAAGGTAACATTATTATGTATGGAGGGGATATGTTTCCAATAATTGATAAAAGAGAAACCGGAATTAATATAAGAAAAATCATGGATTGTCAGGGAATGACGGCAAAAGATGTTCAGCAATATCTTGAACTTGGATGTGTGCAAAGTGTATATCGTTGGTTTGATGGGGTTAGTATGCCAACAGTTGATAATTTGTATGCATTAAGTGAACTGTTTAAGATGCCTATGGATTGCATTGTATGTGGCAACAGACAGTCATCTTATTTTCATTGTGTTGAACAATATAATGAATCGCAGATAAGAAGAATTAGTAAGTATTGTAAGATGTTAAAAAATAAACAGATTGCATAAGATTGAATTACAAATTCAATGACAAATATTAAATACACCGTTAGAATATTAGTAGGAATAGTATTCTAATGGTGTATTTTTGCTTGCCGAATATATATTTAGAAAAGTGGTTTGATATGATTACATTAAAAGAATAATTGATGAATGAGTTTGTTAAAAAGACACAGAAAACTCCAAAAGAAGAGATACAGATTGCAAAGGATAGAAAAAAAGGATTTCATAGAAAGGATGATGAGGGATGAGAACATTTGATGATATGCTTTCTAAGCAATTCCAGGATGAAGAATAAAAAAGAGTATGTTAAGAACGGTTATTTTTGATAAACCGCAAAAAGAGATTGAAGTTCAAAATGCCATTGAGGCATTATTATTGGGACGTGGATTAAATAAAGGCATAGATTATGATAGAGAATCGGGGAAATTTGAATTTTCAGGAAAAGAATATATCCAGATTTTATTATTCCTAAATTATCATTATGCATTGAAATGAAACTTTTGCGTGAGAATAGAAAATCCAAAGTTAATGAAGAAATAAGTGCAGATATTACAGCGTATAGTAAACAATACCATCGGCCATTATTTATTGTATATGATTTGGGATATGTTCAAAATGCGGAAGAGTTTAAACGTGATATTGAAAACGCAGGAAATGTTAAAGTGATTATTGTGAAATATTAGTATTTTTATACTTTTTCGATTGAAGAATACAGTAAAGAAAATACCTATAAACTATTGGTGCTAAAGAAGGAGATGTTTTAAAGTGTGGTTATACTCAGAAGTAAAAGAAATAGTTAATGATGTGAAAAAAATAGGAAAGGACAATATAGAAACTAAAAAGATTGTGGACTTATTAAAAATAGTATCCTTTTTAGTAGTTTGTGCAACTTTTATAGTACAATATTGCAAATTTATGTTTGGTATTAACGTGGAAGTGCTCCCAACATTTCCAATATTTTTGAATCAATTTCTTGATAAATATACATATATACTTTTCTTGGGTTTAATTATTTATAAAGTTGTAGGATATGCAATCTTAAGATATTTGGTAATCAACATAGAAACCCAAGTTAATATAAAAGTATTTCCTGTTTTTAACACAGCAGAAGATATTTTTGAAATGGGTACGCTATTCATTTTGTTATTAAAGTTAAGCAATAATTTGTTTTTATGTATTCACGGTGCAGATGTGATAAAAAGTGCGGATAAAAAAATATATCTTCTGTATTTAATATGTTGTTTTTGTCTGTTTGTTAATTGGTTATATATAAAAAATAAAAATTATTGGTATTTTGCTGATATTAGATATACCCCGTTTTTTGATTGTAATAACAAGCGGATTGCTCAGAATGATAGTGTTATATATTACGGGAGATTATATAGCATACATTTACTAGATGTGGAAGAACATTCAGTATTTATAGAAGAGAAAAGGGAATGCAGAAAAAAGGAGTGGTATTTATCAAAATCTAATGGTGGAATAATTTGCAAAGAAATTTTATTAGAAGATGCTGTACGTGATGAGAAAGGAAAAATCAAAGTTTATGAATACGGTATGGGAGAAAAAGGGTAACCGCTAAATAAAATAGTATTGTTGATAAAAAATGTAATCTACGAGAACTCTCGCAAGATTGCATTTTTATCGAATATTTACTATGAGTTATTTGTCATAATCCGAATTTTTGCTATGACTTGTTCGCGTTAACTCGACTGTTTTACTAGGAGTTGTTTTGACAGATTTGTTTTACATTTTCATTCCATGGTGAAAGACTATTAAGTTGTTCATCTGTCATTTTCTCATTTGGTCTTGATTCCAACAGGAACTCAAGGTATTTGTATGGATTGATGCCATTAGCTCTGGCTGTTTCAAATAATGAAAATACCATCATGCTTGCATCCGCACCATCAGTTGTGTCGCAGAACAGCCAGTTCTTTCTTCCCACCGTTACAGGCCTGATTGAATTCTCACTCATGTTATTTGATATACTGCAATGGCTGTCTTCAAGGTATGTCATCATATATGAACTTTGGTTTTTGGCATAAGTTATTGCTCTGTCAAATCTTGTACCTTTTGTGGTCGGAGCATTATTTATCCATGACAAAAAAGCCTCAACAACAGGTTTCTGATCCCTTTGCCGACGGTTATATATCTGTTTATATGATAATCCCTTCTCCCTATAACTGCGTTCGTACTCAAACAGTTTGTTACAGTAGAGCATTCCCTGGACTGCCGGATTGGTGAAATCTTTTTCATGTCCTTTTGGAATTGCCTCTATAAAATATCTTCTGATGTGTGCGTAGCAGCAACACCTGTTGAAATCTTTCAACTTATTATATCCGGCATATCCATCTGCCATGATATAAGAGCCGTCAGGATTATTCTTAAAGAAATCAGCTGCTGCATCACCATTGCGTGTAGGATGATACTTATAAATGATGATGGGAGCCATTCCATCATCACCAGACCTGGACAGCCATATATATGACTTGGTCTGTGGCCGTCTGTCCTTTTCTTTAAGAACCTGTATAGGCATCTCATCTGCACACAGATACTTCCTTTTTGACAGACATCTGTGGAAGTAATCAAGCATTGGTGTAAAGTAATTCTTGGCGCAGAATATAGTCCAGTGTGCCATTGTTCCTCTGCTTATCTTAATGCCATACTGAGTAAAAAAATCTTTTTCCTGTCTGTGATATGGCATTGCATTTATAAATTTGGAATACATCACATGTGTTGCAAGACTGGCAGATACATAACTATGTGGAACCAGTAGCTTGGCATCATTATCTTTTATAAAATACGGATTTTCTGTCAGCTTACATGATGGACATTCATAAGTTGCTTTTTTCTTACGTGTTCTTTTATGGGCTGTAACTTCTATATCTTCAGCCTCTATAAGTTCAGAAGTTCTGTCATCTTCCATATCTCCAAAAAGGTTCAACTGTCCCGGAAAAGGTGTCTTTGATTTCTCACTGGATGCTCCAAACAGCTTTGCTTTACCTCAGATGAATTCCTTGGTCATCTGTATCTTTCTTTCACGTCAAGACGCTTATAAAGAAGTGTTATCCCATCAGGTTCTTTTAAAAGAATCTTTATTCTGTCACACCGTGTACCACAGAACAGATATATGGAGTTTCTGTTGATTTCCTGTCCCATCATGTCATAAACAATGGCACATAAACCATTAATAGATTTGCGCATATCTGTTTTTCCTGTGATGATATAGATTGAAGTTGCGCCTGAAATATCACCAATCATAAGCACTCCTTGAAAGATTTAAAAATTTTTGTATGGAAATCCTGATCAATATCCTGCGGAATATCCAGAGTGATACCTCCTATATGAGCAAACAGAACTAAAGGTTTGTCTGCATCTGTATCATTAAATGATGGAAAATCATTCATATAGGAATCAGCACATATGTCATCAATGACAGGTAACTTAACAACTTGCTGTCTTTTATCAGCTGGATGATAGTTTAAAGAATCAGGTATTTCATAACCATGACTGGGTACCTGTTTAATCCAGCCATAGAATGTACCCGGAGCAATGTTATTATCATGACACTAGGCAGGGATAGAAAGACCACTTTTATAACAGTCTTTAATAAATTCAAAACGCTGTTCAAGCGAATAAGGCGATACCCCAATATTCAACCTCCATAATTATTTAATTGATGTACTAATTATGAATGGTTTTGTGATGGAAATAAATCCTCTATTTTATTTAGCGCTTACAACGCTCTGGCTTAGGCTGGGTCGTTTTTCTGATTTATATTATATTTCAGAATAAAAATATTGACAATCAACATTCTCTGAAATATAATATAAATCAGAAACAGTGTAATAAGAAACGGAGGGGTGGATATGGATAAAATCAACGTGCAAATTTTATTTACAAAAGCCGAGTTTAAACAGTTACAAGCGGAGGCTGACAAGAGGGGATTGACGGTTCCTCTTTATATCAAGGGTGAGGTTCTGAAAGATGATGATGTTTTCGGAAAGTATTATCAAAAATTAATAGAAAAAGTTAATGCGCTACCAAGTGGAACCAAGTTTAATATCAAGGCTCTTTTTGGTGTAGAGTGGACGATGGGAAAAGGAATTAAATTAAATTTAGGAAAAACCTTTTATGGAAGAGTAGATAGTGGAATTGTTAACAATGTGCGCTGCATAGGAAAAGACAGTTCAAATGTAATGTGGTACGAGAAGGAATAGGAGACAAAGGAACAGGAACTTATGAGTTTTTTACACGAAAAAGTGTTTGACCCGATTTTAAATTCAAAGGATGCTCCAGCAAATATTATAAGTGGAGGAAATATGAATAAAATAAAACTATTGGAACTTCGCAAATGTCGTGGGCAATACAATGTTATTGTCAACAACATATTGTCATATAAAGGTGGGTGTGGAGTATGGGTAATGTATGACAATCATAATCAATTGCTGGAAGTAGCACAGACTTCCGATGTTTATGAAGAATTAGAGTACGATTTATCATGGTTGATGAAAGACTATTCGAATGAATTGAACCTAAGAAAAAAGTATGCAGCGAGAAGATTATTTGATTTTAATGCAAAATTCGATGTTCTAGAGTGCGACAAAAATAGAACAACTGCTAAATATAGAAATATAGCAGAAAATTCAGAAGCAATAGTAGTGTATTTAGTTGTTGAAGAAAGAGCAACAAGTAAGGAAAAAATATTCGAGAAGAAATAGAATTAGAAATTGCAATAGATAATCAGGCATTATATTAGAATGCATATGGTAGTCAACGTAAATTAGCAAAAAACTATTATAAACAACGAAAGCAGATTGCATAAGGAGAATAAAATGGCACAGAATTTAGTATCAGAAGAACAAGTAAAAGATGCATTACAAATTAACAAGTTTAGTGAAATATCTAAAGATAAGATTATGGAGTTTGTATCACTTATACCGAATATGGATAAAGAGGTAGCTATTGCTATTATTAATCAGTTTCCGGCATATGCTGATTCGGCCAATAATATGGTTGCACAGTTAAATGTCATGTGTGACAATGTTATTAAGGATAATAATTCAAGTCAGAAAGATGCTGTAGAAGCATATAAAATGATTCTTCAAGATTTAAGTGAACTTTTGAAAAAAGAGGACATTTCTAAAGAAGAACGTGATGAAATTACAGAGAAAATGATATTAGTAGCGGATAAAATTTCTGCAAAAGACACAGAAAATAAGGATTTTCTGAATGGAATTATTAAGTATGGTATACCTATTGTCGGTGGAGCCTTGCTATTGGGAGCAGCCATACTCGGTGTGAATGTAAAAGGAACAAAAATTCCGACTATTAAAAAGTAGTTAAAAATCCTTAGTAGTAACCCATTCCCTATTACTACCAACAGGTAGTAACAACTTGCAGGGTTCTGCTCTGATTTGCCATAATCTGTAATTTCAGAGCAAACTACATGAATCCCAGAACCCTTGCAAAACTCGGCATTACAGAACAGGAGAATTTTATGATTAAAGTTTTATTCATCTGTCACGGCAATATCTGCCGAAGCACTATGGCAGAAAGTGTTATGACATATTTAGTTGAAAAAGAGGGGCTTGCTGATAAGTTCTATATTAATTCGGCAGCGACAAGTCGCGAGGAGATTGGTAATGGGGTGCATCATGGCACTGTTGCCAAGTTGAAGAAAG
>ERZ827452.2194-NODE-2194-length-15474-cov-15.248525_pt1 | contig 15474 bp, 13 predicted proteins | sample MGYA00519866_ERZ827452 | MGnify/ENA primary metagenome ERZ827452 (study PRJEB31778, sample SAMEA3449307) | human gut metagenome | biome: human gut; feature: human-associated habitat; material: faeces | place: United Kingdom | collected 2010/2012 ... | reverse complement strand
GCAGATAAATTTCTACTGGCAGGAAAAATTTATATTTTTTCAATTGTCTACTTGATGGGGAGCGGTTCATTTCCCGACAGCCCCTTGCAAGTTAAGCTTTGTTATTTTTTTTTGATGAAGGCTTTTTCATTTGCTGATGCTGGAAGGTCTGGAGTTGTTCCCTTTGGAACCAGACGAACCTCAATTGCCTCGAGACGTTTTGCGTATCCTTCTGTTCCTGAAGATTCTCCATTCTTAGCCCATGCAAGCCATCCATAATCCTGAGCATGAACTCTGTAGTATACATCATAGTTCTTTGCTACATCACCAGACAGTTTGATCTGAATTGCTTCCAGACGTTTACACTGTCCAGTTGTTCCGGATAATGATCCGTTAGATGCCCAATTCTTCTCCCATCCAATATCCTGAACGTGAGATCTGTACTGGATTGAGCTGTTCACTGAAGACGGGAGTTTCATACGGATAGATTCCATACGTTTGCACTCGCCTTCTGTACCTGCCATAGCACCGTCATATACATATGCCTGTGTACCATAGTCCTGTACATGTGTCTGGTATCCGACCAGTCTTGCTTTCATAGCTTCTTTGATAGTACCAATAAGTTCTGGTGCTTTGTCCCCTTTGGTAACCAGCTGAATCCTGATTGCTTCAAGACGGTATCCGTAACCAGCTGTTCCTGCTTCTTCGCCATTCTTAGCCCATCCGAGCCATCCGAAGTTCTCGGCATGTACGCTGTAGTATACGTCATAATTCTTTTCAACTTCACCAGTCAGTTTGATCTGGATTGCTTCCAGACGTTTACACTGTCCTTCTGTACCGGATTTTGCTCCGTCTTTACTCCAGTTCTTTTCCCAACCGATGTCCTGAATATGTGTACGATATTCGATAGATCCAGAAACATCATCTGGTAACTTGATCTGGATTGCTTCCAGACGTTTACACTGTCCTTCTGTACCAGACGTTTGTCCGTCTTTCTTCCAGTCTTTTTCCCAGCCATAATCCTGACCGTGAACTATGTAAGATACGGACATTTTTGTACTCTTTGTAGCTGTAGCTGTAAATTCCTTACCAGTTTCATCTGTGTATTTAGCAGTTGCTTTGTAGATGATCTGACTGTTCTTGTCTTCTTTAACAACATCTGCAGTTACGTCATGAGAATCTTTACAACGGCTGCATACGAATGTTGCAACAGCTGTATATCCTTTTTCTTTATCAGCTGTCCATTTCCATCCGTCTTTTTCTGAGACTTTGTAGTCATGACCGAGAGCTGCTACTTCTTCTGTCTTAGTACCTGTGTAATCTTTGCCTTCAAATGTAACTTTAGCTGTGTAAGTAATCTTACCTGCCTCTGTACATGTTGCGCCATCAGATTTCTCAGTTACTTTTGCATCAACTGTTTCTACATGTTTCTCATCATTTGCACATGTAAATGTTGCTGTTGCTGTGTAAGTGTTGTTCTCACCCTTTGTCCAGTTCCATACAGGAGCACCATACTTATGGCCAAGGGCTGCCAATTCAACTTCATATGTATCTGTTAATGTACCAATTTCTGTCTTACCTTCAGCATCCTTTACTGTTGCTGTTGCTGTATAGACATCTTTACCTTTTTCTGTACATGTTGCAGCTACAGATTTCTCTGTATCTTTAACTGCATCAGCAACTGTAATCTGCTCTGCTTTAGGTTCATCATCACATACAGAACACTTAACACCTGTTACAGATGCTGTATATCCAGTTACATTGCCGTTGTCATCTTTTACTGGTTCCCATGCCCATGTACCTGTGTACTGGTGCTGACCTGCGTCAGATGTCTTCTTATCAGATGCAGTATATCTGTAACCATCATCTGTCTTACCTGTTGCTTTGTAAGTAGATGTTACACCCTGATCACATGTACCAGTGTGACTAACAAGTTTAGCCGTTGCAGTTACTTTTTCTGAAAGAGCTTTCTCAATAGAATCTCTGTTAGCTTTGTTTGTTGCATTTTCATCTGATTCAAGGAGACAATCCAGTTTATTGATCTGATTTGCACAAGTTTCACATTTCAGATTCTGGAATGTAACGCTTGTGTGATCATCGCTCCACTCAGCATCTGTTGCTGTGTAAGCATGTCCTTCTGCTGCGTTCTTCTGAGCTTCATCCCAGATAGCTTTTCTTTTCTCGTATGTAGAATTAGCCTGTTCATATTTGGACTTAACAGGTTCTGTAATACAAGCACCGCACTCTGGGCAAACATAGTTGTCCGCTTCGTTCCAGTTACCGCTATCAGTCTTTGTATAGTATGTTTCATGGAACTTGATGTAATGATGTTCGTGTGCTGTATTCTCTGCTTCTACTCGTGTGCCCTCTTTGATCAGACCACAGTCAGAACAACGTTCTTCTGTAAATGCATTACGTCCGCAGTATGCAGGTTCAGAAACTGTTTCATAATTATGAGAAGTACCTGTCAGTGTCTTCATATCAACTGTATCAACGAAGTTAGCTGACCACATGAACTCGTCATTATCATTGCTCTGACTGCCCATGAACTGCTGATATTTCTTGTAGTTTGTATAAGTCGGATTGTAATCTGTCTCTTCGAATTCATAACCGTAGCTGGAATGGTCAAGCAGTTTGCTCTTACCTGAAATGAACGCGAAGTTTGTACCGATTGAAACAACCAGTTCGTCACCCTTCACAGTCAAACCTGCGATTGGATGATTTGTGACAGTGAAATCTGCACTCTTTTCATCTGTTGTTGTAAACGCCATACCGCCAAACAACTTTGTATTATCACGTTTTGCAGATACTGTGTTATATTCCTTCACAACGGCTACTGCACCGTCTGCAGGATTGTAGGAAACGATATCGTTGGATACGTTGAAGTAAATCTTACCATCTGTATACAGTGCTGCTGTCAGACCGATGGATGGGTAAATGCTCTGTTCATCCACAAACTGTGCATACAGTTTGGTCAGAAGATCATTCTTCTCCATCTTACCGTCTTTGTTCAGAACGCTTACAAATGTATCGTCATCATCGTCGTTTTTCTTGTCTGTGAAGTTGATTAGTGTTTCATAATCGCTGTCGCCATCGCCTGTATCCTTATTTGTCAGTTTATGACGAACAATCTTGTACTCTGCAGCCTTCTGGCTCTGATTCATGCTTGTGCTGCTTACTCTGTCAAACAGGTCTGTCGAATCATACATATAGTAAGCATAACCATCTGCATAGTAAACATTACTTGCTGCACGAGCCATCCATGCTTTTTCATATGTTGTATCTGTTGCTTCATTCTGATAAAGTGATCTTAAAACACTAAAGTTACCCTGATACAATTTTCTTGCATCTGTATCGCTGAACAGGAAGAAGACATGGTTCATATCACCATCTGTCTCGACACGGTCACGACTCATAACTTCTGTGTAGACATCTGTATAACAAGGGTCTACATAGTACCACTGACCATCCACCTTGACTGCATTCCAGTAATGGTCGGAACCGAAGTCTTCCTGTTCTTCGCCATACATTGTAACGTTGGACTGGAAGGAAATTCTTACAAGGTCAACTGTGTAGCCTGCATTGATATCCAGTGTCTTACCATCTGAACCATAGTACAGTTCTTTGGCTATCTTCCAGTTATCACATACTTCTGAAGTTGTACCATCATCTGCTGTAACAGTTTTCTTGCTGTCATAACCTTTACTTGGATCTTTAAGATAAATATCTTTATCCAGGCACTGCACAAGATATGAAAAAGCTCTGGAGTAACCCAGACATACAGATGTACCCATACCGAATGCACCAAACTGAGTACCTTCCCAATAGTTGATGACACCAGTTGTCATACCGGTTGCAGCCTGCTTCGCATAGATTGGAATCGCCTGCTTAAAGCTTGTTTCCTTCGTTCCATCACCGTCCATATCCAATGCCGGATCATCGCTATCTAACTGCTGCTGAGTAAGCTGCTCAACAGTCATCGTAACGCCTTCAGAAACCTCAACGCCTTTTTCTTCAGCATTTTTGATAAATTTATCTGCTTCCTGCTTCAATGGTTCTGCTGCGTCTGGAAGGTTTTCTTTCACAAATGCTTCCGGATCCTTCTCGATAGCTTCTTTATTAGCTTCTACATATGCATTCGCATCTTCCTCAGACTGTCCAGCCTTCACCAAAGTCTGAGCAATAGCGTTTTTATAAAATTTTACAAGCAACTCCTGCTTAATGCCTGCATAAATCTGATCATGGAAATTCTGTTTGATCTGTGGTTCGTAAACCTTATAGATCTCATCGTAAACTTCATCCTCATGCTTCTGCTTCTGAGGATCCTTTGCAATCATCGGCTTGTCATCATCTGATTTCTTACCAGAGTTCATTATGTAGGACATATCAAATGTATTGTTATGGGCCAGCCAGTCATTCAGAACAAGCAGCTTCTGTGCCTTTGTCTGTGCACCTGATGCTGTAACTGCAGCAAGAGCTTCATCTCTTGCATTTGTTACATCTGGACCATAATACTTAATACCTAACTTATCACCATATGTGAAAGTAAAGATCATACCTGTCAGGTCATCGTAGCTCACCTTGCCATCTCTGATATCCTGAACAGATTTGCCGTCTAAGGCAAGCATCTGACCAAGGATACCAAGACCATCTGTATCATCGTTGAAATCCAGAAAGAATGGATTCTGAACACCGAGTACATTAGCATTGGCTGACCACTGATTCAGATACTGCTGATACATACCAACAACTGTATTAATCTGGTCTTCTGTCAGCTTCTTGGTTTCAGCCTGTTCATCTGCTTCATACAGGTCTGCTGTGCTGATATTAGATTCATTGGATTCTGTGCCGGCTTCTCCGCCAACCATTTCGAGATCCCCCAATGCTTCACGCAGGCTCTGGATTGCCGGATCGCTTTCATCAATCTTTATATCTTTTGTAAGTGCTTCTGCTACTGCTGCATTAGCACCCTTGAACTGGATGACTGGTGTCTGTATTGTAATACCTGAAATAGTTACTTTATTTTCATCAGTATCTGTCTGGGCCACAGCATCATTATCTGTGTTTGAAGAATCAGTAGTTGCTTCTGTTGCATCATCTTCTGTCACAGAATCTTCTGTTGCTGGATCTTCTGCCTCATTTGTATTGGTGTTATCCTGCACGGCTTCTGTAGGATTTTCCTGCACTGCTGGTGTTTCTTCAGGTGCAGTCTCTGCAAGAACTGTTGAAGGCACTACACTGAATACCATCATAGCAGAGAGGAATAAACTCAAAAGCATTTTACTTCTCTTTTTCATAATGTCTACACTTCCTTTCGTGTTTGTATTAGATAATTCATATTATGTTTTTTGTTTGCCCCCACCTCATTTCCATTGTATTTTATTTATACTCCACCCTCTATTATATGCTACTGTAATTCGTATTTTGCATATATTTTTGCATATAATATAGTAATTAGGTATTTACTTTAATATATCACTGCTAACTGTTTTGTTCAAGACATACTGACGTTTTTTAGCACAAAAACACATCGAAAAGTCTGGTTTTCAGGTTTCTGGCATGTATAAACGTAATAAAGAAATTCCCCCGTATCTTATGATTTGTTAAAATACGGGGAATCATCAGGTTTTTTCTTACTTATTTATATAGAATTTACATATTGATGCGACAGAGGAGTCTTTTTTAGTTCAGTTCCTCAAGAATTGCTGCTGTGAGTTCTTTTCTGTTTGTCTTGAAGTGGAAATACGGTCTTTCCTTGATTACGCGGATGTCTACCGGATATTCATATTCTTCAAGTGCATCTGCAAGACCTGCTTTTACTTCATCCAGACTCTTTGTTTCATCAAGGATTACAAAGAAATATGGAAGGAAATATCCTTCATGATCCTGATCTGGTACAAAGCAGAAGAATCCATCTTCTACACCAGCTACACGTACTGCTTTTGTCTCCATTCTCATCATGTAAAGTTCTCCGCCACCGAAACGCTTTGTTGTTCCACGTCCAAGAATGTATACAATTCCGTGTTCATTGATGTAAGCTTTATCTCCCGTATGTAACCAGCAGTTCCCATCTGGATGATTGATCAGTGTTCTTTCAGTAAGTTCATCACCTCTCCATCCCGCATAGTGGAGCATCATAGCAGGACCCGTCATACATAATTCTCCGATTTCTCCATAATTCAGTTCTTCCAGATCCTCTGAGAATACTGCCATAGTTGTTGCCGGCATTGGCATTCCAACGCATCCGTCTACCAGCGGGAACATCGGATTTGGAAGTGTAAAGTTTGAACATCCTTCACTCTGACCATATCCGGCACTTAAAGTTGCTTTAACATTATGCTTATGGAAGAATGCTTCTACTTCTTGTGTTTTCCTTTCGTTCATTGCTTCAGCTCCGGTTCCGATACTTCTTAGATGAGACATATCGTAATCTTCCGGAATTCTGTCACTCTTCATAAGCATTTCACAGAACATTGGAATCAGTGCCCAGAAGTTTGGCTTCTGCTCCATAAATGCGATATCAATATCTTCCAGCGGACAGAATGGATCAAGTACCATAATCAGTCCTGCTGACAATGGGAAGATTGCCATTGATACAGTTACTGCAATCAGTGCAGGTGGTAAGATTGGCAGCCACCATTTTTCCGGTACATCTGACGGCGGAATAAAGATGGACATCTGGAATGCAGTTGCTACTATATTAGAAGAAGAATGAATAACTAATTTAGAGATTCCTGTGGATCCGCTTGTATATGCGCCAAATACTGGTCTGTTCACATCTTCTTGTGCCATATAGTCTTCTGTATAATCTTTCCCAAGTGCCAGGAACTCGTCCCATGTAAGATCTCCTTCTGTTGTCTCTATCGCACCGGTATATCTGGATGCAATTTCTTTTTCAACATAGTCCGGGACAGATTTTCTATCTGCATAATCATATGGAGAAACCTTAATTACACGCTTCATTGGTGTCGTTGCACGGAACAGATCTTCATCTGACTTTGATGTATAATCCATGACAAATGCTGTCTCTGATTTTGATTTTCTGATTGCAAAACATAATTCTTCTGGAATGTCATCTCTGCAGATAATTGCAGCTCCGATTCTTTCTGCTGCGATCAGAAGGATAAAATGTGCCGGAACACTTTGCAGAAATACAGGAATTCTGTTTCCTTCACCAAATCCAAGTATCTTTAAAGATTTTGCTGCTTTATCAACTTCTCCCCAGAATTCTTTCCATGTAATTTTGTTTCCGTAATATTCAAATGCAATTTTATTTTCGTCTGGATTTTTTGCTCTTAAAAACGTTTCAACAGTTATTGTTGGCACTTCAACGTTGCGCAGTGCTTCTGGATAAAACTGTAACCATGGTTTATCAACGCTCGCTTTTCCAGTTAATGTTGCTCCTGTATTTTCCATAATTATTTACTTCCTTTTCCGATTATTTATTTGTTTTATAATGACGATTCGTATTCTATCATGGATATTTTTCCTTTTCAATAGAAGTGGTGAATTTGGCATATTGAATCAAACAAATCAACTAATTCATTTTTTTCAGGATTTCATTCAATAGGAAATTTTTTGTATAAATGTTCTTGTTTTCTTATTTTGTATGCAGTACACTAAAATTATAATAGAAGAGAGGGGCTTTTGATTATTATGAAAGAAAAAAACAGATTCAGTGTTCTGTTAGAGCATCTGACATCTATGGCCAATTTAAAAAATTATGTACTTGCCAAAGCTGTGCAGTATGATGAATCTTATATAAGCAAATGGATTAGTGGAAAATCACTTCCAACAGAAAAAAATCACGAAATTATTTTGCAGAATATCAGCCAGTGTATTGTTGAGGCTCTGACTGATGATAACCGGGACACTTTTTTAGAAGAATATCAAATTTCTGACGTTTCGAATCTTCAGAAAGCGATTTACGATCATCTCGAATCTGAATATACATATGTAAAAGAACTTCAGGTAACAACTGGTTCTAAAGTGGCTACTAAAATTTCATATTATCCGGAACTTACACTGGATCAGTTTATCTTTAAAATGAAACATCCATCACTCCGTAAAGTAAAGTCGCTAAATATTTATGCTATGGTAGATATTCTGAATGTAGACACGAATTATCAGCTTTTAATTGCTGAATTTAACAGCATGCACAATGACATAGGACTTGTGCTTCCAGGAGTTCATTTTTCTTTAATGATTGATTTGGAATCGTCTTCAGATAATCCGGTTTATACGGCTGGTTTCCTGATGAATTTGCTTTCAAATCTTTCGAATATTGATTTTAATCTTTATTGCGGAACACAGGCACAGAAAAAAATGGTTTTTGCGATTAAAGATATTTATTCGCTTTCAGGTATGTTAGTTGATCAGAACCATTGTCTTGCTGTTACAACAATTGAAGATTCGTCTCTTTCAACGGAACTTTATTACAAATTAAAATTACTTTGCAGCAAAGAAACATTGCTTATTCGACGGACATCTATTCCTGAAATGATTCGTACTTACGAATATGAGCATTCACTGTTTGCCCGGAATTCTTCTTGTCTGCTTGGACATTTTACAGAACATTTTCTTCCAACTGATTTACATAATGAGCTGCTTGATAAGTATGGCTCTTTTATAGGAAAGACATACAGACCTGTACTTCAAAAAATGCATTCTCTGGTATCGCAGATACTTGCTGTTACACCGATAAGAGCACTGATTTATGCTTCTGCATTTACAGATTTTACAGTTACTGGCGAATTGGATTTCTATGGTTATCGAATTCAGCTTTCGCCGGAACAGCGTCTTCATTTTTTTAAGCATATGAAACATCTGCATGAAATTTCAAATGCGCTTCAGATTAAGATTTTGCCGAATGGTTTGCTGTCTGATTACCAGCATATCCCAAGACCGACACTGTTTTTTGCAGATGAGTTTTCTTATTTGCGTTTTAGGAGAAATACACCGTATTACAATATCTGTATTCCGAACAAAATTAGTTTGAATCGAATTTTTTCGGCCTTTTACGATACCGTTTGGGAGTTTGAATCCTGTATTGCACCGGATGCATATCTTACTCATGCAATCCATTCTGTAGAAATTTTGCAATCAGATGCTTCAGGTGATGTGCACAATTAAGAGAAGTCAAGTGGGCTGTTGCAAAATAGATGAGTAATCATCTATGGAGCAATAGCTCCATTTTTATGTCCAAAAGCAGAAAACGGACTCCGAAGAGCCCGCAATCCATGGTATAATTAAGTATGACCAAATACATAAAATACCATAAAAATTATACCGAATTCGGCGAGCCTTATCAACTGGTTTTGCCATTAAATTTGGAAGGTCTGGTTCCTGATGATGATTCTGTCCGACTGCTGAGCCACGAATTGGAGGATTTAGATTACAGTTTACTGTATCAGGCGTACTCTACCAAAGGCAGAAATCTGGCAGTGGATCCAAAGACCATGTTCAAGATCCTGACCTATGCTTATTCCCAAAATATTTATTCTTGCAGAAAGATTGAAACCGCTTGTAAACGTGATATTAACTTTATGTAGCTACTTGCTGGTCAGAAAGCACCGGATCACAGCACGATTGCAAGGTTCCGTACTGGATTTTTGGCAGACACCTGCGAAGCCCTGTTTTATCAGATGGTACGTCGCTTGGAACGAATGGGCGAACTATCAAAAGAAACCATATTTATAGATGGTACGAAACTGGAAGCCTGTGCTAATAAGTATACGTTTGTATGGAAGAAATCGCTTGGAAAATGGGAAGAAAATATGTTTCTGAAAATACAGGAGGCGGTCACCCTACTGAACCAAGAGTACCTACAGGCTGTCCGTATAAAGAACGATGTTCCCGTGCTAAAGGGAATAAACGTCTGTACATCTCCAAAAGTTTCTTAGAGAAGCGTCAAGAATCCTATGAAAATATCCTGAGTGAAAAGGGGATCTTATACCGGATGAATCGCTCGATATGATGCTGGGATCCTTTCAATTACTACTGGGGATGCCGAAATTTGCTATTCGTGCGACAGCCTCTTTTCTCTTTCAGGCTGCCTGTAACCGTATTTTTTCAGAAGCGGTACGGTTTCTGGCATTATTTTCCATATTTTCGCGGCTGGTCGGAAATACCTGCGAGGTAATCGAGACTGCAGTCGTACGTCTTTGCCAGCAGCATCAGCGAGTCCAACGGGATCTCACGAATGCCTTTCTCATACCGGTTGTAGGTGTCCAGATGGCTGAAAATCTTCCGCGCCGCCTGTAACATCGAGTAGCCTCGTTTCAGACGGAGCTCTTTTAACCGGATCAGCATTTTCTCCCGCTCCGGCGTTTCTTCTATTTTTCTGTACATGAATGAACTTCTTTTTCCTGTCCTGCTTCTTCTGCGGCTGCCACACTGAACCGGCCACGGCTGCAGCAGATGATCGTCTTTTTCGTCCGATCAATCGCATCGCTGGTCTCAATTTCTTCTGTCTTCATCGCAAGCGCCCCCGGAATGGCTCCGTGGGAAATCTCTACTGCGTCGCGGATATCCACGATCTGATAGCTCGACGGATCGAGTTCTTTTAATTCTTTTATTGAAATACTGGTACTCATGTAAATTTTCCTTTTCTTTCTTCTTTTGATTTACTTTTTGCGGATGTCTGCCATCGTATTCAACAACAGTTCCCGTTTCCAGAACACCAGGCCTGCACTTGCGAACAGAATCGCATACCGCAGGATCCTGTATGGGAACAGCAGATTGCAGATTACGCTTACTCCAATCAGAAATGCGGAACATGCCAGCAGAAATCCGGCATCCATCAGGTTTTCCTCAATGCCTTCTGCCACCAGAATCCGTTTGCTCACCACATAGTGTCCAACCGAATACAGAATATAGCATGCCAGCGTCGTGTAACCGGCTGCAACATAACCGAAAATACGGATAAAAATAAAGTTCAGCACTACGTTGGCTACCGCTGCTTCTCGTACTTTGCCATCGCATTGTCGTAAACACCATTGAACAGGTACAGCGATGTCAGAATCGTCAGGATCTGCAGCTAGGACAGATAAACCTTGTAGGTACCGTACTCCTCCGTGCTCATCAGACGTGTGAAAATCGGAACGGTAATGAACGAAATGCCCTTTTGAAGAAAGCTGCAGATCGTAAACCAGAGCGCCGCCCGTGCCTGAATCGTTATGTGTATTTTATGATACCAGCTCTTACATAAAGGTTAGTTTTTATCTGTCTGCGGAGTTTTCTTACATTCCAGTTGCATTTCATACACTCTGTTTCGTAAAAAAATCGTTCAAACGCATCATTTAATACCATAATTTCTCGAATATGTGAAAAAGACAAGTTATTAACTAAAACATCTGGATCTGTTACAAATTCATTCGACACTGTCGAACTTTTTCCAAAATCTGGTAATTTAAATTCGCTCGACACTGTCGAACCAATTTGAGGATATACTTTATAAAACTGTCTACAAGCCTTAAAAAGCGTATAATTCATTCCTTTTTGATCAATTTGCTTTTCCAGATTTTTCAAAAGATGAGAACCATATTCTGCTCTGTCGCTGCCATCTTGTTCATATTCAACTATATAATAACCAATCGCCCAATTGCGCAATGTCATGAGCTGATTTACAGCTGATTTACAGCACTTTTTGCTGCTGAACTTGCTTTATCATTTATTTGCTTAATACTATCTGCAAGCAGTTCAAATTCCATTGCATTACCTCCAATACATTGTCCTAAGACTGTTATAAATTCGCATAGACACAGTATACCACAGCTCCTGTGTCTATGCGATTTCTTTGGCCAACTTGACCAAAAGTTCTCTCATATGTTGACAGCAGGCACCCGTAGCCGTGCTTTTCAGCACGAAGAAAGGCCCTGACTCTCCAAAATCATTATCTGGAAAATCAGAGCCTTCCGGCTTGGAAATAGCCTAGCACGGCTACCCCTACAGTAAACATATGCAATTACTCAAAATACTAATAATTATGGTAAAATACTAAAAAGGCTCACCAGAACACACACAATATTCTCTAGTGAACCTTTTTATTCAATAAGCTCAAATCTAGTTTAGTGCACGCACCGCCCTAGTAAAAACCTCTAACGATTTTTGTTCTATGAAAGGTATTCTACTCTTTCCCAACACTCTTGTCAACCATCTACTGCAAAAAATTTGTATGCTTAGGATTTTTATTCTTCCATCCTCATCACAAAATAGATGACAAATTTCTTCCATTTTTCTATTTCTGGCTTTTTTTGTTGCCGATACCTTCATAACATCGTTATACACAAAAAGTAATGTTACAAAGTCATGAATAACCGGATTTTTCATCATAGCATCCCTGTTATCCAACTCCCGAAATTCAGGTATCTTTCCGAGTATATTTGCCAGCTTTTTTGTTTTACTGAACTTTTTAAGACTATTAGGTTTCCTTAGCGTGCTTAGAATACAATTATTATGTGCTGCCGCATTTCTTATAAACTTGATAGATTTTAAATAATCAGAATAGTTGAATGATGGATACATTTGGTAATACAATTCGTACAATTCCATAAAATTTCCAAAAGAGAACAATTCAACAATATTCCATACAGCTAATTTCTTCGGCTCTTTATACTCATCCAAATGCTTCTCTGCCAAATCCGAACAAAATGAGTATTTATCTGCTTTACTCTGAATATCCGCCTCTGCATTTGGATGGTACTGCAGAAATAGCCTTACTATATTATACCCGTCTTCTTTCGGATTATCACTCAAATCATTCATTAATCGTACTTTTAAGTAATGTTCTACATCTATTAAACTATTATACGCCTACCATCGACACAATACAACAACTGATTGTACATTGTTTTCTACGTCTCCGTTTTATATATAAACTATGCATTTATGACCAAAGTGATAATGTCAATTCGAAATCACTATTTTCAAGCCAAGCAACTTACTGTTTGCCAAACTTTTTCTATTACTTTTTTCACCATCACATTTACAATTCGTGAATTACTCACCTTTATGAGGTTCTTCATTATTATCCCTTGTAATTTTTGAACTTCCACTGTCATCCTTTGCTCTATAAAAATATTCCTGTCCATTTAGTTTAAATTGACCATCATAATTCTGCATCCTCAAATTCTCCTTTATTATTAAAATCTCTGTTCTATATGTAATTAAGCCCCATCAGACAGATTTCTCTATCCAATGGGGCTTCTATGTCATATCGTCTGATTCCACATCATTATATTATTTTCTTACATCAAACTCTGCATCGTTTGGCGTAAAATTGGCGTATTTTTGTAATTTTACAAATTTCCACCAATAAGGTACATCTCGTTTTTAGTACAGCTTTGCACCTGCTGGAATGTGGTTATCAACCATAAGAAGATGAAGTTCTTCATCCTCTGAATCCTTAAGATTGTTTACTGCTGAAAGTAACATACCGCAAGATTCAATTCCCATCATCTTTCTTGGTGGAAGATTTGTGATGGCAATAAGTGTCTTTCCAACAAGCTCTTCTGGCTCATAATAAGCATGGATTCCGCTTAAAATAGTGCGGTCTGTGCCTGTTCCGTCATCTAAAGTAAACTGTAATAATTTCTTTGACTTAGGAACTGCTACACACTCTTTTACCTTAACAGCTCTGAAATCTGACTTGCTGAATGTATCAAAGTCTACTTCTTCCTCAAATAAAGGTTCAATCTTTACATTAGAGAAATCAATCTTCTCCGGCTCAGCTTTTACCTCTTCTGAAGGCTTAGAACTTACGCCATTTTCATCCTTTACGCCACCAATGCTCTTCATTGTCGGGAATTTTTTTGATTGCTAAGCTAACTCTTGTATATCCTTGCAAACCCTTGGAAAATGGGCTTTCCCGAATTCTATATACTTGGATACTCTTGGACGTTTTTTTGACTTTTGTGCGTCCAAAAGATGTCATTCGCCTTAAAATACGTCTTTTTATTTTATGCATGTACTGCTGTGTCAAACACAACAATACTTAGCAATTATAACATATTTGCCACAGTATGAATAGGTATATTTTTCAATCTTCAAAGAGTTCAATCACAGGACTCTTTTCTAAAAAATATCCTTATTTTTTGATAATTTCTCAATTACTGATTTGGTAACATCTGGGTTTGCTTCTGCATATATGTTCATGGTAGTCGATACATCAGCATGTCTCATTACCTCTTGAATTACTTTGATGTTGGTTTCATTCTCGCAAAATCTTGATGTAAACGTATGTCTGAAGATATGGCAGGAGAATCTCGGAATCATAACAGGTTCTCTCTTCTCCTTTTTGGTAGTGGCAACTCTGACACTCCACTTTTCTATTTTTTCTTTATATTTCAAGGTTTTTCACATATTTTTGCATAAAAAAAGTGACTACCCCCTCAATAACCTGTAGAATTGAATCTACGACAAAACAATCATCCGTATTAAGAAAGGTAGGTGTCCTTTTTTATCCATTGCATTTTTTTGCTATTTTATCTTCCCTTTATAGTAACAGCCGAATTATTGTTCGCCTCAAAGGGATATTGTCAAGTATGTATGTACGAATTTTCAGTTAATAAACATATAGTTAAATTTTTACTTTGAGTTTTTCTAATTTTTCCAGAAAAGCAACATAAAACTCTCTTTCTTTCATACAAGCTCGCTGAACTTCGATACTTTTCGGAACATATTCCCGTGGGTGATCTAAATCGTAAAGAGCCTGACTCGTTGCCTGAATTGCAGACTCTGTTGTATTTCCCAAAATGTCGATGTTATCCGCATCTCCATCTCCTTTAAGCTGTTTATTCAGCCTTTGTACCATCATCTGCGATATATGGCTCAACATTCCATTTTTCTTTATTCCCATGCCGTTTGCATTTACATCCTTAGCAGCTTCCATCCATGCATCTTTTACATCCCGTGGAGTATTCGGTCCAATCATATCAAATGCTTTTTCATCAAAGTCTGCTTCTGCCATATATGGATTTATATTTTCATTTTCCTGAACCGCACATTCCGTACTAAATTGAGGGATATTATTCTGCTTATGTCTAGTTTCATACGACACGCCATTCATAGAATAATTAGAATTAATCTGCATAGTGCAAGTCCTCCTTATTAATCACATGACACTTTATAATTAACATAATCACCGTCACTTTCATAATGGCTCATTAGATTTTTTGTTTCCTGAACATTGCCATACATTGCTCATTCCCATATAAGACACATTATTAAATCACACATTTTACGCTTTCATATCGAAGTTGCCTTGTGATATTATGTCTTCGTTTATACTGCCAGCCTTTTCTTCACTATTTAATGCTTTTCTCGCCTCGCTAAATGCCTCATAATATGTCATTTTCAATGCTGAATGCACCTGTGACTCTGCTTTTGTTTCTTTTTCCTGCCAGCCTACTCCCCCTGTATAAGTTAAAACTTCTTCACCATCTTCATTGTATACATGAATTGCCGAGCCTGTCCCTGTTCCCTGATATTTTGCCT
>ERZ827452.2193-NODE-2193-length-15478-cov-3.929132_pt1 | contig 15478 bp, 13 predicted proteins | sample MGYA00519866_ERZ827452 | MGnify/ENA primary metagenome ERZ827452 (study PRJEB31778, sample SAMEA3449307) | human gut metagenome | biome: human gut; feature: human-associated habitat; material: faeces | place: United Kingdom | collected 2010/2012 ... | reverse complement strand
TACCACCTGAAGGATGATAATGCAAATTTACTCGCTCCGCAGCGCATCGATCGGATTCAGGCTTGCCGCCCGTCTTGCCGGCATATAGCCGAAGAACAGGCCAATGGCAACAGAAACACTGAAGGACACGATCACTGCCATCGGGGTTGGCGTAGCATTTAAGCCAGCCAGTTTTCCAACGGTTGTAGTCGCGATGCTTCCAATGATGATGCCGATGATACCGCCCATGGCGCTCTGCACTGCCGCCTCGATCACAAACTGCTGTAAGATCACGCTTTTTCTGGCTCCTAAGGCTTTCCGGATACCGATCTCACGGGTACGCTCGGTGACAGACACTAACATAATATTCATAACGCCCACACCGGCTACCAGAAGGGAGATTCCTGCAATACCGCCAAGTCCGGCAGATACCATAGCGATCATGGAATTTAAGGAGTCCAGCATCTCGCTCATGGCGGTCACATTGTAAAGATCATCATCTTTAAAGGTTTCATAAAGGAAATTCTCGATCAGAACCGTAGCCTCCGATGCTGTAGTCAGATCGATGATCGTAAAGGTATAGTTGTTGATGTTGGCATTTCTGGCCATTTTAACGGCACAGCTATAAGGCAGCCATACAAAATCATCGGTTCCGCCATCTTCTAAATCATCCTCATCCTGACGTTCCACCACGCCGACCACCCGGTAAGCATATCCGCCAATCTTGATGGTCTCGTCAATGGCCTTCTCCGGACTTCCGTACAGCTCGCTGGCCACATAATAGCCGATCACACAGACCTTCTGTCTGGATGTAATATCTGAATACTGGATGTTCCGTCCCTGGACCAGATCATAGTCCTTGATCGCCAGATAGTCTTCACTCACTCCGCTGACACTGGTGGAGGACATGGTATCACTGCTATGCTTTACGGTGGTACTTACCGATACCATAGGAGTCATATGGTCAAACAGATCCGTATGCTCCTCATAAAACTCATACATCTCATCCACTGATACGGAACGGGATGACAGATTGATCATGTTGACAGAGATCTGATTGGTTCCCAGGCTGGCAAAGCTCTCTGTCATATAGGACATATAGGCATTGACCAGACTTACTAAGATAATGACCGAAGCAACACCGATGATGATACCAAGCATGGTCAGAAACGACCGCATTTTGTTGCTCCGTATACTTTTAATTGCCAGCTTGAATGATTGCAGCATAGTCTTTCACATCTCCGTCAAAATTGATCTTACCATCCTTGATCCGTACCACCCGTTTTGCCTCTAAGGCAATGGAATTATCATGGGTGATCATGACGATGGTATTTCCTTCTTCGTTTAACTGTCTCAAAAAATTTAATACTTCCCGGCTGGTTCTGGAATCCAGCGCACCGGTGGGCTCATCCGCCAGGATCAGGGACGGGTCTCCCGCCAGTGCCCTGGCAATGGAAACCCTCTGCTGCTGGCCGCCGGATAACTGGTTGGGCAGATTTTTCCATTTTTCCTCCAGTCCAACCTTTGCTAACGATTTTAAGGCCCGCTCCTTGCGCTCCTGGACAGACACTCCGGCATATAACAATGGCAGCTCCACATTCTCCAGCAGATTCAGCTTAGGAAGCAGGTTGTACTGCTGGAAAATAAATCCGATCATCTTATTCCGGATCTGTGCAAGCTGGTCGTCACTCATCTCGCTGACATCCTCGTCACCTAAGATATATTCGCCCTCTGTCGGCACATCCAGGGCACCGATGATATTCATCAGGGTTGATTTACCACTTCCGGATTTACCGACAATGGCCACAAACTCTCCCCGGTCGATGGAGAGGCTGACACCATCGCTGGCCCGGACCTCCTCATCGCCCATATGATAAATTTTATAGATATTCTTCAATTCGATCAATGGCTCTGCCATGTTCTACCTCCATCTTTCATGATCCGGCCGGAGGTTCCTATGGACGGCCACCGCCTGGGCCTCCCTGACCGCTGCCATCGCCGCCAGGACCTCCCTGACCGCCACTGCCAGGACCTCCGCCCATGCCGCCCATATTGCCGCCAGGCATCATCATCTGATTGCTGGAAACCGTGGATTCTGCCACATAGACCTCATCGCCTTCCGATAAACCACTTACGATCTCTACATAATCATCATTGGTAAGCCCGGTCTCCACATCCACTGACTTAAATCCAGCCGGTACATTGCCCTGCTGCTCTGTAGCAGAAGCATCCTTCACATAGACCTTGTTTCCACGCATCAGGGCATCCACCGGAATCACCAGAGCATCCTCTGCCTGATCGAGGATAATATTGCCATCCACATTCATGCCCGGAAGCAGGCTTCCCACCTCATCCATGGTAACTGTTACCGGATAATTGGTCACACCGTTGGAATAGGAGCTTGCAAGGCTGACATTGGTCACTTTCCCGCTGAAGGTCTGATTCTCAAAAGCATCCGCCGTCACTTCTACCGTCTGGCCTACCTGGACATTCTGCACATCCAGCTCATCCACAGACATCTCAAAGGTCAGCTCTGACAGATCATAGATGGTCGCCAGCGTTACCGTGCTGTTGCCTCCTGCATTGATCTTATCCCCCGCTTTCACGGTCTTAGTGATCACAGTTCCGGAAATGGGGGCCGTAATGGTATAATTATCATAATTATCCTGGGTACTCTCCAGCTTGCTCTGTGCAGACTCTAAGCTTTCCTTAGCCTTATCCATGGCATCTTTGTAGCTGCGAATCAGATTATCACCTGTTTTCTGTGTCATTTTGAAAATGGCACTTCCCTTGCTGACATAATCTCCTTCATTGACCAGGAGACTCTCTACCTCCACACTGGAAGCCAGATCTGCAACCATGATCTTGTCTAAGGTTGCACTGAAGGTTCCCTCCTGGGCACACAGAAAATCGCCTACCTGCGCCGAAGCAGACATATTCTCTGTCAGTCCTCCAGGATTCTCCACCTGGAACGTAACATAGCGGACTACCTGGCCACCGGACAATGTTTCTTCCATATTTGCCACCGCGATCACAGTTCCGGAAAGCTGTTCTCCCGTGTCAGAAAGCGTGATCACGCCCTGATTTCCTACACCGATATTACCTGCGTCCATGCTTAAAAATGGCACCCGCAGCTTCATGAGTTTGTCATTGTAGATATCCGCGATCTGGGTGTTGGCTCCTACTTTATCACCTGCTTTTATGTAAAGAGTCTTGATATAGCCGCTTTCTGTGGATTTGTAGGTATTTCCACTGTATTTCTCCACTGCCTCATTGTAATCCTCCACTGCCAGATCATAGGATTCCTGATTCCGCTCCAGAGAATTCTGAACAGAGCTTAACTCCGATTCCATGGAAGAAGAGTCGATCACATAAAGCACCTGCCCCTTCTCCACCTGATCACCCTCCTCAAAATCTGCAGAAATGACTTCACCGGAAACCAGAGAAGTGATGCTGTAAGTATCCTTTGGAGATAACGTACCGGAGGAAGAAAGAGAGGATGTGATATCCATGCGCTGAACCGTAGCTGTCCGCTGCCCGGAAGCCTCTGCACTGGCTTTCTTGCCTTTTCCCATCGTAAAAATGATCATGCCGCCGACCAGGATCACAGCGATCCCCGCTCCGATACGGATTCCTTTCTGTTTTCTGGTCAGTTTTTTCCAGTTTTTCTTCCCACCATTTTTTTGGAATTTTGGGAATTTTTCCCGGATGCTATCTGGAAGATGTATGGGGAACTTGAATTTAGCCATGTTTTCGTACCTCTTAATATTCTACATAATCAACAACCGTATAGGACACATCGCCATCTGCATTGGTGGTGGCGTCACAGATCAGGACAATTTTATCGCCGACCTGATAATCGCCGTAAATAGAAAATGCAAATTGAACATCGGAGCTGGACAGCTTAAACTGAACATTCTCATCATTGTCAAGCTGGAGGCTGCTTGGTGTCATCACATCGGTAGAATTATAATAAATTCCGGTGATCTCACCTTCGATTGCCACTTTACCGGTCTGATTGGTACCGCCGATCTCCTCGGAGCTGTATGCCCAGACAGTCTTACTGTTGGTGTTGTAATATAGAACTACAAATCCGTTATCCTTTGCCTGTTTTACAGCGCTTAACGTGGAGATCTTACCATCCAGATAGAAGGTAGCGTCCGATAAGTCAAATGGCACTGCATCATCCATCCGATGGCTTCTCTTCACTAACTTTGGTCCTTTCATGGTGTTATCCATCAGGGACAGGGCGTTGACCTCACCATCAGAGCTCATCTCATAGCCTAAGGTCTTCGCATACGCGGTTCCATTCTTTGTATCGGCGCAGAGTGTGTTATAGAACAGGTTAACCGCATCCGTCCAGGTCAGAACCTCGTCAGACTGTTTGCTGATCTCATTTCCAAGATCCAGGGCTGTATATTTATTCCAGCGGGCTCCATTCTGGTCTCCTGCAAAATCATCGTTGGTGTATCCAAGAAGGGCCAACACGCCTCTTGCCGCCTCCTGAAGGGTGATCTGCTGATCCGGCTTAAACTGACCGCCCAGATAGGCTTTCATCCAGCCGTTATTGGTCGCGATGCGAATATAAGAGGCATATTCGTTGGATGCCGGAACATCGTTAAAAACTGCCATGGAAGTGGTCGCTGAAGCAGACTCTTTATACGAAGAAGCGTTGACCAGCATTCTGGCAAATTTCCCTCTGGTTATATACTGGTTCGTGTCTTTGCTGGTCACGATACCGCTTAAAGTAACCACTTTTTTTCTCATCTCAAAGTTACTGGACGCCTCCGCAGAAAATGGAATTGCCGCAGTAGCTACGGCAACTGCGGCAACGGAAGTCATGAATCTCACTGTCTTTTTCATCTACAAACTCCTTTTCAACCGTTCGTTGCTAGTTATCTGCCGATAACTTTAACAGGCGTTTGTGTTCATTCTGTGTTCATTCTGTGATGAAATTTTACTTTTATTACTTTTTGACCCCAATATCTTTTTTTGAGTTTTCTACTGTGGCAGTTCCAGATAGTTCTTTAAAGCCGGAAGCTGCTCCAGGGCGATCCGGCGTCCCTCATCGTAGAGTGCCTGGATCTTATGAACATCCTGCTCCAGTCTGGACACCTCTACCGGACGGTCCGGGCGGATGATAAAGATCCTTCCCTCTGCTTCCAGGCGGTCTAACTCCTCCTGGATCCGGTTATAGCGTTCTGGAATGTCACGCAGGGATTGGCGCAGACTCGGAAGAGGTGCAAAATAACGGTCATAAGCCCGCTTCATCCATCTGCCCTCCTGGTGCTTGCGGTATCCCTGTTCCCGTGTCAGCACCAGCACGATCTTATCATATCCAAGCTCCATGGGGCGCTCATAGGCGATCGGCATGGAAATACCGCCATCCAGATATTTTTTGCCATCCAGAGTCACCATGCGGGATAACAGGGGCATACTGGAAGAAGCCTCCACTGCCTTATAAATATCGCTGCATTTACCTTTGGTAAAATATTCAGGCTTTCCGGTCTTACAGCGGGTAGCAACCGCCTCGAAGATCTGTTGGGAATTTTCAAATGTCTCATAATCAAATGGCACCAGTTCGTGGCTTAACTCGCCAAACAAAAAATCAAAATTGAAGATCAGCCGTTTCTTCAGCATATTCTTCATACTGATATAACGGCGGTCATGGAGATAGTGGGTATTGATCTCCAGATTCCTGCCTACATGCCTGGCGATATAATTCAGCCCACACATGGAACCTGCAGAAACACCGTTCACATAGGACATTTCGATGCCCTGCTCCACAAAAACATCTAACACTCCAGATGTAAACATACAGCGAAGGGAGCCGCCCTCCAGAACTAAAGCTGCGTTGATCATCGTTGTCATTTCCTCTCTTTCTTACTCTGGTTAGCGCCATATAACGATGTTGTCAGCCATGGCGTAAGACTCACGGGCACGCGCTTTACGCGCTCGATTGTCTGCTGGCGCAGATGACCCGTTCGTTAGCGCCCCAGAAAAAACAAATGCCACCGGACGGTGGCGCTTGTTTTTTCTGGGCGCTACATCATTGGCGCGATCAGCTTCAATATCGTGCCTGCCAATTTTTTCCATAACGGTGCATGGAAAATCTCTTCCGGTCCGATCCTGCGGCATTTCTCCAGTGTACTCTGAAAATCATTCTCTATATCACCTACTACCTGATTCTTATACATGAAGACTGCACACTCAAAATGATGGTACAGGCTTCTGAAATCCAGATTAATACTGCCCACCACGGCCTTCGTATCATCACTGGTAAATACCTTGGCATGTACAAATCCGGGCCGGAACTGGTAGATCTGCACTCCTGCATCCATCAGTTCCAGATAATACGTGTGTGCCAGAAGGAATGCATATTTCTTATCCGGGATATCCGGCATGATGATCTTCACATCCACTCCCCGTTTTGCAGCATAGCGCAGGGCATTGATCGTCTCATCATCCAGGATCAGATATGGAGTCATGATATGGACATATTTCTTAGCTGTATTTAGAATGTCCAAATAGACCATCTTCCCGACCGGCTCATGATCCAGCGGAGAATCACCATAAGGAAGCACAAAGCCCTCAGATCTGCGCCCCTCGATCTGCTGCGGCAGATCATGGCTTAAGTATTTTTCATAATCCAGCGGCGTTTTCTCCCAGATATTCCACATCTGCAAAAACATGATCGTGAAATTCTTTACTGCTTCGCCCTTGATCATCACGGCAACATCCTTCCAATAGCCGAAACGTTCTTTCACATTGATATACTCGTCTGCAAGATTAACTCCGCCGGTAAATGCCGTGTGACCGTCAATGACCACGATTTTTCTATGGTCACGATTGTTTTGATACGTGGACAATGCCGGTTTAATGGGCGCAAAGGCGTGGCAATGAATGCCTTTGGCCTCCAAAATCTTCGGATAGTGGTATGGCAGAAGGGCGATGGAGCACATGCCGTCATACATAAACCGGACTTCTACCCCTTCTTTTGCCTTTCTTTCCAGTATTTCCAGAATCGTATCCCACATAACACCGTGTTCTACAATAAAATACTCCATAAAAATGAACTTCCGGGCTTTTTCCAGCTCTTCCTTCAGACGTTCAAACTTCTGCTCTCCACTTGGAAAATACTCTGCCGTATAGTTTTCATAAACAGGGAATCCACCAAACTCTCCCACATAATTAGCCAGACCACTTAGACGATCATCCTCGTCTTCCAGATGGGAAAGCACCTTCTGATCCTGCTGCAGATAGATCCGTGATTCTTTCACCAGCCGGTTCGCCCGTTTGGAAATGATCCGTCCACTGATCTCCAGTTCCACATAAAGATACAGTAACGTTCCAAAAACCGGAAATGCCAGCACCGGAATGATCCAGGAAAGCTTAAAGCTTGGATTTTCCGGCTTATTATAGATATAAATACAGGTCAGCGTACCTAACAGATGAAGTCCTGCGTATGAGATCAGAGAATATTCACTGCTGATCCAGTGAACGATCCCAAAAAAGAATGCCAGCTGTAACATGATAAATAACAGCATAAAGGCTGTCCGGCCAAACACGATCCGAAGCAGACTTCTCAGTTTCTTCTTCATGGAATCCCTCCTTTATCGTTATAATCCAAACAATCTGTTCACTCCAATGGATTGCTCTACATTCCTGCAATTCGGTATCAGAGGGGTCAAAAGCTTTTGACCCCAACGTCATGTTATCATTATAGTTTGAATTTCAAAAAATAAAAATACTTGATTTTTCATTTCGTATGTACTATAATTGCCTACGTCAAATTTCATAAGTTCTTCGGGGCGGGGTGTGATTCCCCACCGGCGGTATAGTCCGCGACCTGCCATAGCTTTTTATGACAGCTGATCTGGTGTAATTCCAGAACCGACAGTATAGTCTGGATGAGAGAAGGAATTGCTGTATTTTCGTATACCATAATGCCCCGGGTCTATTTTCCCGGGGCTTTTTTTATGTCATAGGAAACTTCGCCCTATGACATAAAAACGCTCCGCTAAGGATCGCACTGCGGCGGAGTGGAAGAATGTCGCTAAAGCGACCCGCCGCAGGCGCGAGAATGTGCCAAGGCACATTCTTTCTTACAGCATCCTCACGACGAACTTAACTACCTTGTAACGATTCCGTATCGTTGCATCATATTTCATTTAGGAGGATCATCTTATGAAACAACACAATCTGTTATCAATCAAAAACGTCGTCTTAATGGGCATGTTCGGTGCTTTGAGCGCTGTCCTGATGCTTTTCGACTTCCCGATTCCATTCATCGCTCCATCCTTTTACACTCTGGATCTCAGCGAGATCCCGGTTCTGATCGGTACTTTCTCTTTAGGACCTGTGGCTGGCGCGGTGATCGAGCTTGTAAAAATCTTAGTCAAATTAGTCTTAAAACCGACTTCCACCGGATTTGTAGGTGAATTTGCCAATGTCTGCATCGGTTGTTCCCTGATTTTGCCAGCCGGACTGATCTATCAATTCAAGAAAACCAAAAAAGGCGCCATCGTCGGCATGGTCGCAGGAACCATGATCATGGCTGTTGTGGGCGCTGTTTTAAATGCGTTGGTCATGCTGCCATTCTACTCCAACTTTATGCCATTAGACACCATCATCGCTGCCGGTGCAGCCATTAACCCGGCGATCTGCAACGTATGGACCTTCGTGTTCCTGGCAGTTGCTCCATTTAACCTGGTGAAAGGATTTATCGTTTCCCTGATCACCGCCCTGATCTATAAACGGGTCAGTATGATCATTCACGCTGTACGCTGATTTTTAAAGGGGCTGTGAAATCAGCCCCTTTTTTCTAATTCCAGATTAAATTCCTGCTTTTCTGTAGCGCTCTGCCATCTCATCAATTGTAACAAGCTCTACTTTCTGTGCTTTTCCATAGCTTCCGAATTTTACAAGTAATGGTGCGATTGCTTCTTTTACACCATCTTCGATGCATTTGCAGATTCTTGCAACATCATCATCCGGAACATTGCCGTACATAACCGTATCCATGATTGGTGTGATAAATACTCGTGGATCATATGCTGCTTTCTTCTTCTCTAATAACTCATAAATCTGACCAACAGAAGCACTATTTCTAAGCGCTGCATCTTTTGCGAAAAGCTCTTTCATATTTCTTGTAACTGCAAGACGAATGTCTGTATCAACGTTAATCTTGTTAATGCCGCAATGGCTTACTTCTACCAGCTGGTTTACATCAATACCATATGCATTCGTGATCTCACTGCCAAGTGCACTCAACTCTTCTACGATATACTGTGGAACAGTCGAAGAACCATGGCTTACTAAGTATCCTTCGATTCCTTCATGCATCATGCACTCTTTGATCGCGATCGCGATTTCTTTACGGATCACTGCATTCTTTCCTTTGTTTGCTCCATGCATCGTTCCGTAGCTGATCGCCAATGCATCAACACCTGTTTTACGGAAGAACTCAATTGCGCTTAATGGATTGGTGTATGTGCTTGTTGCAGCAAATACATGATCCTCCACACCTGCTAACACACCAAGCTCACCTTCTACTGTAATACCTCTCTCGTGTGCATATTTTACAACTTCACGAGTTAATTCTACGTTTTCATCGAATGGAAGAGAACTTCCGTCGATCATAACACTTGTATATCCGCCTTCGATCGCTGCTACGCAGGAATTAAAGTTTCTGCCGTGGTCTAAGTGAAGTGCAATCGGAATTGGGCTGTCTTCGCCGTATTTTTTTACTGCGTTTCCGATATTCTTTGCGCCTGCTTTTTTGTCTTCTAATGTAGAATTAGCAAAATCAGTACATCCACCCATAAATCCGTTTCCAAGATCTGCTCCCTGGATAATTGCAGGGCTTCTTAACAGCTCATGGATCTCAACCGCTGCTTTTGCCTGGCACTCAGCATTTACGTTAAATGCCCCCTGTGCATAATCATTTTTGTCTGCTGCATCCAGAATTGCTCTCATTGGTACTAACATTTTAATTTTCCTCCTGTTTTCTGATTTCTGTTATGCCTTTTCGAGTTTTTTAATCCTATCTCCGAATTTCCTTTTGATGTTTTGTAACTATTCAGTACCTTCATAGTTACGATGTTTTTATTATAGCATATTTTCACAAACGTTTGCTTAAGATTTACGCAAACGTTTGTTATCTTTATCCAAAAAGACAGGTCTGGAAATCTTCATATCATATCCAAAATCTGTCCCTCTCTTTTTCTTAGTCTCAAAAGGTCTGTTTCCACACGCATCTGCTGCTTAGAACAGATGCTCTATATTTAAATCTCTGATCATTTGTACGATCTCTTTTGTACGGCTGCATCCGAACTTTCGAAGCAGTCCTTTGATCTGGGTCTTGATCGTGCTGACTTCCACACAACGGGCTTCTGCAATTTCATGAACCTTGTAGCCCTGTAAAAGGAAACGGATCATCTCACGTTCCGTTGACGTGATCTTGGAAATATTATTAATAAAATAAAGCAGACTCCGTTCGCTCTTCTGTAATCTCGCATATTCCTGCATGACCGTCTCGTGGATTTTATTTGACATGACCGGATTTCCTTTTAAGGCACAGCGGATATGATATAAAATTTCCTCATCCTCACAACCCTTTACCAGGTAATCCTGTGCGCCGGCTCCCATTGCCGTCACGATCATCTCCTTCGTCTCATGGGCAGTCAGAAAAATGACTTCTGCTTCCGGATTTTGATCCCGGATCATCTCTGTCGCAATAATCCCTGCATTCATCGTCTCCATCTCAATATCCATCAGGATCAGATCGTAGTCTGTTGTCTTAGCAAGATTTACAATTTCTTTTCCTGACGCTGCAGTACCGACAACCTCCATATCCCTCTGATCATTGATCAGCTCTGTCAGATCGTCTCTTAATATTTCAAAATCGTCTGCGATCAGTATTTTCTTCTTTTCCGACATGTTCTTCCCCCACAGTCCTTCTCTTTTATGCTGCGTTTTTTCGATTTAGAATGCGAAGCATCGGCAAAATCCGTTGCTGTTTGCGCAACGCGTGAACAGTAACCTATTTTACTGGTATTTTGGCAGTAAAATAAAAAAACTGCTTCCCTTTCCTTCTTCACTTTCCACCCGGATACTTCCAAGGTGGCTTTTCACGATCTCCCTCACATAGTAAAGCCCCATACCCCAGTTAAAATTTGAATTTTTGCTGGAATAAAATGGATCAAAAATTTTCTTTTTCTGGGTTTTGTTCATCCCCTTGCCATTATCCCGCACTTCGATCACAGTATAAAGCCGTTCATTTTTACAATGTAAACAAAGTTTCCCCTCTTTGCGTTCTGCCTGTATGATCGCCTCCTGCCCATTGATCAGAAGATTGTACAATGCTTCACAAAAGTGGATCTTATCTGCAAGGATCATAGATACCCCTTCATTTTCCACACAAACAGAAACCTCCGGATACTTCTCATGGAAATGTTCCACTGCCGTACCCAATATCTCAGACATTTCCACCGGAACCATCGTAATTGAATTTGACTTGACACTCCGGTACAGTTCTTCAATCCTTGTCAGCATCAGGTCATTCACATTCTGAAGAGAATCGATATACTGTTTCAGCTTCACCGTGTCAAGCTCCGGCTGATTATAAAGCTGGTCGATTCTTTTATAGATCACTTTGGTAGACAATAGCTGATTCTTCATGCTGTGTACAAACATGGATACCCCAATACGCACCGTATCGAATTTACGTTCCATAACGACATTTTCTAAGTTCTCCTCATACGTTCCCCTCGTAAAACGGAACAAGCTGAAAAAGCCGAGGATCGCACCGATCACGTTCACGATGACAAGCAGCATATAGCTGGATACGGTCGGATGGATCTGTAAATAACCAACTCCTTTATTCCAGACGCTGTTATAGCCATAAAACCGGTAGACCTGCCCAGGATCCTGCCTGTAATACAGAATATAAATCGCTGTAATACACACTAAAAATACAATAATCTGGCTGAACTGCCTTTTACAGAATTTCATGGTAATCGAATAATATTCGATTAATAAAACCACGATCGCAGCCACAATATAAACTCTGATCCAGATCAGGTTAATACATTCCATAACCCCCTGGAAATTTTCCCATCTTACTACCAGCATCCGGTAAATGACCGAAAAAAAGAGAATGAGCATTCCTGCCGGTATCACAAACACTGCCTTCTGACAGAATCTGCTCTCACGCACGGCCGGTATCATGGAATAATTCAATGCCAGTTCCAGCAAAAAAGCGGAAACAGGATACGCCCAATAGCGATCATATATCCTAACTGGCTTAAAGTTATCAGCAAATATTGCAATTTATTCTCCACTGCCCTTGAGAAATATAGAAACTGTACCACTTCCGGCGAAATACCGCCTTTTTCTTATGTACAAATTAGTATTCACCTGCTTCTGTCATTACGTCTAATAATACATAATCGGATACTGGTGGGTCAACTTCTACAGCGCCTGCGCTGATGAAGTTCTTTTTCTGTAATTCATAGTAGCCTTCTACTGTACCATCTGCTGCACCTTTCGCTACTTCTTTACCTGTTAACCATTGTGCATCACCACGCTGATCATATACCGTGTCTACATCTCCAGCGATCTGTTTTGCAACTAATTCTGCTGTTTCTTTCTGATGATCGGTTGCTGCATAATCCATCGCTTTGAATAATGCTCTTGTGAAACGAACAAGGACATCTCTGTTCTCTTCTGCATATTTTGGCATGCAGATCCAGCTTGCAAGGGAAACTGTCGTGTCTGAGAATGTCATGTTATCTGCTAATTTTGTTGCTTTTGCATCTTCTTCTAAGATCTTTAAGCTGTTTGGTGACCATGTTGCAGCTGCATCAACACCACCGGAAATCATAGCTGTAACGATTGCAGATGCATCCATGTCAACTGCCTGGATATCATCCATTGTCATTCCAACACTTGTAAGAGAATTTAATAAGATATCTTCACTGGATGTTCCTGAAGAGTAAGCAACTTTTTTGCCTTTTAAATCTTCGATTTTTGTAATCCCTTCGCCACCGATCAAAGCATCACCGTTCGAGATGTGGGATAATGCGAAGATCGTAGCCCGTCCATTGATACAAAGTTTGTGAGCACCCTGTCCAATGTATCCTAAATCAATACTTCCAGACTCCATAGCTGCGATGATGGTTGGTCCATCCTGGAACTCTGTAAGTTTTACTGTGATTCCTTCTTCATCAAAGTATCCCTGATCGATTGCGTTCTCGATTGACCATAAGCTTCCGTAGTTAGGCATATAAGCAATATTTAATGTTACAGGCTCAACGTCCTCTTTTGCTGCCTCTTTTGTTTCCTCTTTTGATGCTTCTTCTGTTGCTGGTGTTGCTGATGTTTCTGCTACAGCTTCTGTCGCTGGTGTAGTCTCTTTATTCGTTGCAGATGTCTCTGCTGCTTTGCTTCCACATCCTGCTACCAGAGTTGTTGTCATTGCTGCTGCCAGTACTACGCTCACTACTTTCTTTTTCATGTCTTTTTCCTCCACTATTCAAAAAATTCAGGGCTGTTTCGCTGGCTTGAAACGGCTGCCCTTCGTTTTCATTATACAAAAAAACCGTCCCAAGCTTTTTCTGCTTGAGACGGTTATAAATATCTTATAATCGCGGTACCACTCAACTTGACATTGCTGTCCACTTTCGGTGTACTGTCATACACTCCTCATTGATAACGGGTTTGGTTCCCGGCAGTGCCTACTCTTTTTTGTAAAATCTTTATTTCGGGCTGCCCTCGAAAGTCCATTCAGCTATAAAATCCATGCGGCAATCACACCACCTGCCGCTCTCTGAAATTTCTTTTAAAGCTTACTCCTCTTTCTCATCGGTTTTGCTTTTGATAGTTCTATTCTATGCTCTATTCTTTCATTTGTCAACACTTTAATGTAAAAAAGTTGTAACTATTCAGTAGCCACTGTCCCGCGAGGTGTTTTGACATGAATATGTCAAAATCCCGAGACATACAAGCCAAAATGCCATCACCGAAGGTGATTTACGCGAGCAACGAGTCAAAGTCCGTGCTTGCACGGAACCTTGAGGAGTGCCGCGATAACGATAAAAACTCGCAAAGCGTGTTTTTATCGTTTAAATGCATTTTGGCTCGTAACTGTGAAGGTACTGAACAGTTACGAAATAAAATAAATCAGAAAGTACAGAGAAAATTATATGGACGCATTAAAATATGTATCACAGATTCTTGACGATGCGGATTCCTGGGAAACCATGATGTTTCTCTATGATGCTGCCCTTCGCCAGATGTCCACAAAAATTGACATTTTGAATGAGGAATTTATTCACATTCATAATTACAATCCAATCGAACACGTGAAGTCCCGGATCAAAGAACCGAAAAGTATCGTCAAAAAATTAAAACGCCACGGTCACGAAGTGACTCTGGAGAATATGTTAAAGTATATCACCGACATCGCCGGTATTCGTATCATCTGTTCCTTTACCCAGGATATTTACCGGATCGCTGATATGCTGGCAAAGCAGTCGGATCTGCGCGTTGTGGAACTTACCGACTACATCACTCACCCGAAAGTCAGCGGATACCGTAGCTATCATATGCTGGTGGCCGTCCCGGTACATCTGTCAGACCGCGTGGTGGATATCATCGTAGAAGTACAGATTCGAACCATCGCCCAGGACTTCTGGGCCAGCCTGGAGCATAAGATTTACTACAAGTTCGAGGGCAGCGCACCGGAATATATCAGCAAAGATCTCCGTGCCTGCGCAGAATTTGTAGCTGAACTGGATGATAAGATGCTTTCTCTGAACGAAGCGATCCAAAGTGAGGCACTTCGCAAAGCAGAGAAGCCGGATTCAAAAAAAGAGGAGTAACTGTTAAAAAACAGTTACTCCTCTTTACACAGACAACAAACAAAAATTTCCCTCTAACATGAGGAGTGCCCGGATACCTCTCGATACCCGGGCTATTATTATGAAAAAATTCTATGTGTAATGAACCCATTACAAACTTTTTTGAGATGTTCCTTTCGGAACTGTATTTATCATATCAATAGTTTATGAATAATTTATGAACATAATATGAACTTATAGTTAATTTGCACAATTTGATTTTATTTTTATTTTATTTTTATAACATTTTACACTGTTTTGTCATTTTTACTTTTCCTGTTCTTGTGCTGATTCATCAAATTATTCTGTTATTTCTTTTTATTCCTCCGACATCTTAGCCAAAAATAGAATTCCATATATTTTCACACCAGCTTACTATCCTGTCAAAGAACCCTTTGACCTGTTCCTGGTTAATGTTCAGATCCAGGCTCTCCAGCTTGTTGTACAGATCTTTCGCCTGCTCTTTCAGGGAATCCACATCCAGATCCAGGCTGCTGATTTTCTCCATCAGACTTACAATCTTCTGCTTATCCTCATCAGACAACTGAATATTCATCTCTTTTGCTGCATCGTCTACGACAGCTTCTATTTTCTCC
>ERZ827452.2187-NODE-2187-length-15519-cov-13.681001_pt1 | contig 15519 bp, 14 predicted proteins | sample MGYA00519866_ERZ827452 | MGnify/ENA primary metagenome ERZ827452 (study PRJEB31778, sample SAMEA3449307) | human gut metagenome | biome: human gut; feature: human-associated habitat; material: faeces | place: United Kingdom | collected 2010/2012 ... | reverse complement strand
CCTTCTTCCTCAATGACCGGGGGCGTGTGGCCTACAACGACCTGTGCCGGAAGTGCCAGCATAAGTGCAAGCAGAGTTTCCGGGCTGTCGTGATAGACTGCCCCCATTACCTGTCAAAACGAGCCAAGCGAAAGGAGAAAATCAGTTAAATGGAATTTGAATTTATGAGCGCAGACACGGTTCTGCCGCCTTGTATGCCGCTACCCGCCGCAATGCTTCGGCTGCCGATCAGCAGCACAGCAAAAGTCATGTATGCCCGTCTGCTGAACACCACCCTTACGGCAGGGATAGAGGATAGCAACGGCATTTTGTTTGTCCGTTTTCCTATCATGGAATTAGCGGCAGCCCTCTCCCGCAGCCCCGTCACTGTGAAGCGTTCCCTGAAAGAATTGGAGGACATCGGGCTTATCCTGCGGGTGCGCCGGGGTGTGGGAGAACCAAACCGCATTTACACGCTGCTTCCCAAAGGAGGGCTGCCATGATAAATGAGAAGCTGGAAAAGCTGAATCAGGAGATTGCCAAAGGCGAAGCCAGACTGCGGCGGGCGCAGCATGAAGAAAAAATACTGGAACACCAGGTGAAGCAGCTTACCCGGAAGGAACGGACGCACCGGCTCTGTACCAGAGGAGCTATGCTGGAAAGTTTCCTTTTAAGGCCGGAAGTGCTGACAGACGAGGATGTGATGGACATTCTGAAACAGGCATTTTCTCAAAGTGGCATGAAGGAAATAGTTGCAGAAAGCGTGAAAGGGCGGGTAGCCGGGGAATCCCTTACGGAGTAAGGGCGCAACTATACACCGGTCAAGCCGGTGCGTTGCGCCCTGCCGGGGGCTTCCTGCGGAAAGCGGATGATTTTCAGCACCGTTGCGGCTGCTTCCAATCATCACAGGGGACGCTACACTTCCCCTGCGCTGGCTGCGCCAGCTACCCCTTTGTGGACTTGCCGCCCGGGAACACCTTGCGCTGCAAGCTGTTCCCGTCCAGCAAGTTTACAATTTATCTATTCCAAAACAGGACTGCCCGTAGTATAATAAAGCTAATGACGAACACTATCTAAGGAGATGGTTTTATGTATGGATTGATTGCTTTGAATTTCATCATACCCTTTGTTATGGTTTTTGTAGGATATATCTTAAAGAAGCACCCGGTAAAAGATATGACATCCGGTAACGGATACAATACGCCTACATCTCGGAAGTCACAAGAGCATTGGGATTATGCACAAAGCATAGCACCTAATATTTTTATTGGTATTGGCAAAACATTAGGTTTGGTAGAAATCGTTTTGTGTATATCCTTACTTCTTCTTAATATTTCTACACAGACTACCGTATTTGCAGGAGTAGTTGTTGGAATTATTTTTCTGATTTTTGGATTTTATAAAACAGAAACTGGAATTACAAGTAAATTTGCGAACAAAAACTTTTAAGCTATTAGACAGCTTTCCATCATCGAGCCAACCTGACCCGAACCTTCAAAACTGAATACTAATCGCCTACCAGCGACACCACTAAGCAGGAAATCAGAAACGGTTTCCTGCTTTTCTTTTGCCCAAAATCAACCACAGGAAGGAGGAACGCTATGCCCTGTCCACACCATGATATAAAAATAATCCAGCGCAGCAACCACCAGTCAGCCGTTGCGTCTGCCGCCTACCAGAGTGGGGAACGGCTGTTTTCCGAGTACGACCAGAAGCAGAAATACTATTCCCATAAAAGCGAGATTGTCCATACAGAAATCATGCTGCCGCCCCACGCCCCACCAGCGTATGCAGACCGCAATACTTTGTGGAACGCCGCCGAAGCTATCGAGAAGCAATGGAACTCCCAGCTTGCCCGGAGAATCGTGCTTGCCATACCGAGGGAAATCCCCCCGGAACAGCACGCCGACCTTATCCGGGACTACTGCCGGGAGTTTTTTGTTTCTAAAGGCATGATTGCCGATTTTGCCATCCACGACAAAGGGAATGGGAATCCCCACGCCCACATCCTGCTGACCATGCGGGCAATGGACGAAAACGGGAAATGGCTTCCCAAGAGCCGGAAGGTTTATGACCTTGACGAGAACGGCGAGCGTATCCGGCTCCCGTCCGGGAGCTGGAAAAGCCACAAGGAGGATACCGTGGACTGGAACGACCAGAAGTACGGAGAGATCTGGCGGCAGGGCTGGGCGGCTACCGCTAACCGCTATCTGGAAGCCAACGGACGCCCGGAGCGCCTTGACCTTCGTTCCTATGAACGGCAGGGGCTTGATAAAATCCCCACCGTCCATATGGGGCCAGCAGTCAGCCAGATGGAGAAACGAGGGATACAGACCAACATCGGCAACTTGAACCGGGACATCAAAGCCGCCAATTCCCTTATGCAATCTATCCGGCAGATGGTACGCCACCTGAAAGGCTGGATTGCAGACCTGAAGGAGAAAAAAGCCGCCCTGCTGGAAGCCTTGCAGGAATCGAAGGAACCCACCCTGCCGGAGCTGCTGGGGAAATATCTGGATTTGCGCCGGGAGGAACGTACAGGCTGGACAAGCAAAGGCCAGCTTACAGGCAGCGTTGCCGATTTCAACAAGGTTATGGAAGCTATCCGCTATCTGCGGGAAAAGGAGCTGTCCACTGTGCAGAGTTTGGACGCTTATCTGGATACCGTCAGCGGGCAGGCCGTTTCCATCCGGGCAGAGATGAAGCCGAAAGAACAGCGTATGAAAGAAATCAACACCCTGCTTTCCCATATCGCCAACTTTGAAGCCCATAAGCCGGTTCATGTGGAGTATGCTGCCATCCGGTTTAAGAAGCCACGGGAACAGTTTGCCGCCGCCCATCGGGACGAGCTGGACGCCTATAATGCCGCTATCCGTTATTTCAAGGTGCATTTGAAGGAGAAGAAGTACAGCATTAAAAAGCTGAATGAGGAACAGACACAGCTTGCCGGAGAAGTTGCCGGATATAAGGAACGGTTGTCCGCATTACAGGAGGATGTGAAGATTCTCCGGGATGTGCGTCACTGGCTCAATCAGGTTCTTCCGTCTGAACAGTACCGCCAGACCGCCGAGCCGGGAAAGAAACCGTCCATCCAGCAGGCAGTCAAAGGCCGGACGCAGCGTATCCGGGAAGAACAGGCCGAGAAACGGAAGCAGCCCCGCACAGAGAAAAAACAGGATATGGAACTTTAATAGGCGCTTGCTATTTTCTTTTTCGAGAATGACAGGCGCTTTTCTTATTTTCAGGAGGATTTATTTGAATGTATTTAAAGCTGTCAAGCAGTCTGTTACCACCCGGCAGGCTGCGGAGCATTTTGGAATCCGGGTGGGACGAAACGGGATGTGTGTCTGCCCCTTCCATGCTGATAAAAACCCCAGCATGAAGGTTGACCGGCGCTTTCACTGTTTCGGCTGTCAGGCAGACGGGGATGTGATTGACTTTGTTTCCCGTCTGGAAGCTGTCAGTCCGAAGGAAGCCGCCCTCATGCTGGCGCAGGAGTTCTCCATCCCCTATGAGGACAGGGAACCACCCGGCAGGAGAAAACCCAAACCCCGGCAGGAAACCCCGGAACAGCGGTTTTGCCGCATGGAGCGTTACTGCTTCCGGGTGCTGTCCGATTATTACCATCTTCTGCGCCGCTGGAAACGGGACTATGCCCCTAAGATGCCGGAAGAAGCATGGCACCCGCTTTTTGTGGAAGCCTTGCAGAAGCAATCCCATGTGGAATATCTGCTGGATGTGCTGCTCTCCCCGGATATGGAGGAACGGGCAGTCCTTATCGTTGACTATGGAAAGGAAGTGAGCAATCTTGAAAGACGAATGGCAGAGCTTGCCGCCCAAGATACGGCAGGCCGCAGAACAGACCATACAAGAAGCAGCCCCGCCCCGGAGCATTGAGGAAGTAAAGGCCATGCTGGAAAGCACCGAGAAAGGCAGCGTCCGCAACAGTATCCGCAACTGCCTGACCGTCTTTCAGAATGACCCGCTGCTTTCCGGGGCAATCGCAAAAAATCTGCTGACCGAGCGAGTGGACATTGTAAAGCCCATCGGCTACCACCGCATCGGCACCGCCATCACGGACACGGATATGAACTATCTGCTCCTGTATCTGGAAGAAACCTATGGGCTTACCAGTGAGAAAAAGATTACCGCCGCCATCGGGATTGTTGCCAATGAAAACGGCTACCACCCCGTCCGGGACTACCTGAACGGCCTTTCATGGGATGGGCAGGAGCGTATCCGCTATTGCCTGCGCCACTTTCTGGGAGCCGACACCGACCAGTACACCTATGAAGCCCTGCGGCTGTTCCTGCTGGGAGCCATCCACCGGGCATTTTGCCCCGGCTGTAAATTTGAAGTCATGCTCTGTCTGGTGGGCGGTCAGGGAGCCGGGAAATCCACCTTTTTCCGGCTGCTGGCAGTAAAAGACGAGTGGTTTTCCGATGATTTGCGGAAGCTGGATGATGATAACGTGTACCGCAAGCTGCAAGGCCACTGGATTATCGAGATGTCGGAGATGATTGCCACCGCCAATGCCAAGAGCATTGAGGAAATCAAGTCATTTTTAAGCCGACAGAAGGAGGTCTATAAAATCCCATACGAAACCCACCCGGAGGACAGGCTGCGGCAATGTGTGTTCGGCGGCACTTCCAATGCCCTTGACTTCCTGCCCCTTGACCGTTCCGGCAACCGGCGCTTCCTGCCGGTCATGGTGTACCCGGAACAGGCCGAGGTTCACATTTTGGAGGACGAAGCCGCTTCCAGAGCCTATCTTGCACAGGTCTGGGCAGAAGCCATGACGGTTTACCGCAGCGGGGATTTTAAGCTGTCTTTCAGCCCGGAAATGGTGCGCTATCTCAAAGAACACCAGCGGGATTTCATGCCGGAGGACACCAAGGCCGGGATGATACAGGCATACCTTGACCGCTATACCGGCGGCATGGTGTGTTCCAAGCAGCTTTTCAAGGAAGCCCTGAACCACCCCTTTGACGAGCCGAAGCAATGGGAAATCCGGGAAGTCAACGACATCATGAACCATTGCGTGACGGGCTGGAATTACTTTTCCAACCCCCGTGTGTTCCCGGAATACGGCAGGCAAAAGGGCTGGGAGCGTGAAACGAAAGCAACGGACATCAGCAACGGAGCTGAAAAAATCCCGGAAGGATTTGAGGAAGTCACGGAACAGATGGAGCTTCCCTTCTGAAAAATGCAGCCGGTTGCCGACCCTGTTGCACTCCCGTTGCCGAGCCGGTTGCCGGGAACCCCCCCGTAACTGCGGGCTTTTCCCCTTATCAGCAACCAAAACAACAGAAAAATAAAAGAAAATAAAAATAAGAGCCAAACTGCCAGACAGAGATAGTTTTCAGGTTTTTTGAAGCCCGTTGCCGGACTTCGTTGCCGACCTTCTCCTTGTCTGGCTTATTCTATTATGGAGGATAACTGCCTATGGCAAAAACGAAAACAGAGATTCATGTTACCACAGTTTTTGACGGCGAACTGGACGCCACAGACGTCTTTGTGAGCCTGATTGCCCAAAAATATGGGCAGAATACCAGCAAAGAAAATCTTGCGAAAACACAAGATTTAGAGTATAATAAGGATGAGGTTCAGAAGAACCGTGTTCCGTCTGGATTGTGCGGGTAAACGGTTATGATGAACGGATATGAATATACAGACATGGACGCAATACTGGCAGGCAGCTTCCGGGCAGCCATCTATTGCAGGCTTTCCAAAGACGATGACCTTGACGGGGAGAGCGCCAGTATTGCCAACCAGCGGGATATGCTGGAAAAATACTGCGAAAAGCAGGGATGGGAGGTTGTGGCAGTCTATCAGGACGATGGCTACACGGGGCTGAACATGGAGCGCCCCGACCTGAAACGGATGCTCAAAGCCATCGAGCGCAGGCAGATAAACCTTGTCATAACGAAAGATTTATCGAGGTTGGGCAGAAATTATTTGCAGACCGGCACACTCATTGAGGACTTCTTTCCCCGCCACGGCGTCCGCTATATCGCCATGAATGACGGTATCGACACCATGCGGGAGAATAACGACATTGCGCCGTTCAAGAACATCCTCAACGAGATGTACAGCAAGGATATTTCCAAGAAGGTACATTCCTCTTACCTTCTGAAAGCCCAGCAAGGCCAGTTTACCGGCTGTATCGCCCCTTTCGGGTATCAGAAAGACCCGGAGGACAAAAACCATCTGCTGGTGGACGAGGAAACCGCCCCCATTGTCCGGCAAATCTTCCGCTGGGCGCTGGAAGGACACGGCCCGAACTTTATCCGGCGCAGGCTGGAAGAACAGAAGGTGCCTTGCCCTACATGGTGGAACCGGGAACGGGGCTTCCGCAATGTCCGCACTAAATGGGAAAAGAAAGACCCGGTAAACGGGCGGTATATGTGGGATTTTTCGGTAATCAAGGACATCCTGATGAATCCCGTCTATACCGGGGCTATCGCTTCCCAGAAGAAGGACTACCGCTTCAAAATCGGCACCATCGGGGAAAAAAAGCCGCAGGACTGGATTGTGGTGGAGGAACGGCATGAGCCGATTGTTGACCGCAAGAGCTTTGACATCGTGCAGGACAAGCTGAAATCCCGGCAGCGTTCCCGCCAGACCGGGGAAATCAGCCTGTTTGCGGGGCTTCTCAAATGTGGCGAGTGTGGGAAATCACTGACTATCCGCTACACCAACGACAAGCACCCGAAGCAGATTTATTCCTGTAAGACCTATAATGCCTATGGGAAACAGCACTGTACCCAGCACCGTGTGGAGTACGAAACCCTTTACCGCCTTGTGCTGAACAAAATCCGGGAATGTGCGAAGGCCGCCCTGATGGACGGGGAAGCTGTTGCCGGACGGCTTACCAACACCTGTGAAGCCGAGCAGAAAGGCCAGCGGGAAGCGTTGGAGCGTTCCCTGACGAAGCACGAGGAACGGATTGAGGTACTGGAAAAAATGGTGCTGCGGCTCTATGAGGACATGGTTGCCGGACGTATCAGCGAAGCAAACTTCAATCTCATGCTGGATAAGACGCAGAAGGAACAGGCTGAACTAAAGGAACGGGTTGAACAGGGGCGCAGGAAGCTGGCTGATGAAATCCGCCTTGCCGTGGACGCCAAGCAATGGGTGGACGCCATTCAGGAATACGCCGACATCACGGAGCTGGACGCTGCCACCCTCAACCGTCTGATTAAAGAAATCGTTGTCCATGAACACATCGACAGCGATAAGACACGACACATTTCTATTGAAATTCATTTTAATCTCAAACCCATCCCGGAGGTGGAACAGGTCACGGCCTGACCTGTTCCCGCCGGGGCGGTTCTAAAAAAATTCCATAAATTTCTTGACACGCCGCCGCCCGCCATCGAGCAGAGTTTTACACCTATTTTGGTATGAAACAGGATATCCTCAGCGGTTGCAAAGGTTCCTAAGATTGCGGTTGCAGCAGCGCTCTCCGGGCTCACCAGATAGATCTCCGCTGTCGGGTTACCGGCACGTCCTTTGAAGTTCCGGTTGGAGGTGCGGACTGCCACGCCCTTGGTTGCCGGGGACTGGCCGATGGCACAGCATGGACCGCAGGCGATCTCCAGGATCCGGACACCGGCGTCGATCAACATTTCCAGATAGCCGTCACGCATCAATTGTTTGTACACCTGTTTAGAAGAAACCGCGCAGGTACAGCTTACATTTTCGTTTACGTGATGTCCCTGCATTACCAGTGCCACCTTGGCGATATCGGAATAGCTGGCGTTGGTACAGCTTCCAATAAATACCTGCTGCACTTTCTTCTTCTCCGCATCCTTCAACGGCATCACGTTATCTGGCTGGTGCGGACACGCGATCAATGGATTCAACTGGCTTAAATCAATCTCCATCTCGCCATCGTACTCTGCGTTCTCATCTGGAAGCATCTCCACGTACTGGTCTTCTCTTCCCTGGGCCCGCATAAATTTCCGAACCTGCTCATCCCCTGGGAAAATGGAAGTGGTGGCGCCCATCTCCGCGCCCATGTTGGTGATGGTTGCACGTTCTGATACCTCCAGTCTAGCAGCGCCCTCACCCACATACTCAAATACCTTGCCAAGACCGCCTTTGATGCCGACTCTGCGGAGCATTTCCAGGATCACTTCCTTGGCGTTGCAGCCTGGTTTTAAATGACCCTTTAAATTGACACGGATGATCTCCGGCATTTTCAGTCTCATCGGAACACCGGTCATGGCAGTTGCCACATCCATGCCGCCGACACCGATACACAGCATACCGATGGAACCGCCATGAGGCGTATGGCTGTCACCGCCCATGCTTAATTTACCAGGCACGCCGAATCTTGCCACATGAACTGCGTGGCAGATACCATTTCCCGGTCTGGACACATGAACACCAAACCTTTTCGCAACAGACTGTAAATAAATGTGGTCATCCGGGGTCTTATTGTCCAGGTACAGCAGGTTGTGGTCCAAGTAACTAACGCTGGTCTCCACCTGCGTCCGGTCAATGCCGATGGCCTCAAATGCCAGATACGTCATAACTGCATTGATATCGTGTGTCAGGGTCTGGTCTACTTTCACATAGATCTCTTCGCCCGGTTTCATATCTGATGGTTTTGCTAAATGTGCTTCTAAAATTTTTCTCGTTAAATTCTTTCCCATGAAAAATGCACTCTCCTTATAATGAGTCTCGTTTATCATCTTGACTACATTATAAGGGAGTGCATGTTATAAGTAAAATTGGTTTTCAGAAATGAATCCTATAACTTTTTCTTATGATAAAATTTTCTAATACAAGACCTTCTTATGTTCCAGCATCACACACTTTGCAATCTCCAGCAGATCCCGCTCCACCTGTCCGATGTATGCGCCTTCCCGGTACAATGCTGATAATTCCCAGGTGATCGGTGTCTTTGACAGATGGTAAACCTCCTCCTCCACTTTTCCGATATAATTACTTAACGCCGGCTGGCTGATAAATAATTTTGCCGCTGCTTTCGTGAAGCTTCCACAGGCAGCTACCATGTCCACATAGGTAAACTGACGTAATTCCATCGGTCACGCTCCCTTTATATCAATAATCCCACTGTCTGTAATAACGTCTGATATCCATAGGATGGCAAAATGCAGCTTCCATATGGGCATCTACACGGTTATTGACCCCATGCATCACCAGATGGGAAATCGTCCCACGATACTCTTCCTTAATTCCTTTTAATTCATAGTCCTTTGTATCAATCAAGGTATAATTGCGGCATACTCTGGGAAGGAAATTTTTCACCCTCTCTGCCAGTGGCCTCTGTGCATCCTCGCCAAGAAACAATGTCACGGGAGTTTCCGCATCCATAACTTCAAGCGTTCCATGGAAAAATTCCCCGCAGGAAATGGATTTTGTCCGGATCCAGAGCTGTTCCTCCCAATAACACATGGCATAGGAATAAGTGGCGCCCCACTGGTTTCCACTTCCAATAAAATAATGAGGCATCTCCGGATGCTTCTTCACATATTCATATTTCTTTTCCGCATAATCCGCTGCCCAGGCATCTGCCTTGATTTCTACCTGTACAAGCGCATCTGCCAGATACGCATCCATATTATTCCAGTAATCCTCATATTCCGGGAATTCTCCATTCAGATACATCAGTCTGGAAGCAGCCATATAAAACTTCAACTGTTCGTTGACCGGATAAGAAATACACCAGTCACATAATTTCACCAGAGGCGCATCCTTCTTATCTATGAACCCAAACACTCTGGCACCGATTTTATGTGCCTTTTCTACTGCTTCCTGCATCTCTTTTGTACTGCCTGTCACGGAAGAAAAAATGACCACTGACCGGTCTGTAAAACGTTTATTACCGGTTGTTAAGAACTCCGCTGCCTGTTCCACATAAACAGGAAGCGCACTTCTCTCTTTCATAAAAACCTCTGCCTGAAGACAGGACGCCCAGGTTCCGCCAATCCCCAGCCAATAAATTCCATCAAATCCGCTGCTCCAGATTTCATCTGTAATTCTTTCGATCTCTGCTCTCAAAGCCAGTGCTCCATTGACGCTGTCCACTGCCTTCTGCTCATCAAATTTCAACATCTGAAACTCCTTCCACAGCTTTCCTTTCATTACTTACTCTCTTCTTTTTTATCATAGCACAAATCAATTATTTCCGCACCTCTGATTTTTTCTTTTCATATCTTATAGAGATCAGATTTTCTCTCAGGAGGCAGATCTTTCTATGATATCCATGAAAAAAACAACCGCTCTCGTCCTTAGCGCCTTACTTGCCCTCTCCGGCTGTGCCAAGAACCCTGATGACGCCTTGACCCCTGTTACCTTAAATGAGGTGGCCCACTCCATCTTCTATGCACCGCAATACGCCGCCATCGAGTTAGGCTATTTCAAAGACCAGGGCATCGACTTAAGTCTGGTCAATGGAGCCGGAGCTGACAAGGTCATGACTGCCCTGGTATCCGGCGATGCAGATATCGGATTTATGGGGTCTGAGGCCAGCATCTATACTTACGCCAACGGCGCTTCCGACTACGCTGTCAATTTCGCCCAGTTAACCCAGCGGGCCGGTAACTTTCTGGTGGGTCGGCAGCCAGATCCGGCATTCCAGTGGTCAAAACTGAAAGGCACGAAGGTACTGGGTGGCCGGGCAGGCGGCATGCCGCAGATGGTATTTGAGTATATCTTAAAGAAACATGGCATCGATCCTAAAACGGATCTGACCATTGATCAGAGCATCAGCTTCGGATTGACGGCAGCGGCATTTACCAGCAGTGATGCAAATTACACCGTTGAATTCGAGCCCTTTGCGACCGGTCTGGAAACGGAAGGCACCGGTTATGTGGTTGCTTCTTTAGGAACAGATTCCGGTTATGTACCTTACACCGCCTACTGTGCAAAGCAGAGTTATATGGAAAAGAATCCACAGATCATCCAGAAATTCGCCAACGCCATTCAGGAAGGTCTTGATTATGTAAACTCCCACACAGCGGAAGAGATTGCCAGGACCATTAAACCCCAGTTTCCGGAGACTGATCTGGATAAGCTCACGATGATCGTGGAAAGGTATCAGAAACAAGATACCTGGAAAGGGGATACCATTTTCCAGAAAGACAGCTTTGATCTGCTGCAAAATATCCTGGAAGAGGCTGGAGAATTGGAAGAACGGGTTCCGTATGAGGATCTGGTAACGACGGAGTACGCCAGAAAAGCGGCTGGAAAATAGATTTAAAAAATGCCAGGACAGCGGGGTTATGTCCCAACTGCCCTGGCATTTCTATATCTACGATGTTTCTATTTTTCATCTTTCTCTACATTCGTTTCCTTACACAGATAAATCGGTCTCTTCTTCACTTCCAGATACGTCTTCGACAGATATTCACCCATCAGTCCCAGGCAGAATAACTGAATTCCAGACAGCATCAAAATAATGCACACCAATGACGGCCATCCAGCCACAGGATCACCAAATACCAGCGTCCGTCCAATAATTACCAAAATAAAGAGAAATGCCAGCATACAGAATGCGATTCCCAGCCATGCCGCAAACCGCACCGGGGCCGTGGAAAATGCCACGATTCCGTCAATGCTGTAAGCCAGCAGCTTGAAAAATGACCACTTGGTCTCACCCTTCTTCCGCTCGATATTCTCATACTCCAGCCACTTCGTTTTATAACCGACCCAGCCAAAAAGTCCCTTGGAAAAACGGTTATACTCCTTCATCTCCAGAAGGCTGTTTACATATCTTCTGGTCATCAACCGGAAATCCCTGGCTCCGTCCACGATCTCCACATCGGAAATATGGTTCATCAGCTTATAAAACATCCGTGCAAAAAATGACCGGACCGGCGGTTCGCCCTTGCGGTCCACTCTTCTGGTTCCCACGCAGTCATACTCTCCCTGACGGATGATATCCAGCATCTCCGGGATCAGTTCCGGCGGATCCTGCAGATCCACATCCATCAATGATACATATTCTCCCTCCGCATGGGTCAGTCCTGCATAAATGGCCGCCTCCTTTCCAAAATTTCTGGTAAAGGAAATATAACGGATCCAGGAACACTGCCCGGAAAGTTCTTTCATCTTCGCCAGAGTTCCATCCTTTGACCCATCATCCACCAGGATCACTTGAAGTTCACATTCTTTTCCAAGCAAAGTCTCCCGGACTTTGCTGATGGCATCATAATAATCCTGTAACGTTTCCTGCTCATTAAAACATGGCACAATTACCGATAATTTTTCCATGTCGTTCCTCCACTTTTCATCCTGCAACTAAAAATAGTATAGCGGAAAGTAAAAAATTTTACAACCCTGTCAGCCATGCCAGAACAAGCCTTTTTAAATAATCCTGGTAGCCCGCCTGCCTTACCGCCGTCTCCGTTACCACAGGAATCTCCCCGATCTTTTCTCCCTGAAGCCGATATTCCAGAATTCCGGCCTTCTGACCTGCTTCCACCGGAGCCTTTAAGGTTTCTTCCAGCTTCAATATCCTCTCAATCGTCCCGAAATCTTCTCCGTCAGTGCTGAGATAAGAAAATGCTCCGTCATAGACCAGCCCTGTCTGCTCTTCCACACCGCCTTCCACAGGCATTGATGGCAGAACCGGCGGATCCGGGTCCTCATACAGACGACAGATGGAATACCCATAATTTAATAACGCTGCCGCATCCGCAAATCTTGCCTTATAGTCCGGTGCCGCCATTACCGCAGCGATCAGTTCTATCCCGTCCTTTTCTGCCGTGGCAGACAGGCAGTATTTCGCTGTGGATGTAGAGCCGGTCTTTAACCCGGTCACCCGGAAATTGGTGGCCATTTTCAGCAGCCGGTTCGTGTTGGAAAGCCCAAACTCCCTGGTACCCTGTTTCGTCACATGGGTGATATTTTCCATCCAGATGGTGGAATAATTGTGGATCTGCGGATATTTCGTGATCAGTTCTCTGGACATGATGGCGATGTCTTTTGCCGTGGTCACATGGGTCGGTGAATCCGTCAGGCCACAACAATCCTCAAAATTCGTATCATTCATACCTAATCCCTTTGCCCGCTCGTTCATCTGACGGACAAATTCCTCTTCGCTTCCCGCTATGTATTCTGCCATGGCTACCGATGCGTCATTTCCAGATGCGATCACGATACATTTGATCAGTGTCTCCACCGTCTGCATTTCCCCCTCTTCCAAAAACACCTGGGAACCTCCCATGGATTTGGCATAGGCACTGGTCACCACCTGATCGGACAAGCTGATCTTTCCGCTGTCAATGGCATCAAAAATCAGGATCAGCGTCATGATCTTCGTGATACTGGCCGGACTTCTCTGCTCTTCCCCATTTTTCTCATAAATGATCTGCCCGGTGGAAGCTTCCATCAATACCGCCGATGGCGCCGATATTTCCGGTCCCACAGGTGCCTCCGTCCGGACTACGCCGCCGCTGACCACAAGGGCGGTGATCCATGCCAGGACACGGTACATAAACTGGCTCATAATTTTCCCTCGATCATGGGTTTCTCTTCATAATTTATGGAGAATCCTTTCCTTTTTATTCCAAACTTCTTAATTTCCTCCTCAGCTCATTTACACCATCCGATGCTCTGTGCTATACTATTCTTAAGATACTGAACAAATATTCTTAAGAGGTGACTATGATGGATTATTATAGTGGAAGTCCTTCCCGTCATTCCAACAGGCGGAGTTCCATACACAAATCAAACTATTCTTTTCGCAGACGACGGCGTCAGCATAACCGCATTCCAATTCTTCTTCTGATCCTTTTGCTGGTGGCAGTTGTCGGATGCGGTGTTTTTATCTGCATCCGTCAGTTTCAGAAAATGAGGCCAGAAAAAACACCCGGCAGCCAGTCCGGTGTAACGGTTTCCGGCTCAGTCAATGGTTCCTCTGGCAGTCCAACTGATCCTTCCGTTTCTGATCCGCTGGATCCAGGGCAGGAAACATCTTCCAGCTCCACTGTCAGCAACACATCTCTGTTAGAGCAGGCCAATTTCATCGCCGCCGGTTATGATTATGACAAGGCCATTGAATTATTAAAGGGAGCTTCTGATTATGACCAGCATCCAGAATATCTTGAAGCAGTTACCAGTTATGAACAGGCAAAAGAGACCTTAGTTCCATACGATCTAAACAAGATCACCCACGTCTTCTTCCATACTTTGATCATGGATGAGGATAAAGCATTTGACGGTGACTCCGACGAACGCGGCTACAACCAGGTTATGACAACCGCGGACGAATTCTTAAAAATCCTGCAGTCCATGTATGACAAGGGATTCGTACTGGTACGCCTTCATGACATCGCCTATGAGACCACCGATGAAAATGGACAGGCTGTCCTGAAAAAAGGAGAGATCCTTCTTCCTGAAGGAAAACAGGCATTTGTCATGTCCCAGGATGATGTCTGCTACTATGAATACATGGACGGCGATGGCTTTGCCTCCCGCATGGTGATCGGAGCTGACGGTAAACCGACCTGTGAGATGAAGCTGGATGACGGAACCATTTCCACCGGTTCTTATGACCTGGTTCCCCTGCTGGAGGATTTCATCCAGGAACATCCGGATTTCTCCTACCGTGGTGCCAGAGCTGTCATTGCATTTACCGGCTACCAGGGAATCTTAGGCTACCGCACGGCTGCGTCCTACAGCGATTCCCCTACCTATGAGGAAGACCGCCAGACTGCTTCTGCTGTTGCCCAGTGTCTCCGTGACAATGGCTGGGAACTGGCTTCTCACAGCTGGGGACACCGGGATCTCGGCAATATTGAATATGCCCATTTCAAAACGGACTGTGATAAATGGGAAAATGAAGTAGAATCTCTGATCGGCCCAACGGATATCATTCTGTTTCCATTTGGTGCGGATGTTGGAGACTGGCATCCGTATTCCAGTGATAATGACCGCTTCAATTACCTGCACAGCCTGGGCTTCCGCTACTTCTGTAACGTAGATTCCACACAGTATTGGGTTCAGTTCGGCAAAGACTACTTACGACAGGGCCGCCGGAATCTGGACGGATACCGGATGTGGAAGGACATTGAGGCCGGAGACGATACCTCCAAGCGAAAACTGGATGACCTGTTTAAAGCAGAGGATGTATTCTCATCGAAGCGTCCGACTCCGGTACAATGGAATTAAGGTGTACCTGAAAAAGCCGCAGGACACATGAAGATCATGTGCCCTGCGGCTTTCGTTTACTTATTCTATGCTCTATTATGTTTTAGAACTGCACAATATCCTTGATCGGCTCTGCCGGCTCCACGCTCTCTGCATAGAGGACCGGACCTACGCCGCCGTAATCCTGCCACTCCTCGTACTCGATTTTGGCGCGGACCTTTACCCACTGGCGGTTCTCTAAGTTTCTGGCTTCTCTTGCCTTGCAGATAAAGCCTAAAAATGTCATATCTGCCTCACAGCAGGTCATGGCCATACGTCCCGGAACGAAATATCCCTTCGGCAGACGTCCTCCGGTATAGGCCATCGCCTTAAAGCGCATGGTCTTGCCATCGTATTTCTCAGGATGATCCA
>ERZ827452.2185-NODE-2185-length-15525-cov-3.583064_pt1 | contig 15525 bp, 10 predicted proteins | sample MGYA00519866_ERZ827452 | MGnify/ENA primary metagenome ERZ827452 (study PRJEB31778, sample SAMEA3449307) | human gut metagenome | biome: human gut; feature: human-associated habitat; material: faeces | place: United Kingdom | collected 2010/2012 ... | reverse complement strand
GTTCTTATAGATGCACTTAAGCTTCTTCATCCATATATGCCATTTATTACTGAAGAAATATTCTGTAATATTCAGGATGAGGAAGAGTCTATTATGATAAGTTCATGGCCTGTATACACAGAAGATAATAACTATTCACAAGATGAAAATGCCATCGAAACAATTAAGACAGCAGTCCGCAATATAAGAAATTTAAGAGCTGAAATGAATGTTGCACCAAGCCGTAAAGCACTTGTATATATTGTTTCAGAGAATGAGAATGTTAGAAATATATTCGCTAATGGTAAAGTATTCTTTGCGACATTAGGTTATGCGAGTGAAGTTGTAATCCAGTCTGATAAGTCTGGTATTCCAGAAGATGCAGTATCAACAGTTATTCCAGATGCAGTTATCTATATTCCATTTGCAGAGCTCGTTGATATTGATAAGGAAATCGAGAGATTAAAGAAAGAAGAAGATAAGCTTCATAAGGAAATCAGCCGTTGCAATGGTATGCTTAATAATGAGAAGTTCACATCTAAAGCACCACAGGCTAAGATAGATGAAGAAAAAGCTAAATTAGAGAAATATTCTAATATGCTTGCACAGGTTGAAGAAAGACTTGCAACACTTTCTAAGTAGCCAATAGTTAAAGTTATATGTGTTTCCTGCTGGGAAAGATTAATGCAGTATCCAGCGGGAAGTGCATAAAAGCAATAGACCAGAATATATAATTATGGAGGACAAAAGTTATGGCAGATAATTTAATGAGAAAACTCCCATTTACACGTTTTGCTATGGAGATGAGAAGTGGCAAGATAATTGAGATTGATGAAGGTTTTGTTAAAATGCTTGGCTACACAGAAGAAGATATGAAAAATGGTCTTGTGTTCAAGGATATTGTGCCGGATATTGACTATGAGGGCATAATAACAGAGCTTCGAGAGACATTTATTGATCAGAGATATGCCTGCTATGAGCATTATTTTCAGACTAAGACAGGTGAGAAGATAAGAGTTGTTGTATTCATAAGAATAGAGAATAAGCTTCTTGAAGGACACAGAGTATTACGTGTAAGTGTAGGTAATATTTCGGATCTTAAATAACTGTTGGTATATGTATAAATATTATTTAAGAGTGGAGAACAATAATGAGTAACTTACTAGATGTCATTCGTAAGAATATTGAATTTGTAGGTATATCACTTCTTCTTATGATTATAGTATTTGTGATTGCAAGGGCAAGTGAAGTGCTTATTGAGAAAAGAAACGGAGTTAAATTCGCTTCAAAGAATACGAAAGTTAATAAAACAGTTATTATGGCTATGCTGTCAGCAATAGCAGTTATTCTTATGTACTTTGATTTTCCTATTCCAATTATAGCTCCGGGCTTTTATAAGATTGATTTCAGCGAAGTGCCTGTGCTTATAGGTTCATTTATGCTTGGACCTTGTGCAGGAGTCGTTATAGAAGCAGTTAAGGTAATACTTCATTTCTGTATGAAAGGAACTACAACAGCATTTGTTGGCGATTTTGCTAACTTCATACTTGGCTGTATGTATGTTGTGCCGGCTTCTATAATTTATCACATTAAAAAGACAAGAAAGATGGCTGTAGTATCACTTGCAATAGGTGGAATAATACTTGTAATAGCTGGTATGGCACTTAATGCGTGGTATCTGCTTCCTAAGTATTCAGAACTTTACGGTCTTCCTATGGATACATTGATTGCTATGGGAACAAAGGTTAATGCTTCAATTAAAGATGTATTCTCATTTGTCGCATTGGCGGTTGCACCATTTAATGTGATTAAAGCTGTTATTGACGGCGTTATAACAGTTGTGTTATACAAGTATTTAAGTCATCAGTTAAAAGCATGATGATGAATAATAGATTTTAACAGGGACATAATATTATATGAATATAAGCGTATATACCATTATTAATGATACCATTATCAATGGCTGTATACGCTTATATTGGTTTATTTCATAAATATAATATTATGCGGCAGGCATAAGAATGGAGGATTTATGTCTAAGTTAAAATGGTTCATTATCGGAGCTATGATGGTTACAGTTATGGCAGTTCTTGTTGGCTGTGGAGCAAAGAATGACTCTGAAAGCGGGAGTAATTCTGGTTCAGGAAATAATAACAAGAGTACAGTAGAAAATCTTATGACAGAAGCAGCCACAGGAGCAAAAGAGATGATGACAGAAGCGGCAACTGGTGCAAAAGAGATGATGTCAACAGCAGAAAATGGAATGAAGGAAATCGCAACAGAGATTTCATCAGCATTCCACGAATAATAAATACGGTGTCAAAAAGTCCAGCAGACGTGTAATCAGCATTATAAATGTCGGTCTCTGGACTTTTTTGCGTTGTAAATAGTTGTTAGTTTTGATATACTAATTAAAAATTGTATAAGGGAGAATTATACCAGTGAAGGATGGATATATAAGAGCTGCGGCAATGACACCCAAGATAAAGGTTGCAGATTGCCGTTATAATACAGAGCAGATTAAAGAACTTATCACTAAAGCATATGATAATAAAGCTGCAATTGTAAGCTTTCCTGAATTGTGTATTACAGGATATACTTGCAATGATTTGTTCTTACAGGATACATTGATATATGAAGCATATAATTCATTGATTGATTTAAAGAAATATACCGGACAGTATGAAGGAATGGCTGTTGTTGTCGGACTTCCATATATGTATATGGGAAAGCTTTATAATGTGGCGGCAGTGCTTATGAATGGACATATTATTGGACTTGTGCCTAAGATGAATATACCTAATTATGCGGAATTCTACGAGAGAAGACAATTTAAAGAAGGCTTTAAGGGCAATGTGTCTGTTAATATAGATGGAGAAGATGTTGATTTTGGTGGAAGCCTGATATGTCAGTTTGGAAGCAGTAATAAAGTTAAACTTGCAATTGAGATATGTGAAGATTTGTGGACGCCAGCACCACCAAGCATAAGACACGCACTTAACGGAGCGACAATTATTGTCAATCTTTCTGCAAGCAATGAGACTATAGGAAAGTCAGCTTACAGAAGGGAGCTTGTTAAAGGACAGTCGGCAAGACTTGTATGCGGATACATTTATTCAACAGCAGGTGATGGAGAGTCGACACAGGATATAGTATTCGGTGCACATAATCTAATATGCGAGAATGGCACAGTGCTTGCAGAGGCTAAGAAGTTCACCAATGAAGCAGTGTATGCGGATATTGATGTTGACAGAATATGTTCGGAAAGAAGAAGAATGTCTACATTTGATGTGAATGTAGATGAAAATATGAAGGAAGCATATAAATATGTTACCTGCCCTGAATTAAAAAAACGTACTTTGGAATTAAAAAGATATTTTGATAAAGCACCATTTGTTCCAGATGATAAGAAGGAAAGAGATGCAAGATGTGAGGAAATACTTGACATACAGACATATGGACTTAAAAAGAGGTTAGAGCATACTAACTGTAAGAGCGCAGTTATAGGAATATCAGGGGGACTTGATTCAACACTTGCCCTTCTTGTAACTGTAAGGGCATTTGATATTCTTAATCTTGACAGAAATGGCATTAACTGTATTACGATGCCTTGCTTTGGAACAACTGACAGAACATATAATAATGCAGTTAAGATGACAGAAAAGCTTGGCTGTACATTAAGAGAGATTAATATAAAGAAGTCTGTAAGACAGCATTTTGAAGATATCGGACATAATGAAGATGTTCATAATGTAACATATGAGAATGGACAGGCAAGAGAGAGAACACAGATCCTTATGGATATTGCCAACCAGACTAACGGAATGGTAATAGGAACAGGTGATATGTCAGAGCTTGCATTAGGCTGGGCAACTTACAACGGCGACCATATGTCAATGTATGGAGTTAATGCTTCTGTTCCAAAGACACTTGTAAGACATCTTGTAAGATATTATGCTGATACCTGTGCTAATAAAGAATTATCAGAGGTGCTTATTGACGTATTAGATACACCTGTAAGTCCAGAGCTTCTTCCACCTAATGAAGATGGAACAATACATCAGAAGACGGAAGACCTTGTAGGTCCATACGAACTTCACGATTTTTTTATGTATCATATGTTAAGGTTTGGAGTCGGACCAGAAAAGTTATTCAGAATAGCTAATATTGCATTTGCAAATGATTATAGCCCTGCTGTAATATACAAATGGTTAAGAACATTTACCTGGAGATTTTTTGCACAGCAGTTCAAGCGTTCCTGCCTGCCAGACGGACCAAAGGTCGGTTCGGTTGCAGTATCTCCAAGAGGAGATTTAAGAATGCCAAGTGATGCAAGTCCTGCTGCATGGATGGAAAAGCTTGACAGAATTAAAGAAGCTAATGGCTTTGAATAATATTTAATAATATATATAAATTTTAATAATCAAATAATCAGGAGGATTAAAAATGGCTGGCAATAACAATACAAAGAATGACAGCACACAGAAGATAGTTACAAAATACGATAAGAAGATGGCTAAAAGAAAGGCTGAACAAAGAAAACAGGAAAGAGAAAGCTTTATATTTAAGGTTGTAGGAATTGGCGTTCTTGCTGGAATAGTATTAGCTTTAGTAATAACATTGGGAACAAGATATTCAAGAATACATAACAAGTTTATAAAAGTTGATTCAGAGAATATAAGCCAGATAGAATTTGATATGTATTATAATATTTCTAAAAATGCACTGTTATCACAGACATTTTACGGAAATACGACAATGGCAGACTATTTCTCTTATATGGGATATAAAAGCTCTGAGAATGATAAGTCACAGACTAATTCACAGACAGGTGGAATCTGGTATGCTTATTTTGCGGATAATGCAGTTAATACAATTAAGGAAACTAAGGCATTATTAAAGGATGCTGCTGACAATAATTACGAATACACAACAGCAGATGAGGATTACAATAAGCTTGTAGAACAGGCAGAAAGTGCCGCTGCCGCCGCATCATTAGATGAAAAGGCATATTATAAGCAGAACTTTGGTAATTATGCTACCAAGAAGAATATAAAGAGCTATTTAATGGAATATCTTAAGGCAGATGCTTATAGAACAGAACTTACAGACAGCTTAAAGGCTACAGATGATGAAGTTAAGCAGTATTATGAAGAACATAAGGATACATATGATCAGGTTGATTATCGTGAATTTACAATAAAAGCTGTAGATACAACTGACGGTGAGATGCAGGCAGCCAAGGCAAAGGCAGATGAGTTTGCGGCAGGAGCTGTGAGTGAGCAGGCATTTAATGATTTATGTAAGAGATATGCAGATGATGGTGACACTAAATATGATGACATCAATGGTTCGCTCTTTAGCAAGGTAGTAAGTTCTAATATGGACACAGGAACATCAGACTGGCTTCTTTCAGATGACAGAAAGGCTGGCGATGTAACAGTTATAGAGAATTCATCATCAGGCTGTTATTATGTACTGTATTTTATTAATAAGTCATATGATGGTTCATCAGATGAAACAATTGCGTCAAATGTACTTAACAACAAATATTCAGAATATATTTCTAATATAACTGACAGTATGCAGGTGGATATATATAACAGATTTTAGTTAAGTATATCAGATTTTGATTAAGTATATTAGATTTTAATTAAATTGAATATGCGTAAGACAATATAAAATATAAGACAATGTAAAAGGTGTAATATCCTTGCATTTAAGAAATACTGTTGTAATCAGATGATTGGATTGACCTTATATGAGGGGAGGTTCTATGTTTAATACGATATGTATAGCGTGTATTATAATTGGAATTCTTATTCCATTTTGTAGTATAGTGCTTAATTTGTTTGATGGATTTGTTGATTTTATATCAATAGATATATTTCAGTTAGAATTCGGCTCTGATATGGTTCTTGATTTTCTGCCATTTTCAATTAACAGCCTGTGTTTATGGGCGTTAGTATTTGGTTGTACAGGAATGATATTTAATGGAAAGCTTTCTGAACCGGCTCTTATTGTGATTGGCATTGTGGCAGGCTACATATGTGCTGTTATATTACAGTCAATTATTAAAAGACTGAAAAAGGTTGAGAATTTTGCCGCAGAGAAGAGTGAAATATTGTTAAGCAGGGGAACAGTGAGTAATGCAATTCCCAAAGGTGGTGTCGGGGCTGTGAGCATATTATTAAGCACAGGCTCAAATGTCACATATCCTGCCAAGGCAGAAGATGGTGAGCCTATTAAGCAGGATAAAGAAGTTAATATCTTAAGATTTGATGGTGATTATATAATAGTAGAGAGCACATCACGTCTTGAAGATAAATATTCTGGCAGATAAGCCAGAAGCCGGAATGGCAGAATGGAGGTTTATATGGGATATGGCACAGAGTCAAGTCTATTTGGCATTGTAGCTGCAGTACTGGGAATTGTATTAATTCTCACAGTTGTACTTAGAATGTGGAAAAAAGTACCACAGGACAAGGCAGGAGTTGTAACTGGTATGAAGAAAAGGGTCATCACCGGTGGTGGTGGACTTGTAATTCCAGTATTTGAAAGAATTGATTATATTTCGCTTGGAAATATACCGCTCAGTGTTGCGACACGAAGCAGTCTTTCAAGCCAGGGTGTACCAATTAGTGTAATTACAACAGCGGTTATCAAAGTAAGAAATGAAAAGAACAGTATTCTTACAGCAATTGAACAGTTTACGGGACGTAACGAGAAAGAGATTATTGATAACATTCAGGGTACAGCAATAGCAGTTCTTGAAGGTAAGCTTCGAGAGATTATTGCAACTATGACAGTTGAGGAGCTTTATCAGAAGAGAGAAGAATTCTCTTCAAGGGTACAGGAAGTTGTAGGTACAGAGCTTGGCAATATGGGTCTTGAGGTTAAGAACTTCACTATCACAGATATATCTGATGAGAACGGATATATCAAGGCACTTGGTGATGGTATGATTGCCCAGAGAAAGAAAGATGCTGAAATCCAGAAGGCAGAAGCTGCAAGAGATATGCAGATTAAGACTTCACAGGCACGTCAGGAAGGTGAGTCAGCCAAGTTAAAGGCAGAGGCAGATATAGCTCAGGCGGCTAAGGATAAGGCAGTCCTTGAAGCCAATTATATGCAGGAACAGCAGACAGCACAGGCTAAAGCAGAATTAGCACACGATATCCAGTCTAATATTACACAGAAAGATGTAATACAGGCACAGATGGATGCAGAGCTTCTTAAACAGCAAAGACAAAAAGAGATTGCAGAAGCACAGATTCAGGTTCAGATTGCATCAGAGCAGAAGAATATAGAACTTGCACAGAAGCAGGCTGAAAGAACTAAAGAGAGTTTAAGGGTTACTATAGTTGAACCAGCTAATGCTGAGAAGGCAAAACAGATGGCAGATGCAGATGCAGAAAAGTACCGTCAGATTGCACAGGCACAGGCGAGAGCTGAGTCCAAGAAAGTTGAAGCACAGGCAGAAGCAGAAGCGATTGCAATTAAGGCACAAGCAGAAGCAGACGCTATTGCTAAGACAGGTATAGCAGAGGCTGAGGCAACTAAAGCCAAAGGTATAGCAGAAGCTGAAGCCATGGAGAAGAAGGCAGAAGCTTATGAGAAGTACGGTCAGGCAGCTATGATGGAAATGCTTGTAAAGGTACTTCCACAGATGGCAGAACAGGTAGCTAAGCCGCTTCAGAGCATAGATAAGGTTACAATTATTGACAGCACAGATAGTTCTAATGGCTCTGGTGTAGGACAGATGGGCGGTTATGTTCCATCGGTGCTTGCAAAGACAATAGAATCTATTAAAGAAACAACAGGCTTTGATATAACAGATGTTATGAAAGCTAATACAATACAGGCAAAGACAGACAGAAATATATCTGTTGATGGTGTAGACGGAGTTTCTAATATTACTATAAACAATGACAAATCAGAGTTGTCAAATTAATTTAAAATAGTATAATTGATTATCAAAAGAGGTGGACGTAAAAGGTGCACCTCTTTTGTATTTGTATAACATATAAAGAATTGAAAGGATAATCTATGAGAAAGAAATATATTTTATTTGATTTGGACGGAACACTTACAGATTCAAGTGAGGGAATAACAAAGAGTGTGCAGTATGCACTTGATAAGCTTGGGATAACAGAGAATGACGAGGCAGTGCTTAAAAGATATATAGGACCTCCGCTTGATGAAAGCTTTGCTAAATTTCACGGCTTAAGTAGAGAGGATGCGTTAAAGGCGGTTAATTATTACAGGGAAAGATATAAAGATACAGGAATATATGAGAACAGATTATTTGATGGAATAAAAGAACTGTTAAGCAGTTTAAAGAAAGAAGGTTACATAACAGCACTTGCAACATGTAAGCCTGAAATATATGTTCCTACGATACTTAAGTATTTTGATATAGAGCAATATTTTGATATAGCTGTAGGAAGTGAATTAGAGGGCGGTGCAAGAAGACATAAGGATGATGTGATTAATGAGGTATTTAACCAGATTATAAAGCTAAATAAAGCTGATAACGCGGATATTACTAATGCTTCGGATACAACAAATGTATCAGATACAGCAGATATTTTAAATGATATCAAGGCTGATTCAATTATGATTGGTGACAGAAAAGATGATATTCTTGGAGCTAAGAACTGCGGAATAGAGTCTATCGGTGTCAGATATGGATTTGCTGAAGAAAATGAGCTTGAGAATGCAGGAGCAGATTACATAGTTGAGAATGTGCAGGATATTATTACTACACTTGATGAAATGTAAATGATATATATAAATATATAAGTATATATAAAGGTAAGGCAATGAAGATGGAAGAACTTGTAAAGAACAGATTATCAGATAATAGTGATATAAGGGTAGGAATAGATGTAGGTTCAACAACAGTTAAGCTTGTAATAACAGATATTAATACCAATGATGTTGTGTATTCCAAATATGTAAGACATAACGCAAGGCAGATTGACACAGCAAGAACTCTTCTTAGTGAGGTAAAGGAGCTCCTTAGTGGGAAAAACTTTAAGGCAGCAGTATGCGGTTCAGGTGGAAAGCCGGTGAGCAGGGCATTGGGAATACATTATATTCAGGAAGTTGTTGCTAATGCGGCGGCAGTACAAAGACTGTATCCGGATATACGAACAGCGATTGAACTTGGTGGACAGGATGCTAAGGTAATCTTCTTTTATTTTGATGATAATACAGGCAGGCTTATGACATCTGATATGCGTATGAATGGAAGCTGTGCAGGCGGAACGGGTGCATTTATAGACGAGATAGCAACACTGCTTGGCGTTAAGACAGAAGAATTTGAGAGCCTTGCGGCAAAAGGTACAACTGTATATGACATATCAGGAAGATGTGGTGTATTTGCAAAGACAGATATACAGCCATTATTAATACAGGGAGCTGACAGGGCTGATATTGCTTTGTCAACATTTCACGCCATAGCCAAGCAGACAATAGGTGGATTGTCACAGGGACTTGAGTTAAAAGCACCTATAATATTCGAGGGAGGACCTCTTACATTTAATTCTACACTTATAAGGGTATTTGCAGAAAGGCTTGGACTATCAGATAAGGATTATATAGTTCCACAACATGCAGAAACAATAGTTGCATATGGAACAGCAGTTGCGATAGATAATTTATTTGATGATGATACATATGTCACTATTGACGAGCTTATTAATAGAATTGATACTTTTGACAGGTCTTTAATAAAAGAGCATAAAGCAGTCAGCAAGCCATTCTTTGCAGATGAGGCAGATTATAAAGAGTTTACCCAAAGACACGATAAAGAGCTTTATAAGCTGAGTGAGCCACATATTAAGAATGGTGTACTGAATGTATATCTTGGAATTGACTCAGGCAGTACAACATCTAAATTCGTGCTTATAGATGAAGAAGAAAAAGTTATAGATACATTTTACGCTAATAACCACGGTGACCCTATAAAAGTGGTTAAAGAGGGTATAACAAAGATATATGATAAATATGCTGATAAAGGAATTAAGCTTGTGTGCAGGGGAATGGGAACAACAGGTTATGGAGAACATCTTCTTGCCAAGGCATTCAGGGCTGATTACCATACAGTAGAAACTGTCGCACACACGACAGGTTGTCAGAAGTTCTATCCTGATACAACATTTGTGCTGGATATTGGCGGTCAGGATATGAAAGCAATATGGCTTAATGACGGCGTAATAACTAATATTATGCTCAATGAGGCCTGTTCATCAGGCTGTGGGTCATTCCTTGAGAACTTTGCATCCAATCTAAACATAGATGTTAAGGATATTGCTAAAAGGGCATTCAGCTCAGTTAGTCCAGCACATTTAGGAAGCAGATGCACAGTATTTATGAACAGTACAATAATTAATGAACAGAGAGATGGCAAGAACCCTGATGATATTATGGCAGGTCTGTGCCGTTCGATTATTGAAAATGTGTTCACTAAGGTTGTGCGAGTTGCCAATACAAAAGAGCTTGGTGAAAAAGTAGTAGTTCAGGGGGGAACTTTTAGAAACAGGGCTGTTCTTCGTGCCATAGAAGAATATCTTGATATGAATGTTACTCTCGCACCATTCCCAGGTGAGATGGGAGCACTTGGTGCGGCACTTGCAGCCAAGAAACATATAAAAGAAGAAGGCTATGCGAATGGTGAAAGCTCATCATTTATAGGCTTTGAGGCTGTGAAGAAATTTGAATACACAACACAATCGGGAGTACGTTGTGAGCATTGCGGCAATCACTGCTTAAGAAATGTTCTTACATTCCCTGACGGCGGCAGATGGGTTACAGGCAATAGGTGTGAAAATGGACTTATACTTGATGAAACAGCGGCGGTACTTGAGGATACTAAAGAAAACAGCAAAGAGAACGCCGTGCTCGATGTGTTTGCAATGCGTGAGAAAATGCTATTTAAGGCGTATGATTACAAAGAAGTTTCAAAGCACAAGGATATAACAATCGGAATACCAAGAGTGCTTGAATTCTTTGACAGTATGCCGTTCTGGACAACATTTTTTAAGGCATTGGGTTATAATGTCAAGCTTTCTCATAAAAGCAACAGGAAAATGTATGAGAAAGGGCTTAAATATGTAGCTTCAGATACAATATGTTTTCCGGCAAAGCTTGTCCACGGACATATAGAGGATCTTGCCAGCCAGAATGTTGATAGAATATTTATGCCATATGTTATGCATATGCCACCAGAAGGAACTGATAAGCTGAGTCCTTATGTGTGTTCTGTTGTTATGGGATATCCTATGGTTGTAAGAAACTCACAGAACCCAGAGAAACAGTACGGGGTTAAGTTTGATACACCTATATTCCACTGGTTCTCAAAGAAAGACAGAAGACACCAGATAATAGAATATGCTGTCAATGAACTTTCAGTATCAAAGAGTGAGGCAGAGGAAGCTTATAGACAGGCAGCAGATGCAAGAAATGGATTTAAGGGTGAACTTATAAGACTTAGCAATATGGCTATTGATAATGCTAAGAAGAATAATACATTTGCTGTTGTGCTTGCAGGAAGACCATATCATACAGACCCATTTGTAAGCAAGAATATATCGAAAATGCTTGCAAAGAAAGGAATTGCTGTTATTCCTGTTGATGGTCTTGACAAGCTTAATGAGCAGGTGCTTTCTAATACAAGGGCAGAGATAACCAATAATTTCCATACAAGAATGTTGTCAGCGGCGATGATAGCAGCTAAGACACCAGAGCTTGAATATGTGCAGATTGTAAGTTTTGGCTGTGGACATGATGCAATACTTTCAGATGAGATTATAAGAATAATGAATGAGAGCGGACATAAGCCGCCCCTTATTCTAAAAGTTGATGAAAGTGATGCGACAGGAGCACTTGGAATAAGAATACAGTCGTTTATAAAGTCTGTACAGATAAGACGTGGGATTAAAGATGAAGAATTCATAAAGAAGCATATGTATGAGGAGCTTAAAGAGCCAAGTCCTGCCAAGTTCTATAGGAAAGATAAGAAGATAAGAACTATTCTTGTGCCTAATATATCAGTTGAGGTTTCTAAAATTCTTGAGGGTATATTGGAAAAAGAGAATTTCAAAGTTAAGAGAATACCAATAGGTTCAACAGAGCAGATTAAGCTTGGAAAGAAATATGTACATAATGATATATGTTTCCCAGCCCAGATGGTTATAGGAGAGCTTATAGGTGAATTAAAACGCGGCGGTTATAATCAGGACGAGGTTGCCGTTGGAATGGTTAAATTCCAGTGTGACTGTCGTATGTCACATTACGCAGGACTTCTTAGAAAAGGACTTGATTCTGCAGGCTTTAGTAATGTGCCAATTCTTACAACTGATGTTAATGATACTAAAAGAAATCACCCAGGTGTATTCTTACTTGGAGTTAGTGCGGTATTAGAGGCTGTATGGTCATTTATGATGCTTGATATGCTTACTGATGTATGCAGAAAGACACGTCCTTATGAGATTAATAAAGGCGAAACAGACAGGGTATACCAGCAGTGTGTTGATAATCTTTCACAGGCTATTAAATCTGGAATTGGAAGTGCAAGAAAAGCATTTGAACAGGGAATGAAGGATATGGCGGCGATACCTTATGACAGAAGCCATTTAAAGCCTAAAGTATTCATAACAGGAGAACTGCTTGTTACATATCATTCAGGCTCTAACTTTAATATTGAAAGATATATGGAAGAAAATGGAATGGAAACTATATTCCCAAGAATAACAGACCAGCTAAGAAAAGATTTTCTTGCATCTATGGCTGAGATAAAGGATTATAATGCAAATATATTCCCATATCCATTTGCTGTTGACTGGCTGTTTGACCACGTCCAGAAGTCGTTGGAGAAGACGGCTGTTCTTCATCCTTTGTACAAAAAGGCATTAAGACCAAGGGATATGTATCAGGGAGTTAAAAATATAATTCCTGAAACCCTAAGCTGTGGTGAGGGCTGGCTTATGGCAGCAGAGATTGTACATTATGCTAAGGAAGGCGTAAAGTCATTTATTATATTACAGCCTTTTGGCTGTCTGCCTAATCATATATGCGGAAGAGGGGTAATAAAGAGAATAAAAGAAGACTACCCAAATGTTACAATTCTGCCTCTTGATCTTGACCCTGATACAAGCTATGCTAACGTTGAAAACAGAATGCAGATGATGATTATGAATAGCTGATGTTGAGATACACAAACGATGATTTGTCAATGTTATTCAAAAAGAAATATAAAAAATAAATAAAATTTGTTAATAAATACTAAAATGTGCCAGGCTTTTTTGGCACATTTTTTTTATTTTCAAAGTTGAAATTTTTATTAATTATACTATAATAAAGCTAACGGAACAGTACTGTGATAAGTTAAATATTTTATTCTAAAGTAAAGGAGGACAAGGTTATGATTAGTTTTTTCATTTGCTTGTTTCTTTTAATTGGCGGTTACTTTGTGTATGGTAAAGTTGTAGAGAATACATTTGCACCAGACGACAGAGAAACTCCAGCAGTTAAGATTAATGATGGCGTTGACTATGTAGTAATGCCACAATGGAAACTGTTTTTAGTACAGCTTTTGAATATTGCAGGTTTAGGACCAATATTCGGAGCTATGCAGGGTGCTTTATGGGGCCCGGTTGTATTCTTATGGATTACATTTGGTACTATCTTCGCTGGTGGTGTACACGATTATTTCTCAGGTATGTTATCAGAACGTAATGATGGTGCATCAATCTCAGAGGTATGTGGTATATACCTTGGCGGATTTATGAAGAATGTAATGAGAGTATTCAGTGTTGTACTTCTTGTTATGGTTGGTACAGTATTCGCAGTAGGTCCTGCTGGACTTATTGTAACTCTTTTCAAGAATGGTAACGTATCAGGAATTGTTACCAGTACAGAATTCTGGTTATGGATAATTCTTGCATACTATTTCATTGCAACATTTATTTCAATTGATAAGATTATCGGACGTATTTATCCATTATTTGGTATATGTCTTATCATTATGGCACTTGGTGTTGCACTTGGTATATTTACTCACTCACAGTACCAGATACCAGAGATATGGTCACACTTCACTAATATGCATCCTAAGGCAACTCCAATATGGAGTGTAATGTTCATAACAGTTGCCTGTGGTGCTATATCAGGTTTCCACGCAACACAGTCACCTCTTATGGCGCGTTGTATGAAATCTGAGAAACAGGGTCATTTCGTATTCTACGGCGCAATGGTATGTGAAGGTATTATCGCCCTGATCTGGGCAGCAGCAGGATGCTCTCTCTACGAAGTGACAGGTGGTTTAAACACAGGTCTCGCAGAGATCATGAAGAACGGTCAGTCCGCAGCCATCTATGATGTCTGCCAGAAGACCATGGGCGGTGTCGGCATTGCTCTTGCTATGATCGGCGTTGTTGTCTGCCCGATCACTTCCGGTGATACAGCATTCAGAAGCGCACGTTTAACACTTGCTGACTGGTTCAAGGTTGACCAGAAGAACTGGAAGAACCGTCTGATTCTCTGCGTACCGTTACTTGGAATCGGCGCTATCGTTGGACATATGGATTACAGCATCGTATGGAGATACTTCAGCTGGACAAACCAGACACTGGCTATGATCGTTCTCTGGACAGCAAGCATGTACCTCTACAAGGCAAAGAAGAACTACTGGCTCACAGCAGTTCCGGCAACCTTCATGAGCGCTGTTTCCATGACATATTTCTTCTGCGCAAAAGAGTGCTTAAACCTCGGTACTGCAGTTGCGTACCCGGTAGGTATCGTACTTGCGGTCGTATTCCTTGGAATCTTCATCCGCGCAACGAAGAAACAGACAGCATAATGTAAGATTATAATGACACGAAAGACAGGCTGCAAAGCTGGGAGTGTCTGACTGCAGATGATGCAGAAAGTATAAGCTGCCCCGGTGAAAGGCTGAGGGCAGCTTATACTGGTTATTCAGTATTTGGGAGGCGAGAGTTATGTTCTTAAAACCGGCAAAACTTGGAGAAAAAGAGATTCCGGAGAGTATTCTTTCAGAGGACAAAAAGCACTGTAAGAAGATCGGTCCCTGCGGAATCGGAAAAGAGGCATTATACCTCAACAGCTTTTATCTGGAGCGGCGCTTCTACATCCCGGTATCTTCCGTCTCCCGTGTCTTTAAGCGCGTGGCGATGAGCAAAGGCGGATTTACCGGAAAAGGCCTGTTTGCCACCATGCCGTATCTGGTGGTTGTCTATGAGGACGGTAAGGAAAAGCAGTGCAACTTTAAATATGAGGATCAGGTGGACGCGTTCGTGGCATCCGTGAAGGAACGGTTCCCGCAGATAAAGACCGTGAGTGAAGCGGCAGAAAAGCGCCTTGCGGAAGCTGAGAAAAAGCAGGCGGAGAAACGTCTCATTCCTCTCTCAGAGCAGGCGAAGGAGACGGTAAATGTTCTGGAGCAGGCAAAAGCAGCCCTCATGAAGCGTCTGTCCCTGTTCACAGAGCTCACCAACGCGGCAAAGAAAAAGAGAACGTATG
>ERZ827452.2182-NODE-2182-length-15538-cov-3.006071_pt1 | contig 15538 bp, 10 predicted proteins | sample MGYA00519866_ERZ827452 | MGnify/ENA primary metagenome ERZ827452 (study PRJEB31778, sample SAMEA3449307) | human gut metagenome | biome: human gut; feature: human-associated habitat; material: faeces | place: United Kingdom | collected 2010/2012 ... | reverse complement strand
GTTCCTCTGTCGTCAGTACACCGCCAAAGAAGCCGAAGAGATGGGAATGGTGAATAAAGTGGTTCCTTTCAACCAACTGGAAGATGAAACCGTGGATTGGTGCAAAACCATCATGCAACGTAGCCCGATGGCTATCCGCATGATCAAGCGGGCATTAAATGCCGAGCTGGACGGACAGCACGGATTGATGGAATTCGCCGGAGATGCCACCTTGATGTACTATCTCATGGAAGAGGCACAAGAGGGTAAAAACGCCTTCCTAGAGAAACGAGACCCAGACTTCAAAAAATTCCCAAAATTCCCGTGACAAGAAAATTCGCATCTTTTTAGTATCTTTGTTATCACAAGGGATTTTCATAAAACACGATGCAACATAATTTCGACATAACAAACAACGGGGAAATCGTTGATGCACTTATAAAAGGAGATGAAGCAACTTTTGCCATGGTCTACAAAAGCTACTTCATCTCCTTAAGAAATTATGCCACCTCCATCCTCTCGGATCAAGAAGCTGCTTATGAAATTGTTCAGAATCTTTTTGTCACCCTGTGGGAAAACCGGAAAAAACTAGACCGGGAAAAATCTCTCCGCAACTATCTTCTTCGGGGAACTCACAATAATTCACTACGCTACCTCAAAACCCACTCCCTTCATCAACTGCATCACGAACAGATAAAACAGGAGACAAGCGAAGAAGAACAAGAAAATATCATCAACCACGATCCCCCGACGGATCCCGAAACTCAACTGGCTAACATCCTTAACGAGCTGCCGGAAAGAAGTAAACAAGTGGTCATCATGAGTCATATCGAGAATAAAAAAAGCACGCAAATCGCCAAAGAACTGGGCATTTCTGTCCGGACCGTAGAAACGATTCTTTACCAGGCCATGAAAAAACTTCGGGCAAAAGCAAAAAAATAACATTTTCGAATACGTAGTTTCGAAAAGTCAAGTATTATATAAATAGATTAGAGAGAAACACGCATGAAAACAAATGCAGGGAAATATTTGGAACGCCCCATCGGGGAGAACGAGGAAGAGTTACTAGAAAAAATATGGAACTCACTTCCCCCCGTGGAAAACGATGATCAAATGTTGGATGAAAACTATCGGAACGTGAAGCAAAGAATACATAAACATACCCTCAGACGCCATGTCATCTACATTTCAAGTAGTGCAGCCGCAGTATGCTTATTTATACTTTTGCTATTCAGCCCCGAATCATCCGAAAAGTCTCCTGTATTTGCACAATTAAATGATATGGGCGTATCTATCAGCGAACAAAAAGTTCAATTCATGATAGGAGATTCCATCGTGGCCAACTTGAACACGTCAGCCAAAATGAATATCACCCCAAATGCGAAGACGACCTTACAATCCGCCACGGGCGAGGAAATTGCCCTACAAGAGGAGACTCCACTCAAGATATACGTCCCCGCTGGAAAGCGTTTCGATCTAGAGCTGACGGACGGCACTCACGTGTGGTTAAATTCGGACACATGGCTCGAATACCCGGCAACATTCGCCTCGACCAAAGAGAGACGGGTAAAAATCGAGGGAGAAGGATTCTTCGAAGTCAAACCGGATGCCACGAAACCCTTTCACGTAGAAATTCCCGGAGGAGAATCCATTCGGGTATTGGGAACCAGTTTCAACGTTTCAGCTTACTCGGATAACGAAGAGAATATCACGACATTGGTTACCGGGAAAATCGAATACTCACTCCCCACACAAACTGAAGCCATCGCCCTCTTACCCAATGAACAAGTACGGGTAAACAAAACAACGAAAGGAGTCACGAAAAACGAGGTAAACACCTCCGAATTCGCCATGTGGAAAGAAGGAATCCTCTATTTCAACAATGAAAAATTACCTACACTGGCAAAACAACTTGCCCGAATGTACGGCATTGAAATAAAAGTAGCAGAAAAATACAACGATACTTGTTTCTCCGGCATGATTCGGTATGAAAGAGGTATTGATTATATCACGAAATTATTAACAACAACAAGTAATATAACGTGTAGCATTGAAAACGGTATCATTCATCTGAAATAAAAACAAAGGAATAACATATTGAATATCTGACCGAGGACATTATCAAAACGTAATGCCTAGGGAATTGTATACTCAAAAAAAATAACACAAAATACAAAACCTAACGATCAAATAATATGAAAGAGAGAACATTACCGGACAAAAATACCTAGAAAACAGTAGCAACATATTAGCGAAAAAATATCGAATGTAGATAACAACTCAAAAAAGGGAAGACTTTATCACGGATAAAGCCCTGGAGGTTGTAACCCTAAAAAAAAGGTTTATCAAGCAAATAAACAACTAAAAATCAATCAATAACAGTAACATAAACATCATGAAAGAAGACACTTCAACCAACCTTAGACAAGTAATTCCCTGGACGCTGTTCACGGGAAAAATGATCTTACCTCTTTTCTTGATCATCGTATTTTGTAGCATGACAAATAATTTACATGCTCAAGATACGCGTCTCAATCTTAAACTGGAAAATACGACCCTTCTGGACGCTATCAAACAAATCAGCACCACCACGGGAATGGAATTCTTTTACAATACAGGACAGGTCAGGGCTTATGACAAACGCATTTCTAAAGAATTTTCTGACACCCCGCTAACACAAGTACTGGACTTTTTATTGGACAAAACACCTTTCACGTACAAACTGGAAGATAAAACGATCGTTATCGTACAACGTCCGGTACAAGCTAATACTCCCCAGATAAAACTAATCGAGCTAAAAGGTGTTGTGTTTGATAAAGATACCCGTGAACCTCTTCCCGGCGTGACCGTCATGATCGAAGGAAGTCAGCAGGGTACTGCAACCAATGCCAACGGAGAATTTATTTTCCCTATCGATTCGGGGAACTACAATATCATATTCTCTTTTATCGGTTACGAAAGATTAGTAAAAAAATTCAACGGTAACAATAGTGCGGAATTCCGGGAAATACAGCTTGCCCCCGCCGTGGAAACCATCGAAGACGTCGTGGTGACCGGAATATACCGAAGAAAAAAAGAGAGCTTCACGGGATCGGCAAGCACGTACAAGGTAGAAGACTTGAAAGCCGCCGGTACGCAAAATGTACTTCAAAGTATCAGGACACTGGACCCCTCTTTCAAGATTAACGTCAATAATCAATTCGGATCAGACCCGAACCGGTTGCCGGACGTGGAGATTCGAGGTAAAAGTAGCGTCATGGGATTGAAAGAAGAATACGGAACCGATCCGAACCAACCGTTATTTATATTGGACGGATTCGAAACGGATTTACAGACAGTCATGGATTTGAACATGAACCGGGTAGCCTCCGTAACACTTTTAAAGGACGCCGCATCCACGGCAATTTACGGTTCAAGAGCTGCCAACGGTGTATTGGTTATTGAAACGAAAGTTCCGGAAAAGGGAGTACTTTCGCTCTCGTACAAAGGAGATTTCAGCATAACCATGGCCGACCTGTCGGACTATAACCTCATGAACGCACGGGAAAAACTGGAGTTCGAAACCAGAGCGGGAAGGTACACCAGCACCACAAACGACCCGATGGACCAAATCACGATGGACAATCTCAGGAACCAACGTTTACAAGACATCGAACGCGGCGTTAACACCTACTGGCTCAGCGAACCGATTCGCACGGGTTTCGTGCAGAAACACAACCTTTATGCCGAAGGAGGCGAGGAACGCATCCGGTACGGGCTGGGATTAAGTTACGGCAACACGCAAGGAGTGATGAAAGGTTCCGACCGTCAAACGATTAGCGGAAATATCGACTTGGTTTACCGTACGGGGAAATTCCAATTCAGCAATAAATTTATACTGGATTACATGAAAACGAATAATCCTGCCGTTCCTTTCTCGGAATACGCAAAAGCCAATCCTTATTTCAGAAAATACAACAGCGAAGGCGGTATCGACAAATATTTATACTACACGGAAGATCCTGAAGAATATTCCGTACCCAATCCCTTGTGGAACGCTCACCTGAATAATTACGACGTGCAGGATCAATTCGGGTTCACGAACAATTTTATCCTTGAATGGTTTGCCACGAATGATCTACGTGCAAGAGCAAAATTCGGAATTAGCAAAAACAGTTCGACAGCCGAGGTACGTCTTTCTCCGCAACACAGTGATTTTGATGAGATGAGCGAGACAGAGAAAGGACTCTACACGAATGCTCAAACGAAAAACCTGAATTACGAAGGAGATATTTCCGTTACCTACGGACATCTGTTCGCAGGGAAGCACATGATAAATGCCGTGGCAGGATTTAATTTTAACACCAAAGAAAATTCCAAAAACGGTTACAAAGCAATCGGTTTTACAGAAGATGAATTTGACGCCCCGTCTTTCACCAACAGTTATCCGGCAGGCTCTAAACCGACTTACACGGAAAGCAAAACACGCGCCGCCAGTTTCTATATCAACGGGGGATACGCTTATGACAACCGTTACCTGTTTGATTTCAACTACCGCAGTGACGGTACTTCCGTGTTCGGGACGAACAACCGTTTCAGAAACACGTGGTCTGTCGGTTTAGGCTGGAACATTCACGCCGAGAAATTCATGGAGAATTGCGATTTCTTCCAACTATTAAAACTTAGAGGCTCGGTCGGAAACCCGGGAAACCAGAATTTCGCTTCTTATCAAGCATTCTCCACCTACGCTTTCACGCACTGGATGAGCAATATTTTCGGAACTGGAGTTATTCTCGAAGGCTTGGGCAATCCCGATCTGGCATGGCAGGAAACTATCAATTACAGTTTGGGAACCGATGTCACGATGTTCAACGAACGAGTGAACCTCACTATAGATCTATACCGGAAAAAAACCGACCCGTTAGTAGCAGCCATCACGACACCGAGCTCTATCGGGGTGAAAAGTGTTATGATGAACATGGGACAACTGAAAACAGACGGTATTGAAGTAACGTTAAAAGTTTCTCCCATTTACCGCCCGCAAGATCGTTTCGTATGGAATATCAGTCTCAACGGGACACATGCCAAATCAAAATACTCCAAAATCGGAAATAGATTGCAGTCGATGAACGAACAGAATCAAGCGAACTTGAACACCACCAGATACTATGATGGCGGCAGTCCTACCGATATTTGGGCGGTAAGATCGGCAGGAATCGATCCGGCAACAGGTCAAGACTTATTTATCAAGAAAGACGGGACTTATACCTTCACATATGACAAAAATGACGAGGTGGTAGTCGGGAATACCGAACCCAAATTGGAAGGAGTACTCGGAACAACCCTTTACTATAAAGGTTTATCGTTCGGATGTTACCTACGTTACCGGTTAGGAGGTCAGGTTTTCAATAACGCTCTCTACGAAAAGGTGGAAAATATCGACCGGGAAGGGATCAATTACAATCAGGACAAACGGGCTTTATACGACCGTTGGAGTACTCCGGGACAAGAAGCTAAATTCAAAAGAATTTCCCTTTTCCAAACGACCGAAACTTCTTCCCGCTTCGTGATGGACGAGAACACGCTGAGCGGAGAGTCTTTCAACATCGGTTACGAATTTACCCAACCTTTCATCAAGCATATCGGGTTGTCCACATTAACCGTGCAAGCTAACATGAACGATATTTTCAGAGTGTCGTCGGTAAAGAGCGAGCGAGGCATTGACTACCCGTTCGCACGCACGATGTCATTCTCTATATCTGCAACCTTTTAAACGGAAGAATTATGAAAAGAAAAATACAATTAATAATGCTTATATGTTGCACCCTTATTTTCGAGGCTTGCGACAGTTGGTTGGACGTGAAACCTTACGACCAGATAGCGGAAGAAGACCTGTTGAACTCGGAAGCCGGTTTCCAGAAATTACTAAACGGCGTGTACATCGAGTTGAACGACGAGAATCTTTACGGAAGTACCCTCATGGTGGAAATGCTAGAACTCATGGGCGGAGCCTACAAGATCGGCGACGACCAAGGGAAATGGGGGGATTATATTGATTTAAACAGCTATAAATATAGCACTGAATACTGGCGGGGACGCTTGGATAAAGTTTGGGAAAAAGCTTACGCCCTGATCATGAACTGTAACAAGATTCTTGATAACATAGAAAACCGGGAATCACTCTTCACGGGTATCAACTATGACATTATCCGGGGAGAAGCCTTGGCTTTGCGTGCCATGTTGCACTTCGATATGTTACGCCTGTTCGGACCGGTTTACATGAACAACCCGGAAAACGAGTGTATCCCCTACTATCTGTACCAATCATCGAATGTAAACGATTTATTACCAGCAAACAAGGTAATGGAATATGTCATTCATGACTTGCAAGAAGCGGAGAAAGCGTTGGCAAATGACCCGATCATCACGAAAGGTACTTTAATGGAATCAGACGGGAATGAATCCAATTTCCTACGTTACCGGGCATTACGTATGAATTACTACGCGGTACAAGGACTCATGGCACGAGTTTATCTCTATGCGGGGGATAAAAGCAACGCATCCATCTACGCCAAAAAAGTGATCACGGCAGCAGAAGCGGGGACATTCCCGTTCACGGAAAGGACGGAAGTAAAGAGTGACCGGATTTTCTCGTCAGAGGTATTGTTTGCCTTAACGAACACGAATCGAGTTTTGTTATTCAAGAATTACTACGACCCGTCCCGTAACCCGTCGTTTATATTTACCATGGATGAAAAATTATTGAATTTCCTGTACTCGGCGTCGGGTTCCTCTACCACGAGCGACACTCGTTTTGAGGCCAACTGGGAACAAGCTACACTCCCCGGATTGACAAGCGGTGCCCGGTATTTCTATAAATACAATGACATGAGTACCACCGGATTGATACAGAATACAATGATTCCGATGTTAAGGTTGGGGGAGATGTATCTGATCGCCGCAGAAAGCGAATCGGAAACTCTGAATGACGGACTTCCATATATCAACACGTTGAGAAATAAAAGAGGTATCTCGAATCTAGGTTCACTAACCGTAACGGATCTGACCTACGAATACATGCGCGAGTTGTATGGTGAAGGACAATTGTTCTATTTTTATAAACGGACGTTTACCACAATCTTAAACAGAACGAACAGTAGTGGAAGTAGACCTGCAGGCCAAGCGGCATCAACCCAAGTTTTCGTGGTGCCTTTACCCGACACGGAAATCAATAACAGACAATAACACGTAAATTATGAAAACAAGAAATATATTTATATGGATTATGCTGCTCATCATGGGATTAACCGCTTGCTCTGAAGAAGAGGTTAATACTTACAGTGCAGATGAAGGAATCTATTTCAATCAACGTATAAGAGTGGGAAATATACTGACGGATAGCACGAATTTCACGTTCGTGTATATCGAAGAATCACAGAACGAGGCAACCGTGTCCATTCCGGTTCAATTAGTCGGGAGGGCTACTGATGAACCTCGCCCAGTAAACATCAAAGTTGTCGGGGGAAGTGCAAAGGAAGGGGACGATTTCGTGTTACCCGTCAACCCGGTATTACCCGCGGGAGCCAGTTCGTTCAATTATGAAATTACGTTGAAACGTTCGACCGCCCTGCAGGAAGAAGCAAAAACGATTGAGCTCGCCATTGAAGAGAACGAGTATTTCAGACCGATCATCACGCACGAGATCACGGATATCCAAAGCGGTACGGATGTCACGACCATGCGTCATAAAATCGAATTTTCCGAATTGTTCACGGAAGCGCCTGTTGCTTGGTACACTTATATGTACCCATTTACCCCTCAACGTTTCTTTTTGACTTGCCGGGTAATGGACATCCCGCGCTCTGACTTTAATGATGCGTCAAAAATCCCATCCGCCCGCTTCCAATATCTCATATCTGAAATGAGAAAATATGTAGCGGACCAATTGTTATTGGAGAATCCCGATCCGGAAATCTTTGACGAGAACGGAACCCCAATCTTTTAACAACACAAAAAAGACAGATCATGAAACAGATATTATATAGAATAAAATCACTTTTTTTACTTGTTGCAATAGCAGGTGGAATTAGTGCTTGTGCGGACGATAAAGGCAATTACAATTACCATGATATTCCGGAAGTAAAAATTGAAGGTATCGGTAATTCCATTACGGCTTTGGCTTACCAGAATTTGTCTATCCCCGTGCAATTAGACGGTTTGCAAGCCGATGAAAACCGATATGAATACGAGTGGTTGGCAATCCGGCAGTTCGAAGCGGAAGACGCAAATGACACCGCAAGCGAAGTGTTGGCAACCACAAAAGAATTTAATGACATTATATCTTTACGCCCCGGTCCTTACAAATTGATTTACACGGTAAAGGACAAGCAACTGGATGTATTTTACCAACAACAAGCGAATCTTTCCGTTGTCACGACAACTTCCGAGGGATGGGTTCTTCTTTGTTCCGAAAATGGTAATGTCCGTTTGGATATGATTTCTACCGTGTTAGGAGAAGAAGTACACTCCAAGGATATGCTCGCCGATTCGGATATGCCGTTCAAGAAAGGGCCGCTGGCACTCATTGCTCTTAGTCCGGAAAGCACGGAAGATATGAGTGCCGTACAACAAGTAGATCCTACCTCCCCGTTCTATCTGGTTACCGAAGAAGGAACTACCCGGTTGCATAAAGACGCTTTCGAATGGAAAGAAGAGTATCTTATGAAATACGAAATGGGAGATATGAGCGATGCCAAACCCACTCATATCACATCTGCATCTTATTTCCGCATGATGGTAACACCGGATGGTACACATGGCAGCAATTTCGGTTCCGGAACCGATGCATTATGGGAATCAAGGTTAAATTATCTTCGTAATGACGATAACACGAAAGAATATATACAAGTTGCACCATATGTGGGATGTAACATTACGAACCCAATGCAATATGCCCCGGTATTCATGTTTTATGATTTAAATCACAAACAATTTGTTTATCATCCGGGAGGTATGTACGGCGGATTAACCGGAGATCTAACTGTCGGATGCTTGAATATGAGCGATGATGAAGCCGGAGGTGACGCTTTCTCATTTCCGGTAGGATATAACTACGTTTACATGGAAAATAGCGGACGCAAATATTCCGAATCTGCCATGATGCCCGGCTTCGGCTTCTTCAATAACATCACTTTCACGATTTTGGAGAATAATGGAGTTTATCATCTTTATGGAATTGCATTAGATGATTATTATATGGCATTGATGGGAATGCCGCCTTACACAAAAACCCATTATGCGAACCTCTCCAATTGTATCGATATTACACAAGCAAAACATTTTGCATTCAGTCCTTTGAACGACCAAATGTTTTATGCCGTGGACGGAAAGGTTTACCGGGTGAATCTGGACACGAGTACCCCTTCTGCCCAATTCCAGTTTGACGTGCCGGGAGAAATTACTTGTCTGAAATTCTATCTATACAGGAACGCAGAAAATGCCAGACGTTCTTACGATTTGATCGTGGGCAGCGACAAGGGCGGTACTGACGGAGGTGAACTCAGAGTGTACGAAGCCATTGATAACCTGGCACAAATAACCGATTACAAAGAATATCATTCCGGTTTCGGCAGAATCGTGGATATTATCTATAAAGAACCCATAACTCAAGAATAAAAAATGAAATACATTTTATTTATCGCATTCATTCTATCCGTCGTCAGTTGTGCAAAACACGACGGATATACCCTCACGGGACTCGTCCCCGAAGCATGGGAAGGGAAACCTGTTTTTTTGGTACTGGATGATACGAATCAACCTCATTTTATTGACAGCACGAAAATATCGGGAGGTAAATTCAAATTCCAAGGTAAATTCGAGGTTCCGCGTTATTGCACGATTAACATTTACCTTGATCCCAATGACCGACAGACCCGTAGTAAAATTATAAACTTCTCGTTATTTATCGACAGCACAGCGGTAGAAGCCACTTGCAACTATTCCGGCAAACACCCCGTGTTCCAAATCTCCGGAAGCGGCACACAAACTGAATACCAGAACTACCTGAGCGAGATACAACCCATGGAAGATGACCGGAGTAAAACGTTCCACGCTTACGGGGAAGCCTACTACAGTACGAAGGATTTAGCGAAAGCGATTGACCTTGCCAAACTTGTCACGGAAAAAAGACTCGCGATCAGAGAGGCTAAAATGAAATACCTGAAAGCACACCCCGAATCCGCCATCAGCGTTAAGATAGCGCAAGAACTCTCCGACAGAAATTCCGACCTTTCCCTGAAAGAAATTGAAGGATTGTTCACTAGCCTATCGCCCGAAATGCAAAATTCGGAAATGGGGCAGGCTCTTCGGGCAACAATTCAAGGTAGACAGGTATTTATAGGAAGTCCCTTTATAGACCGGGAACTCTCGGCACCGGACGGAAGTAAAAAGAAAATATCGGATTTCGTAAAACCCGGATGTACTACATTAATCGAATTCTGGGCATCTTGGTGCAACCCCTGCCGTGTGGAAATTCCTCACATGCGTAACACGTACAATAAATACCATCCCAAAGGGTTAAATATCGTGAGTATCTCCATTGACAGTGATCCGAAGAATTGGCATCAAGCCATGGAAGAGGAAAAAATGCCTTGGGGACAGCTTATTGATAATACCAAAGCAACCTTTCGAGCTTATAACCTGACTGGAGTCCCTTCTTCAATCCTTGTAGACGACAAAGGAAAGATCATTAACGTAAACGCAAGAGGCGGATGGCTGGATGCCGCCATGCAGGAAATCTATGATTAATTATTAATATTTACTTGACATGAGAAGCTTTTTATTTATTATTTTACTCTCGATCGCCTGCTCTTGTTCACAGAAGAACAACGACGATATTGTCGTGGACTTCAAAGTGGAAAACATGACCTATTCCAAGGTCGCTATTGTTGTCAGCCCGGAAATGATCAAGGAAATGGAACTGGACAAACACGGGAAAGCCACCTGTACATTACAGGGTGATGTGATATACGCCCGTCTGTTTTATGGCGAGGAAGCCAAAAATGTTTTTTTCCGGAAAGGCGATCGTGTAACGATTTCTTTTGATGCCAACAATTTTAAGGACGGCATGAAATTCGAGGGAAAGAACGCCCCGGTGATAGAATATCTTAATTCTATCACTTATGCCCCGATAAATCCCCCCGACTACGAGCGTTCACTGAACGGAATTATCAACCTTGCCAACGAGAAGATAGACGAGGCTACCGCCTTACTAAAAGCCCGGAAACTAGAAACAACGAATCCTGAATTCGTAAAACTGGAAGAGGGACGAATTAAATATTCATATCTGGTCAGTCTGGTCATGTATCCCATGGGACATATCATGTTCGACACGACTTATCGCCCGAACGAGGAGTATTATTCAACGTTGGAACAATATGTACAAGAGGACGAGAGTCTGATTGACCTCGACATTTACAGGGAATTTATTATAGAGTCTGCCCTTATACTTGGAAGCAAGAATAAAGAAATCTCCGGCATTTACAATAAAAATGTTGCCCGAATGAAATATATCGCTCAACATTTCAAAAATGACAAGCTAAAACAATCTCTTCTTAACGAAATTGCAGTCAGACAGATAAAGAAAAACGGTATTAATAATATCACCGAGCTGGAAAATATTTACAATACCTACGTGACTGACCCGACTTTACGGGCTGCCTATAAAACAGAGTACGACAAATGGAATATTGCCGTTGCCGGAAAACTTTCCCCGGACTTCGAAGCAAAGGACATTAACGGCAAAACTTACTCCTTGAAGGATTTCAAAGGGAAGTATTTATATATCGATATGTGGGCAACGTGGTGCGGTCCCTGCAAAAGAGAAATGCCCTACCTGAAAGAACTGGAAAAGAAAATGGAAGGAAAAAATATCACCTTCCTCGGTCTTTCCACCGACGAGGACAAAGCGGCATGGGAGAAAATGGTCAAATCGGGCACACTCTCCAGCGTTCAACTTTTGCTTGGGCGAGGGAGTCAATTCCAACGGGATTATAATATCAACGGCATCCCTCATTTCATTCTTATTGATCCGGATGGCAAGATTATTAACCCCAAAACTGTCCGTCCTTCTTCCCCGGACGCCGAAAAGATTTTAAACGCTCTTCCCAATATTTAATCGAAATATCTTACTTTTGTTAATATAAACAAAAGTAAGATATGTTACGAGCAACGTACACGAGATACATTCTGAAATTCAAACAGCCCGCGGGAACCTCCCGCGGCATTCTCACGGAGAAGGAAACTTGGTTTGTCAAAGTCTGGTATTCGGAACAACCCGAAATATACGGACTGGGAGAGTGTGCTTTATTTCGGGGATTAAGTGCAGACGACACGCCCAATTACGAGAAAAAATTGGCATATATCTGCCAAAATATCAACACTCTCATGCTTTACGAACTTAAAGGATTGAGTTCTATCCTATTCGGCTTGGATACCGCCATAGCAGATTTAAATAATGGTGGCAAACGCATCATTTACCCCACCCCCTTCACCGAAGGGCAAACAGATATCGAAATCAACGGTTTAATCTGGATGGGCGACAAAGACACCATGCGCCAACGGATTATAGAAAAACTGGACGCCGGATTCCATTGTGTCAAACTGAAAATCGGGGCTATCGATTTCGAGGAAGAACTAGATTTATTACGCTATATCCGAAAACAATTCAGCAAAGAAGTCGTCGAGTTGCGAGTGGACGCAAACGGGGCTTTTACCCCGCAAGAGGCTCCCCGTAAACTGGAAGAACTGTCACGTTATGATATCCACTCGATCGAACAACCTATCCGCCAAGGGCAGTGGGAAGAAATGGCTATTCTATGCCGGAACACTCCAATCCCCATCGCCCTGGACGAAGAACTGATAGGGATTGAGGTTTCTGACAAAAGTAAATTACTTGACATGATCCGCCCTCAATACATTGTAATAAAACCATCGCTTTTAGGTAGTTTTTCGGGTTCATGGGAATGGATTGCCCGATCCCAAGAACGCAACATTGGTTGGTGGATCACTTCCGCCCTGGAATCCAATATCGGGCTTAATGCCATCGCACAATGGACAGCTTATCTTCAAACTTTCCACCCCACGGGTATGCCCCAAGGCCTTGGAACAGGACAACTCTATACGAATAATATCCCTTCACCCCTAGAACAAACCGGCTCAACCATCCGGTACAACCCACAGGTAAATTGGGATTTATCTCAAATTTCATTCTAAACGTCATGGAAATCAATATCAAGCTTAACGGAATTCGATACAAGAATCTGGAAACGCTTAAAAATAGCGTTGATTCCGATATCACCACCTTCCTACAAGAATGGTATGATCCCAAAGACCACGTCATCGGACACACATCCGGCTCCACGGGAACCCCGAAAGAGATTCGATTACTGAAAAAAGACATGCTTGCCTCGGCACGCCTCACGAACGAATTTTTCAATATCTGCCCATCATCCAACTTATTGCTTTGTCTATCCCCGAACTACATCGCGGGAAAAATGATGATCGTCCGAACAATTCTTTCCGGAGCAAACCTGGTCACAGTAAAACCCAGCTCTTCCCCTTTACAAAATATCGAAGAGGACATTGATTTTGCGGCAATGGTTCCCATGCAAGTCATAACAAGCCTATCTTCCCCGGAAACGGCTACAAAACTAGCTCACATTAAACAGATCATCATCGGAGGGGCCGCCGTATCCCCCACACTGGAACAACAACTTCAACAAATCCCAACAGCCTGTTACGGAACCTACGGCATGACGGAAACCGTATCACACATTGCCCTCCGGCAAATAAACGGGGGAAAAAGATCCCCTTACTACTTTGCCCTGGGAAAGGTCACGTTTGAAAAAGACGAAAGAGAATGCCTGATCATCCATGCCCCACACTTACAACAGCAAACCTTTGTCACGAACGACATCATTCAACTCACGGACGCCACTCATTTCGAATGGCTGGGACGCCATGACAACGTGATTAATTCCGGTGGCATCAAATTATTTCCCGAAAAAATAGAATCTCGCATCGCACCCCTCATCCCCCAACGCTTCTTCATCACATCCGAACCCGATTCCCGTTTGGGACAAAAAGCCGTCTTGGTCATAGAATCCGCATCTTGGAGCGCAACCGAATGCCAAAAACTACTTAGTCAATTAAGATCATGCCTATCTCCTTACGAAATCCCCCAAGACATTTATTTCCAAGAACATTTTAGTGAAACCTATTCCGGCAAAATTGTTCGAAAAATAAAATAAACCCACACGAAGAATTCAGATACTTTCTTATCTTTGCCCCGCTTAAACAAACGTTTGCAATGAATTACAAAGAAGTCATCGACAATATATACAACGAGGTAAAACCCTTTTTCGGGAAAGGCCATGTAGCCGACTACATACCGGCTTTAGCTAATATCGACCCCAAACAATACGGGATTGCCATAGCCACCCTCGACGGCCAAATCGTTGGTACGGGAGATTACCAAACTAAATTCTCCATCCAAAGTATTTCAAAAGTCTTCACTCTTGCCATGGTCGTTCGCCACATGGGGGGTGATCTGTGGAAATACGTGGGACGGGAACCTTCCGGAACCCCATTTAACTCGCTGGTACAGTTGGAACACGAACAGGGCATCCCGCGGAATCCGTTTATCAATGCCGGGGCACTCGTGGTTACGGATAAATTGATGAACCTTTACCACCGCCCGAAAGAAGCCATCCTGCAATTCGTGAGAAGTGTAGCCGGAAACGATGACATTTACTATGATAAAACGGTGGCCCAGTCCGAATTCGAACACGCCAGCCGGAATCAGGCCCTGGGACATTTCATGAAAAGTTTCGGGAACATCGATAACGACGTGGACTCGCTGATCGACGTGTACTGTAATCAATGCAGCATCGCCATGACGTGTGAGGACCTTGCAAAATCATTCCTATTCCTAGCCAACCACGGGATCAACCCACACAACAACGAGAGTATTCTCACCGTGAGCCGCTCGAAACGCCTCAGCGCACTTATGCTGACCTGCGGCTTCTATGACGAGTCCGGAGAGTTTGCTTTCCGCGTGGGAATGCCAGGAAAAAGCGGTGTGGGCGGAGGCGTGGTAGCCATCATCCCGGGCAAACTTAGTATTGCCGTATGGAGTCCCGAACTGAACGAACACGGGAATTCATACATGGGAATCGAAACGCTCGAACGATTTACCACGAACATCGGGATTTCCATTTTTTAACGAGACTTTACCTTGCTAGAAGTTACAAGTTGCAGGTTTACCAGTTACAAATTCAAAAACACAATGAGAAAAATAATATTTTTACTGGTAATGCAGTTTGTACTTTTTTCATGTCAAAAAGACAAAGCCATGGAAGGGCAGGGGATACAACTCCCGCTTGAATGCAACGCTTCCGAGGAATTCTCCATACACTACCTGCACCTGTTTGCCATTGATCGGGATAATCGCATCGCCCGTCACGAAACGTTTACATCGTCGCACATCCATGACAACACGCTTCACGCCATTCTCCCGCTG
>ERZ827452.2176-NODE-2176-length-15575-cov-2.823969_pt1 | contig 15575 bp, 13 predicted proteins | sample MGYA00519866_ERZ827452 | MGnify/ENA primary metagenome ERZ827452 (study PRJEB31778, sample SAMEA3449307) | human gut metagenome | biome: human gut; feature: human-associated habitat; material: faeces | place: United Kingdom | collected 2010/2012 ... | reverse complement strand
AAGATCTATGCATCTTAATTTTCAAAAAGTGTGCAACTTCTTATTGCAATTTAGATTGCAATTTAGAAAGTAAAAATAAAGCTAAGCAGGAAAACAATTTCTTACCTATACGCATATTCATCAACCTCCTAAATTAGTTTCTGTCATTATAATTATAGCAACAAGAAACTCGTTTTCCCTCACCCCAAAGCATGATTTCAGGTAGGACGGAAGAAGTTTTCTTGTGCTGACAAGTAAATTTCCCAAAGCTCAAATTAAAAAGCTGCAGCTTGCTCCCGTACTCAGGAGCATAGCTGCAGCTTTTGCTTTTATTCTACTATTATAACAGAACTGCTCTCTTGTGCTTTACACCAGTTCCTCTCTGGACTCATGAATCTTCTTCAAAAGCTCCTTACCGGCAATACCCGGTCTAGTCATTTCCGCAGGAGCAAGAATAACATCCAAGTCCTCTTTGCTCAGCACCTTGCGTTCAATAAGCAGGTCCTTAATGTTTCTGTTGGTTGCCAACGCCTCCTTCGCCAGAACGGAGCAGGTTTCGTAACCGATATGCGGCAGCAACGCCGTAACAATGCCCACGCTCTTATCCAGCCATTCCGCGCATTGGGCACGGTTAGCCTTAATTCCGTCTACGCAGCGGGTGCGCAGAGTATTAACGGCATTGGTCAGGAAACGTAAGGAATTGAAAATATTGTAAGCCATAACAGGCTCCATAACATTAAGCTGGAACTGGCCGTTTTCTACGCCAAAGGCCACAGCCAAATCGTTGGCAATTACCTGATAGCAGGTCTGATCCACTACCTCGGGGATAACGGGGTTAACCTTACCCGGCATGATAGAGGAACCGGGCTGACGCGGCGGCAACGTAATTTCGCAGAAGCCTGCCCTCGGACCGGAGGCCATCAGACGCAGGTCATTGGAAATTTTAATCAGCGAAAGTGCCGATGTTTTCAAACTGGAGGATAAATCGGTGAAGATATCGGTGTTACTGGTAGCATCAACAAGATTGTCCGCGGTAGTGAAGCTCTCGCCGGTAACAAGCGTAAGCTGTTCGCAAACCTCTTTGATATATTCGGGATCGGCATTCAGGCCGGTGCCGACTGCTGTTGCGCCCATATTCATGGTGTGTAGCAGCTCACAGCTGCGGCGAATGTAGTTACTGCGTCTGCGCATGGAAGAAGCAAAAGCTTTAAACTCCAGTCCTAAGGTAATAGGCACAGCATCCTGCAGATGGGTACGGCCGATTTTCAGCACATCCTTGAATTCCTCGCCCTTCTTATCAAAGGAATCCGCCAGGTTTTCCAAGGCAATAATAAGCTGTTCAGCGCGCATCAGAGCGCAGACACGGATGGATGTAGGAATAACATCGTTAGTGGACTGCGACATATTGGCATGGTTATTAGGACTGATATAATTATAATCGCCGCGCGGACGGCCGAGAATTTCCAAAGCACGGTTGCAGATTACTTCGTTCGTATTCATATTGAAGGATGTTCCGGCACCGCCCTGAATCGGATCGGTCGGGAACTGGTCGTTCAGCTTGCCGCTGATGATATCATCGCAGGCCTGCACCATAGCATTGCCGATTTTTTCATCCAAAAGACCGATTTTCATATTGGCCAAGGCCGCAGCCTTTTTGACCATACCCAAGGCTTTGATAAAAAGCGGATCGGCAGTATAGCCTGTAATCTGGAAGTTTTCCATGGCACGCATGGTCTGTACACCATAATATGCATTATCAGGAATTTCTAATTCACCTAAAAAGTCGTGTTCTTTACGCATAATACATTTGCCTCCTTCTTCAAAAGCGTGTAAAAGCTGCTTTTAATCGAAATCTGTATTATGTATACATAATACATTCAAGCTACCATTCTGTCAAGCATATTATTGCGAATTTTGAGAAATTTACTTACAAAAAAGAACTGCCTTAAGACGCTAAGCTTAAGGCAGCTCAAAATAATCTGCTTTAGATAAAATCTACCAGTCCGTTCTCCAGATGATACATAGCACCGATAACGCGCAGGCCTTCCTGATGCTCAACCTTTTGAATCTCCAAGCTTGCTTCGATTTCCGCTTCACAGCTTTTGACATTCAGGCAGGCAGCCTTATACGGGTCGCACTCGTCGCCAATCGCTGCTTTGATTTTATCCGTAATAAATTTGATATAACCCTCCGGATCATGATTGATTGCAGTATGCACCGCACCGCAATGCGTATGCCCCATAACAACAATCAACGGCGCCCCCAGATGACTGGCAGCGTATTCAATACTGCCCAGCTGATGCTCATCAATCACATTACCGGCAATACGGATAACAAACAGCTCGCCGATACCTGTCATAAAAATATTCTCCGGAATCACGCGGGAATCAGAGCAGGTAATAATAATCGCGTAAGGCTTCTGACCGTTAACCAAGGTATCTGTTCTCTTTGCCTGCGAAATGTCCTCGCTGTTGACCATGGCATCAATATATCTGGCATTGCCTGCTTTTAATTTTTCTAAGGCTTTTGCCGGTGTTGTTGTTACATGCTTAATCATAAAATCGCCCCTCTTAGAACATGCTTTGCAAAAAAAATCACTCGGTAATCGCTATCTTGATAACTCCGTCTAATCTGTTTTCGAAAATGCGGTAAGCTTCCTCGATATCCGCCAGCTTGAAGCGATGCGTAATCAGCGGCGTAGTATCAATTTTGCCTTCTTCAATCAGGTGCAGAATCTCCGCACAGTCGCAGCCATCCACGCCACCGGTTTTGAAAATAAGATTTTTGCCGTACATATCGGGCAAAGGCAGGCTCTGCGCTTCATCGTAGAGCGCCACAACCGTTACGATAGCGTTCGGACGCGCGCATTTCCACGCGAGCTGGAAGGTGTCGCGACCGCCGGCAACCTCCAGAACAACGTCCGCACCGCCATGGTCGGAATGCTCCTTAACAAAGGCTTCGCATTCCTCAGGCTCGCAAAGCAGTACATCGGGATAATGCTTTCTGACAAACTCCGCTCTGGCTGCATCTTTTTCGCAGATGATGATGCGCTTCGGCTGCTTCAGCATAACACACAGCAGGGTGCAGATACCCGTCGGTCCCGCACCGATAATCAGCACCGTATCCTCCTCGGTGATTTCCGAAATGCGTGTTGCCCAAAAGCCGGTAGCAAGAATATCACCTACAAAAAGTGCCTGCTCATCGGTAACGCTGTCGGTAATTTTGTTCAACCCCTGGTCAGCATAGGGCACGCGCACAAATTCCGCCTGTCCGCCGTCAATGCGGCAGCCAAGCGCCCAGCCGCCATGAGGATCGGTGCAGTTGTTGACAAAGCCCTTCTTGCAGAAGAAGCATTCGCCGCAGAACGTTTCTACGTTTACCGTCACGCGGTCACCGGGCTTCACGGTTTTTACGTCGGCGCCGACCGCTTCCACCACGCCAACCATTTCATGGCCCACGGTAATTCCCGGCACAGCACGCGGTACCGAGCCATGCTTAATATGCAAATCACTGGTGCAGATGCTTCCCAAGGTTACGCGCACGAGAGCATCACGCGCAGAAACAAGCTGCGGCTTGGCCTTTTCCTGCAGAGCAAACTTTCCGTGTTCAATATAAGTCAATGCCTTCATAAATTTGCAGGCCTTCTTTCTCTATTTTTGCTTCAATAAAGCTCATATCGCTTCCCTCATTATATCATAATATTGACGCTGTGAATAATGACATAAGCAACATGTCACGCAGTACTACCTTCGCTGTTAAATTCAATAAGCTTTCTAAATAAAGAAATCACAACTTTTTCGCTGATAAAAATGCCGGAATGTGTTAAAATATTAGTTAGATTTTTTAGGAGGCTTTATCCATAATGCATCAATATCTCTTTTTTATCGGCGATTTTCCCATACGCATGTATGGTCTGATGCTCTGTACAGCAATTTTTCTGGCCACCGGCACTGCCTACTTTTTGGCTAAGCAGGACGGACGCTGGCACGAGCACATTTTAGACATCGGTATCTACGGCGGCTTCGCAGGCCTCATCGGCGGCAGGCTGTGGGATGTTTTCTTCTTCGACTGGGATTACTACAGTCATCATCTTCTGGAAATCCCCTTCGTCTGGCAGGGAGGCATGGCCGTGCAGGGCGGTATGCTGGCAGGCATTGCTGCCGGCATTGTTTACTGCAAGCTACATAACATCGACTGGGTAGCCTTGGCGGATATCGTTTCGCCTTCTCTGCTTATCGGCCAGTCCATCGGACGCATGGCCAACCTGCTCAACGGTGACGCCTTCGGCACACCTACCGGCGGCAGCTTCGGTATTCTGTACCCGGAAGGTACTCTGGCCTACAAAACCTACGGCCCTGTCCCCCTGTGGCCGGCGGAGGTCTGGGAAGGTCAGCTGGATATCGTAATCTTTGCCCTGCTGCTTTTATTCCGCACCACCAAGCATGCACGCGGTCAAGCTTTATGTATGTACGCCATGCTTTATTCCGTAGTCCGCTTCTTTTTGGAAATGCTGCGCGGTGACTATGCCGAACCCTGGATGTTCGGACTGAAGTCCGCTCAGGCAACCAGCTTAGGCTTCTTCCTCGTTGCCTTAGGCTTCTTCATTTACTGCGGTTGGCTGGAAAAACATCAGCCTGTTGCCAAAGAAAAAGCTGTCGGCAAAAAATCTAAAAAATAATTGCAAAAAAGTGTTGACAAGAAGCGTACTTTTCGCTATAATATCATTGTTGCTTGAAACAACAGCAACGCTGATGTGACTCTGTAGCTCAGTTGGATAGAGCGTTTGACTACGAATCAAAAGGTCGCAGGTTCGAATCCTGCCAGGGCCACCAATTGAAACTAAACTCTGTAACTTTGGTTACAGAGTTTTTTTGTTTTTGCGTACAAAATATATTCTTCCGCTAACCGGTACTCACCCGCTTGTTAGCTCTACCATTCAGTCTTATAATAAAGATATATAATCAAAACCGTGAGGTAGACCTATGAACGTAAAATATTCTACAATAGCCTGCATCATCCTGGCGTCCGGCGTAGGCCGCCGTTTCGGTGTCAACAAGCTGCTGACAGCCATCGACGGAGCGCCCATGCTGCAGCACATCCTTGATATCAGCCAAGGACTTTTCGCCAAGCGTATCGTTGTTACACGCCACAAGGAGGTTGCGGAAATCTGCGCGCAACAGCAAATCCCCTGCCTGCTCCACGACAAGCCCTATCTGAGCGACACAGTGCGCCTTGGCACATCTTATATAAAGCAGCAGCTGCCTCAGGCCGAAGGCCTGCTTTTCGCTGTTGCCGACCAACCGCTTTTACAACAGGTTTCGCTCATCCGCCTCACCGAAAGCTTTTTAGCGCAACCGCAAAAAATCCATCGCCTGTATTACGAAGAAACTCCCGGTAACCCCATCATCTTCCCTGCAAAATTTGCCGACGAGCTGCAGCAGCTGCCACAGGACAAAGGTGGTTCCGTACTGACAAAAAAATATCCTGAACTGGTAGTAAAAGTACCGGTTCAGGATATCAACGAGCTGCTGGATATCGATACCCAGCAGGATAAAATTACGCTTGAGCGTCTTCGCCCCTATTCAGAATAACATTCAGCAGAATTGCTACAAAGGCTGCCGGAACGATACCGGATTCACCGAACATCATGCGCATAGCCTCCGGGCAGTGTGCCAGAATGCCGGGTGTAGCGCCCATGCCATAGCCAACGCCTAAAGCAACGGAAATAATCGTCAGGCTGCGCGGGTTAAGCTTCTCTTTAGTAACCAGCTGAATACCGCTGACAACAATCGAGGAGAACATCATTACGGCAGCGCCGCCCAGAACGGATTGCGGCATAATGGAAACCAAAGCGCCCAGCTTAGGAATCAGGCCGCAGAGAATCAAAAATACCGCACCGGTTGCCAAAGCAAAACGGTTAACAATCTTCGTCATCGCAACCAGACCGACATTCTGAGAGAAGGAAGTATTGGGCAGTACGCCGAAGACAGCAGCAATAGCAGAGCCGATGCCGTCACAAATAACGCCGCCGGACAATTCCTTGTCCGTAGCTTCACGGTTCAGACCGCTTTCAACAACGGCGGAAATATCACCGACAGTTTCAACCGCAGTAACAACAAACATAATCAATACAGGCATAATAGCACGCATATCAAATACGATATCAACAGGCATAAGCTGAGGCACAGCTAACCAGGAGGCGTTCGCTACCTTGTCCCAATGCAGTACCCAGGATTTGGTGTATTCCACTCCGTCAGGCGTAACTGCAGTTGTAGGCAGTACAAAGCCCATGAAAATAGCAGCAATGTAACCGGCGATAATACCAAGCAGAATGGAAGAAGAACTCAAAAAGCCCTTGGTGCCATGCTTGAAGAAAAGAATAACGCAAAGCACAAACAAGCCAAGCAGCAGGTTTTCAATAGAACCGAAATCCCTCGTCTTGAAGCCGCCGCCAAAGGAATTGATACCTACGGAAATCAGCGACAGACCGATGGACAGTACAACAGTACCGCAGACAACAGGCGGAAAGAAACGGCGGATACGCTTGAGCACCAGACCAAGCACTGCTTCAAAAACACCGCCGATAATCGAAGCACCCATAATAGCGCCATAGGCGACAACACCGCTTCCCAAGGTTGCAACGATACCGGCAAATACGCCGATAAAGCCGGAGCTTGTACCCATGATAATGGGCACCTTGCCACCGCAGGGACCAACGGAATATAATTGCAACAGAGTTACCAGACCTGCAACAATCATCGCATTCTGAATCAAAACAACCTGCAGCTGTTCAAAACCGGCACCGCCGACAATGCCGCAGGCACCACCAATAATCAGAACCGGTGTAAGATTGCCGACAAACATAGCCAAAACATGCTGCAGACCTAAAGGAATAGCCGAGCTCAAAGACAGCTTGCCTTCAAACTTATAAGCTTCCTCAGACAGTTTAACAAACTTAGACATATAAGCACCCCTTCATTTTTCATGCATATATTTTATCGCATATCAGGCAATATTGTAAAGAAAATTACAGAGAAAATCCGTATAAATTTTATCAGATAGCCTTTTTCGTTCGCAATTCAAAAGAGAAATATAAAAATGAGCACCGACGGCGTACTTTTGCTACGTTGAAGTGCTCATTTTTATATAGATAAAGTATGTGCTACATTCCCTTTTACTTATCAGCATAACACCGGAAGGTACCGAAACGCTTTACTATTTAAACAGAACGCGAAGAAAATATTCGATAACTTTACCATTAAACAGAACGCGGAGAAGGTATCAGAGACGAAGAAGGAGGGCCGACGGCGTACTACTGCTACGTCGAGGCCTCCTGATGAAAGTATATGATGTCTTATACTTTATAATCAGCAGAACGCGGAGAAAGTACCGGAGACGAAGAAGGAGCACCGACGGCGTACTACAAGTACGTCGAGGTATTCACGATGAAGTATATGATGCCTTACACTTTACCAATCGCAGAACGCGGAGAAGGTATCAGAGACGAAGAGAGAGGGCCGACGGCGTACTACTGCTACGTCGAGGCCCTCTCGATGAAGTATATGATGCCTTATACACGTTCTGCTCTATTTTGGATTAACTGTGCTGCAATACTCACCGCAATCTCCGCCGGCGTCTCACTGCCTATGTCGATTCCGATGGGCGTGATAACACGCGCGAGCTGCTGCTCGCTGTAACCGTCCGCCAGCAAAGCAGCTCTGGCCATGGCTGCTTTATTTTTACTGCCCATAATGCCGATATAGCCGACAGGCGTAGTCAACAGATAGCGCTCTACATTGGCGTCATGCACGTGACCGCGCGTCATAACTACCGCATAATCCTTTGTCGTCAGGCTGCAAACCTCCTGCAGCTTAGTAAAATCAACCTGCTGTACATGCTCCGCTCGCGCAGAAGCTGTACCATCGCCCGGTCATAGGCTGCCGCATCCGCAAACTCCGCCCTGTCATCCAGCACGATGCATTTAAACCCGAGATGACTCAAAAGCGGCACCAGCTCACGCGCAACATGACCTGCGCCAAAAACATAAACCGAACCGTCATAATCATACTGCTCCGCATAATAAGCGCAGCCATCTATACTGATTACACCTCTGCGACCTGCAAGCTGCAGGTCTTTTTTTATTTGCGGCAGTGCGTTGCCTTCACCCAAAGGCAGTAAAAACCACCAAGGAGCACGCTGCTTCATTGCACTAAGAGCTTCCTCTGCCAAGTCCCCCGTTTCTTCCCCCACAGGCAGGTAGCAGAACTGCACCTGACAGCTGCCGCCGCAGGCCATACCTGCTGCCGGAGAAAGGTCAAACGTTTTGACAAAGCTGCCGCCACCGCAACGCAGACGCTGCTGCGCCAGCTGCTGCGCCGCGTATTCCATACCGCCGCCGCCGATGGTTCCGTAAAGCAAACCCTTTTCTCCGACCAGCATATAGGCGCCGCTGGTGCGCGGAGTAGAGCCTTCACTCTCAATCAATGCAACAAGATAGCAAGGCTGCGAATCCAAAGCCTGCACCTGTATTTTTTTCATTAAATCCTTCATTTTTATTTCTCCTGTGCATAACGGCAGACTAATTCCAGAACGCTGCCAGCAATGCAGCGCGCCTTATCCGAAATCGTAAAGCAGTTGGCCAGCTCCTCCTTACGTGGGTCGATATCGGCAATTTTAAAGCCTTCGGTAACAGCAAAGCCATCGCGAATCATCAGACCGGACAGTGTTGCCTTTACCGCCACCTGATTACTGCCATCGGTAATAGTTGCAATAGTTTCGCCCTTTTCCACAATGCTGCCAATGTCATGAACAACGTGCAGAACACCTGCGCAGGGTGCGTGCAGCACACGCTCCTTGCTATAGCCTGCGATATTACCGGGCACACCGCTGTTAGGCGCTGCACTGCCGCTGCGGATAATGCGTCCCAGGTTATGACCGCGCTTCGTTTCTACAATTACGTCGGCATCTGCGCCCACGCTGAAGCCGGGGCCTAAAGCAATAACGAGCGGTGCCATTGCGCTGTTCGTACCCAAATTACGCTTGGCGATAATCGCATCAATCACAATATCAGGCGCAAAAGCACGCACACTGTCCGCTGCTGCGTCAACCAGCACCGGTACTTCATCATGCTCCCAGACAGCGTCTGCCTCAGGCAGTGAATTTATCAATCTTGCAGTCAGGCCTTCTACCTGAGCGCTGCCCTGATACACCGCTTCGCACAGCGCTACCTGTCGACGAATTGCCGCAGGCTTGGCACATTCCAGCACTAAAATCTTAAAACCTGCTCCCCACAAGCGATGGATAACGCCTGTTGCCAGGTCACCGCCACCGCGTACAATAATCTTCAGCATTTGCTATCTCCCCTTTCACGAAGCCATATTCTTCGCTCGTCTATTCCTTCACCCACTAACAGCCGAAGCATTTCCTCCTGCTGCGCTGCTTTTATCAGGTCGCATTTATTCAAGACAATATAATAAGTGCGTGCACCGACATTTTTGCGTGCCCCCTGCTCTGAAAGCAGCAAAGCAGCCAGCATTTGTTCATCAATAACAGAATCTAAGCTGCAGCCCAAAAGCTCTGCCGCCAGCTGCGGACGCTGGCAAGCCTGCTGCAGCGAATTGTCCAAGGCGTCCATGCCCGCAACAGCCAGCACTATGTCACTGTCAGGCAAAAGTACAGGCTCATACTCCGCAGGCACCTTGCAGGGATGATGTCTGGAACCATCGGCCTCACACAAAATTACGTCAGCCTGCAGCTTCAGCGCTTCATACACGCTTTGCGGCGGTAACGTCAGCTTACCGGTAGCAAACTCCGGTGTACCGATAACGGCATAACGCCCCTGCTGCCACAAATTATGTACCGCTGTTGCGTCGGCAGCAAAGCTGCCATCCGCAGGCTGCAGGATATGCGTACTTGTCAGCACCAGCACCCTGCGTCCGCAGGCAGCCCACATAGCGGCCAGCTCATATATAACCGTTGTTTTGCCGCCGCCGCCGACAAGGCAGATATTATGTTTTTTCCCGTCAGTTACAAAATTAAAGGGACAGACCGGCATCTGCTTCACCTCGCAAAAAAATTACTTATATTATAACACTGTAGTGGTCAAGCATTTTTGTAACACTAATGGCTAAAAAATCATGAAGCTATTCTGGCTTCGTGTGGTGTAGCATAATTGTTACAACTATATTATAGCACTACATGCATATTGCACCTCCTAAAACCCATCTGCTGTTTCGCTTGCGTTACCGGGTCAGTTGATACCTCAATTCCAGCAAGGGCTTGATTTCATCTGCCGAGACTGTACCATCGAGAAGAATGCTGATCCAATTCTCTTTGTTCATGTGATAGGCGGGGAAGAATCCTTCTTTCATACGCAGTGAACCAATCATCATCGGATCGCACTTGATGTTCAAAACATCAACCGTTTTATCTTCTGCTAATCCCAGCTTTCTTGCATTGATTTCAACTACCAACGCAAACCACTTTTTATTGTTCTTATGGCGCAAAACGCAATTCCAGTCATTCCACGGGTAATCCGGTTCTGCTCCATAGATTTCTTTTGCCCATTCAAATAGTTCTTTTCGCTCCATAATTATTTCTTTACAAAGATTTCATCACGTTTAGCAGATTCTGGTAGCTGTCTACATCATGATATTTCACATTGCTGGTAGACATTTCATTAAATAGCTTTTTCGCACAAGAAATCTTTGCCTGCTCAATCGGTTTAAGATTTAGGCTATCCATAGTACCTTTTGTCTCTGCAACAAAGAAAATATGTTTTACCGTGTTTTCTTTAAATGCAATTGCCCAGTCAGGAGAGTAGTTACCTACCGGAGTGGGAATATGAAATCCCTTCGGGAGTTTCGCATAGACGCAAACCTCATAGGCAGAATCTAAATCCTCTACAAAACGACGTTCTACGCTTTCTTCAGCTGAGCCATCCGTAAAGACATAATCTTGAATTGCCCTTTTCGCTCGGAAAGCTTTATCAAAAGGTCGAGAACTCTTTTCAGCTGTGAAAATGGTGCTGTCATATTCGCCCTCAATCTGATTGTAGGAAATATGCTCTACGATCATTGTTGCTTTCTGCTCTTTAATCAGCTTAACGACTTTGGATATAAACTCTTCCGGATTATTCTTAAACATATAGAGCTTATCTACCCGTAGTCCTTTCAAAATAGCAGCTACTGTTTTACGGGTAAGATTGGTGCCTTCTGCAATCTTTCCAATAAGATCATACTTGATTTGGCTCGTCTGTGCATGATTCAAAGTTTGGGTTCTTGTTTTTTCGCCAGTAAATGATGCTCCACGACCAACTTCATGCTCATTCATTTCAGCTTTCTGCTGACCAATCGTTGTCGTATACTGTAGTTCTGAAACAAACAGCTTCTCGTTAATGTGGGCAACGGACTTACGTATCAGTTCTTCACTGTCAAATTCAACGGTATAAGCATATTTGTGATTGATCTGTTTCCAGAGTGCCTGGAACTCATCCTTTGCAAAGTTATCGTTTAGAGGATTATCTTTCACCTTTGTCTCGTGACCGTCGGTAAACATATCTTTAAGAACGCTATCATCATAAACCGACTGAATCAAGGCATGAATACCCTCTGTCATTGGCTTGATTTCTTCCGGCAACAGAGCAACGGTTCCCATCTTTACATCAGTGCGGTATTTATCTGTAACCTTGCGCTTCATATCAACATAGCCATTACTGATCAGATAGAATTCAATCGTATCTGCTGTGTTTTTGTCGATAAGGGTAGGTGTTCCATCCACCTTAACATATTTGCCTGTAAAGTATTCGCTGGTAGCTGTGGTAGGTCTGTCATAAAGAACCGTTTTAATATCGCTCTGAAGATCCGCGACAAAACCTTTATAGCTTTCGCTTGCGATAACCGTCAGCATATTGATATCGTGAACACTGTCTCCGCAACTTTCCACATCCATACGATTGCCGTACTGATTTACGCAAAGCCGTAGTCCACGCCCAACTTCCTGGCGTTTTGCTGTCTGACTGTTAGAATGCTTCAGCGTACAAATCTGAAAAACATTCGGATTATCCCAACCTTCACGAAGCGCAGAATGGGAGAAGATAAAGCGAGTCGGTTCTTCAAAGGAAAGCAGACGCTCTTTATTCTTCAAAATCAAATCATAAGCCGAAATATCATCAGAGAACTCACTGCCACGCTTCAACTGACTATCAATACTGTGACCGGTCTTTTTATCAATACTGAAATATCCTTTGTGTACGGCAGAAACATCGCTACAAGTGGATTTTAGGTATTTCTGGTATGGGGTATCGAAAACAGTAATATACTCGTTTAGCACATTCAGATATTCCTGCTCAAACATTTGTCCATATTCTCCGAGGACTTCATTTCCATCAGCATCGTATTGACGATACTTGGCAACCTCATCAATAAAGAACAAGGAAAGGGACTTGATTCCCATGTTGAACAGCTTTTCTTCTTTCTCAAAATGCGAAAGAATGGTTTCACGAATTTGGATTCTTCGCATATCAGACTCGGATACATCACCGGAAACCTCACCTGTTTGAATGACCTCTCCATTGGTAAAGGTCACAGTTCCACGGAACGGATCAATATCAGAAATCGTATATCCCTTGTACTGCTCCATTTCCTGAGAAACATAGTAAAGATCATCACCAACACCGAGAACACGGGTCTCACGGTTTATGGACTTCTTATATCCGATTTCCAGCTCTATACGAGCCATTGGAGGTTTCTTGGAAGAAAGAACAATCTGTTCAAAGAACATATAGCTGTCAGTTCCACGGAAATTCTTTACTTCAAAGCCCTTAACCTCAATCTTTTTAACCAAACGCTTGTTGAAAGCATCCAGTGCATCCAGCACATAGACCGTATTGTGCTGGACAGCATGGGTTGCTGAGTAGTTCAAGGTAAACAGCGGGTTGAAATTCTTGAGTGCCTTCTGGGTAACAGCTCCGCCCATTTTCTGCGGCTCGTCCAGAATAATGATTGGTCTATTCGCCTTGATAACATCAATCGGACGACGAGAACCAAATTCATCACGCTTAGAGTAAATGATACGAGCTTCTTTGCTTTTTCCATTCTCTTTCAGTGAAGAAGCAAATGCCTGTGTATTGATAATCATCACATTGATACCGGAACTGGACGAAAAGTTATCCAACTGATTCAGGTTAGAGCTATTGTAGACAAAGAAACGGGCTTTCTTGCCGTAATACTCCATAAAGTGATCAGCTGTAATCTCAAAGGATTTTTTCACTCCCTCACGAATCGCAATCGAAGGCACAACGACAATAAATTTGCTCCAACCATATTTCTTGTTCAGCTCAAACATGGTCTTGATATACACATAGGTTTTACCGGTACCGGTCTCCATTTCGATATCAAGGCTGCATCTGCCTAAATCCTTTACCAGCGCTTTGGACTGCTTGATGTTATTCCGGCTCTGGAGCTTTTGAATATTGATTAAAAGCTGCTCATCAGATAACTCAATCACTTCGTTCTTGTAGCCGGTATCATCGTCCATATCGTAGAGGTTAAGCTGCTGTGCATCTTCCGTATCCAGATTCAACCGCATCTGTTGATTTTCCTGCTTTTTACCAACATCTCGGATATAGCTGATTCTGTCATGGTATCCCTGTCCTTGAAAGACCTTTACAACAGCATCTACGGCATCTGTTTGATATTGTTGTATCTTAAAATTGAATTTCATGCGTTTATTCCTCCCTCCAAATATAGGATAGCGACAGAAACCAACGCAAGACAACGCTTATAAAAATAGTCATATTGTCGATTGTCTGTTATATCAATCTTTGTTGTTTCATGATGACGGATTCTGAAGTTATTTCCAATGTTCGTTAATGCCTTGAATTCGGCTTCATATAATGTCTTGTAGTTCGGCTCGGAATTGCTCATATTATCAATAATTTTATCTGCTGATTGTGCTTTATTAAGCGTCGGAGAATAGTAAGTTTTTAGTCGTTCAAATGCATCCCAAATTTTCTCAACGGCTATTTGCTTATTTCCAGAACGATAATATGCATTGGCTTCGCTTAATAATTCCTTCAAACCTTTTTCTGGAATCTCAGCTAAAATTTTAGGGTCGATGGCAATTTCAAGGGTACTGACAATTCGTCCTTGTTCCAGTTTGTACGGTACAGAGTTTAACTTGAAAATCATATTCATCTGGGCAGCATAATCACTATCGGTATTATACTTCTCATATAGCTCAATGGCATCAAAAACATAAAACGGATAATTGTGTAATATAAATTCTTCCATGCTCGTTGTCTCTATGTAATTATTCTTTGCGTCAAAGCACTTCGGTCTATAGAATTGTGACATATCACGAAAGACACATTCACTCGTTGTAATATCATACTGCCAACCAGTTTCATCGGTTTCACGATAAACCGTAGAATATTTTTCGATGAGTTTATATATCTGGCTACGAGTTTTCATATTCAGAGAAAGTTTGAGTTTTTTCCCTTTAATATCTTTCTCGTTTCTCTGCGAAAAAGGAACAAATAAAGAACTCTCCTCTGGGTCATACTTTCGCCAGCCAAATACATCTCGACCAGATATTTTACTTTCAGAATAAAGTTCATATCCATCTGCTCGGAGAAGTCCATTTACTGCCTCAAGAAACTCTTTCCAATACCCATTTTCATTTCTTACAGCCGGGTGAAATACGGTACATAAGAATTTCAACAACACCTCGTCATCACCGTTTAGCAACTCAAAACGGGCATCCTCAAAAACCCAACCTTCTTCATAGTCATCGTTGTTTATCGTATGTTGCCAAATATCACCTTCAGCATCATCAAAACGGTTATCAAAGCTTTGCAATGATTTGAGGTCATAAATTCGTTTTAGAAAGTCAATCTCGCTCAGTCTGCCATAATATCCATATTTGATTCGTTTGCTGTCAAAGAATTCCTCTATATCCCTGCCATATATGAATAATGAGAATATATCTCTCCGAGTTATTTCGGTAATTTGCTTCAATCACAGCACCTTCCTTACTGTATCAGGACTGTAGGTTGCAAATATCTGCTCGAAGTTCGTAGCTACACTATCATTTGCCAAGGAGCTGTCACGCATCACAAAGTAGTACGGCTGCTTCTGTGCGATTGCCTTGATGATTTCCCCATTGACATCCTTATCAAAGCAGGCAATCAAGAAGCCGTCCGCCACATCAAAGACCTTCTTGCCAGCAATGGTGGTTTCTTCAATCTTGCTGGCAAGTTCAACACCCAAATCCAGCATCACTTGGAACAGCAGATCCTCCGGGTTTCTGTCCTCCTTGATGTTATCTGCCATCATATCCAGAAGGTTCATATCAAAGTCAGTAGGGCTGTAGTAAACATCCTTCATGTTAGATGTGTCACATTTCAAAACACGAAAGCCAATATCAAGCCCCTGTACAGTAAGTCCAGCTTCTTCCTTGATTTTTGCTCCCGCACGGCGGATACGCTCCTTGCCGATTTCGCAGATGTTCTTATAACCGGCTTTGTAGGCTTCACTCTTTTCGTCTGTTTCTTCTGGAAGCTGAACCATAATGAATTTACGGATAACGTATAATAA
>ERZ827452.2155-NODE-2155-length-15678-cov-2.829290_pt1 | contig 15678 bp, 23 predicted proteins | sample MGYA00519866_ERZ827452 | MGnify/ENA primary metagenome ERZ827452 (study PRJEB31778, sample SAMEA3449307) | human gut metagenome | biome: human gut; feature: human-associated habitat; material: faeces | place: United Kingdom | collected 2010/2012 ... | reverse complement strand
GTTGTGCAATATGATATCGTTGCAGACAGAGAGCAGATGAATACTGAACTTGTAGGTTCAGCTGAGGTTGATGCTTTGGTAGGTACTATCGAGATAAACAACCTTGAAACGATAGTGTCTTTTGGTGCTGAGGCTGCAGAAGAGATCTCAAAAGCATCCGATGTTGTACTGAATAACGTAAATATGAATCAGATCAATGAATCTAGTGAGATGCTCGATGCTTTAGCAAAAATAATGTCAGAGTTTGATGTTGATGAATTAAAAGAAAATAAAGGGTTCTTTAATAGGTTATTTGGAAATCTTAAAAAGCAGCTCGAAAAGGTCTTGCAGAAATATCATACGATGGGCGATGAGGTTGACAAAATCTATGTTCAGCTTAAACAGTACGAAGGGGAAATAAAGCAGTCAAACAGAAATCTAAATCAGATGTTTGATGCAAATGTTGCTTACTATCACGAGTTGGTTAAGTATATTCTTGCTGGTGAACAAGGGTGCAAAGAGCTTGAAGATTACATTGCACAAAAACAACAGGAGTATGAACATACATCAGATGACTCTATTCATCTTGAGCTTGCCAGTCTTAATAATGCTTTAATGATGCTTGAACAGAGGACACAGGATTTAAGAACTGCAGAGATGATTGCTATTCAGTCAATTCCAATGATAAAGACTATGGAGTTTAGCAATATGAATTTAGTCCGAAAAATAAATTCAGCTTTTATAGTCACACTTCCTGTATTTAAACAAGCACTTGCACAGGCAATATTGCTTAAGAAACAGGGTATTCAGGCTGAAGCAATGTCGGAATTAGATAAAAAAACAAATGAGCTGTTAATTAGAAATGCAGAAAATATGGTAGAACAATCCAAGATGACAGCAAGACTTGCATCTGGAAGCTCTATTAAGATTGAGACTCTTGAGAAGACATGGCGTATTATTGTTGACGGTATCGAGGAGACAAGAGCTATTCAGGAGAATGCTAGAAAACAGCGTATTGATGAGGTAACGAGACTCAATCAAATTAAGAAAGAATTTAGAGAGAAGTTTGGTAATGTTCCAAAGTTGTAATTTAGAGTTAATGGTAAAATTGCGTAATGAAAGACAGATGAATAAAATAGTCTGTCTTTTTTGCATTTACGCTATTTATAAATGTAACTTAGAAATCTTAATTTAAGAAGAAAGGATAAGAAAAATGATTTTTAAAGTATTTGAAAGTTCCGAAGGAAACGTATAGAAATATGTATTTACAAAAGATGATATGGTTGCAGAAGCTGTTTTATATAAGTACAACGATTTTTATGAAAGAACAGTTATCTGCTGCTCAACAATGAGTGGTTGTCCAGTCGGTTGTAAATTCTGTGGAACAGGGAATCAGTTTGTAAGGAACTTAACGGGAGATGAGATTGTTGAGCAGATTGTAGCAGTATTATCAGACAAGAATATCATGGATGTAGATGAAAACGGAAAGCGTTTCCAGATTATGTTCATGAGTATGGGAGAACCATTGCTCAACTGGGATGAGGTTGAAAAAGCAATCGTAAGTCTGCATAAATCTTACCCAAATGCAGAACTTCTATTATCAACAATTGCACCAATGGAAAACGAGTCAATCAGAAAAATGATTCGACTTTCGGAAATGATTGATAAAGTGGGATTGCAGTTTTCAATACATAAGTCAAACGATGCAGACAGGAATAAGTTGATTCCGTATGAGAACAAGCTGACACTTGAAATGATTCGTGACTTGGGTATTCTTTGGTGGAAAGAAACAGGAAGACACCCATATCTGAATTACTGTATCGACGGAACAAACAACACAGATGTTGATAAAGAGCGCTTACAGTTGTTATTCTCACCAACTGTATTCAATTTCACATTTAGTGTCGTATGTTCTCCAAACGAGAACATGAAAGATGCTGGATTTAAGAACCTTGATGCTATCCGCGCGTTTGAGCAGTCGTTTCTTGAGAAAGGATACAACACAAGAATCTTTGACCCAGCCTGTCAGGATGACATTGACGGAGGATGCGTCCAGCTTTGGTATGTACAGGATTGGATGAAGGCCCACAAAATGTGATTATTGGGAATAGCTGAGAAATGTTTTGAATTTATGCTATAAGTCAAATACAGATGATTATAGATGATAACGAATTGGAGGTAGAGTGATGAGAAAATGGACAATTGATGATTGGATGGAAGCTATAGGAGATTCAAAGAATTGGGAAGTATTTAAGATTACTCCAGAAGTGATTAAACAGTATGATTTTGAACAGGATTATTCTATCAAGTATGTTGGTCCTATTGTTGATGGCTGTACTATCGAGGAGGTGCCTAGTGTACCATTACTGTATAAGACTTTTGCTGGTAGAAGGGAGTTAGTTGAGCTTCCTATTGGTTTAAAGAAAGGTTTAAATTATGAAATAGTAGAGGGCTGTCACAGGTTTAACCCATCAGTAGATAGCTTGAAGCAATATAGCGAAAGTCTTTGTGGTCATAGTAGTACAACACTACCTTTTAAGGGTACAAGTTCTCAGTATATGATAGATCTACGTGATATCACAGTAGCTGCACCTAGCACTATACTGTCTATGCTTTTTGGTGTTAACGAGCAGGAGGTACATGAAAAGATTGTTGAGAAAGATGGAGCGAGAGGAGATGAAGCGGATTTTTTCTACAGTGTTCAGGATCTTCTAAATCATTTAGAGTATTTCGGGATTAAACCAAAGGCTGGAGTCTTAAAGTTTGCAACTGGTTATACTTTAGAAATCAAAGAGGTTCATAAATCCAGTGAAATGACCGTAAAGGCATCGTGTGCTACAAAGCATTTTGCTTTGTGTAGTAAATGGTCCCCATTACGTCTGTGTAGTCAACATTGTATTCTTTATTGTTTAGCTGATGATTTTGAGATTGACACTGATGATAGAGTATTGATCAATGTTTTAGGGATAAATCTTAATGGTAAAGAATTTAAACATTCTTATGATGCTGGTCACGATGCAGTTTTAAATGTGAAAGGGGAAAATAGTATTGTTTCCACTGGGTGCCCTTTACAGGCAAGTGGGGTACTCACTATCAAGGGCAGTGGAACATTAACGCTTGAGTGTACTGAAGATATGCAAGCTTGCATCGGAACTGAAACGTATGCAGGAATGAGTTATGGTCGTTGGGAGCCTGGTAGAAGTCAACCCTTAAAGAAAATTATTGTTGATGGTGTTAGAGTTGTTTGTAAATCTCGTGTACCAAACTTTAGCCTTGGAAGATACGGGATGAGTTACGTACCTGAAATTGAATGCAAAAATGGTGGTAGTATTGTGTGTCCTGAAGTAGAGGGTGTAAGGAGAATGATAGCATCTGGTGCAGAGGGATTGGTAGGCAGTACTAAGAGGTGTAATCCTGCGAAATATGATATTGATAAGAGGACTGATAAGATGAGCTTGTTTTAATACATTAGTACGAAGAAACAATAACAGACGGAGGTTATAGTATGCGAATAGTTTTAAATATTCCAGAAGAATTTAGGTCAGACTTTGAGGATAGATTTGCTGACTTTTTTGGTCGTGTAAAAGCAGACATAGACTATGATGGTCTGTGTGGTAGATATGAAAGAGAGACAGCTGCGATGTTTGAGAAGGCTTTTCGTGATGCAAACATACTTGAATAAGAGCGTATGGAAGTTTGTAAATGTGGTTTCCAACAGAAAGGATGTGTAGAATGTTTATTGCGTAACATACACATTACGATTACAGAAAGGAATTATATAATTATGGCATGGTATGCTGAATTAAAACGCAGACATTGGTACTGTATCAACCGATGGGATGCAATTTCATGGTATCGCAAACACTTATACGATACATGGTACGCATCTTTAACAGAAGAACAGAAAGCTACAATAGAAGAACAAAAACATCGTGCAGACGCAAAACAGAAACGTGAATTAGAAACAGTCTTGATGCAACTTGCCACTAGGACAACCATCGTCTGTGGATTATCACATGGTATTTCCAACCATGACAAATATCATAGTGTTTACGACGAAAATGGCTTTCCAATTATGAATAAACCAAAATAATTAGGTGATTTATGGCAAACTTTGAAAGATATGCTTTATAAAGGATTATGTAACAGCAAAGTAGAAAGTAGAAGGCTTGCTAGAAATGGCAAGCCTCTTTTTCAACAGTACAAAGGAAAGGTGAATGTGATGTTTTTTGTACTGTTATTGAAGTTAAGAATTTAACATTAAATGTTAAAGATATATGAGTGTGCTATTGGATAGGAGGAAGATTGCATGACAAAATTTGTTGGGGCTCAGTATCTTTTGGCAAATATGCTTATTGAGGAAAAGAGAAAAGGAAAAAACTATGTCTCATTTGAAAAATTAGGTAAATGCGGAATTTATGTTCAGGAGAAATTTATTGAAGCTGATATGGATGTTATTTTTTGACATCTAAATCTCAGTTTATGGAAACAATTTACGATTTTTCTGATTATTTTGAATGTGTAATGGATGAAAGCGGACGGGTAAAAGGAATTGCGTTAAAGAAAAGTAAAAGCATTGATGATTTGCAGTATAGGTTTGTTTATTATCTTCCGATAGGAATATCTAATTTTTTACAACAGACTATTCAAAGTTTTGCGGCATAAAAACAAAAATAATTTCAGAAGGAGAAAATGGCAATAGGTCGATTCTTATTAGGGGTATAATGGTTATTACAAATTTTATAATTGTTATATAATCCGCGATTGCTGATAAATTTAAATTTTTCATAACTAGCCCCTTTCACATAAATGGGGAGTACACTTTCTTATAAGAAATGTTAACATATAACTGAAAAATAATCAATATGTCCTAGGTCACGCAATCGTCTGTTTTGGTTTCTTGTATTACTAGTTTGTTTGAGATATAATGATTATTGGGAGGTATAGACTATGTTAAATATTTACTTTGGTGCAAATCCAGATATGGTAATAGATGTTGATGCAGAATTTGATGCTTGTTATGAGGATGAATGGTTTGATGACCCTTTGGTAAAAGAGATGATAAAAGATGTTGATAAGTCAGAGGTGGTTTCTGCAAACCTAATTCAGAGTCCAGTCTTAGGACCTATTAGTCCAGGTCTAATTTCAGGTGGTGTAAAAGCACTGATTCTGATGCTGAAAAAAGACTTTATAATTTGGGGAACTGCATGCGGTGATAATTGTAGTAAGTGGATTGTTGAAATCGCAAAGTATAAAGATCTTACTATTTGTTTAGAAAATGTAATGATGTTTCCCGACGAGTTTGAACCAATAAAGATTTTAAATAACGGAAATATGGTGGCAACTAATAGTGATTTGCTAACGGAGGGATTCAATGCCAAGTTTTAAAATTAGTAACAGAAGAATCAAATATTCCTTTAGCTTTGAAGGAAAGTACGCAATTATAGCAGGTAATTCAGGTACCGGTAAGTCAAGTCTTTTTCGTCTTTTTAGCGATTTGGACGGGGGCGTAAGAAGCGTACAAGCTGAATGTGATTTACCTGTAATACCTCTTTATAGAGATCGTGATGAAGTGTTTTTAAAGAATGAACAGGGTGTCTGTTTTATAATGGATGAAAACTGTCAGTTATTAAGAAGAAAAGACGTAGCAACACTGCTAAAAGAGTCTCATAATTATTTTATAATAATCACGAGGAAGTGTTTAGACTGGTTACCTATAAGTGTTGATAGTGTTTTTAAAATAGTAAGCAATGGAAAACTGCATGAATTGGAACCATTAGTTCCGAGATTCAATAATAAAAATTTAGGATTAGTTGATCTTATAATTACAGAAGATCGCGGTAGTAGTCTTTTGTTTTTTAAGAGATTTTTTCCAAATATTGCGGTAAAATCTGCTGGTTCAAAATCCCAAATAGTATCTACTTTAGACTATGAATATAAAAGAGACAGAAGTAAAAGAATTTTAGTGGTATACGATGCAGCTGCATTTGGTGCTCAAATTTCCGATTTTAATAATTTCTTTATAGACAGAAAACCAAGTAATGTAAAAGTTCTTGATTGGGAGAGTTTTGAGTGGTATGTTTTGGGCTCAATCATGTTTAACAGGCATTACTCTCTAGCTGATGTGGGTTTATTGGAGGAAAGTTTAGAACAATTTTGTACTAAAAAGTTAAGCACTATCATTGAGTATGGCAAGGGTAATCTTCCAAAGTGTATGAAACTTGATAGAGATTGTAAAAAATGTCCTAGTAGCTTGGAATGTGGATTTAAAACCTCATTACCAACTAAAGATATTTTTGTTTACGATTCAGTGAAAACAATTAAAAGCGGTATACAGTCTCTTGACTTATTCTGAGTGCTCTTAGCAGAATTCAAGCAATCTAGTAAGTAAACAGTATAATAGATTATAAGTAGGTCAAATTAAAGCAGACCCATCTTATTTAGACAGCAAGGTGATTTGTATAAGAGCAGATCACCTTTTAGTAATTTAAAGTGCTTTTGTGTCAGAGTGAATAATATTTAGTCACACTGTGTACAAGGTAAGATGATTTATAAACAAATAAAATTAGGAGGAACTGAAATGAGATACTTTTTATGTAATTTAGAAACTGTGGAATGTGGAACTGATCAGCAGATAGTTTGTGCTTTTAACGATGATGTTAAAGAAGATGAGATAGATTCAAGCATCTGTGATATGGCAAGAGATAATGCAGATTCTTATGGTGTGCTTGATATGGCAGAAGAAGAGGCTAAAGAAACCGAAATTGAGTTTATTGAGGATGAATACTTTAGTTATGATTACGAAGAATTAGAAGATATGACTGAAGAAGAGATTGAAGATAAGTATGGAGAAATAGAATTTCTTTAATGTTCAATTTAAATAATCTAATTTTACGAAGAGCTGATGGAGGTGTTTAACTATGCAAAATAGTTTAGAATGTATGAGTTTTGTTCTAGTAATGGATAGGGAAATTAAAGACCATTTTATTAGTCCTGGCGGTTATGAGCTGGCTAATGGTAAGCGTTTTGATTTCCTAAGGTCAGTTGGAAACGTATTAGCTCAGGATCGACATAAGATTAAGTTTGATGTTTCAGTTTTTGATACTGATTACGCAGAAGAGAATGGTGTCCTAAAGATTACAGAAGATGATTTGAAGCAGAATTTTACCGAATTTTTTGTGTACACTGGGGAGTGTGATGATCCTGAGATTGAGGTGACCGGAATTGAAGATTTAGTATTCTACTTGGAGTCTGGTAGCTGTTTGGCTAGCGATGAACAGTTGGAATCAATTCGTAAAGGTTGGAAAGAGTCAAGTTAAAGCTGGAGGTGGTGATTAGTGTTTGAATTGGAAGAACCAAAATATAGAAAGAAAAAAGATTCATCTGTATCAAAATCTAAAGTAAAGTCGCATCATAAGCACCAGTATGAAAAGTGTCTCTTGCTGAGTGCAGGTTATCCTCACAGTGCTTCATACTGTACACTTTGTGGGAAAGTGAAAGGGATAAAGTTTTTCGAGACAGAATCAATTGGGCATGGTCTGCTGAAGATGCTTACAGCTGAAGAGGTATTGGAGAGGTACAGCGACTTAGAACGATTTGAGATTTCTGATTTAAGTGCTGCTAAGTATGTACCAATAGAAAGAACAAAAAATGATGGAGGTAAATGAAATGAAGTTAGGTCATGATGTGTATTATGAGAATGCAATAAGTGCTTTAAAGAATTTAGAAAATAATAAAGATTTAGCAGGAAACAGTCTGTTTTTGCTTGGCTGCAATGTGGCTGCGGAACTATTTCTATCTTCAGTCTGTGCTATTGCATCCTCTAATTATGGGATAGCTATTTCAGCACACAGTCCAGGATTTTTGATTGATGTTATTCAGAAGTATGTCGATTTTGATTTTGAAGATACACAATTCCTAGATGATAATAATTTGTTGGCAGATAGTGCACTGTATGAGGGAAAATCGATAACAGAAGAGCTGTGCAAGAAAATGTTAGAGATACTATTTAAGTTAGAAAAAGCCGTAAACGAGTTTAGACAAAGAGAAGGTTTTAGAATACAGGAACTCTTCTTTGAGATTTAGCACTCATACCCGTATGATAATTTGAGGGAACCCTTTAATTTTAGTGAAGAAGATGCTATACTGATATGGATTAGTGAACAAACTTGTTGGGAGGTGTAGTAGTGCTTAAAATTCTGTTAGGTATTTCAGATAATACAGTTTTACATGTGGACAGGGTTTTTAAAGTTGTATTTGATCCGGAATGGCTGGAAGATCCGATGGTGAAAGAAATGATTGCAGATGTTGATAAGTCAGAAGTTATTTCGAGTTATGCAATCAAGAGTCCTGTGTTAGACGTAATCTCGCCTGATGGCTTGTCTGGTGGAGTAAAGGCTTTAATTTTGATGTTAAAAACTAATTATGAGATTTGGGGAACTGCTTGTGGTGACAATTGTGCAAAATGGATTTTAGAGATAGCAAAGAAGAAGGATATCGTTGTTAGTTTTGAGCATTTAATGAATTTTCCAGAAGAGATTGAGGCAGAGATATTAAATACTGGTAGGATAGTTCATGGCATCACAGAATTTATGTTGGAGGTTCTTACGTATGGTTTTGAAAATAAAGAGTCCACGGGATGTTAGTTATGAAATTGAAATTAAAGGTAAGTATACTTTGATCACAGGTGATTCGGGAACGGGTAAGACTTTCTTTACAGAACTTGTACAGGCATTAAAAGACAAAGTAGTACTATTGGATAGTCCACTGAAACCACATGTGATATCTGAGGACGCTGATGTTAGTGTGTTAAGTAAGTACGAGAATTCAATATTAATTTTTGATGAATATTGCACTATTTTGAGAACGCCAAATGTTGCTGGCTTTTTACAGAAATCAAATAATTATTTCTTGATTATTTCTAGAAAGGTTTTTGGTTGGCTTCCTGTTAGTGTCGATAGTGTCTATGTGTTACAAAATTCTGGTAAATTTCATAAAGCTGTCCCAGCCTACGAGAGATTTGATTTAAAAGAGCTTGGTAAAATCGATCTAATTTTAACAGAAGACAAAAAGAGTAGTTTTATATTTTTTAGTAAATATTTTCCGAATATTGATGTAATAAGCAGTAATGGTAAGGATAATTTGTCAACAAGCCTGCTTTTAAAATTATTGGAAAATAAGTATAAGAATATACTTGTTGTTTACGATGCCGCAGCTTTTGGTAATAATATAGCAAAACTATTCTCGGTTTTAAATCAAGTAGGTTGTACTAATGTTAAAGTACTTGATTGGGAAAGTTTTGAGTGGTATATTTTAAATTCAAAGTTTTTTGAAATTGATCAACAAAAGGAGCCATATCCATTAACATTGAATAAGACTGGTTATGAATATGAAAGCTTAGAGCAAATGTGTACTATTTTGCTAAAAGATAAAGTCAACTATACTAAAAGTCACTTGCCAACCTGCATGCATATAGCGCGCGATTGTAGTAAGTGCTCATTAGTAGTGAATTGCAAATATAAAACAAAAAAGACATCAAAGGACTTGTTTATTTATGGAATTATAGAAACTATCAATAATTCAAATTTAAAAAATATGACTTGTTTTTAAAGAGTGCACAGCACTCTTTATTTTTTGGGAGGTAAAGAATGAGTTTCGATATTGAAAGTGAGGCAAAGCTGCTTCAAAATAGTAAAAGAGAGTGGATTGAAAGAGAGTGCACTCTTGGTGGGGATCCAAAAGTTATTGAGTTTATCTCTGATGTGCTGTTTCATGGCGTCCTACGAGTTACAACAAATGATTCTGTGGAAACGATAAGGTCACTGTTTGAGGCAGGTTATTGTTATTATTTTGCTAAAATGTTAGAAGATGCCTTTCCGGGAGGGACTGTGTGTTTGTGTTATCCTTTTGGTCACATAGTTTATGTTTATGAAGGAGTTGCGTATGATATTGATGGTGTAACCGATGCAGAGTATGAGTCTTTCATCCCTTTAACCTGGATGAGAGATGGTGTCAATGATTTTAGGCATGTGCCAGGAATCAAGTGTAGTTTGACCGCAGACAAACTAGAAGATTTAGCTCAGAAGTACAAAAGGTCTGGACAGGAGATAATAGCTATTACTGCATGCTGTAAAGAGGTTGTAGAAGCCAGCAGAGCTGTGGCTACAAAAAGTTCAGATGCGAAGTATGCAGAGGCTAGAACAACTTATAGCATAGAGAGTCAAAGATTGCAGAAAGATTTGGCAAATGGGTTTATTACAGACGAGCAGTATTGTCAGTTTATGACTCAGGCGTGCGCAGAAGTTGGTCTCAGTTATCCATTGATACAGAGATTTAGTCATGAAGACAGAACGAGCAAATGCGAATTTTTTGATTAAGATGTAAGAAAGAGTGGTCAATAGCTGCTCTTTTTATTTTATGGGAGGAGAGCACAATGATTTTGTTAGATAAGTTTGTGAAAAAGATTTTGAAAGAAAACGAAACAAGTTCCTTTGGAATAGTAGAAGGCGATAGATTTTATAATTTTATACAGACCAGAATTGGAAAAGCTAGATATGTTTATGGAGCATGTGGTTTGAGTAACGAATATTTTTATTCTAATCTTGATGAGCAGTACAAGTTAGTGGCTATTGTATCAGATGGTATTGTTTATGTTGTTGATCGGTATTTTTTCCATATATACTATTCTGATGATACTGCTGTACCTGAAACAGTGAAATACCTTTCTGATTTTTGTAAGGAATTAAATCAGTATGTTATCGATTCTGTATTTCCAAAGTTTTATGAAGAAGTGAGTACGGACGGAATAAGTGAAAAAGATATTTATACTGACTGCAAGCAGGTAGCGCGAGAATACAGGTTATCAGGTGGTTGGATAGAAGGACAGATAATGGGAGATCTCCTTGAATCATTAGCTATGCTTCTTACAACGCAAGATGCTGCAGATATTTTATGTGGAATTAGAACTAAAGACGAATTGGCTTTAAAAAGATTAAAAGAAATAAAGGATTGGGGTATCCGTAAGGCGACTGTTGAAAAAGTTAAGGAATATACAAAAGATCCTAATTTAGTTGAGGATTGGGAAGTAGCTATGGCAAAAGGAATAATTCCTTTTGGAGCAAAAACTATAAGAGTTGAATTTGAATTAAACGGAAAAGTTGCTTCTGGTAAAATGGAGCCACTTATTGTTGTGAGAGCGTTAGAGCTAAAAAATAATTTTATAGATTGTGATTTTATTTCGGGTAGTCATGGTAACGCAATTATGCGTTCGCTGGGTGCAAGTATATCTCGAGGAGATAAGTGCTCACTTACTTGTAAGAATATTACCAAAATAACAGATGGCAGGAAAGAGCTATATGTTAAGGAAGTTAACTAAGCTTTAGTTGTGAAAAGGTCAAAATTTAACACATTGTAGTATAAGCGGTGTAGATTAAGGAGGTGATGACAATTAAAGATCAAGCAAGGATTTAGCTCTATTCAAAAACAAGAGGATGAGCCCAGGCAGTCTAAAGAATGGATTTATTGATTGCCTGAATACGCTGAGTTGACAAAAGCAGCTTGGAGGCAGATGTTAAGAAAACTGAAACAAACAATATTAATGTGTTCGAGGGCTAATTAGCCCTCAAATACATTTAGGAGGTGAAATACTATGGCAAAATTTTGGTTAGAAAATGATGAAGTACGTTCAGATGAGGATTTAAGTGTTTTTGGATTTTGGCAGATGGCAGAGATTAGATCAGGATTAGAAGAGGGGTTAGATGTTAGTGCTTATGCAAAACCCGAACTTAGTCGTGAGCAGATGGTTAAGATTCATATATGTTTAGAGAGTGGGGTAGATCCTAGTATCTGTGCAAATCCTAAATTTGATATTGATCAGATGGAACAGATTCGTTTAGGGTTAGAGAATGGCATAGATGTTAAGATTTATGCAAGACCTGAGATTGTTTGGTTGGAGATGAAAGAAATTCGATTAGCTTTAGAGAAAGGTGCCAAGAGATCTATAGAGTCCACGGGGACACAGGATATGAATTTTATTGGGAAACTAAAATTAAGTCCTCACCATTCTATGAAGTCAGAAATGGCAAAATTTTGGTTAGAGAATGATGAGGTGTGCTCCAGTGATGATTTAAGTGTATTTGATGATTATCAGAGAAAGCAGATTAGATTAGGGTTATTTGCGAAGATAGATACGAGCGTTTATGCAAATCCTAAGTTTGCTGCGTGTCAGATGCATCAGATTCGCTGTGGTCTGCAAGATGATTTAGATGTGAATACTTACGCAAAACCCGAATTTGAATCTGACCAGATGGAACAGATTCGTCTGGGTTTAGAGAAAGGTCTAGATGTTACTGTTTACGCAAATCCTGAACTCAGCTGGTTACAAATGAGGGTGATTCGTGGTGGTCTAGAGAAAGGTTTAGATGCGAGTGTTTATGCAAAACCTGAATTTGACTCTAACCAAATGATAGAGATTCGTGAATGTTTAGAGAAAGGTTTAGATGTGAGCGTTTACGCAAAACCTGAATTTGATACCAATCAGATGAAACAGATTCGTTGGGGTTTAAAGAAAGGTTTGGATGTAAATATCTACGCAAAGCCAGAATTTAATTGTCGGCAGATGGCAGTAATTCGTGATGGTCTAGAATACGGAATAGATGTAAGTGTTTACGCAAAACCTGAGTTTAATAAGTATCAAATGGAGCAAATACGTGAAGGCTTAGAGCGTAGTTTAGATGTTAACATCTATGCAAAACCTGAGTTCGATGCTCAACAGATGTATGAAATTCGCATTGGTTTAGATAACAGCTTAGATGTTAGCATCTATGCAAAACCAGAATTCGATTCTGATCAGATGCAAGCAATTCGCAAGGATTTGATGAGGGAAAAAATTGCTAAAAAGACTGGAGAAAGTTCTGGTAATTCAATGACGTCTAAAGAAACAGCTGACATGAGTTTGTTTGGGAATTAATACAGTGTTAATCCAGTACATTCAGCAGTTAGACCTGGTTAATGAATCACAATGTTTTTAATTTTGTTATCTTGGATGATGATTTCTCAAAGTGTGAGTATAATGAGTATGGACTGAGAGAGTTTCTTGTGTAAACTTAGTTCTTTTGTGAAAGGCTAGATGATGACTGTTTACAGAAAGAGCATGTTAAGCAAGCGTTAGCAATTTTAAGAGGTAGTTTAAGAAGTTTGGAGAGGTTGTCAGCCTCTCCTTTTTAGATATAGGATTGGAGGTAGTTTATGAGTAAGTATGTCCCGGAGATAGGTGATGTTGTTTTGTGGAATGGCATCACGATGGTTGTTGTAGTTATGAATAGTTATGAGAATCTTGGTAGTGTGTGCTACGATAGAGAATATCTTCTGTATGAAGAGGAAATACTCCGAGATAAGGATGTTATAACCTTAGAAGAGTTGGATAAATGTGGAACTTGGGTACAGGTTCATGGGCGTGAGTTTCCTGAGATCGAGAAAGCTTGTGATATTGCCCCATACGAGATAAAGTCAATTACAGCATTTAAGCTTAGACAAAAGAAAGCAAAAACTATTACGATGACGGTTTTTGAGTAGACGGACTGAAAAGGAGGTAGGTAGAGTATGAGTAGTGTTTTGATTAAGACAATACTGCTACTCTTGATACTCTTGAGTATTAGTTTTGTAATGGGATGTATCATTATTTATGTAACGGTTGATGACGAAGGAGATGGGCAGATAATAGTATATTTAGTTAAAAGTAGAGCATAAGTGAAAGGATGGGACTACCACAAGACACGTTTGCAGAAGCATTATTGGGGGAGAATAGTTTTATCATTATGGTTATCTTTCAACAACAGTCTAGACAGGAGTGATAAAAATGCAGAAAGAGAAAGCGTTAAAAAATTACAAAAAGCAAAACAGGAGGCTTTAGTCAATTCCACTGAAATAAGAGTAGGAAGATTGGAGCTTAACAAAGCAATAAAAGCACTGAGAGCTATAATTGCTTTGCAAAATGTTTTAAAAAATGAATAGGAAACGGAAATTTCAAAAGAATGGTGATAATATGGTATATGATGAGCTAGAAATCGGGATGAGACTGATTTGCAATCAAACAGATGGAAGTAAAAAAGAATTGATTGTTGTAAGAAAGGGAATAGATGGATTTGGAAAGGAATCAATAGTGTTTGGAAGTACAGCATCATGTGCACAATTCTATTGCTACGCAGAGGATGTACCTTTATGGAATATTGAAAAACAATGAAAAGCGCATCTATTCAGAGGTGAAGTTGACGCCATCACGGATGAAACTGAAACTCGTATTGATGTAATCTTCAGAACTCCGGATATGCAAGATGGAAGCATAACTTTTCAAAAACTATTTAATTGCGATAAAGTTTTAGTCTGGAAGAAAGATCAAGGATAAAAATATAATAGGTGTATGGATAACTGCAGAACTATTCACAGATTTAGGGAGAAGTAGTGTAAAAGCTACTTCTCCCTATTGTAGAATGACCGATGACTCCATTAGAACGGATTCCAACACACAAATTAAAACTGTTTCATCATTGTTGGTCATTCTACATTATTTTTACAAATTTAATTTAAAGGTAAGGGGTAGATTAGTTATAATATGGATCAGATTGAAGTAGGTTAGTAGCCCGTTTTGGGTTTCTGCATCTTAAATAAAAATTTAAGATTTAGCACAAAAGTTAGGAGGTTAAATATGAAAAAACAATGATTATTAGTGCTTTCCCGGGTTGTGGAAAAACTTATTTGTACAAAAACTCTGATAAGTTAAGATTTAAATATTTTTGTGAAAGCCAAAAATTTTCATTTTGTGACTCTGACTCTTCGCATTATAAGAAACAAGAGGGTTGGGAAAGACAGTATGTGGATGATCTTGAAAAGAAATTAGGTACCGTTGATTTTTTATTTATTTCGCAGCATGAAGGCGTTTTAAGTGAATTAGAGTCTCGACATATTCCATTTGTTATAATAGCCCCAGATAATTCAGATTGGATTACTGATGAGAGACGAATGATTATTAAACAGCAGTGGTTTGGGAGATTTATACTTCGTGATAATAGCCATATATCGAACTTTGAAAGTTGGCTGGAGTCATTAAAGAATAACTATGACGAATGGACTTCAGTAGAGCATCTTACAAAATATAATCCTGTTTCATTCTTTTTGTTAGAAGAGAATGAATATATATCTAGCATTATTGAAGATTTATACTATAAAAAGGAACATTATGACCCTTATATAGCTAACAGTAGTGTTCTGCCCTTGGCAGTTTTTGAGTGATAGGATCCTCTTCCATAAAAAGAAATTTTATGTCTAGCAGGAAAAAGGAGGCAAACAATGGAGAAATTTTGTATTACAATGCTAACAGTTTCAGTATCGTTTTGATTGGTTCGGTAGCAACTTATGGAATTAGGGAGGCAGATAAGTGAAGAAAGTTTGTGTAGGTATCGCAGCAGCATTCTTCATGTTTAGTTATCGCTTGTTTAACTCTAACAGGGATTAACAAATTAAACAATCTTGATGCTTAGAGAGAAAAAGAAAATAGGGATGGGTAGCGTAAAAGCTGCCTCTCCTTTTTAACAATTATTTGAGTGTAGGTGTAGGCATATGGTATTGGAATGGCAGATTGGGGGTTTTGCATAATGAGCAAAGTAACTGAAGGAATTGTGAGAATAAATCAGGAGTTAGATAAAA
>ERZ827452.2151-NODE-2151-length-15696-cov-3.194233_pt1 | contig 15696 bp, 11 predicted proteins | sample MGYA00519866_ERZ827452 | MGnify/ENA primary metagenome ERZ827452 (study PRJEB31778, sample SAMEA3449307) | human gut metagenome | biome: human gut; feature: human-associated habitat; material: faeces | place: United Kingdom | collected 2010/2012 ... | reverse complement strand
AAAAACGCGGAGCTTATCCGCTTCGGAAGTGCCTTCGGCGAGGTGGAGGGTCGTGTCTTTTCCCAGGAGCGGGAGCAGACATTGCGGTTTCTGATTTTCCCCGGCAGCCGCCCCCGTCAGATCTTTCGCAACGGGGCGAAAAAGAAAACCCTCTCGGAAATTGCCGGGGTGCTGCCTACGGTGCTGTTCTGCCCGGAGGATCTGATGATCCTGAAATTGGGGGCAGGCCAGCGGCGGCGGTTCGGCGATTCCGGGTTATGTCAACTGCGGCCGAACTATGACGCGGCTCTGACGGAGTATCACCGGATTCTGGAACAGAAAAGCCGGATTCTCAAGGATTATCACGAAAATCCGGGACTTCTGGAAATTCTGCCGGAGTACGATACCCGGCTGTGCCAGGTGGGGGCACTGCTGATTTCCTATCGGGCCCGGTACTATGACGCTCTGGGCAAGGCGGCGGCGGTTTACCATAATCAGTTTTCCGGAGGCGCCGAGGAATTCCGGCTGGAATACAAAACCGTTTCCACCGTAATAGACCCCTTTGCCCCGGTGGGCAAGCTTACCGAGGCGCTGCTTTCTCATCTGGAAAGCCACCGCCGGGCGGAGCTGGATTCCGGCCAATGCCTGACCGGCCCCCACAAGGACGATTTTACCGTCACTCTGTCCGGTATCGACCTGAAGGCCTATGGCTCCCAGGGTCAGACCCGGACGGCGGCCATCAGCCTGAAGCTTGCCCAGCGGGAGCTGATGGGAAGAGAATGGAAAGAAGAGCCGGTGCTGCTTCTGGACGACGTGCTTTCGGAGCTGGATCCGGGACGGCAGGACTTTGTGCTGAACCAGATTTCTTCCGGCCAGGTGTTCATCACCTGCTGTGAAGAGGGACGGTTTACCAAGCTGGGTAAAACGATCCCCATCCAAAACGGACAATTAAAGGAAAACTTTCCCTTATGAATGTAGGGGCGGCCATTGGCCGCCCGCCAACCCAACCACCTGTCATATCTATGAACGGAACGCAATATCCAAAACGAAAGCCAAACCGATTGCAGAATTACGATTATGGCCTGCCCCATGGGTATTTCATCACCATATGCACCCAAGACCGGAAAAATTTGTTTTGGATGGAGGAAAGAATTCCCGTTACCTGCAAGAAAGAGGTCATGCTGACGAAATACGGAAAGATGGTAGATGAAATCATTCTTTCCATTCCGGCGCACTATCCATCAGTTTCGGTGGACGACTATGTCATTATGCCGAATCACATTCATCTGCTGCTGCAAATTCATACCGACCCGGACGGGCGGCCAATGGCCGCCCCTACAATCCAGACGGTGGTGAATCAGATGAAGGGAGCCGCTTCCAAATGGGCCGGTTTTTCCCTTTGGCAGAAGGGCTTTTACGACCATATTGTGAGAAATGACAGAGATTATCAGGAAATTATCAGGTATATCCAAGAAAATCCGGCAAAATGGCTGGAGGACAAGCTATATAGAATGCGGTAAAATGCAAAACCCAACATTAGGAGGACAACAATGTCTGACGAAACGAAAGTAACACAGGAATACGGCGGCTCTCAGATTCAGGTTCTGGAGGGTCTGGAGGCGGTGCGCAAGCGGCCGGGTATGTATATCGGCTCCACCTCCTCCTCCGGATTGCACCACCTGGTCTATGAGATCGTGGACAACGCCATCGACGAGGCTCTGGCCGGCTACTGCAAGCACATCACCGTCACCATCAATCCCGGCGATTCCATCACCGTCACCGACGACGGCCGGGGTATCCCCGTGGACATCCAGCCCCAGACCGGACGGCCTGCCCTGGAAGTGGTGTACACCGTGCTCCACGCCGGCGGCAAATTCGGCGGCGGCGGCTACAAGGTCTCCGGCGGCCTCCACGGTGTAGGCGCCTCCGTTGTCAACGCTTTGTCCGAGTGGCTGCGGGTGCGGGTGCACAAAAACGGGGAAATTTACGAAATGAAATTCGCCCGGGGCCACATCACCCAGGAAATGAAGGTGGTGGGCAAAACCGACAAAACCGGCACCGAGGTCACCTTCCAGCCTGACCCGGAGATGTTCGATTCCCTGGTCTACGACTATGAGATTCTTCACGAGCGGATGCGGGAGGAGGCCTTCCTGAACGCCGGTCTGGCAATCACCATCACCGACGACCGGGACGATGAAAAGCAGATTTCCGAAACCATGTGCTACGAGGGCGGCATCAGGGAATTCGCCGCCTGGTGCAACCGGAACAAGACCGTCCTCCATGACGAAGTGATCTACATGAAGGGCAGCAAGGGCGACGCCTCCGCGGAAATTGCCGTTCAGTACAACGACGGCTACAATGAATTCCTGCTGTCCTTTGCCAACGACGTGCGCACTCCCGAAGGCGGTATGCACGAAACCGGCTTCAAAACGGCTCTGACCCGGGTGCTCAACAACTACGGCATGAAAAACGGCATCATCAAGGGGGACGACAAGGTCTCCGGCGACGACTGCCGGGAGGGCATCACCGCCATCATCTCCGTGAAGCTGACGGACGCCCAGTTCGAGGGTCAGACCAAGGCCAAGCTGGGCAACGCCTATATCCGCACCCTGGTTGACCAGGTGGTGAACGACCAGCTGACCATCTTCTTTGAGGAGCACCCCCAGATCGCCAAGGCGGTGCTGGAAAAGGCCATGATGGCAAACCGGGCAAGAGAAGCCGCCCGGAAGGCCAGAGAATCCATCCGCCGGAAAACCGGTCTGGAATCCGGTCAGATGCCGGACAAGCTTCAGGACTGCAATGAGCGCAATCCGGAGCTGTGCGAAATCTACATCGTGGAGGGCGACTCCGCTGCCGGCTCTGCCATTCAGGGCAGAGACTCCCGGTTCCAGGCGATTCTGGCCATGTGGGGCAAAATGCTCAACGTGGAAAAGGCCAGAGCCGACAAGATTTACGGCAACGACAAGCTGTACCCCCTGATCGTGGCTCTGGGCGCGGGCATCGGAGACGAATTTGATTTGGAGAAGCTGCGCTATCACAAGGTGGTCATCATGTCCGATGCGGATGTGGACGGCGCCCATATCCGAACGCTGCTTCTGACCTTCTTCTTCCGGTATATGCGGCCGCTGATTGAGCACGGCTATGTCTATTCCGCCGTGCCGCCTCTATATAAGCTGACCCGGGGCAGAACCACCAAGGTTGCCTATTCCGACGACCAGCGGGATCAGATTTCCGCCCAGCTTCGCTCCGACAACGCCAACGCCAAGGTGGACATCAGCCGGTTCAAGGGTCTGGGCGAAATGGATCCCCATGAGCTGTGGGAGACCACTATGGATCCGGAGAAGCGGACGCTGCGCCGGATCACCCTGGAGGATGCCCGCCGGGCGGACGAGATTTTCACCGTGCTCATGGGCGAGCAGGTGGAGCCCCGGAAGGACTGGATCGAGCGCAACGCGAAATACGCGGTGAATCTGGATTTCTGACAGTCTCTCAATCTTAGAAAATCGGCTGTAATAAGCATGTCATTGCGAACCAGTGGTGCTCCGCACAGCGAATCTAAAATAACAATGACTGCCGGTGGCAGTCATACCTTAGTGTAGCGCAGCACTGGTGTGGCAATCCCCTTCAATTTTTCGGGAGCCATCGAACAACGTACTCCTTGGCTCCCCCTTTGGGGGAGCTGGCGGCGAAGCCGACTGAGAGGGTAAAACAAGCCCTCTCCGCCCCGACCGGGCACCTCTCCCATAGGGAGAGGCAAGCCACCTTCCCCCTTAAGAACGGATTTCGCAATGACAGTGGTATAACGACAATTGCCCAATGACAGCAATTTATGGAGGTGTCTTATTTGGCACATAACAGAAGCTACAAACCCGAGGACATCCGTTTCCCCGACCAGGTGATCACCCAGAGCAACCTGGTGGACGAAATGGAAAAGTCCTACATTGAATACGCCATGTCCGTCATCGTGGGACGGGCACTGCCCGATGTCCGGGACGGCCTGAAGCCGGTTCACCGCCGGATTCTGTACACCATGTACGAAAGCGGCCTGACCTCCGACAAGCCCTTCAAGAAGTCGGCTACCTGCGTCGGTGACGTGCTGGGTAAATACCATCCCCACGGCGACGCGTCGGTTTATGACGCCATGGTGCGCCTTGCCCAGGATTTTTCCATGCGCTATATGCTGGTGGATGGCCACGGCAACTTTGGCTCCGTGGATGGCGACCCCCCGGCTGCCTACCGTTACACCGAGGCTCGGCTCAGCAAAATTTCCAACGAAATGCTCCGGGACATCGACAAGGAGACCGTGGACTGGGATCCCAACTTCGACGAGACCCGCAAAGAGCCCCGTGTGCTGCCCAGCCGGTTTCCTAACCTGCTGGTCAACGGCTCTTCCGGCATTGCCGTGGGCATGGCCACCAACATCCCGCCCCACAACCTGACCGAGGTTATCGATGCCTGCGTGTGCGTGCTGGACGACCCGGAGGCCACCATGGCCGACCTGATGGATCACATTTCCGGCCCGGATTTCCCCACCGGCGGCATTATCATGGGACGCAGCGGCATTCGGGCGGCCTACGCCACCGGCCGGGGCAAGGTCATTGTCCGGGCCCGGACGGAATTCGAGGAGTTCGGCAAGGATCGGATGCGGATCATCGTCACCGAGCTTCCCTACCAGGTCAATAAGCGGCAGCTCATCAAGAACATTGCCGAGCAGGTGAAGGACAAGCGGCTGGACGGCATTTCCGACCTCCGGGACGAAACCGACCGGAACGGTATGCGGATGGTCATTGAGCTGAAAAAGGACGCAAACCCCCAGGTGGTGCTCAATAACCTCTTTAAGCAGACCGCCCTCCAATCCAGCTTCGGCATTATCATGCTGGCACTGGTTGACAATCAGAAGCAGCCGAAAATTCTGTCCCTGCGGCAGATCATCGACGAGTATCTGAAGCATCAGGAGGAAATCCTGACCCGCAGAACCCAATACGACCTGCGCAAGGCCCGGGAGCGTGCCCACCTGTTGGAGGGTCTGCTCATTGCCCAGGACAACATCGACGAGGTCATTCATATTATCCGATCTGCCTATGACGATGCCAAGCAGCGTCTGATGGACAGATTCTCTCTGGACGATATCCAGGCCCAGGCCATTCTGGACATGCGGCTGAAGGCTCTTCAGGGTCTTGACCGGGAAAAGCTCCAGGCGGAATACGATGATCTGATGGAAAAGATCAAGTATTATCTGGAACTTCTGGCGGACGAAAACAAGCTGAAGGCCGTTCTCCGGGAGGAATTGATCGAAATCCGGGACAAGTTCGGCGACAAGCGGAAGACCGAGATTCAGGACATCGAGGACGAAATCGACATCGAAGACCTGATCGAGGAGGAGACCTGCGCCTTTACCCTGTCCAGCCACGGTTATATCAAGCGGATGCCCGTGGATACCTACCGGACGCAGAGCCGGGGCGGCCGGGGCGTGAACGCCCAGAACCTCAAGGAGGAGGATTTCGTCAAGTCTCTGACCATTGCCTCCACCCACGACTATATTCTGTTCTTCACGGACATGGGCAAGGTGCACCTGCGCAAGGGCTACCAGATTCCCGAGGCCGGACGTACCGCCCGGGGCACTGCCATTGTGAATGTGCTGCCGCTGGAAGCCGGAGAGTCCGTCACCGCCATGGTCATTACCCGGGAGTTTGACGACAACGAGTTCCTGATGATGGTCACCCGGAAGGGCACCGTCAAGCGGATTCCCTTCATCGCCCTGAAAACCAACCGGAAAACCGGTATCCGTGCCATCACCCTGGAAGAGGGCGATCACCTCATCAACGTCATCCGCACCAACGGCAATGACAATATTCTGCTGGCTACCGCCCAGGGCATGGCCATCTGCTTCAACGAAAACGACGTCCGGCCTATGGGACGGGACGCCGCCGGTGTCCGGGGCATCAGTCTGTCCGACGGCGACTTTGTGGTGGGCGCGGAGAAGGCCGAGGAGGGCAAGACCCTGCTCACCGTCACCGTCAACGGCTACGGCAAGCGCACGGAGCTGAGTGAGTATCTGCGCACCGGCCCCAACGGCGAAAAGTGCGCCCAGAGCCGAGGCGGCAAGGGTCTGAAAAACTACAACATTACTCCCAAGACCGGGTCTGTTGCCGGCTGCCGGGTGGTGAGCGAAAGCGACGACGTGATGCTCATCGAAAACGGCGGCGTGATCATCCGGATTCCCGCTTCTTCCATCAACGTCTACAAGCGGGACACCCAGGGCGTTATCGTCATGCGCATTGAGGAAGGCAACCAGGTGGTGTCTTTGGAGCGTGTGGAGGCCATGGAGGAAGAAGCCAAGGGCGAGGAGCCCCAGGCATGAAGACTGTAACCCTGTACACCGACGGTGCCTGCTCCGGAAACCCCGGCCCCGGAGGCTGGGGAGCCATCCTGGAGTTTAACGGGGTGGAGAAGGAGCTTTCCGGCGGCGAGGACGCCACCACCAACAACCGGATGGAGCTGACCGCCGTCATTGAAGGGCTGAAGGCGCTGAAAGAGCCCTGTATTGTGGAGCTCTATTCCGACTCTAAGTACGTCATTGACGCTCTGGAAAAGGGCTGGGCCTGGGGCTGGAAGAAGCGGGGCTGGGTGAAGTCTGACAAAAAGCCCGCCCTGAACCCGGACTTGTGGGAGGTGCTTCTCCGGCTGACCCAGACCCATCAGGTGCGCTATCACTGGGTCAAGGGTCACGCGGACAACCCCAAGAATAACCGGTGCGACGAGCTGGCCGTGGCTCAGTGGAAAATGAGGAAGTAAGATGTATCTATCCATCGGAAACGATATGGCCGTCCGGGACAGCTCCATCATCGGAATTTTTGACCTGGACAATACCTCCACCTCCAGGCGAACCCGGGATTTTCTGGCGAAGAGCGAGGAAAACGGCGACGTGGTGCCCTGTGATGAGCTGCCCAAGTCCTTTATTCTGACATCGGAGTACGGCTTTCACCGGGTGCGGCTCACGTCCCTCAGCGCGGCCACCCTGGAAAAACGGCTGAAATGAAAAAATGGGATTGCCGCAAGGAATGCGGCAATCCCATTTTTTTCCGGGTGATCTCATAAACACATGTTATTGTGAGCCAGTGCTCACACTGGCGTGGCCCTTCCCAAGCCTTCCCCCGCGGGGTGGTGCTCCGCGCAGCGAATCAAAATCTAACAATTGCCAGTGGCAATTGCTCCATAATGTATAGGTGGCTCGCGCGTCTCACGCAAGCGCGAGACGGATGAGGGCTAAGGCTTGACAATTTGCCGAGCCGGGGGAAACGGATTGCCACACCAGCGTGCGCGCTGGTTCGCAATGACATGCGTTGTACGATGGTCTCCGGACAACCGGGGGATTGCCACACCAGTGACATCGGTCACTGGTTCGCAATGACAATGTAACCTTCGGATTCTGCTAAATACCTAGAAAAACGCCCCGATTTCCGGAATTATCTCCGGAAATCGGGGCGTTCTGTCATTTTAATCCTGCTTTTTGGACTTTTCCACAATGCCGCAGATGATATCCACGCACTGATCGATGCCCAAGGTGCCGGAATCCAGGCAGATGTCATAGTTCTGCGCCTGACCCCAGGTGCGGCCGGTATAGTGCTGGTAGTTTACCTTGCGCCGCTTGTCCTTCTCGTTCAGCCGAGCCTCGGGGCTCTTGTCGGACTCGCCGTAGCGATGGACGATCCGGTCCGCCCGGAAGGCCATGTCCGCGCAGATGAAGGTGTGCAGCGCGTCAGGCCGATCCTTCAGAATGTAGTCCGCATTCCGGCCTACGATGACACAGGGCCCCTTCTCCGCCAGCTGCAAAATCACGCTACACTGAATGTTCCACAGGAAATCCGCGGTGGACAGGCCGTTCATAACTCCCGGAATCCCCTGAGGGGCAAAGGCATAGGAGAACAGACTGCTGCCGGGGGAGTGCTCGCCGTTTTCTTCCACGAACTTCGGCGCAAAGCCGGACTCCATGGCAATCTGGTCAACCAGCTCCTTGTCATAGAAGGGGATGCCCAGCCGCTCTGCCACCATGTGACCAACGGAGCGTCCGCCGGAACCGAACTCACGGCTGATGGTGATGATCTTTTTTTCCATAATGCTTACCTCCTGGTACAGTTCTCATACCTATATTATAGTCAAGCTGACGGCATCTGTCAATCTTTCTTTGTGACCCTTCGTGCAATTTGCCTCACAGAGGCGGACGACCTTCATATTCTCTGCGAATTTGAGCCAGCACGTTTACGTCCGCCGGGCAGAATTCGTAACTCGGAATTTCCTCCGGCCGGATCCAGCGCAGAGCCTTGTGCTCCAGCAGCTGGGGCACGCCGGAGGCAATGGTGCAGTGAAACAGGGTCAGGCGAATCAGCATATCCGGGTAGTCGTGGAATTCCTGAAAGAACCGACTGCCCACGTCCACCTGGATGGCCAGCTCCTCGGCGCACTCCCGGGTCAGAGCCTGGGCAGGGGTCTCCCCCGGCTCTACCTTGCCGCCTACAAATTCCCAGAGCAGTCCCCGGGTTTTGTGGGCAGGCCGCTGGCAGATCAGAAATCTGTCCTTCTCCCAGATCAGGGCGGCCACCACATCCACCGGCTTTTTTTGGGTGAGAACCGTGGCGGAACAGGGAAGGACGGTGACCTGCCCCTGGGCGGTGAACAGAGGGACGGTTCCGGCAACACCGTCGTGGATGTTCACATCCCAGGTTCCATCCGGTAAGGTCATGGTCAGGGGCTGGTCATCGGCGTTGAAAATGGCAAGAATGCTGTGATACCGATCCTCCACCCGGTAGCACACCGCTTTGGGATTGCCGGTTTCCACCGGGAAAACGCTGGCCTGAACCGCCTCCCGCCCGGTCTGGCGCAGACCCTCGTGCGCCTTCCGGAAGGCAATGAGACCTTTATAATAAGCCAGGGTCTCCTGATATTCCGGGCTTTCCAGAGTATCCCAGCGGATGGCGTTCACCCGATCCGGGGAGCGGTAGCTGTTCTCGTCGAATTTTCCCCGGCCTTTTGGCTTGGTGCGGAGGATTTCCTCCCCGGCCTGGAGGAAGGGCACGCCCTGGGACAAAAACACGAAGGCCGCCGCCAGCCGGTTCTGACGAATCAGCGTCTGCCGAGGGGCGTCGGGATTTACCAGGGAAAGCCGGTCGAAAAGGGTGTAGTCATCGTGGCAGGAGACATAGTTTACGCTCTGCTCCGGCTGGCAGGCCCAGTGGGGAAGCCCCAGGAAGCAGGCATTCAGCGTATTTTTGTCGCAGATTGCCCCGGAGACAAAGCCGGGAGCTCGGCTGTCAAAGATGGAGCCCCGAAGCAAATCCCGGCAGGTGTCGGAGAAGAAGGAAACCCCCGGGGTCATGGAGGAATGATACTGGGTAGCCAGCTCCGTGCCGGGACGGACGGGACTGGTGTTCATCTGCCAGCCCTCGCCGTAGAAGATCACATGGGGATGGCGGCTTTTTACCGTCTGAACGATTTGATTGACGGTGGCGATGTCCAGCAATCCCATCAGGTCAAATCGGAAGCCGTCAACGTGATATTCGTCCGCCCAGTAGTTTACGGAATCCACAATGTATTTTCGTACCATGCTCCGCTCGGAGGCGGTGTCGTTGCCGCAGCAGGAGCCGTTGCTGGTGCCCCGGCTGAAATATCCCGGGACGATTTGGTTGAAGCAGAAGCCGTCCCGGTCGTAGACGTGATTGTATACCACGTCCATGACTACGCTCAGCCCGGCATCGTGGATGGCCTTCACCGTCTGCTTCAGTTCCCGCACCCGACAGGCCCCGTCGAAGGGGTCTGTGGCGTAGGAGCCTTCGGGGACGTTGAAATTCACCGGGTCATAGCCCCAGTTGTACTGGGGCTGAGGGCTGGCTTCATCCGTAAAGTCGAAGTCAAACACGGGCAGCAGGTGGATATGGGTCACGCCCAGCTGACGGATGTGATCCAGACCCGTGGCATGGCCGCCCCGGGTGTGGGCGCCGGTTTCTGCCAGACCCAGGTACTTCCCCTTATTTTGGATGTGAGAGGAGCGGTGCATGGAAAGATCCCGGATGTGCAGCTCATAGAGCACCGCGTCCGTGATGCCTTTGCCCCGGAAAGGGGAGCGGTCTTCTGTCCAGCCCGCCGGATTGGTTTCCCGCAAGTCGATGACCATAGCCCGCTGGCCGTTGACTCCGACAGCCTTGGCATAGGGATCGCAGGCCTCTTTGGCTTGGCCGTCCACATTCACCAGGTAGGTGTAGTACAGACCCTTGAGGTTGCCCATCCGCCGGGCAATCCAGGTGCCGTTTTTCTCCGGGTGGAGCTGCTGTCTGGTCAGGGGTTCGCCTCCCAGACCATCCCGGTATAGAAGCAGAGTCACCTCCCGGGCGGTGGGTGCCCAGAGACGGAAGACGGTCTGGCTTTCCGTCCAGAAGGCTCCCAGATCGTGCCCCAAATAGGTATAGGCGTTTTCAAATTCTTCGGTATCGTAAAGATTGCGCATGGGCGGTACTCTCCTTTTCGTTTGAGAAAATTATAACACGACACCGGACAGAATGTAAAGGAAATTCCTTCCGGGGATTGACGGCACTGGAGAAAAATGGTAAACTGTCAGCAATTAGGGTCTATCTGAAAACCGTCAACACGCCCAAACAGCGGATCTTTTCCACCTGCTGGGTACTGTTATTTCAAAGTATTTCCGCAAAAAATGGCTTCGTCAGGGGGAGAATCCCTCGCCGTTGGTTAACTTTCCGGCTTTGAGATAGACCCTGGGAAAGGTTTCAGCCTATGAAAAAAGTCATTTCCGCCGCTCTCTGTCTTGCACTGCTGCTGATCTGTGCGCTTCCGGCCTCTGCCGAAACCCAGCAGGCGGGTTTTCACAAAAGCCTTCGCGCCTGGATTACGGACAAGGCCAGCCGGGTCTATGTGGAGCGGATGCTCGACTACCATGTGCGTACCAATCAGGCGGTGATAGATGCTCTGGACGGCGGCTACTGCGCCGTGTTCCTCTTCGACGGCTGCTCGGACAACATGGACGACCCGATTCTGTCCGACCTGTCCTATTACCGGGTGTCTGCCGTGTGCGTGGTATTGCGCCGCGATGGGGACGGGCAGCTGAAGCTTGCCTACATCAACAGCAACGCCAGCACCCTGCCGGACAGACCCTTGGAATACGGCGCCTGGACGCTGCCCAAAATCGGCGACGTAGGCCCCGCCACCATTCTGGACGGCACCTATCAGCTCTATTCCGTTTTTCATAAGGGCGAATACGAGGCGCTGCATATGCGAAGCGCCTATGACGATGGCACCATCCCTGCCATTTATATGACCCCGGAGGGCTATACCGCCCATCCGGCGGATTCCATCAACATCCACACCCGCACCAGCAACCATACCAGCGGCAGCAAGTATATGTGGTCGGCAGGCTGCCCGCTGATCGGCGGCGGGGCGGCCTGGGAGTTCTGGAAGCTATTGCAGGCTACCTATTACGACAGCTATGAGAACTATAACGGCTTTGCCCCGGACCGGTTTGTGGGAACCATTACCATCGACCGGCAGGCTCTGCGCACGGAGATGTATACCCTTTATAAAAATCCCGATGCGGTGGATGCCATGCTGGCCAACACCCACAGCAGCCGCCTGGATTCCTATCTGGCTCTGTGCGGCAAGCAGGAGCATTATTCCGAGGGCAAGCTGGTGCAGGTTCAGCGTCAGACCCAGCTGATGAGTATGCCCTGCAGCGGCCAGACCGACGAGTGGTCCAAGGAGCTGGCGGTGCTGGAGCCGGGGCAGACCCTGCGGGTCTACGGAAGCCTCTTCAACACCCGGGGCAATCTCTGGTACGAGGCTAGCCGGGAGGGTCAGCGGTGCTTCCTGTACGCCGGACATGTGAAGCTTCTGGAGCCGGAGCCTGTGCGCAGCTGGTGGCAGCGGCTGCTGGGCCTCGGAGATTAAGATACCGGGACTACCGCAAAAATATGCGGCAGTCCCGGTTTTTTGGTTGGCTGACCAAAATGAACAGCCTCCCGTAAGGGAGGCTGTTCTGCGTGTCGATCAACCGATGGGCTCAAAGTCCGCGGCACCGTGCTTGCACAGGGGGCACACGATGTCGTCGGGCAGGGTGTCGCCCTCGTAGACCCAGCCGCAGACCTTACACACGAAGCCCTTCTTGCCCTCGGTCTCAGGCTTGGGCTTCACATTGTCCTGATAATAGGTGTAGCTCATGGTCTGCCGGTCGGACATGACCCGAGCCTCGGTGACGGAGCAGATGAACATGCCGTGGGTGTCCAGATCCACAACGGATTCCACCTTCAGGCTCATGAAGGAGTTGACATACCGGGGCAGGAACCGCAGGCCGTTGTCCGAGCGCAGCTCCTCAATGCCCTCAAACTTGTCCGCCGTCCGGCCGCTGCGGAAGCCGAAGTTCTGGAACACGGAGAAGGGGGCGGAAACATCCAGGCAGTTCACGTTCAGAATGCCGGTCTGCTGGATGATGTGATAGGAGTAATTGGCCTTGTTGATGGTGACGGCCACCCGGTTGGGGGTGTTGGTGACCTGGGAGACGGTGTTGACGATGAGGCCGTTGTCCCGGGTGCCGTCGTTGGAGGTGACCACATACAGGCCGTAGCCGATGTTAAAGAGGGCGTTCAGATCGTTCTTGTTGGCGGTGGCATCCTGCTGCGCCAGATAGTCCTGGCACAGCTCATTGGCCATGGCCTCAATCTGCGCCTTGCTGTCCTCATTCAGGGCGGACAGAATCCGGACGGTGGTATCGGTGAAGGTCAGGTTCTTGCAGCCTTCGAACATCTTCGTCATCACCTTGGCGGCCAGAGGTGCCCAGGTGCCGTTTTCCACCAGGCCGATGGTGCGGTTGCGGTAGTTCCGCTCGGTCAGGTGATGGATGAATTCCTTCATGAAGGGGAAGATGTCGGCGTTGTAAGTGGTGGTAGCCAGCACCAGCTTGCCGTACCGGAAGGCATCCTCCACGGCCTTCGCCATATCGCACCGAGCCAGATCGTGAACCACCACCTTGGGGCAGCCCTTCTCCCGGAGCTTCTGAGCCAGCAGCTCTACCGCGGCCTTGGTGTGGCCGTAGACGGAGGTGTAGGCCACCACGATACCTTCACTTTCCACCCGGTAGGAAGACCAGATGTCATAGAGGTTGATGTAGTAGCCCAGATTCTCGGTGAGCACCGGGCCATGGAGGGGGCAGATGATGGAAATGTCCAGCCCGGCGGCCTTTTTCAGCAGCGCCTGCACCTGCGTGCCGTATTTGCCGACGATGTTGGTATAGTACCGGCGGGCGTCGGCGAGCCATTCCGTGCGGAAATTCACCTCATCCGCATACAGATTGCCGTTCAGCGCGCCGAAGGTGCCGAAGGCATCGGCAGAGTAGAGCGTTTTCGTGGCCGTGTCATAGGACACCATGACCTCCGGCCAGTGGACCATCGGGGCCATGACGAAGGCAAAGGTGTGTCTGCCGGTCGTGAGCGTGTCCATCTCCTTGACGAGCTGCACGCGGCTGTCCAGATCGAACGTGAAGAAGTTCTGCATCATCGTGCGCGTCTTGGCGTTGCAGACGATGGTCAGCTCGGGGTGGCGCAGGACGAGCTCGCCGATGGTCGCGGCGTGGTCGGGCTCCATGTGCTGCACGATGAGATAGTCGAGCTTCCGGCCGGAGAGCACATGGTCGACGTTTTCAAAGAACAGGCCGCTGACAGACTTATCCACAGTGTCGATCAGGACGGTCTTCTCGTCCAGCAGCAGATAGGAGTTGTAGCTCACGCCGTTCGTGAGCGGGTAGGCGTTTTCAAACAGATTCAGCCGCCGCTCACTTGCGCCGACCCAGTAGAGATCCTCGGTCATTTTCTTGACACAGTACATAAATCGGATTCCTTTCAAATATAATAATAATTTCTATTATCACAATAACACAGGACGCGCAAAAAATCCAGCGGAATTTGCGAGGTTTCCGCGATTATTTTCCCTTGTTCTGCCGCCGCAGACGGTTCAGGTGGCGCTCAAAATAGCCCTGCGAGATAAAGCGGGCCAGAACGTACTGGTCGAACAGCGGTACAGAGCAGGAATAAAAGCCGAGCGTCTGCCGGTACTGCTCCATCAGGCGCTCCGGCAGCACCACCAGCGACCGCCACGAATTCATCCACCCGGCGAAGGCGCCCCAGCCGTTGAAGAACACCACGAACAGCAGGCACAGGCTGACGCCGGTGACGATATCCGCGTTCATCATGGGGATGTTGTTGACGGTCATCAGCGGATTCCGGACCCGGCGGCGCATGGCGTAAAAGCCGATGGCGGCGAAGGTCCCGGCCACAGTGGCGATGATGGTTGCCAGCAGGGACACCAGCAGGGTGGTGTACACGCTCTGCATGATGATCCGGTTGCGGAAGAGCTTCGTGTACCAATGGAGGGAGAAGCCCTTCCAGACCATGTTGCTGTTGCCGGAGTTAAAGGAAAAGACGATCAGCAGCACGATGGGCGCGTAGAGGAACACGAACACCAGCGCCATAAACAGGCGGTCCAGAAACGAATTGTTCTTCTTCACATCATCACCGCCTGTTCTTCGCCCTCGCCGAAGCGGTTCATGACCACCATGCAGATGACCACGATCACCATCATCACAAGGGAGATGGCCGCGCCCAGATAGGGATTGTACGCGCCGCCCATATACTGCTGTTCGATGAGGTCACCCAGCAGCATTTCCGTACCGCCGCCCAGCATTTTGCTGATGGCAAAGGTGGACACGGAGGGGACGAATACCATGGTGATGCCGGAGAGCACACCGGGGAGGGACAGGGGCAGGATCACCCGCCGGAACACCTGAACGGAGTTGGCACCCAGATCCCGGGCCGCCTCGATGAGACTGTGGTCCAGCTTGACGATCACGGAATAGATAGGCAGGATCATGAAGGGCAGGTAGTTGTAGACCATGCCCAGCACCACCGCCCCTTTGGTGTTGATCATCTCAAAGGGTCCGATGCCGAAAAGCCCCAGGAACTTGTTGATGAGTCCTTCGTTTTCCAGAAGGGTCATCCAGCCGTAGGTCCGGAGCAGGAAGCTCATCCACATGGGGAGCATGATGAGCATGAGCATCGTCCGCTGGCCCACTTCACTCATCCGTGACATGAGAAAGCCCAGCGGGAATGCTAAAATCAGGCAGATCACCGTAGCAATCACCGAAAGATAGATGGATTTCCAGAAGACGTGGGCATATTTGGCGATGCCGGTGAAGTTGTCGAAGGTGAACTCCCCGCCTTTGGTGGTAAAGCCGAAGAAGACCACCATCCCCAGTGGGACGATGATGAAGATCAGCATCCAGACCAGATAGGGGATGGCAGCGAATTTGGACTTAGCCTTCATCTCCGCTCACCTCCTCTGCCGGCAGCGGTTCCACGGCGACGTTCTCGGTGTGGAACTTGATGCCGATATCGGTGGCGACCTGCTGATCTAGGTAGGAGTGGAGAAGCAGGCTCTGTTCGTGGGTGTAGACGATCAGCTCGTTGTAATCGCCTTTATAAATGAGGGATTCCAGATAGACGGTCAGGTCGGCATGGTCGGCACAGGAATCCAGGATGCACAGGGCCAGGCCTGCCTTGGAAAAGTCCACCTGCACCGGTTCCACATCCGGGTGGGCGGGGTCGGCAAAATCAATGGTGATGATGTTGCCCACGCTGGAAGCCATCTGGTCCATCAGGCCGCAGGGCT
>ERZ827452.2143-NODE-2143-length-15758-cov-21.318984_pt1 | contig 15758 bp, 10 predicted proteins | sample MGYA00519866_ERZ827452 | MGnify/ENA primary metagenome ERZ827452 (study PRJEB31778, sample SAMEA3449307) | human gut metagenome | biome: human gut; feature: human-associated habitat; material: faeces | place: United Kingdom | collected 2010/2012 ... | reverse complement strand
TCACAAGCTCTACAACTCAATGTGTCCCGCGAGTCAGCTTTGATATAATATCATCCCGGCACACATATGTCAACGGATTTTCTGCAATTAATTAAAGTAGTAAAACTGCCTTAAAAAACACAAATTTTCTAAATTGTCTGTTTATTATATACAATTCTCACAATTACTATCTGACAGCCTCTATCGCTTCCTTGATATTTGCCACACCGACAATCTCAATTCCACTAATATGCGACACTCCTGCAAGACACACTTTGGGAACAATACACTTTTTAAAGCCAAGCTTCTTTGCCTCCGCCACACGCTGCTCGGACATGGTAACTCCGCGCACCTCTCCGCTTAAGCCCACCTCTCCAAAGCATATGGTATCCTCACGCACTATAATATCCTTTTTGCTTGATGCGATTGCAAGCACTATCCCAAGGTCTATCGCCGGTTCGTTCATCCTTATACCGCCTGCTATATTCACATAAGCGTCACAGTCTGACAGTGACAGGTTGGCTCTTTTTTCAAGGACCGCCATTAGTAGATTTACTTTATTATAATCTGTACCATTTGCTGTACGCCTTGGATTATTAAAAAAACTGTGACATACAAGAGCCTGTATCTCGAGAAGTATCGGGCGGCTTCCCTCTATGGAACATGTGACAATTGATCCTGATGCTCCCTCGGGCTTACCGCTAAGCATATACTCCGACGGATTTTCCACCTCAACAAGTCCCTCCGCCTTCATTTCAAATACGCCTATCTCATTGGTCGAACCAAATCTGTTCTTAACGCCTCTAAGTATCCTGTACGACTCATACCTGTCACCCTCAAAATAAAGCACAGTATCAACCATATGCTCTAACGTCCTCGGCCCCGCAACCGCACCATCCTTTGTCACATGTCCTACTATAAAAACAGAAATACCCAGAGTCTTTGCAAGCTGCATAAGCACTCCGGTTGTCTCCCTGACCTGTGAGACACTGCCCGGTGCCGACGCTATCTCCTCATTGTACATAGTCTGGATGGAATCTATTACAACAACCTCCGGTTTTTTTCGTTGAATCACGTCCTTTGCTATATCAAGACTTGTCTCACATAAAAGCTCCAGCGAATCCGTAAAATCACCAAGTCTGTCGGCACGCATCTTTATCTGATGCAGGGATTCCTCACCTGACACATAAAGTAATGGCACATTTTTTTGTGAAAGTTCCCTGCATACCTGAAGTAGTAGCGTGGATTTTCCTATACCCGGATCTCCTCCCACAAGCACAAGTGACCCCCTCACAATTCCTCCACCAAGCACTCTGTCAAACTCGGCTATACCTGTCACTATACGCTCCTCTTTCTCGCTTTTTACTGCCGAAAGAGGCAGAACCTGTGCCGCCTTTGATTCTTTTTTTACTTTTCCCGACGAGCTTATCGACTTTTTATCTACGGTTTCCTCTACAAATGTATTCCATTCCTTACAGGCTGGGCACTGTCCCATCCATTTTGCCGATTCATAACCACATTCCTGGCAGAAAAATACAGAGGTCTTTCCTTTTGCCATATTGTTCTCCTTTATAAAATACAAAAAGCCCGGCTTTCACCGGGCTAAAAATATGCTCTATTTTCTTGATACTTTGATATCGACTGAATCAACACCCTCAAGCTCTACGCTTAAGCTGAGCTTGCCGCCGAGATTTGTCTTCATAGTACCTGCAACAGCTCCAGCTATATCAATTTCGTACTCTGCCTCCTCTTCAAGGCCAAGAGTAATCTGAGCATCCTCAGGTCCCTCCACAGTAAATGTCACTGTATCAGCAGTCTCCTCGAAATCCATAACCGCTGTTCCCGGAACAGACTCATATACAAAGAGTCCGTTTCTTTCGAGCTTTGTAATCTCCTTAAAGGTCTTTACCTTGTAGATATCTCCATCCTTCTCAAAATTGTCAAGCTTTGCCTTTGCAGCCAATGTATAATCTCCGAAGCTGAGCTTTCCGTTTTCCTCAGTACGGATTAATTCACTTATTACAGCCATTTTTATCCTCCCGTAGCTATATTGATATATTAATTATAAATCCAATTCTACTCAACAGTCAATGAAATTTGTTTGTTTTTCGTAGAAATTATTACCTTATTGCCGCGCTTAATTTTGCCGGTAATAATATCCTCTGACATACGGTCTTCAATCTCCTCCTGAAGTTTTCGTTTAAGAGGTCTTGCGCCATATTTTCTGTCATAGGCTTTGTCCACGATAAAGGATTTTGCACTGTCGCGCACTGTGAGCTCTATATCAAGCTGTTCTTTACAGCGTTTCTTAAGCTCCTTTACAAGAAGTGTCACTATATGCTTCATGTCATCCTTGTTAAGAGCTCTAAATACAATAGTCTCGTCGATCCGGTTCAAAAACTCAGGTTTAAATATACGGCGGACCTCCTCCATGACACTGTTCTTCATACGCTCGTGATCCTGCTTTTCATCCTCATCAGCGTCAAAGCCAAGGCGCTTTGGTTCTATAATAGAAGAAGCTCCTGCATTTGATGTCATGATGATTATTGTATTCTTGAAATCAACCGTGCGCCCCTGTGAATCAGTGATTCTACCATCATCAAGCACCTGTAAAAGTATATTGAACACATCAGGATGTGCTTTTTCTATCTCATCAAACAGTATAACAGAAAAAGGATTGCGTCTGACCTTCTCCGAGAGCTGTCCACCCTCCTCATGGCCCACATATCCCGGTGGTGAACCAATCATCTTTGAAACACTATGCTTTTCCATGTACTCTGACATGTCAACACGTATCATGGCATCTTCTTTGCCAAAGACAGCCTCAGCAAGCGCCTTTGACACCTCCGTCTTACCTACTCCTGTCGGTCCCAAAAACAGGAATGAGCCAATCGGCTTCTTAGGATCCTTTAACCCAACACGGCCTCGTCTGACTGCCTTTGCAACAGCAGAAACAGCCTCCTCCTGTCCTATTACACGCTTGTGAAGTATCTGTTCAAGCTTTGCAAGTCGTCCTGCCTCTGACTCTGTAAGCTTATTTACAGGTATTTTGGTCCATCCCGATACTACATCCGCTATCTCATTTTCACCGACTACAGGCTGATTTTTGGCTCCTGTGCGACGGTTCTTTCTGATAAGCTTCTGCTGTTTATTTTCAAGCACTTCCTTCTCTGACATAAGCGCGCCGGCAGCTGCGAGATCTCCTTTCGACAAAGCATTTTCCAACTGGTTCTGCTTATCTGTTATCTCTTTTTTCAGTGCAAGCAGCTCGTCAGATGATGTCAGATTCTTAAGCCTTATCCTGGCTGCCGCTTCATCCATCAGATCTATCGCCTTATCAGGTAAAAATCTGTCATTTATATATCGTGCAGAAAGGCTTACTGCTGCTTTCACGCCCTCATCTGTTATGATGACACCATGATGCTTTTCATAGAGTTCCTTTAATCCTGTGAGTATCTCTATTGTCTCATCCACACCCGGCTCCTCAACCATCACCGGCTGGAAACGGCGCTCAAGCGCAGCATCCTTTTCCACGTATTTGCGGTACTCTTCTATGGTAGTGGCGCCGATTACCTGTACCTCGCCTCTGGCAAGCGCAGGCTTTAATATGTTAGATGCATCTAACGAGCCTTCTGCTCCTCCTGCACCTATTATAGTGTGAAGCTCATCAATAAAAAGCAGTACATTTTTGGCATTTGAAACCTCGCTTATCACCTTCTTGATACGCTCCTCAAACTCACCACGATACTTTGATTTGGCTACAAGCCCGGACATATCAAGGGAAACCAGTCTCTTTCCCAAAAGAATATCCGGAACATTGCCACTGACTATATCCTGTGCAAGTCCCTCTACTATAGCGGTCTTGCCCACTCCCGGCTCTCCAATCAGACATGGATTGTTTTTGCCTCGGCGGCAAAGTATCTGGATAACGCGCTCCATCTCCTTTTTTCTGCCTATAACAGGGTCAAGAAGCCCTGCCTCTGCCATATCTGTCAAATCTCTGGAATACTGATCTAATACAGGAGTCGCAGAATTGTATGATGTACTGTAGCTTTTCATCAGATCCCTGTATGCAGACGGATCCTCACCCATCGCACCAAGAATATCTATAAACATCTTCTGACTGTTAACACCCATGGTGTTTAAAAGTCTTGCAGCTGCACAGTCTCCCTGCAGTACTATAGCCATCAGCAAGTGTTCTGTACCTATCTCATTGCACTCAAATCTATCGGCTTCCTCCGATGCACGCTCCAATACTCTCTGTGTCCTTGGTGAATAGCCATCCCTGTCCATCACTTCGATGTTATCCCCCGGTGAAATCAGGTCTTCAATCATCGAAATAAGCTTATCATATTCCACATTGCAGGCTGTTAGAATCTCAGCTGCCACACCGGTGCCCTCTTTTATAAGGCCAGCCAGTATGTGCTCTGTTCCAACATAGCTGTAATTCATTTTCTTTGATATACGTGCAGCCAAATCTATTGCTTTTTTAGCCTTACTTGTATATGGTTTCAAGTCATATCCTCCAGTCATATTCACTAATTTAAGTCGATGAACTGCAAATCATCATCTTCGCTGTCATCTTCATTGTCATCCTTTGCACTGCTGTCTATAGTCTCAGACGGCTTATTTCCATCATTGACAAAGCCATCAAGTGCCATTTGAAGCTGATTCTTTAAAGCATCCTCATCAGCATCGTTTTCTGTGTCAGAAACGTTTTCCTGCCTTGAATCGTCTTTTAAATCAAACTCAGAGTTTTCATTCTCAACAGCTTTCTTAGAATCAGGTGTAATTTCTACGGTTCTTCCGACATAGGATGCATTTGATATATTTTCATCCGTAGCCATCTTTTGCTCATCTGCAGCATCTTCCGCTGTTTCTTCTGCGACTTCATCTGCCGGCTCTTCTACAGCTTCATCTGCTGTTTCTTCTGCAGCTTCTTCTGCCACTTCATCTAACGGCTCTTCTGTAACCTCTTCTTCCAACTCATCTGCTATCTCGTCCGCAGTTTCATCAGTTGTTTCTTCCAAAGCTTCATTTGATACATCTTCTGCTGCATCATCTACATCATCATCGTCATCATGATAGTCCATTGCCTTATATTTTCTGTTTTTCACAGCTGATACAATAAGCAACAGTAACAGAATAATGATAATAAGAACCAGTATTGCAGCCAAAACAAGATATTTATTGGCAATTCCCGGGACAAGCTCACTCTTTGTTGTATCATTTTCCTCCTGTGCCACTGTAGGTGTACTGAGCTCAGTTCTCATATATGTGCCATCTACGCTATCATATGTGTACCAGCCACTCTCACCATTGTCATTCATAGCGTATATGAGGTAAAAATCCTTTGTCTGATCATCGGTTTTTTCGCCTTTGGTCTGGTAGGCTGTTGCCACACCCTTGCCCTCTATGGAGAGCGATATCTCATTATATCCCTCAGGCACATCATCCACCTTAGGCAGTAAAACCACTATAAAATGTGACTCTGAATTGATACGGACAAACTCATATGCTGCATTCTGTGCTGCATCATATACAAAAAGCCCATTGCCGCTTTCCGACTGTAAATACACAAGCGTGATATCACCAAAGGTGCCATGAAGGGTATTGTATTCAAGTCCGTCAATCACTGTCTTTGAGTGCTCAAAGCCTTCAGGAACAACATCCTCCGGAATGTCATTTACCATAGTCCACTCTGTGCCATTTATATCGAACTTCTTCCAGTTATCCTGCTTATCTGCATTCTCCGGATCATCCTCGGCTCTTCTGGTAACAACTATATTGTATGTGCTTGTGCTGCCGTCCTCTGCTGTCACAACAACGCTGACCGTATTCTCTCCAACCTCAAGTGAATCATTGCCTGTGACTGATGTCACACTCGCCTTGGAATCAGCCGGATTTGCTGTAACCGCAAGGCTTGAACAGCTGTAATCTACCGTAGCTGTGTAATCCTTTGTCGCAGCAGAAAACTCAGGGGAAAGCGTACCTGCCGAGATAACAAGCGAACCAAGAGATGCGTTTGAGGATTTCTTTTCCCCTTTGTTTTCATTATCTTTATTTGCATTGCTGTCATTGCCGGTATTGCTGCCGGAATTGTCCTTGTTATCCTTGTTGCTGTTTGAATCGTTGTTTGATGAAGCACTTGTTACCGTCACCTTCGTGCTGGCACCGGTAATTATACCTCCGGCATCGTTGGCCTCTGCATCTCCTACAACTGTACAATATGCCTTTATAGTGCAGCTTCCTGCAGCCTTCGCCGTAAACGAAAATGACCGCGATGTCGGGTATTCCGGTCCCGCTGCATCACCAATATTTGCCACACCATCTCCACCGTTACTCAGTACTCCCTCGTCGGAGCTTGAGATAACTACAGTGCCAAAATATCCTGACGGCATAGAAACCGTCACCTTGACTGTTTTTCCAACAGCTACAGAGCTTGAGCTGACACTTAATCCAAGTCCCTGCGCATATACATGCTCGGCAGGTGTGAAAACAAGCATCACCGCCATAACAAGTGATAATATACATCCAAATAATTTCTTCATATTTTCCTCACATTTCTAATTCTGCGATATCTTTGATTTGCCCAGTATGTGTCTGTTCATGATTATCATATCAAGGGCATTTCCACCATCACCCTTTCTGTTGGCATCAGCTGCCTCCAGATAAGCACCTGTGAGTGTTCCCTTTCCTAAAATATGTCTGTTGAGCTTAATCATATCAAGGGCATTTACAGCACCGTCACCATTGATATCTCCATATACAACAATATCATATGTCTTTTTCAGGTTACCCGAAGCATCATAAACAGCCACTTTATTGCCTGTTGCAACCTTTCCGCTGTTTTCTGAGCCTGAGCTTGTCAGAAGCTTTACAGTACCTGATGCTGATACTGCTATATTCTTCACAAAATCAGCTGCACCGGTTCCAGGCTCAATGCCTGTAATATAAGTACCTATACTGTATTTACCTGATGTTATGTTTACATCTGTATTATTTTGGTTATTATTGTTCTGATTATTATTGCCACCTGCATTATTTGCAGATGCCGCCTGCCTGTTTATATTGATAGTGTATGTTCTTGTATCACCGCTTTGCGACTTGCAATTTACCTTAATTGTATTATTTCCGACAGCAAGCGAATAGCTTCCTGTGCCTGAAACACCACTGTTTCCTGAAACTGCATCTGCCGAAACAGTCACTGAGCTTATAGCATTTGAAACAACTGCTGAATAGCTTGTTGTCGCTCCATTGAAGGCCGGTGTGAGTGTTACACCGCTTATCGCAAGCGACTGCAGATAGTTATTGGTATCGCCAGCTTTATCGAAGCCCACTGCTGACGATGGCATATTGTTGTATACAGGTATTTTAAATACAAAAGCCTGATTCTTGTCTGAATATCCTTTAGCCAGACTCTGTCCCTCAGTAAGAGCCGCTGTGGCATTGCCCATGTACTGATGGAAATACAGCGAGCTTGTATTTACTACATTAAACTTCTCAAAATACAGTGTATTTTGACCCTTATTTATATAATTGCTGCCCACCTTTACAGCTCCGCCGCTTATGGACTTTACTCTTGTATTCCAGCCCTGCTTCTTGGCAAAAGACAGACCATTTTTATAAATCTTATCCTTCGTGTTTCCGGTTGCATTAAAATTAAAATAATTATAATATCCTTCGTATCCGGAATATGTACCCGAAATAAGAGGGCTCGTTCCCTTTTTGCCCTGCTCCTGCTTTATACGCGATGCTATATGGTATGCACTTACTCCACTGCTCTTTGCCACATCCATGAATGTGCTTGCATAATTAATTTTCTCACCATTGTTGGAATAGGTCTTTGTTCCCTCCATAAATGTGCCTTTTACTATGGACTTGACACCTTCAAGTGCCTCATTCGGACTGTATGCAAGGCTTTGGAACTGGAAAATATTGGTCTCATCAAGAAAATTCCTTGGATCCATGAGATAAGCAATATAGGCACTGCTTGCTGACACCCATCCCGGTTCGTACTCAACCCACGTATTTGTTGACCAGTTATATGCTCCGGCAGCTGTGGATTTCTTGGAATTGTCTGCTGATTTGGATACCAGATTAAGTCCGTTTACACTTTCATTTTCAATCACCGTATCCCAATTCAAACCTGTATTTACAGCCTCAAATGTCCAGCTTGGATACTTATTGTGAAGAGCTGTAAGGTTTGGAATATAACTGTCAGGAAAGCCTGCATTCTTCATAGCCGTGACAAAATCAGTATTGTCTCCGCTATTATTGTATGTCACCTTTATGTATGTACTGATAGTCCAGCCCGTAAATGCCTTGCCGTTTAAAGTACCCTTGACATTATACCAGACCACACCGTTTACCCTGGTCTCTCCAATTATGTCAACCTGATGGTTCCAGTTGAGTGAGACAACCTTGGTAGTGCCGGATGTGCCTGCTGCATTGCGGACATACACATTGCCACCTGTAATCGTACCTGTAGCATATGCTCCCGATGCGGTTGCAAGAGCAAGCTGCTCCTCATTATTCTGCTGTATGGCATCCGCATTGCCGGTGTCTGCCGAAACATCCCCTGTCTGCGCATTGTCTGATGTAGCTGTGCCGGTACCTGCTGATACAAAATCAGACCTTATATAGCTGACACACTCCTCATTATTTGCTGCCAGATTGTACTTTGCCTTGTACCACACCTTGCCGTCTGCACCTGTGGTCTGCTCAAGAATAGTAATATCCTTGCCGTTTGAAAGCTTGTGCTCCAGCTCATACTCTGTTCCCGGTCCGCTTCTCGCCGCTACCCAGTATCTCTCATCACACACAACCTTAGCCGCCTGATCGGCATAGACTGCTATGCTGCTGTATGGCGCCAGGTCACATGCGGCTAATGACAATGTTACGACAGAGGCTGCCAGAAATTTATTTATCTTTATCATCAAATCCCATCTTTCTTATGTGCATTGTTTACATTAATCCGTTATCCATTTAATTATAATAGAATATGACCTTTGTATCAATGTATTCGGCAGAAATTTATTATTTTTTTATTAATGATAAAAAACTCCCTTAAACGTGCAGCTCATGCTTACGTTTCAGGGAGTTGCCTGATTCATATTCTGCTTATTCTTACTGTCTCCTGTAGCTTTTTCTAGCTGAACAGGGATTTTATCTTATCCCATAAATCCATGAAAAAGTTACCAATCTTTTCCCAGAAGCCCGGGTCATTTATCTTATCGCCAAGCTTTGATGCCCAGTCCTGTGCCTGGTTGATGACTGAATCCCAGTCGATATTGGCATCCTTAAGCTTCATAAGAAGCGATGTCAGCTTTGCAATATCATCATCAGAAAGCTTCAGGTCGTAATCCTTTGCAGCCTCCTTTATCGCATCCTTTATCTGGCTCTCATCCTTGAGCCTTCCATCGGCAAGCTGCTTCTTTAGGTCTGCAATCATTGCCTCGATATCCTGCGAATCGCCGTCAATGCTCTTGTTGAGCTCTCCTGTTGTGACAAGCTCATCCATCGCTGCGTCTGTCACCTTGTCGTCTAGCTTCTTGCCTGTCATCTCCTCGTATGCCTTTAGTGTGCCTACAAGTGCTGCCGTTCCGGAAATAGGGAAAGGCCCTGCGACTATGATTTTAGCATCAGCTATGCCTGCTGTGGCAAGAGCATTCTTGTACATTCCTACCGTACAGTAATTGATATTGTGTGTGGAAACACTAAGACCCGCACCCTTTTTATCCTCTGTAATGAGTACTGAGGAAAGTGACCTTGTGCCAATCTCGCTCTTGCTGATGTATGAATCGAGGTACTTGTTCTCCTCATCATTATTTACATAGACCACATCGTATTTGTCCAGATCAGTGAGCTCGATTCCCATAAATCCAAGCACTGTCGCTCTCTGATCCGGTGTGAGGTCTGCTCCAAGACTTAAGTATGGCTTATCATTTTTGCTGATGTTCACCTTGTCGTTTGCCTCACTGCCGGCTGGCGTTGTGCTGTCTGCAGTACTGTCTGTGTTACTCTTATCAGCTGCGTCACTGCCTGATACATCAACACTTGAAACTGTATCCGTCTGCGTAGCTGTCTCTGTTGCAAATACAGCCGGATTCATCGTAAACAGTGTCACCGCAGCAAGCATGCCGCATACAATACTCTTTGCTTTTTTCTTTATTAATCTAATCATTTTTCCTCCAATCTACTGCTCTATATCATACGAAATTGTAAAGCTGCTTCCGTCGAAGCTGACATCTGCCATGCTTCCGCATACCACAGGCATCATCGGCGACATATGACCTATATCCAGATCCATGATGATTGGCACATTAAACTCTCTAAGCAGTGATGAAAGCGCCTGTCTGTGGTCTATGCCAAACATTTCCTCTCCGAAGTGCGCCGGGCGTCCGATAAGAAAGCCCTTTACATTTGAAAACCATCCTGCATTTTTCATCTGCCACATAGCCCTTCTCATGCCCATCACATTAAGGTCACAAGCCTCAAGGAACCATATGATACCATCATCACTGTAGCGCTCATTAAATTCCCTTACATGGTCAAACGATGTGCCAAGCAGATTGATAAGACAATCCATGCAGCCACCAAGCAGCCTGCCTCTCATGGTAAGCCTGCTTTCCTTTGCCACCGCAGGAATAGAGCTGATGCACGACTTTTCAGTCAGGTTGTAGCCCACAAACGGAGCATTCTCATCCTTTATCGATTCCTTCTCCCACATAGGGTAATTGGTAAATGAAAGCTTCCTGCCACAAAGCAGATTAAATGCATCGGTAAGTGACTCATGCCACACCTCCATGCCAAAGCTGCCCGCACACGGCCCGTAAATACCTGCTGTATCTGCAATAGTAGCCTCCAAAAATGTGAAATTAGTGTTGTCAGAATAGCCCATGTACCATTTCGGCTTTGACTGCTTCACGCGCTCAAAATCAATATAAGGCACTACCTCGCACATCAGCTCGCCACCACCACATGATATAAGCACATCACTGTCAACAGAAGCATAGCTCTCGTTCAGCTCTTCTGCGCACTTCTTAGGTGTATTGCTGATACCTATGCCACTGTCGCACCTGCAGTTAGGTCCCTCTATCGTCTTATAACCCATGCTGTGAAACCTTTTAATGGCATTGTCAAAGGCACTCCTGTACGGCTCTGTTGTACAGCCCATCGAGGGCGCCACAAAGCCTATTGTTCCTCTATCATTTAGAAATTCAGGGTATCTCATGTTTCTATCATCCTATCACTATTATTTACATATCTAAGCTTCTGTCTGAAGTAAAATATGTAGGATTTTATCATTTCTGTCCAGGTCATTTTACTGTCATAATTAAATGTCGTCGTGTACTGCACATGCTGTCTGTTGCACCAGTTGTATATATCATGCAGACTTATCGAATCAACATGCTTCATATTGTTCATAAACACCTTAACCTTTAAAAGCTCATCCTCACTGTCGATGTATAGATGAAAGATAGTATTCGGACATTCAATTATTATCTGCTGTTCCCCTATATTTTTCATCAATGTATCCTCTATTGAATAATGTATCCTGTGTGATTAAAAACATTATCGTCTGTCACACCGGGATGTGAGTAATAACAAAATATCGTAACTGTTCAGTACCTTCACAGTTAAAAAATATCACATAACCATAGTACTACACCGGCGTCACAAAATCCAGTCATTTTTGCCTGCCAATTCTTACTATTTTATTAAGAAAAACGGTAAATATCATACCCCCTCACAGTCAAATGCCGGGATGAAGCTGTCCTTTGCCACGTCACCCTCCTGTATAAATGCATTCGTGATTCCTATTTCGAGGGCATAGTCAACAAGCCTTTCATACTCTCTCCTTGTCACTGTGCGGTTTATCTCAGGATAATCCTTTAGTGCAATCGGCGTAAACTGGCTCATCATGCTTATATATACGTGATCATGATATGTATCATACAGGTACTTAAGTACAGCCTTTGCATCATTCACATGTCCCGGCAGTAGAAGCTGTCGCACAATAACTCCCTTTTGTATGAGTCCTGTCGCATCGTCAATCACGACATCCGGCTGCTGCCTGACCATCTCTGAAAGCGCCTGCTTTGCGACAGACGGATAATCTTTTGCCCTTGAATACCTTGCCGAAAGTGTACTGTCCATATATTTAAAATCCGGAAGATACACATCCACTATGCCCTCAAGCAGCTTTAGCTCTGTCATATTTTCATATCCGCTCGTATTGTATATAATAGGAAGCTTCATGCCGTGGCTTTTTGCATCGTTTACCGCCCACACTATATCAGGGATATACTGCCCAGGTGTGACCAGATTGATATTATTTGCGCCTTTGTCAGCAAGTTCTATGAAGATATCACTCAGCCTCTCTTTACTGATTACCTTTCCCTCTTTTCCGTCAGAAATCTCCCTGTTCTGGCAGAACACGCAGTGCAGGCTGCAGCCTGAGAAAAAAACTGCCCCGCTTCCTCTTTTTCCTGATATGCATGGCTCCTCCCAGTAATGAAGTGCTGCTCGCGCCACCTTTATTTCAGATGAAACGCCACATACACCTGTTTGTCCGGTTCTTCTGTTTATGCCACATTTTCTGGGACACAATAAGCAATTTTCGTATTTATTCATATTTTTCATTTTAACCCTTGCTAAAAATAATGTTTGATACTACAATCTATATGATTAAAGGGTCAAAAGGTATCATCGATGCATGCTTGCATGCAATTCGATGTATACCTTAGTGACCCGCACTACACCGAGAAAGTAGCAATTTGCTGCGGGGACGCAGGAAATTAGCGGATTTCGAGGTGTAGTCAGATTACGGGAATGCGTAGCATGTAGTAATCTGATTAATCATCATTTTAAATTATACCATAACTATTCTTACAGAAGAGAATAGTTAAAATACACAATAAGGAGATTACAATGAATCAGTCAAACTGTATCGTCGCCCAGTCAGGCGGCCCAACTGTTGCAATCAACGCAAGCCTTGCAGGAGTCATCTCAGGAGTAAAAAGCTCTGAGAAATACGATATCTGCTATGGCGCCGTAAACGGAATACTCGGCATATTAAATGAGAATTATCTCAATCTGTCAGATATTTTTGCAGATGATGCTAATCTTGAAAAGCTTAAGACCACACCTGCCATGTATCTTGGCTCATGCCGTCACAAGCTCCCTGATTACAAGGATGATGATTCACCATATGTATACATCTTCCACCAGTTTGATAAGCTCTCCGTAAAGGCTTTCTTTTACATCGGTGGAAATGATTCGATGGATACCGTATTAAAGTTATCCGATTATGCAAAAAAAATCAACAGTGATGTGAAAATTATAGGGATTCCAAAAACCATCGACAATGATCTGTGCATGACAGACCACACTCCGGGATTTGGCTCTGCCGCCAAATATATCGCATCAAGCATGCTTGAGATAGCCCATGATACCTTTATCTATGCTGTTAAGAGTGTGACAATCGTTGAAATCATGGGACGTGACGCAGGATGGCTCACTGCCGCTTCCGCTCTCGCACGTAATGAGTACAATACAGCGCCTCAGTTCATATATCTGCCTGAGGTGGATTTCGACAAGGACAAATTTGTTGCCGATATAAAAGAAGCCCTTGCGCACACTAACAATGTAATAGTTGCCGTATCCGAAGGAATACATGACGCAGACGGCTCATACATTACATCATCAAATGCCTCATGCGACCAGTTCGGACACCAGCAGCTAAGCGGTGCCGGAAAGGCTCTTGAGTTCATTGTGAAAGAAAACATCGGTGTCAAGGTTCGCTCAGTAGAGGTAAATGTGCTCCAGCGCTGTGCCTCACATCTTGCATCATTAACCGATATCGAGGAATCTTTTGCTCAGGGTAAAAAGGGTGTCACTATTGCAGCAGAGGGTGTGACCGCATCAATGGTATGCTTAAAGCGCATATCAAATGATCCTTATCAGGTAGAATACACATATTCTGCTATCAAGGATATCGCAAACGAGGCCAAGTCTGTGCCAAGAGAGTGGATCAATGATGCTGGCAATGATGTGAAGCCTGAGCTTATCGAATACTTAAAGCCACTTATTCAGGGAGAAACCGCTGTAGCCTACAAGAATGGTCTGCCTGACTATATGGATGTGTCACATCTTCACAAATGTAACTGATTTTAGCTGCTGCCTACACCCCGGTGTGGGCAGCAACAGCATATCTCCAAGGAGGTCGATTTACATGAAGAAAAAAGTACTTATAACCTGCGCCGTTGTGCTTGGCGTGATTTTGACTGTTTATCTTGGCTTTGCCTTTTATTTTAGCAGCCACTATCTGTTCAACACAAAGATTAACTCTGTAAAATACGCAGGGAAAACCGCAAAAGAGGCAATAGAAAAAAATACAGCCCTAAGCCGCGACTATCTGCTCACAATCACTGATAGAAAAGGCAACAGCTTCTCACTTAAGGGACCTGATTTTTCCTATGAATATGTCTCAAACGGTGACGAGGAGCAAATCCTAAAAAGCCAGAATGCTTTTACATGGCCTGTCAGTCTTTTCAAAGCTCAAAACTATACACTAAAGGGTTCGTCCAAATATGACGATGCCGCTTTGGCGGAAAAGCTCAAGGCTCTTGATATTTTCAGTGATGACTACATTGAAAATCCGGAGGATGCCCACATCGAGATAAAAGACGGCAAATACGATGTGATTGAAGAGAAAAATGGCTGCAAACCGATATATGACAGCATCCTTGCCGAGGTAAAGGACGCCCTGGACAACGAGCTTCCAAAGCTTAGCTTAAGTGATGACTGTTATGAAGCTCCAAAAATCACAAAGGAAAGCGATACAATCAAAAATGAAAAAGAAGCCCTCGACAAATACACCGCTTCAACCGTCACTTACAAAATTGAAGATGCCGACGAGAAGCTTGACTCAGCCAAAATCCTTGATATGCTAAGCATCTCAGATGACGGCAGCGTGAGCATAGATGATGCCAAGGTCACTAAATATGTCCAGCAGCTTGCTTCCAAATATAACACCTTCGGACGCAAGCGCTCGTTCAAGACATCGTCCGGTGACACTATTGAAATAGGTGGTGGAGACTACGGATGGGTAGTCAGCAAGAAAAATGAGAAAGCCCAGCTCCTTTCAGATTTAGAGGGAGGCAAGCCAGTGGAAAGAGAACCTGTTTACGAGCAGACTGCTCTCTACCGCGGTGCTGACGACATAGGTAATACATACATAGAGATTGACTACACAAAGCAGCACATGTGGTATTACAAGGATGGTGCTCTCCAGATGGAGTCTGATTTCGTATCAGGTAATCTCGCCCGTCAGAATGGTTCCGTAGATGGTGTATACAAGATTGTTTACAAGCAGAGAAATGCTACTCTTGTCGGTGAGGGTTACTCTTCTCCTGTCAGCTATTTCATGCCGTTTGCCTACAATATAGGTATCCATGATGCCAGCTGGCGTGATACCTTCGGAGGAACTATTTACAAAACCTCCGGCTCACACGGATGTATCAATGTGCCGCCTGCTTTTGCAGAGCAGCTGTTCAACGCTGTGGATAAGGGCACTCCTGTTGTTGCCTACTACAGAGAGGCTGTCACTCTGACAAACAATGCTGCAAAGATGTCCAATGCATACTCGTATGTGGCTCCTGATGCTGCGCAGTAAGTGTGAATTGCTTGGTATTTTTCAATAATACGGGAAGACGATCGGCGCACGGGGAATTTGCCCCCGGCAGAGGTGCTCCCGAAAGAGCGACTAGCGC
>ERZ827452.2134-NODE-2134-length-15796-cov-14.122927_pt1 | contig 15796 bp, 22 predicted proteins | sample MGYA00519866_ERZ827452 | MGnify/ENA primary metagenome ERZ827452 (study PRJEB31778, sample SAMEA3449307) | human gut metagenome | biome: human gut; feature: human-associated habitat; material: faeces | place: United Kingdom | collected 2010/2012 ... | reverse complement strand
AACCGATCATCCAGAGTATCTGCCGCTGTCTTGGGTGCGTACTGCACCTTCCAGCTTTCCAGCAGATGCAGATAATCACATAGCACCCGCAGGCAGCGCACTTCTTCCTGCCGGTATGCTTTCAGCAGAGGACGCTCCGGTTTTGATAAGGCGATTGCCGCCGGGGGCTTGTCCGGGTCAATCCCGAAATCCTGTGCCAGTTTCTGTGCTGCTTCGTAACTGTTCAGGCCAAACAGCCTTGCTACAAGGTCAATCACATCGCCGGTGACTCCGCAGCCGAAACAGTAAAAGTATCTCTCGTTCAGCTTCATGCTGGGGTGCCGGTCCTCATGGAACGGACAGCTGCACATCCCGTTTCGGTTGACTTGCAGCCCATAGTGTTCCGCCGCATCCGGCACACAAATATTCTGTTTTACCAGTTCAAAGAGTGTCATAAAAATCCCTCCGTTTCAGGGCATAAAAAAAGCGGCCTGCCCGGTTTATTTGGGCAGGCCGCAGTCCTTATGCAGTTTGTGATGCTTCCGTTTCTTTGGCTTTCCGCTTTTCCTGCCGGTAGAACTTCTCCCGGCAGGCGGGTTTGCAGAATTTAGCGTTGGGGCGGATAGACTGGAACGACTCTCCGCAGCACTGGCACACCAGCTGGTACGGTTCACCCGGAACGATCAGCCCTTCGGCAATCTTCTGTTTGCGCTCCTTCTGGCGCAGGTATTTTTCATGGTCACGGATACGCTTCTGGCGGCGCTTTTCCTCCGCAGCCAGTTCTTCCTCGGTGGGTTCGGGCATGGGCACTTCAAATTTCCCGATAAAGTTCAGGTAAATCTCGATTTCCTGAACCCGTTCCCCGGTGCTTCTGTCCGGGGCATGGACCAGAATCTTCTCCACAAATTCATGGATCATAGGGGCGGTCAGCTCGGTGAAATCTGTATATTTCTGTGCCAGCGCCAGAAAGTGACTGGCACGGTCCGTGTCCTCATGGAACTGGTTCAGCTGCGCCTGCTCGGAGGCAAGCAGCTGTTCCAGCTCGGCCTGTTCCTTCTCATATTCGGCACACAGCAGCTCGAACCGTTTTTCTTCCAGTTTGCCCATGGCATAGGTTTCATACAGCTTTTTAATCAGCACATCCAGCTCGGCGCTGCGCCTGCGCTCCTTGGCGACCTTGCGTTTCAGCTCCTTTGCCGCTTCCTGCTGGCGAACCTGTGAAATGCTGCGAACTTTCTGAATAAATTCCTCCTTGTTCTGGATGGCATAGCTGGCGGTAGTGCGGATGGTTTCCAGAATCAGGGCATTCAAAGCCTTAGTGCTGACCGTGTGAGAAGAACACATCTGCGTTTCTCGCTCAAAGGTCAGGGTGTAGGTGGAGCAGCTGTAAAAATCCACGGAATATTCCCGTCCGGCCTTTTTACGCTTGCCCCGGTGGTTATACATCTTGGCTCCGCAGTCGGCGCAGAACACAAGGCCGGTCAGGGGATTGGCGACGCCGGTGGTATCCGTCCGGCGCACCGTCCGCTTCACCTGCTGGGCAAGCTGCCAGGTTTCCGGGTCAACAATGGCCTCGTGGGTGTTCTCGAAAATCAGCCAGTCGGACGGGTCATTTTTTACCCGCTTATCCCGGTAGGACTTCTTGGAAGAACGGAAATTGACGGTGTGCCCCATATACTCCGGCTTGGTCAGCATGGAACTGACGGTGAAGCCGTACCAGTCATAAGGGCGGCTGGTGTCCACGGTGTTCTTCCGGCTGCCTCTGCCGTTTCGTGCCAGATAATAGGCGGGGCACTCCACCTTTTCCTGTGTGAGTATCTTGGCGATCTCATGGGGGCCGTGCCCCTCCACCGCAAGCCGGAAGATCCGCCGCACCACAGCGGCGGCTTCCTCGTCCACAAGCCAGTGGTCCTTGTCCTCCGGGTCTTTTTTATAGCCATAGATGGCGTTGTTGGTGGTGGGCTTGCCTGCCTTGCCTTTGACACGGTATGCTGCCGAAACCTTTTTGGACTGGTCACGCAGATACCATTCGTTCATGATATTGAGAAAGGGCGCAAACTCGCCGCTGTCCTGTTCCTCGCTGTCAATGTTATTGGCGACAGCAACAAAATGAACCCCATTCTGCCGGAACATTACCTCGGTGTAAAAGCCGGTTTGCAGGTAGTTTCTGCCGATCCGACTTAGGTCCTTACACAGCAGATGGGCCACCTTTCCCGCCTCGATGTCCGCCACAAGGCGCTTCCATGCGGGACGGTCAAAGTTGCCGCCGGACCACCCATCGTCTGTGTAGTGGACGATATTGGTGTAGCCCCGCTGTGCTGCATAGCTTTCGAGATAACGTTTCTGGTTCAGAATGGAGTTCGAGTCGCCCGTGAGGTCATCGTCACGGGACAGGCGCTCATAGAGCGCAGTGATTTTTTCTTCCGTCTGTCTGTTTGCCATATCAGGCGCTCCTTTCAGACGGACGGCTCATTTGTGGCAGTTCCATTATACCACATTCCGGCTGGTTTGCCAGCCCGTCATTGCGGATCAGCCGCAGAATTTTATCTTCCATCGTTTCCTCGGCGGTTTCACTGAGGTAGACACGAACTTTATAGGTGGTGTTGCCAATGTGCCGGGTCAGAAACACGGCGTTTTTATCTGCCATAGAACCTCTCTTTCTTGCGCTTTCGGCGCATCCGGTGTATACTGTTGTTATAGTTCCGTTGTTTGTAACCCGCGATAGTGTTACTCTTTTTTGCGTCAAGCCTGAACATGGCGTGTGCCTCCTTTCTCCTGTGTGAATGAGCAAATGTAACCTAAGTAACTTGTTTTTAGATTACTCTTTCACTAATAGGAGAAATCCGGGGTGCAAAACGGAACCATTTTTGAAAAATCGAAAAATATTTTTTTGAAAAGAGGTGGGGTCATGGCGTATCTGTCTGATGACGAGCTTCTGGATACCGAGGGTGGCTTCACCGGATGGGACGATGGGACCGGCGCAGAGGCAGCGGAGGAAACGCTGGAACAGGCGCTTGCGGAAGAACGTCTGGCCGAGCTGGAAAACGAGCTGGAGCAGGACGAGCATCCCATCGACTATGAAGCGGAGCTGGAGGACGAGGAAGAAGAAGCTGCCCCAGTCAGTGATAAGCGGCTCAAACGGGAGATACGGGCCGAGGCCATGCGTCGGCTGGAGGAAGCTGCCCGCACCGAAAAAGATTTCCGATCCGTGGTGGAGGAATGGAACAAGCTGGACCGGAACCGGGAGCGCCGGGAACGGGACCACGAAAACCTCCGTGGGGATGTGCCGCTGGAATATCAGGCGGTCCCGGAACCGAAGCTCATTCCCCGCTGGATGAACAACCCCGCATACCGGCAGCTGATGGCCGGGAACTTTCTGGACATCCTGTTTGACTGCCCCTATGAGATGCACAACCTGACCGCTGACGCCTTTATATCCCGCATGGTGGAGGAATTAAGCGAGGAACATAAGGAAGTCCTGTATTTCCTCTCTTTGCGGCTGTACAGCACCACCCGGCTTGCCGCTGTTCGTGGGCAGTCTGACCGCAACATTCGCAAACTGCGGAAAACCATCCACAAGAAATTGCAGCGCCAGATGTATGACCATCTGTGCAGAAAACAGGAGCATGGCGGCAGCTTGACCTTGCGGGAGCGCCAGTTTTTGGAGGAATACTCGAAAATTGCAAGAAAACAGGGCAAGGACGCCGTGATCCAGCGGGAGAACAAGACCAAGCGCAGAAAAAAGAAAAACCGCCCCTGATAATTGGGACGATTAAGGAGAAAGGGCGTGTATGATGAAAAATTTATTTGAACAGTCCCGTTCCCATTGGGTGCGGTACGATCACTACGAGCTGAAAACAGCGGAAGATGGCAAGCGGTATATCACCCCCGGCAAGAGTGCAAAGCCGGATGTCTACAATCCGCTGAAAGAGGTCCCCAACATTGTGCTGGATGCCCTGAATGTAGGGATGTTGATGATGGGACGCAAGCCGGAAGCAGAAGTGGAAAAGGCAGTGATGGAGTTTGTCACCCGGTACGGCCTGCTGGGGCTGATGACCGCCCTGCCCACCACGCCGTCCTTTATGGACTATGAGGCGGTGTACCTACCGAAAAACCACTTTATTAAGGAAGAATCCATGGCGACGGACAAATATCTGTCCCTGTTTTATCCCTTTGATCAGCTGGATTTGGTGAAGAAAGGCATTGAATCCACATGGAATGTGTCCGGTGACCGGACGATGGTTGCCCTGACCATGACCTTCATGGACGAGCCGATGGCGAAGAACATGAGCTTCCAGCGGGAATATGCGGAACCCTACGACTGGGTTGCCCAGCAGTTCAAAGACTGGGCCTTTACGCTGACCACCGCCTTTTTCTACTACAATGACTATGATTTCATGGGCGAGGACGAACGGGGGCTGCACCGCAAGGCTATGGCTGCATTTGGCGGGATTGCCCCCAGCTACCACATTGAGCTGTTGGATAAGCCCACCATCTATTGGGATTTCCATTCGCTGCTGCTGGGCATCCAGATGATGTTCAGCTTCATGCTGGTGGACGATGACCAGCCCCTGCGCCTGTGCAAGCACTGCCAGAAGGTGTTTCTGGGCAGCCGGTCCAACGCCGCCTTTTGCAGCCCACGGTGCAAGAACCAGTACAATGTCTACAAGAGCCGTTCTAAAAAGGGCGGAAATGAGGAGGGATGATACGCTTGGAAATCCTAAAACTCAGAGAACACAGCGAACTGGCATCGGAAGCCGCAACGTGGTTTCATTCCAAGTGGGATATTCCTGCTGAAGAATATGCGGAAAGCATACAGGAATGCTTGGCGGGTAAAAGTATTGTCCCGCAGTGGTATGTTGTCGTCGAGGATGAACAGATCATTGGCGGTATTGGGGTCATCGAAAACGATTTCCATAACCGTAAGGATTTGACGCCAAATGTCTGCGCTGTGTATGTAGAGGAAAATTATCGCTGCCGGGGCATTGCCGGGAAATTTCTCGGTTTTGTCTGCGAGGATATGCACTCGTTTGGCCTGAAAACCTTGTATCTCATCACGGACCACACCGATTTCTATGAACGCTATGGATGGAAGTTTCTATGCATGGTGCAAAGCGATGGTGAAGCGGATTTGACGAGGATGTATGTTTACGATTTGAGAAAAGAACAGCTATGACATATATTCGATATTTGGAGAAATCTGATAAATCATTTTGGTTTCGGCTTGATAGGCATTTGCCGGAAACGGAATTTGAAAATAAAGTGAACACCAAACGAGGTTATGTGCTTTTAGAAAACAATGTACCGGTGGGTTTGCTACGATATAATCTCTTTTGGGATAACATTCCGTTTTGTACTATGCTTTTTGTTGATCCGAAGTGCCAGAAAAAAGGCTACGGGACAAAGCTAATGAAACATTGGGAAGAGGATATGAAATCACAGAGATACGGAATGCTGCTAACCTCTACACAGGTAGATGAAACTGCCCAGCATTTTTATCGGAAGCTGGGCTATAAGGATTGCGGCGGCTTTGTCATCGACATTCCACGATATGTACAGCCTATGGAGCTGTTTTTAATTAAAGAGATTTGAGAGGACAATAAAAATGGCGATTATATATAAAAAGCTGCAAGAGGGCGAGATACGCCAAGAATTATTTCTGCATTTTATCCGGCATCAAACTGTCGTTAAATGTTGGAGGAAAGAAAACGACAAATGGGTTATCAAAGATGATCCATTCATTGACGATTGGAGCGAAGCAGATTATAAATTCCTGGTTTCCTGCCTGAGAAACACAGTTGCAACAGGTGGGTTGGTATGCGCAGCTTTCTATGACGGTGTGCTGAAAGGCTTTGTATCAGTCGAGCCAAAACTTTTCGGGGGAGATCACAAATACCTTGACCTCTCAAGCATCCATGTATCAGAGGATATGCGAGGGAAAGGAATTGGCACTGCACTGTTTCGAGCAGCAAAAGAATGGGCAAAGGCTCACGGAGCAAAAAAGTTATACATCTCAGCCCATTCAGCCGTTGAAAGTCAGGCATTCTATTACAAAATGGGCTGTGCAGAGGCGGCTGTCTACAATCAGGCCCATGTAGAAGCCGAGCCGTATGACTGTCAGTTGGAATGTAAAGTATAAGAGGATGATAGTTGATGAAAATAAGCAAAATTAAGGATAATAAAAAGAGGTACATGAGCCTGCTTTTTCTTTCGGATGAGCAAGAAGATATGATTGACCGGTATCTTGAAAAAGGTACGATGTATGTTTTGGAGGAAAATGGCGTAAAAGCGGAATGTGTTGTTACTGATGAAGGTAACGGAGTCCTTGAAATCAAGAATATTGCTGTTCTACCGGAATGTCAGCGCATGGGTTACGGAAAACGGTTGATCGAGTTTATTGAGCAGACATACCGTGATGATTTTCGGATTCTCCGTGTGGGGACGGGTGACAGCCAGCTGACGATCCCTTTTTATGAGAAATGCGGGTTTATAGAAAGCCATCGTGTCAAAAACTTTTTCACGGACAATTATAATCATCCTATCTTTGAATGCGGTGTTCAGCTTGTTGATATGGTATACTTGGAAAAAGACTTACTATGGGAATCCAATACGATTTATCGAAAGTAAACGGTATACCTATCATTTTGTCAATGAATTACAAAATGCAATCCCAATCTTACTAAATGATATATGGAGGTGACGAGGAATGAGCGAGGAACAGGGACTGACCCCGTATGAAACCAGAGAAATCCTCTTTTACAAGACCGAAAACGGAGAAGTGCGGGTGGAAATCCTGCTCTTTCAGGAAAACCTCTGGCTGACACAGGCAAAAATGGCAGAGCTGTTCGAGGTACAGAAAGCGGCCATTTCCAAGCATCTGAAAAACATTTTTGAATCCGGCGAACTGAGCGAGGATTCAGTTGTTTCCAAAATGGAAACAACTGCGGCGGACGGGAAACGGTATCAGACCAACTATTACAATTTGGACGCCATTATCGCTGTGGGGTATCGTGTGAACTCCAAAAAGGCGACCATGTTCCGCATTTGGGCGAACCGGGTGTTGAAAGAGTTCATCATCAAAGGTTATGTGATGGATGACGCACGGCTGCGGGAGCCGGAGAACTTTTTCGGCAAGGATTATTTCGAGGAACAGCTGGAGCGTATCCGGGACATCCGGGCCAGCGAGAGAAGATTTTACCAGAAAATCACGGACATCTATTCTCAGTGCAGCGCCGACTACGATGTGGAAAGCCCCATCACAAAGGAGTTTTTTGCCACGGTGCAGAACAAGCTCCACTATGCGGTCACCCATCATACCGCCGCCGAGATCGTATATGGCCGTGCCGACAGCACCAAGCCCAACATGGGGCTGACCACATGGAAAAACGCCCCCAAAGGCCGCATCCGTAAATCGGATGTCACCGTCGCCAAAAACTATCTGAACGAAACGGAAATGCGAAACCTGAACGAGATCGTCACCATGTATCTGGACTATGCGGAACGGCAGGCCCGCCGTGGAAATGTCATGTATATGGCCGATTGGGTCAAGCGGCTTGACGCATTTTTACAGTTCAACGAGGAAGATATTCTGCATGATAAGGGCAAGGTGACTGCCGCCATCGCCAAAGCCTTTGCCGAGAAAGAGTTTGAAAAGTTCCGGGTATTGCAGGATCGGACCTATCAGAGCGACTTTGACCGACTGGTTGCAGAGACTTCGGCTGATCAGACAGAATAACCGTATACACAGAAAGCCCACGCCTCCGGTTCTCTTTCCGGCTGCGTGGGCTTTTTCGGCCATCGCTTATTTCTTGTTTTGCAGCTGTTCATGGGCTTCCTGCTGGACGATCAGCCCCGCCGAAAAGCCATACTTGAAATGGCTCTCACTTTCCTCACACTGAGCGATAGCGTTCTGCGCCCGGAGTTCCTCCACCAGAGCATAGTCCTCTTTGCTGAGCCGCTGGGATAGCTGATCCATCAACTCTGCACAGGTTTGGACCGCCTTGCGGTATTCCGGGGACGTGGGCACTACCGTTTCACAGGGATAAAACTCCCCGTTATACATGGCTTCCAAAATCATTGCGTTCCCTCCCTCAGCAGTAGACCAGCTCAGCCAGGACAATTTCCTCGGCTCTGTTGTGGATGGAGTTCATGGAGCGCACCCATGCCATCTGGTCGGCAGCTTTCAGGGCTTCTGTGACGCCCTCTTGCTGCATCATGGCTTTTTCGATAATTTCCAGCCGCTCCCGGCAGGCGGTGTCGATTTCCTCCAAATGGGGAAACAGCTTTTCAGTGACAATAAGATTGGTATACAGAATGGGCCGGTGTTCTTTTAAGTAGGCACGGCGCAACCGGCCATATTTCCCGATATGGTACTCTTTGGTGTCCGATAACACAAGGTCGGGAATGAGATAGTCGCCGCATTTGGTGTAAGTCAGTTCCATACAAGGCTCCTTTCGTGGGAATGTGGTTGACAGTTACGGTAGGTTTGAGGGCATCCCTCCTTTATCATAACTGTCTTTTCATTCGCCACAAATGAGCCGCCAGTCATGATGTAATGTTTTTTGGTGTAATCCACCCTCTATACATTACATCATGGTTGGAAATGGAATTGCTCTCGCCTTGCAATTCGTCCTCATGGGACAATCTCGGATAAAGGGCGGTAATGAGGTTTTGGGTGGCTTGTCTTAACATAAAATCCTCCGTTTCCGACAGCCAGCCCCACTATTCCGTGGTTTCATTGTACCACGGAACAGGGGCGGCTGTACAGCGGTAAAAGTGATAAATCTGCTTCTTTACAGCTTGTCAAATCGTCTTTTTTTGTGTAGCAGCGGCTTCCGCTTCCAGTACCCTCGCCATCTTGTCGGCGGCGGTGCTGGTGGTGTCTTTCTTGAAAAAGCCGGACACGACAAGAACGGTATTCCCCATGCGGATTTCCGTCACGCAGTCGGGGCGGCGGGTGGTACGGTGGTCGTGCTGCTTGATATTCTCCATAGGCAATACTCCTTTCATTCAGCCAGCAGTTTCTTCATGGTTTCCATTTTCCGCTTTGCGGTTTCCTGCCGGAAGTTGACGCCAGTAAAGCGTATCGGGACGCACATGGACAGCAGTCGGTCATAAATCCGGGAATGGGCCGTGTCTGTCGGCTTTTTCAACTCGTCCAGCGGGCGGTTGGTGGTGGCGATCAGCGGCTTGTTGCTGCGGTATCGGGTATCAATCACATGGAATACCTGTTCCAGTCCATAGTCGGTGCCACGCTCCATGCCGAAGTCGTCAATGATAAGCAGCGGATAGCGGCAAAGGCGGGAAATATACTCATTCCGGCCTGTAAAGCCGGGAGAGAGGTCGCCCAGGATAACGGCGAAGTTCGTCATATATACGGGGACTTCTTTCTCCATGAGGGCGTTTGCGATACAGCCCGCAAGGTAGCTTTTCCCGTTGCCGACGTTCCCCCAGAACAGGCAGCCGATGTTTTCGGCCTGCATTTCTTCCCAATGCTCCGCATACCGCCGGGCAATCCCGGTCTGCGGGTTTCTGCCGTTGTCGTTCTCGAATGTCCATTGCTGCATGGCTGAGTCGGCAAAAGCCCTCTGTTTCAGATTTTCCACGGCTTCCACATGGCGGCGGTGTTCCTCGGCGGCCTGCCGCTGCTCACGGGCGGCTCTCTGGCAGTCGCACTCTGCCGGGTGGCGGTCACGGCCAAACAGCTCCTTACCCTCCGGGAAGTAGGCTTCTTTCGGCGTATGGCACTTTCCGCAGTAAAGCAGTCCGTCCTCGCCGATATAGTCCTCCATCTCCGGGGCGGCGGTTGTCATGTTCTCCAAAATATCTTTTGCCCCCATACCCGATTTGCCGGACAGAAAAACAATCTGTATAATGGAAAGGGGTAATGAAAAATGTCAACCAAAGAACGAAAGCACCCAGCGCCGCCGCGTTACGATGAGGCCTTCAAGGCGGGGGCAGTGCGGATGGTCACCGAGCAGGGGCGGCCCAGCCGGGAGGTGGCCGCGGAACTCGGCATCTGCATCGACACGCTGCGCAGCTGGCTGAAAGCGGCGGGCGCACCATCGCCGGGGCAAGCTGACCGCCAAAACCGCGACGCCAGACGCCTGCGCGAACTGGAGGCGGAGATTCGAGCACTGCGCAAGAAGCTTGAAGAGAAAGACGGGGTCATTGACATCCTAAAAAAATCCGTCGGCATACTTTCCAAACCATAGAGGACAAGTACCGGTACATCCGTACGGCCCGCGCGGGGGCCTCTGTGGAACTTGTATGCCGACTGCTGGAGGTCTCCCGCAGCGGGTACTACGAATGGCTGGGCCGCAAACCCTCTTTGCGCCGGCAGAAGGATCAGGAACTGAAACGCCGGCTGCTGAGCCTGCACCAGCGTTATCCCGCCCTTGGGCTGGACAGCCTGTATCACCTGATCCGCCCGCAGCTTTCCTGCTCGCGCAAGCGCATCCACCGCCTGATGAACGAGATGAACATCTCCTCCACGCGCAGGCGTGCCTACAAAGCCACGACCAACTCAAGACACGCGCACCCCATCGCGCCCAATCTCCTTGCGCGCCGCTTCTCCTTTGACAAGCCAGACACCGCATGGGTCGGCGATATTACCTATATCCCCACCGGCGAGGGCTGGCTCTACTGCGCTGTTGTGAAAGACCTTTGCACAAAGCAGATCGTCGGCTACGCCTTCTCCGACCGCATCGACACAAATCTCACTCTCGCCGCCCTCGGCATGGCCGTCCGGCGCCGCAAGCCTCTGCCCGGCCTCATCTTCCACTCCGACCGCGGCGTCCAATACGCCGCCTACGCTTACCGTCAGCGTCTCGCCAGCCTCGGCATCCGGCAAAGCATGTCCCGCAAGGGCGATCCCTATGACAACGCCGTGGCCGAAAACTTCTTCAGCTGCCTCAAGTGCGAGTGCGTCCATCTGCGCCATTTCGCCTCAAGGGCACATGCCATGGCAGACGTCTTCGCTTATATCGAGACCTTTTACAATCCGGTGCGCCCGCATTCCTCTATTGGCTGGCGTCCTCCGGATGCCTTTGCGCGTGCCTTGTCTGAGCATCCCGCCGCCTGAGTGTGATACGACAAGATATCCTGCGTTTCTTTCTGTTTTTTCTTCATTTTTACTGTCCACGAAACCGGGAAGGGCACACTTTGATTTCACTTGTCATAAGCTTTCTCCCTCCATACAGGTATAGTCGGGGATGCCCTGTTTTACGGCTCCCTTTTTGTCATTGGCCGCCCATCTGTGCAAGGCGGCGGCATAATTCTGGTAGGCTTTCCCGCTGGCGGCAAGGTAATGGCTCATTTCCTCAATCAGCCGTTCCAGCCTGTCCGGGTATTCTGCCTGTAACTCGTCATATTCGTCCTTTGACAGAAAAATATTCTCATATCGGCCATAAGCTGTGGGCGGCTCCCCACTCGCTCTCATTGTTTGGTTCTCTATTAAGTTGTTTATATTAGTTTTGTTAGGGGTCGGTTTTCCGACCATCATAGGGTCGGTTTTCCGACCGTCATAAGGTCGCTTTTCCGACTGTATGAGGGTCGCTTTTCCGGCCATCAGTTGGTCGGAAAACCGTACCACTGGGACAGGCGGCACTTTCACATAAAGCCGATTGGGTGCGGAGAAGCCCCGCCGTTCCCGTTCTAAAAGCCCGGCTGCGTCCAGTTCTTTCAAGGCTCCCTTGATGGCGGTACAACCCTTGTCCAGCATTTCCGCTATCTCCGCAACGGGGTAGACAATGAATATCCTGCCCTCGCCGTCCTGCCAGCCGTTCTTCTGTGACAGGGTGGAGCGGTCTAATAAAAGCGCATACAGCAGCTTGGCGGTCTGTGAAATCTCCATTTTCAGCAGGAAACGGGGGTATGGAAGATAGGCGGGCAGCGTGGTGTCTGCCCTGATATAATCAGCGATAGTATCACCTCCCTCTGTGTTGTGTCGTTTTTGGGCTTTGTCACGCATTAGGACGGCATTTCCGGGGGGAAAGGATAAATGTATCGCATACCCTTTGACACCCACGAAAAAAGCCTTGATTTATGCGGGTTTGAAAGGCTCTAAAGCGTGACATCTCTGCCTTTGTTTCCGCTTTCTCTCGGCGGCTTTGATTTTCTTCATGCGTCCGGCGCAGTCGGGGCAGTATTTTCCCCGGTTGGATTTGGGGACAAAGGCCGCGCCGCAGACGGCGCACCGTTTCCGGCTCCCCCGGTACAAGAGGGCTGCGGCCAGCTCCCCGTCAAGGGGCAGGACAGCCACACGGAACCAGTGGCACATGAGGGAAAAGGAAATGCTCTGGACGCACACGCAAGGCTCCCCGTCGTCCAATAGCAGGCAGTTCCCCTCATCGTAGTTACAGCACTCATGTACCAGCCGCCGCGCCCGCCGGTGCTGGCGGTAGTCCATGTGGGGCAGGTTATCGCTCATGGCTCTGCTCCTTTCTGCGGTGCGGCTCGTCCCGGCGCAAAATCTGGTCGATGTTCCGCTTGACGGTCTGCAACTCCTTGAACCGCTGTTTCTGTTCGTGATAGGTGTTATACAGGCCGTCTTTCTCGGAGATAAGCTGCTCGATCTCGGCCTGCAACGCTTTCCGGGCGGGCAGCTTGGTAATGCCATGCGCCTTGAAATACCGGGCGGCTGCGTCGGCTATGATAAAATCGCTCTCATGCGCCTGCCGGTATGCGGCGCGGGCTTTCTCGGATTTCTGCGCTTTCAGCCCGTCGCGGGCGGGCTTGGTCTTGGCATAGGCAAGTACCTGCCGCTGCAACTCCTTTTTCCCTTGCAGCTTCGTTTCCAGTGCTTTCAGTTCGCCGCTGGTCTGGCGCATTTCCTGATAGGCGGTATCAACGGCGGCTTCTAACTGCTCCGGGGAAGTAAAGCCGTATTCCTGATACACATTCAGCGTCGCGGCCATCTGTTTGAGGTTGTGCATGGTCGCCCAGCGTTCATAGCCCCGGCCTTTGCCCTCGGCCATTTTCTGCTCAATGTCCACAAGCCGCTGCACTCCGTCCTGTTTCGGGGCGGCTATCTCGGCTCTGGCAACCTGCAAGCGGTCTTTTATGGTGCGTGGGGGATCGGGGGATCTGGCTGGCGCTTCGGCTGCTCTGGCGGCGTTTTGCTCTAAAACGGCAAAGACAGCGGCGCGGTCAAAATCGTCGCCCAGCTTCCGGGCGGTAATTGGCTTTGTCCTGTCCGGCGTGAGGTAGGAAAGCCGCCCCCGGCTCTCCTTGACGGTCACACCCTCCTGCAGCAACAGAGAGGAAAACTCGTCAAAGCTGGCGGCGGTGGCAAGGGCTTTCCGTAGGGTCTGCCGCAGCTTCTCCTTGTTCGTTTCAAACTTGGTCTGCCGGGGCGTGATACTATCGGCAATCATGGGGGCGTTCTGCTTGTCCAGCGCGGCCTGTCCCTTTTTCTGCGCCCAATACTCCCGGTCGGTGACGCGGTTCTTGCTGCCGTTCAAGAGGTCGATTTGATAAAGCCCCTCCCGGTGGCACATCTCCATGACTTCGGATTTGAAGTAGCGCAGGGCAGCGTCGGTACATCGGTGCTTGCAGCCGACTTTCGTATCGGCCGGCCTGTCCATGTAGGGCAGGAACGGCACTTCCTCAATCCGCAGGCTGTTTATGACGATATGCACATGAATGTTGCCGCTGTGGTTATGCCCGTCCGGGTGGGTGCAGACAAGGGCCTGGTGGCCGGGAAAATGCTCTTTACAGAATTGTTCCCCCAACGCCTGCGCCCGGTCTACGGTCAGGCCGTTGTCCGGCCCGTCCCGCGGGTCAAAGCTGATGATGTAGTGGTGGCTTTTCACATCTTCCCGCCGCTGGTTTTTCTGATAGCGGAGATTGGCCCGCATACACGCAACGGCAAAATCCTCCCCGTCGCAGTTCAGCGTGGACAGCCGGTAGTCCTCGCGGGGGATAAGCCTGCCGGTTTCATCAAGGACGGGCTTCATGGTAAACTCGTCATGCTCAAAGAGAAGATATTGCTCGGCGGCTCCGTAGTCGGCGTTTTTAGAGTTGATATGCTTGAGTGTTGCCAACCGCGTCACCTACTTTCTTGAGGACTTCATACTTGAGGACGGCAAGGTCGGATATGGCGGCGCGTACCTCGCCGGAAAGGGTGTTGTAGGGTACGCCGTATTCGTTCAGATACCGGGCAATCTGATTGAGGTTGCCGCCGATCCTGCCGTACTCGGCTGTCAGCTTCCCGACAGCGGAAAGCAACTCGTCATTGACCGACGACACATGGACAACCGGGCGTATGGTCGCCCGCCGTATCGCCTGCCGGAGAAATTCGGACTGGCTGATACCATAGGGCGCAAGCCGCGCTGTGAAGTCGGCATACTCATCTTCGGACAGCCGGGTTTTCACAACGCGGCTGCGGTGGGGCGTGTTGTATTTCTTTCGCATGGTGTGACCTCCTTTCTCGCCCGTAAGGGCGCATGAGCAGGGTTTGGGGAAGGCACTCCCCAACAAGTTTCCCGCGAGGGGCAAAACTGCAGAATTGCGGATTTTGGCACCGTGGTAGAAACTTGCTCTCCGTGACTGCAAACTTTCTCTCACTTCCGTCCGCCACTTTTTTGGAAAACTGCAACCACAAAAGTTTGTTTCTCTTTTTCTGCTACTACTAATCCTGTAAAGGGCATTCCTGCCCGCTTTCGCTAAAATGACACCGGACGCAGTGGTTTCTACCCGGTGTTGGAGAAATCCTTTCTCTTTGCCCTCTACTACGGGTAAATGCTCCAAATGCCAAACACCAGGGCAGAAAAATTCCCTCCTCGCTTACTACTACAACCGGCAGGGGGCAAAATGGCCGGGAGCGGAGCCGGACAACAAAAAAAGCAGTAAATCTTTTTCAAGACTTACTGCTTTCGCTGGCCGCGTCGGTGGCGGCTGGTATTCAGTTTTTATGACTTGTCCGGTGGTTCGTCAAGCCGGAACTTGAATTGACAGTCAATTAACCGCTGCTTTACATAGTCCTCCACCTCGGCGTTGACCTGCCCGTTCACTTTTGAGAAATAGCGGATATATCCGGCGTAGTGGAGCAGGACAGCGTTCACGGCTTCTGGGTCGCCCTCACGGGCTTTGAGGATTGTTTCATAGGGGAGAAGTCTACTCATACCGGCTCACCCCCATTTCTTCGCGTAGCCGCTGCAAGGCAAGCTGGATATGCCGCCCCGCTGTGCTGCGTGACCGGCCAATACACGCGCCGATCACGCGCTGCGGCTGGCGCAGAAAGTAATAGCGCAGGATTTCTTCCCGCGTCTGCTCCGGCAAAACAGAGATCGCGTCGGCAAGGGCGGCGTTGCAGAGCAGGACGGTCTGACCGCAGACGGTAAATGGGTATTCCTCGTCCGGCTCCGACGCGGCAAACTGGACAAACTTCTCGTTCATCAGATAGTCAAGGGAAACTTGCCGTTCCCATTGCCGTTTAAGCTTCAAAATCTTGTCCAAGGCGGCACAGCGGATAACAGTCTTGCAAAAGGCGTTGTACCTGCGCTGGATATATTCTTGATAGGCTATCTGGTCGGTCATGGAAATTCCCCTTTCTGAATAATAGTGCGGGGCGGTGGCACTTCTTGCTGTCGCCCCTTGATTGCCTACCAGCAAAGGCGGGCGGGGCTGTCAACGGCGGCGCAGTATGCGCCGTTCATCTTGACCGTTGACTGGCTCGGCTGGGTTTGCTATTTACCCGACAAACTTGAATTTATTTTAAGCTATCACGTTTTACCTTCTTAAGCCTTACTATCATTACCATAGGAATTTCTTTGTTGGTTTTAAAACATTCTTCATAAAATCCATCAATGACAAA
>ERZ827452.2129-NODE-2129-length-15818-cov-3.329823_pt1 | contig 15818 bp, 12 predicted proteins | sample MGYA00519866_ERZ827452 | MGnify/ENA primary metagenome ERZ827452 (study PRJEB31778, sample SAMEA3449307) | human gut metagenome | biome: human gut; feature: human-associated habitat; material: faeces | place: United Kingdom | collected 2010/2012 ... | reverse complement strand
CTTCAGCAGGCCGGTGGCCTCGTTGAACTCGTTGATGAGCTCGTCCAGATCCTTGGCCTGGGCATGAACGGCATCCCAGGTGCCCTTGGTGTCGTACCACTGGGCGTTCAGGTCCTCCACGTTCATCTGCTGCTGCTCCACCCAGGTGTAGTACTTCAGGTTGTGGACACGCTTGCGCTCGGTGTAGGTCAGCTCCAGCATGCTGTCGGTCTTGAGGTTCAGCATGTGCAGGTTGTGGTCGAGCTCTGCTGCCTGCGCGGAGTAGGCGCCGTACATTTCGTTCAGCTCTTCGACACGGGACTTGTACATGACGGCGGAGTCGGTCAGGACGGTGACGACGACGTCGTCCTCGGTCAGCTCATAGAACTTGGCAAACTTGATGCAGCAAAGAACGTTTGCGATGCCGGAAATGCCCATCCAGGTGAACTTTTCGATCTGCTCGTCGCTGAGGCCGAGGGTCTTGAGGTACTCCTGGCCTTCCTTGCAGTTGAACAGGCGGAGCAGTCTCTGGGAATCTTCGTCGTCAATATCGATGACCATATCGGTGTTCTTGACATTGTGGACCCAAGGGATGTGCTTGTCGCCGATGCCCTCGATGCGGTGGCCGCCGAAGCCGTTGTTCAGAATGGTGGGGCACTGCAGCGCCTCGCCCACGGCCAGCTTCAGGTGGGGATAGCGCTCCTTCAGCAGATCGCCGGCGGACATGGTGCCGGCGGAGCCGGAGGTAAAGCAGGCGCCGGCGAAGTTCTGGCCGGGCTTCTTGACGGCCTCGAACAGGTCAGCCAGGGCGTAGCCGGTGACGTTGTAGTGCCACAGGGGGTTGCCCATCTCGGCGAACTGGTTGAAGATCATCATGCTGGGATCCTGCTTGAGCTCCCAGGTCTTGTCGAAGATCTCCTTGACGTTGGACTCGCAGCCGGGGGTGGCGATGATCTGGCCGGCGATGGACTTCAGCCAGTCAAAACGCTCCTTGGACATATCCTGGGGCAGGATGGCCACGGACTCGCAGGCCAGCAGCTTGGAGTTGAAGGCGCCGCCGCGGCAGTAGTTGCCGGTGGAGGGCCATACGGCGTGGTGATAGGTGGCGTCGAACTGACCGGTGACCAGGCGGGGGGCCAGGCAGCCGAAGGAGGCGCCCACCTTGTGGCAGCCGGTGGGGAACCACTTGCCGGACATGGCAACGATGCGGCAGGGCACGCCGGAGAGCTTGCTGGGGATCTCCACATAGTTGGGGACCGCCTGGAACAGACCGCCGGACTCCTTGGCCTCGTTGTGCCAGGAGATACGGAACAGGTTCACGGGGTCCACGTCCCACAGGCCGGTGTGGCTGAGCTTGGCCTTGATCTTCTCGGGGATCAGGTCGGGGTTCTGCATCTGGGCGATGGTGGGGATGATGACGTTGTTCTCCTTGGCCTTCTGGATGTTATGCGCCAGACCGACTTTGTTGATGGACAGATCGATTTTACCCATGTTTCTTTTCCTCCTGTTGTTTGTTCGCATCGATATAGGAATATAAGGTGTATTTGGAAATACCGAAGTATTTTGCCACCTTGTCGCCGGACTTGGTCACCAGGAACGCCCCGGACTCGTTCAGGAACCGGATGGCCCGGACCTTGTCGTCCTTGTTCATCAGGGCCGCAGGCTTGCCCACCAGCGCCACGGACTGCTGGATCAGCTCGTCCAGCACATCGTTGACGTTGATGATCTTCTCCGGCTCGGACTGCTCCCGGTCGCGGGTGAGCATGAACTCGCCCAGCTCCTGGTGCATCATCATGATGTTGGTAATGTCGTAGTTGATGGAAAATATGGCCGTGACCGCGCCGCGGCTGTTGCGGATATACAGGGACGAGGATTTCAGTATCTTCCCGCCCGGCGTCCGCGTCAGGTAGCACAGATGGTCCTGGGGCTGCTCGTTCTGATGCTCCAGCTGCTCCATGACGACCCTGGATGCACCGTCGCCGATCTTCCGGCCGGACACGTGCCCGTTTTCGATGTGTACGATGGTGTGCTCCGGGTGGCTGCTGGCCACATCGTGGATGACCACCTCGCACTTGTCGCCGAACTTCTTGGCATAATAATCCACAAAGATGGGGTTGCCCAGCAGGTTATCCACGGGGATGTCGAAGAAGCCCTGGATCTGGGAGGCGTGGAGGTCCATGGTCAGCACACGGTCAGCGCCGGCAGCGGTGATCATGTTGGCCACCAGCTTGGCAGAGATGGGATCGCGGGCCTTGGCCTTGCGGTCCTGACGGGCATAGCCGAAATAAGGGATGACGGCGGTGATACGGCCGGCAGAAGCGCGGCGCAGCGCGTCGATCATCACCAGCAGCTCCATCAGGTTGTCATTGACAGGCTTGCAGGTGGACTGGACTACGAACACGTCGCTGCCGCGGACGGTCTCGTACAGGGAGACGGAGACCTCGCCGTCAGCGAAGCCCTTGACCTCAGATTCACCCAGCTTGGTGCCCATCATCTGGCAGATCTCAGCCGCCAGAGGCTGGTTTGCGTTACCGCAGAAAACTTTGATGTCCTTCCCGTGAGAAATCATAGGAATTTTCCTCTCTTTTCTGTATATTTTATATATTCAAAATTTCAAAATTACGATTCTTGTTCCATCTTCGCCAAAACCGGTTCCAGTTCAGCGATGGTCTCCGGTCCGAAGATCGGCAGCCAGCCGGACACCAGCGAAGCGCCGGATACAGCGTTGGTCATCTTGTTCTTCCAGACCTCCCGCAGTTCCCGTCCGGGTGCGGAATAGGCAAAGCCGGGGCCGGCCTGAGCCATAGGCAGAGCCGCGCGGCAGAGGACCAGGGTGTCCTCGTCATTATCCAGGAAATTCAAAAGCTCGGCATGCTGCTCAGAGATCACAACATCCGTTCCCTCCGGGAAGCAGGCAGCCGCCTCCTCAGCAAAGCGGGGCGAGCAGACAACAAAAAACCGCTGAACGCCATCCGCCAAACATTGCACAACGGCCCGCTCCATGATTGGGCGGTGCAATATGGCTTCCAGCATCAGCGGTTTGTGACCTGCAGGAATAGAGTGATCCTCTTCCAGAATAAACACAGCACGACACGTGTGATCCATGGTAAGTCCCTCCTGTCCGTCAGGCCGCATGGCGACCGGAATCTTATCACTGTCATTATACCAAACTTTTTAGGGAAATCCACCCCTTCCCGGAAAAAGTTCAAGGTAATTTCCTCCAAATCTTTCGTCCTTTTCTGTTTGAATTTATCAAAGACACCGGAAATTCAGCAAATTAACTAAAAAACCTCAATTTTTTGAGAATACATACCCACTCCCCCCGCGCAAACCATTCAACCGCCCTAAGAATCGCAAAATTCACCACAAAACAGTTGAATTTCTATCGGTAAAGGATTACAATAGTATCCATTCGAGCCAAAAGGAGGGAATATCTGTGCTGAATATCGTATTGGTGGAGCCTGAGATCCCTCAGAATTGCGGCAATATCGCCCGTACCTGCGCCGCCACCGGCAGCCGTCTGCATCTGATCCGGCCGCTGGGCTTTGACATCTCCGAGCGGGCTGTCAGGCGGGCGGGACTGGACTACTGGCATCTGGTGGAGGTCTTTGACTACGAAAATCTGGATGACTTTTTTGAAAAGCATCCGGAGGCCGCGCAGGACTGCTGGCTGACCACCACAAAAGCCCCCCGGTCCTATCAGGAAGCCCGGTTCTCCCCGAATAGCTGGATCTTCTTCGGCAAAGAGACCGCCGGACTTCCCTTGGATCTCCGAGAGCGTTTCCGGGACCGCTGCATCCGTCTGCCCATGATCGATGAGGCCCGGAGTCTGAACCTCAGCAACACCGTGGCCGTATGCGTGTACGAGGCGCTGCGGCAAAATGATTTCCCCGGCCTGCTGGGTGTGGGGGAAATGGCGAAAACCCCTTAATCACTGCAAATCAATGATCGTATAGGAGTTTGCTTATGAATTACCAGAAAAAGACCGTCCGCGACATCGACGTGAAGGGCAAGAAGGTCCTTCTCCGCTGCGATTTCAATGTCCCTCAGGACAAAAAGACCGGTGCCATCACCAGTGACAAGCGCATCGTGGCTGCTCTGCCCACCATTCGGTATCTGCTGGATCAGGGCGCGGCGGTGATCGCCTGCTCTCACCTGGGAAAGCCGGAGCCGGACTTTGACAAGTGGGTCAAAAAGCAGACAGAAAAGGGTAAGGATCCCGCAGAACTCACCGAGGCTGCCTGGAGCAAGGAGCAGAAGAAGCTGACCCTGGCTCCCGTAGCCGCCCGTCTGGCAGAGCTGCTGGGACAGGAAGTTATCTTCGCCAGCGACGTTGTGGGTGAGGATGCTCAGGCTAAGGCCGCAGCCCTGCAGCCCGGTCAGATCCTGCTGCTGGAAAACACCCGCTTTGAAAAGGGCGAGACCAAGAACGATCCCGCCTTCGCACAAAAGCTGGCTTCCATGGCCGAGGTCTACGTGTCCGACGCTTTCGGCGCCGTCCACCGGGCTCACGCCTCCACCGCCGGCGTGGCGGCTTATCTTCCCGCCGTCTCCGGCTTCCTGATCGAGAAGGAGCTGGAAGTCATCGGCGGCGCGCTGGCTAACCCCAAGCGGCCTCTGGTAGCTATCCTTGGCGGCAGCAAGGTCTCCTCCAAGATCGGCGTCATCAACAATCTGCTGGAGATCGCCGACACCATCATCATCGGCGGCGGCATGGCCTACACCTTCTCTGCCGCTCAGGGCGGTCAGGTGGGCGACAGCCTGCTGGAAGCCGACTGGGAAGCCTATTCTCTGGAAATGCTGGAAAAGGCCAAGGCCAAGGGCGTAAAGCTGCTGCTGCCGGTGGACACCGTGATCGCAGACGCCTTCTCTCCCGACGCCAACAGCAAGGTAGTCAAGTCCGGTGAGATCCCCGCCGGCTGGCAGGGTCTGGACATTGGCCCCGAAACCGTGAAGCTGTACTGCGACGCTGTGGCCGATGCCGGTACCGTTATCTGGAACGGTCCTATGGGCGTGTTTGAGTTCCCCGCCTTTGCTGTGGGCACCAAGGCTGTGGCCGAGGCTCTCAGCAAGACCTCCGCCATCACCATCATCGGCGGCGGCGACTCTGCTGCGGCTGTGGAGCAGCTGGGCTATGCTGACAAGATGACCCACATCTCCACCGGCGGCGGTGCTTCCTTGGAATTCATGGAGGGCAAGGAACTTCCCGGCGTGGCCTGCCTGCTGGATAAGTAATTGCAGCGCAGCGGGCTTTGCCCGCTATCGCTGTCCGGCAAAATCAGGATCTCCACATAGTTCGATCCCACAAAGCGGCAGAGCATTCTGCCGCTTTCCATACGATTTTTTCGCAAAAACAGTCGAATTTTTCAAAAATACTTGACAAATCCCATCGTTTTCGCTATAAAATAATAAGTTTTATTGTCGAGCCTTTTTCGGACCGCCCTGACGGCCCTCCGAAACGGTCCGATCATCGTTATCAAAGATACAAAAGGAGAAAAAAGAGTTATGAACCGCAGATACCGTAAGACTGTCATCGCCGGCAACTGGAAGATGAACATGACCGCCACCGAGACCAAGAAATTCGCTGAGGACCTGAAGAAGATCATGCCCCGCGCCAAGTGGTGCGACACCCTGATCTGTGTCCCCGCCTGCAATATTTCCACCGCTATGAAGGCTTTTAAGGATCTGCGGATCTCCGTGGGTGCTGAGAACGTCTACTTTGAGGAGAAGGGCGCTTACACCGGCGAGGTTTCCGCCGATATGCTGAAGGATCTGGGCGTGAAGTACGTCATCATCGGCCACTCCGAGCGCCGTGCCATGGGCGAGACCGATGCCGATGTGAACGCCAAGGTTCTGGCCGCTCTGGAAGCTGGCCTGATCCCCATCATGTGCTGCGGCGAGAGCCTGGAGCAGCGTCAGTCCGGCATTACCGCCGAGCACATCACCATGCAGATCAAGCTGGGTCTGGCGGGTGTGCCCGAGGATAAGATCCGCAAGGTCATCATCGCCTACGAGCCCATCTGGGCCATCGGCACCGGCTTGACCGCTACCCCCGACCAGGCCGAGGAGGTCTGCGAGATGATCCGCAGCGTGGTTCGCAAGCTGTACTCCTCCAAGAACGCCCGGGCCATCTCCATCCTGTACGGCGGCTCCATGAACGACAAGAACGCCTTCGAGCTGCTGGCTCAGCCCGACATCGACGGCGGCCTGATCGGCGGTGCTTCCCTGGTGCCCGAGAAGTTCGTCAAGATCATCGAGGCTGCCAACCAGCCCACCGCGTAATCACAAATGTGTTCCTTCGGGCAGTCACCTTCCGTGGCTGCCCGTTGACTTTTCGGGAGTAAATTATGAAAACCCTGTTTTTAGACGCAAAGGCTCCGGAAACCCCGGAAATTGCCGCGCATATTATCCGAAAGGGCGGCCTGGTGGCCATCCCCACGGAGACAGTTTACGGCCTGGGTGCCAACGGCCTGGATGAAAAGGCAGTCCTGAAAATCTTTGAGGCCAAGGGTCGTCCCCAGGACAATCCCCTGATTCTCCATGTGGCGGAGCCTGAGGAAATGGAGCGGTTCTGCCACGACATTCCGGCATCTGCCTACACCCTGGCGGAGAAATTCTGGCCAGGGCCTCTGACCATGGTGCTGCCGGTGCGGGACATTGTGCCCAAGCGCACCACGGCAGGACTGGCTACCGTGGCTGTCCGGTGTCCGGACAATGCTGTCACCCGGAAAATCATTGCCCTGGCAGGAGTGCCCATTGCCGCGCCCTCGGCCAATCTTTCCGGCAAGCCCTCCACCACCACCGCCGAGCATGTGCGCCATGACCACGACGGAAAAATCGACGCCATCGTGGACGGCGGCCCCTGCCGGGTGGGAGTGGAATCCACCATCGTGGACTTGACGGAAGATCGGCCCCGGCTCCTGCGCCCTGGCGGAATCACCCCGGAGCAGCTGATTTCTGTGCTGGGGGATTTGGTGGTGGACAAGGCCGTCACCGCCCAGATCGACAAGGATGCGGTGGTGAAGGCGCCGGGTATGAAATACCGGCACTATGCCCCCCAGGAGCCGGTGGTCATCGTGGCCGGTTCCCGGGAAAAGGCGGCGGAATATATTCATCGGCATTTTGTCCCCGGCGACCGGGTGCTCTGCTTTGAGGAGGAGCTGCCGCTCTATGCCGACTGTGCCCCTCTGGCCTACGGCCGGGAGGCTGACCCCAACACCCTGTCCGCGGGACTGTTTTCCGCCCTGCGGGTGCTGGACGACCCGACCATTCATCAGGTTTACGCCCGGTGCCCGGTGGGCGGGGGCGTAGCCTACGCCGTCCAGAACCGGCTGAAAAAGGCCGCGGCTTTCCACATTGTAGACGCGGAGGCGGAACTATGATTTTAGGCATTACCGGCGGCACCGGCTGCGGGAAGACCACCCTCCTTCATTGCGTGGCGGAGCGGGGCGGCCTGGTGCTGGACTGCGACGAGATTTATCACGAGTTGCTGGAAACCGACCCTATGCTCTTGGCGGCTATCGAGGCCCGATTCCCCGGCACAGTGGAAAATGACCGCTTGCAGCGCAAGAAGCTGGGGGAGTTGGTGTTTTCCAATCCGGCGGCACTGGCAGACCTGAACCGGATTACCCACAGCGCGGTGAAGCATGAGGTGCTGCGCAGACTGAAAACCAAGCCGGAGCTGGCAGCGATTGATGCCATCGGCCTGTTTGAAAGCGGTCTTTCGGAGCTGTGCGATGCCACCGTGGCGGTGACGGCTCCGGAGGATATGCGCATTGCCCGGCTTATGAAGCGGGACGACATTTCCCGGGCGTACGCCGAGGCTCGGATCGCCGCCCAGAAAAGCACCGGATGGTTTCGGGAGAAGTGCGACTATGTGCTGGAAAACTACGGAACCCAGGAAGATTTTCGAAGAATATGCCAGGAATTTCTGGAAAAACTGATGTCAAAGGAGGAAAATCCCTATGAATACTGACGAGCTGCGCGATGCCCTGCTGCTGTCCCCTAAGAATGGCTATACGCGCTTGAGTGAGGAAGACCGGCGGGAAATGGAAGTCTATTGCCGGGGCTACCGGACCTTCCTGGATGAATGCAAAACCGAGCGGGAGGCCACGGCCTGGGTAGTTCGGAAGGCGCAGAGCCTGGGCTACCGCCCCTTCGCCCCGGGAATGCCTCTGAATCCTGGAGACAAAATCTACTATAACAATCGGGACAAGTCCGTAGCCCTGGCGGTGATTGGCACAAAGCCTCTCAGTGAGGGCATTCATATCTGCGCCGCCCATGTGGATTCCCCCCGGTTGGACGTGAAGCCCAATCCTCTGTATGAGGATTCCGAAATTGCCTATCTGAAAACCCACTACTACGGCGGCATCAAGAAGTACCAGTGGCCCACCATTCCCCTGGCCATTCACGGGGTGGTGTACCGGAAGGACGGAACGGTGGTCACCGTGACCATCGGCGAAAATGAAGACGATCCGGTGCTGATGGTCTCCGACCTGCTCATTCACCTGGCGGCGGATCAGATGCAGAAGACCATGGCCAAAGGCATCACCGGCGAACAGCTGAACGTGCTCCTGGGCACCGAACCCATCGAGGGGGATGGCTCAGACCTCGTAAAGCTGAACGTGATGCGCTGGCTGAACGAAAAGTACGGCCTCATCGAGGAAGATTTCCTGTCTGCCGAATTGACGGTAGTGCCTGCCGGCCGGTGCCGGGAGGCGGGCCTGGACAGAAGTCTGCTGGGTGCCTACGGCCACGATGACCGGGTCTGCGCCTATGCCGAGCTGGATGCCATTTTTAACATCGAAAATCCCGCAAAAACCGCGGTCTGCATTCTGGCGGACAAGGAGGAAATCGGCTCCGTGGGCGTTTCCGGTATGCAGAGCCACTACTTTGAGCACTTCGTGGGCGGCCTGTGCGATGTCCAGGGGGTCAAGCTGGAGAACTGCTTTGCGAAATCCTTCTGCCTGTCCGCCGATGTGACCAACGCCTTTGACCCCAATTTTGCCGACACCTGCGACAAGCGGAACAATGCCCAGCTGAACTACGGCGCGGCCATCTGCAAGTACACCGGTGCCCGGGGCAAAAGCGGAGCCTCCGATGCCTCTGCCGAGGCCATGGGCTTCGTGCGCAGCACTTTGGACAAGGCCGGGGTCATCTGGCAGATTGCCACTTTGGGCAAGGTGGATCAGGGCGGCGGCGGCACGGTAGCGGCCTACATGGCCAACCGGAACATTGTCACCGTGGACGCTGGCGTGCCTGTTCTGTGTATGCACGCGCCCATGGAGATGGTGTCGAAGCTGGACTGCTACGAGACCATGCTGGCCTGCAAGGCTATTTATCTGGCATAAAGAGAAAACGCTGGCATTGCGAAACCGCAATGCCAGCGTTTCAGTATCAATGTAGCGCAGACTGGTGTGGCACCTTCCAGGGATTCTCTCCGGTCAGAATCCGTTCTCCAAAGCCTTCCCTTGGGGGAAGGTGGCTCGCGCATCTCACGCAAGCGCGAGACGGATGAGGGCCTTGTCTCTCCCTATGGGAGAAGTGCCCGGTCGGGGCTGAGAGGGCAATTTTTACCCTCTCAGTCGGCTTCGCCGCTAGCTTCCCCCAAAGGGGGAACCAGGGGGGGCGGATTGTGACCGGAGGGAATCCCTGGAAGGGTCCACGCCAGTGTGAGCAACTTTCCGCAATGACATGGCTTTTTGACAGCCTCTTTCATTATTAAACATCCAGAGCCTTGTCCACAACGGCAAGGCTGTTGGCAATGAGCCGATCCGGCCGCAGATACTGCTGATAGTAGGCGGCGTTGGCCTGCTTCATGGCGGCAATTTCCGCAGGGTGCTCCACCAGATGCCCCACCGCGTCCACGCACTCCTGGGCGGTGCGGAAGGACAGATAGTTAACGCCTTCCCGGAAATCTCCCGTGACCTGATAGTGGAAGGCCTCGTGGACGATAGCCTTGGCGGCGGCCACATATTCGCCGGATTTTCCGCCGATGCTGCCGTGGAGCCCCGTGGAGCCGATGCAGATGTCGCTGGCGTGGACGGCTCTCAGATAGTGCCGCCGCTCGGTCAGCTCCCGGGGGACAATCAGATCGGGAGCCAACTGCCGGGACAGAGGGCAGTCGTTGATGCCGCCTACGAAGTTCTCCCCATAGGCATCCCGGAGAGACCGGATGATTTCAATCCGGGTGCGGCTGATTTCCTCCCGCTCATCGTTGGCAGGATCTCCCTCCAGCCAGGCCTCCCGCCCCCAGAGCCGGGCGAGAAACAGAATTTTCGGCGGCTGATGGACGGGAGCCCTCCCGTCTCCCTCGAAAACCTCCGGCACAAAGTACCGAGCCGGGGTCTTGCCCTGGAAGGGTCGGAGCATGGCTTTCCACAATGGCTCATCCACCGGATTTTTCCGGTGGGTCACATAGTAATTAAAGCCCAACGGGTAGACCTTATCTGCGTTTTCTCCGAAAATTTCACGGTTTTTCTCCGGAGAAAAGCTGCGCTTGAAGTAAAAATCGCAGACCTCCATAGCCTTTAACATGTCCGGAGGATCCTGATAGCCGTCCCATACGTCATAAAACAGGGTTTTTCCCCGATATTCGGCGAACAGGCAGGGAAGGCCATGATAGGCAAAGTGCCTGTCGTCCGCCCGGTTCACAAGTTCTATGTCCCAGCCCTGCTCCCGAAGCATGAGAAAGCCGGTAATCAGCTGGGCGCAGTGGTGAATGTGCGTGGGAATAATGACCTTAATTTTTTCCATGTTCTCCTCCCGGCTCCCAGGGAAAGGGCTTCCCGGCGAGCACGCTGTCCTTCAGATATCGGAATGTGGCTTCTTCCCCCTGGTTTGCCAGCATAGTCAGAATGTACTCCAGCTGCCGGGCAGTTTCCGGGTGCATCAGCGTCCGCTCCCGGCCTTTTGTGAAATATTTCAAGGCGGCATCGTCCCGATAGGCCTTGCCCTGGTAAGTCATGCAGGCCGCCCGCCGATCCATGACCATTTCCACCAGGTACTTCCGGGGCATGGGAATGGGTTCGTACCGGCGGGTCTGCGGGTTCATGTCCGTCCAGTATTCATAGTGGTGCCGGTTGCGCCCCTTGTGGTGCATCCAGGCCTCACTGTAGCCCTTATCTTCCCGCTCTGCGGCGTTGGGACTGCGGTTGCCCTGGTAATACCGGGCACCGATCCAGAATTCCGTGGGGGAGTACTTGGACAGGTCATGGGCGATGCCCTGACGGTAAAGTCCCACCCGGAAGCACCCCAGCCGAACCAGCCAGCGATGATGGGTGATGGTTTTCAAATGCTGCCAGGGCTTCATGGTATCCCTCCGTGTTTCGTGGGAAACTCTGAATAAATCGTCTGCGGCTGGATAGCGGATCTTTTGCCCCCAGTCTGCGGTTTGGAAAACGGGAAATACATACAGTATTCCTCCGTTTTCCAAACCTTGTCTGAGAACAAAATCTCTCGCTACCAGCTCTTGTCGATTCATTCAGAGCTTCCCTTGTTTTCTCCATTATACGCCCTTTGGGCAAAGAAAGCAAGAGCTGTCCTTTTTTCGGGGGACTGCCGGAAAAAGAAGGAGACGGCTTTGTGGGATGTGTGTAAAATGAATGCCAAAATACGGATGAAATGCACAAAGAATTCGGCATTCTTCCTGAAATTTTGGCAGGAATGTGTCTTGCCGTCGCTTTGGTTTGGTGCTATGATAACGAAGTTAAAAAGTTGGAATTCTATATCAAAAGTGAGGTAGTCAACGTGGAAGTATATCTGATTTCTCTGGCCGTCGCATTGGTTGGCGGTCTGATGATGTCCCGGCTGACCAAGCTGGTGAATCTGCCCGCAGTCACCGCCTACCTGGTGGCAGGTCTGCTGCTGGGGCCCTTCTGCATCGGCGCGCTGAAGGTGCCCGGCCTGGGCTTTAACAACGCCGACCAGGTGGAGGCTATGAAGATCGTGACCCAGACGGCACTGGGCTTCATTGCCTTTACCATGGGCAACGAGTTCCGTCTGCGCCAGCTGAAGGAGACCGGAGCCAAGGCCATTACCATCGGCATTTTGCAGGCGGTGATCGCCACGATCTTCGTGGATGTGACCCTGATCGTGCTGCATCTGCTGTTCCCTAGCCTGATTACCATCTCCTGCGCCATCACCCTGGGCGCCATCGCTTCCGCGACGGCTCCTGCCGCAACCCTGATGGTCATTCGTCAGTATAAGGCTGACGGCCCTCTGACCCGGCTTCTGATGCTGGTGGTTGCCATCGATGACGCGGTGGGTCTGGTGCTGTTCAGCGTTTCCTTCGGCATTGCCACCGCACTGTCTGCCGGTCATGTGAGCGTAGTTGCCGTGGTGGTAGAGCCGATTGTGGAAGTGATTCTGTCCTTGGGTCTGGGCGCTGCGATGGGCTGGCTTCTGAATTGGGTGGAGCAGTTCTTCCACTCCCGTTCCAAGCGTATGAGCATTTCCGTGGCCTTTGTGCTGCTGACCGTCGGCCTGAGCATGATCGAGTTTGACGTGGCGGGTATTCATTGCGGCTTCTCTCTGCTGCTGGTGTGCATGATGACCGGCACGATCTTCTGCAACATCTGCTCCACCTCTGAAGAGCTGATGGGCAGAATCGAGGGCTGGACCACTCCCGTCAATGTGCTGTTCTTTGTGATTTCCGGCGCGGAGCTGGATCTGAACGTGCTGGCTCAGCCTGTGACCCTGCTTGTCGGTGTGCTGTTCATCATCGCCCGGAGCGCAGGCAAGTACTACGGCGCGGCTTTCAGCTGCAAGATCACCGGCCACCTGGGCATTACCCTGCTTCCCCAGGCAGGCGTGGCTCTGGGCATGGCCATTACTGCGGCCAGCCTGCCCGACGGTGCCCTGGCTCGGAATGTGGTGCTCTTCAGCGTGCTGGTGTATGAGCTGGTTGGCCCTGCGCTGACCAAGCGTTCTCTGCTGGCTGTGGGCGAAATCAACCCCGAGGGACGCACCAATGCCCGCCAGGAAAACAAGGACTGAGAAATTCCGGAAATATGCAAAGCCGCCTGTGTCTTCCGACGCAGGCGGCTTTTGATACATTTCTTAGGGTCTATCTGATACTGAACTCCAATCAAAATCTTTAAAAAGATTTTGATTGGAGTTCAGTATGAGGCGCTTTCGGATTACGATGTGTGTTTTGCGTGATTATTCCGCACCATTCAGAACGGCGGCTTCGGCCTCGGCCTGGATATCCGGGAAGGAGGAGAGTATAGGCTCCTCGGATTTGCCCAGAATCTTCCGGGCAACGTAGTTCTTCGTGATCTGGTAGACCACTGGGGAGAGCACCGTTACGCCGATCAGGTTGGGGATCATCATCATACCGTTGAGGGTATCGGCAATGTCCCAGGCCAGATTTTCGCCCATCACAGCCCCGCCGAAGGTGGCCAGAACGAAGACGATCCGATAGACCTTGGTAGCCTTAGCACCGAACAGGTACTCGCAGGCCTTGGAACCGTAGTGGCTCCATCCCAGGACGGTGGAATAGGCGAAGAGCACGATCGCAATGGCCACGAAGGCCCCGCCCAACCAGCCGAAATTCATGGTAAACACGGTGCTCACCAGGTTTGCCTTGGTCAGCTCCACGCCCGCGTATTCTGTGACGGCTATGCCGGTGTCCAGGTCGACGAGGCCTGAGGACAGAACCGTGAAGGCGGTGAGGGTGCACACCACCATGGTATCGGCAAAAACCTCAAAAATGCCCCACATGCCCTGTCTGACAGGCTCCCGGACGTTGGAGTTAGAGTGCACCATCACCGAGGAGCCCAGGCCTGCCTCGTTGGAAAACACACCCCGCTTCATGCCCTGCTCAATGGCCAGCTTGATGCCGTAGCCTACAATGCCGCCGCCTGCGGCCTTTAACGCAAAGGCCCCTTCGAAGATAGCCGTGAATACTGCGGGAATCATGGCAAAGTTCTTCACCAGAATGGCGATCGTGCCCACCATGTAGATAAGAACCATGAAGGGAACGATTTTCTCCGTGACAGTGGCGATGCGTTTCAGCCCGCCCACGATGACCAGGCCGCACAAAATCAGGATGACAATGCCTGTGGCCCAGGTGGGCACGCCGAAAACGGAATACACATTGCCGGAAATGGAATTGACCTGGGTCATGTTGCCGATGCCGAAGGAGGCCAGGAAGCAGAACACGGAGAAAGCCGCGGCCAGCACCTTGCCGACAGTCTTGCAGCCCTTCTTCGCCCCCAGGCCGTCCCGGAGGTAGTACATGGCGCCGCCGCTCCACTCGCCCAGCTCATTTTTCCGGCGGTAGAAGATGCCCAGCACATTTTCCGAGTAGTTCGTCATCATGCCAAAGAAGGCAATGAGCCACATCCAGAACACGGCCCCGGGACCGCCAACCAGGATAGCCCCGGCCACGCCCACGATATTGCCCGTGCCCACAGTGGCGGCCAGGGCAGTGCACAGACTCTGGAACTGGGAAATGGAGCGATCGGCCGTGTGGGAGGTGACCTCGCTGTCGTGGAAGATGGCACCGATGGTGTGCTTCATCCAGTGACCCAGATGGCTGATCTGGAAAAATCTCGTGATGCAGCTGGTGAGCACGCCCACAAAGGCCAGCAGAATCAGGGCCGGCCAGCCCCAGACAATACCGTTGAGGGTATTATTTACCTGCGTGATCCATTCTACCATAAGAAAACCTTCTTTCTACGAAAAAGACGCCGTATACCGAAGTATACGACGTCTTTGCCGTTAGGATGGGGAGATTATACCCGGGATCGCCGATGCTGTCAAGTAGGGGAAACAATTTTCGGCGAAAGGCCGGAAAACAGGGAGATTCCCAGAAGCGTTTTTGTACAGAAGACGGATGTTTTTATTACAAGAACATTCCTACGGGTTACTTCTGCGCGGAAGCCGGAACAGGCGTCCGGGCTTCCTTGGCCTCCACCTTCTTCCAGGGGCCTTTCTCGTAGAAGTATATGGACATAACCGCGGAAATGCTCCAGCCGATGGGCCAGGCACACCAGATGCCCAGAGGGCCGAAGGGAATGGACAGCACCTTGGCCAGCACTACCCGGAGAATCAGATCGGTGAAGGTAGCGATCATAAAGGGCTTCATCTGCCCCGCGCCCCGGAGAATGCCGTCGGAAACCAGCTTGGCGGAGACGACAAAGTAGAACGGCGACAGAATCCGAAGGAACTGAATGCCCACCTGCATGGCGGTGCCTGTGGGATTGTCCAGGAAGAGGTACAGCAGGTACTGACCTGCCAGGAAGTAAAGCACCGTCAGCGGCACGCACAGCATCCATACCAGCTTCAGCCCGGCCCGGAAGCCCTGGCAGACCCGCAGAGGCTTGTCCGCCCCCACATTCTGAGCGGTGTAGTTGGAAATGCCGTTGCCCAGGGTGGTGAAGGAGGTGATGACCAGATTGTTGAGCTTCACGGAAGCGGAGTAGCCCGCAATGACGCTGGCGCCGAAGGTGTTGATAACACTCTGAATGATGATATTGCCCACGGAGATGAAGCTCTGCTGCAAAATGCTGGGAATGGCCACGATGGCAATTTTTTTCAGCAGGGGCATGGAGAAAAGCTTGGGCTTTTCCGCAGTTTCAATGGTGCGGAACCGGCGGAATACCACGATCACCGCCAGCACACAGCTGACGCCCTGGCACAGGAAGGTGGCCCATGCCACACCGGCTACACCCATCTTGAAACCGGCCACGAACAGGATATCCACGCCGATGTTGGACAGGGACGAGACTGCCAGAAAATAGAAGGGCGTTTTGCTGTCGCCCAGAGCGGAGAAGATGCCGGTGGCGATGTTGTAGAAGAACATGAAGGGCAGGCCCAGAACGTAGATATCCAGA
>ERZ827452.2124-NODE-2124-length-15857-cov-7.379889_pt1 | contig 15857 bp, 12 predicted proteins | sample MGYA00519866_ERZ827452 | MGnify/ENA primary metagenome ERZ827452 (study PRJEB31778, sample SAMEA3449307) | human gut metagenome | biome: human gut; feature: human-associated habitat; material: faeces | place: United Kingdom | collected 2010/2012 ... | reverse complement strand
GGACAGGAATGAGCGAGATCGCAGCCTGCACTTTGATTCAGGAAGAGCCTGACCGCAAGACGGAGCGGTACACTCCATTATAGAAAGGGGGGATCTGTTTGGGCGAAGAAACTTTGAATCCCCGTGATGCGTACCGTGTGATGCTCCGGGATTACCCGGATGTGCTGAACATCGACCAGATGTGCGAGATATTGAGCGTCAGCACAAAAACCGGGTATGCGCTTTTGAAAAAGGGGAGCATCCAGCATTTGAAGGTCGGACGCTCCTACCGCATCCCCAAGGCACATCTTTTGACTTATCTTATCGGATTCGCACCCGGTCACACCATCCGGGCGTGACATCCTTGCATTCTCTCCTGCCGTTGGGTACACTGATGGTGTCAGCGGCAGAAGTTACATATTCAGGTGGATGCAAAGACAGGAGGAAACATTATGGTAGCAGGGCATCTGCAAGAAAAAAACGACTTCTACTACATCGTTCTGAGTTACAAGGACGCAGACGGAAAGCGAAAGACCAAGTGGGAAGCCACCGGTCTGTCCGTCAAGAGGAACAAGAAGAAAGCCGAAGCTCTTTTGCTGGAACGTCGGAGGAACTTCATGGTTCCCACCGCACCTGCGGAGATCCGCTTGGACGATGACATTCTCTTTTCGGACTTCATGCTGAAATGGCTGGAAGTCACGAAAAGCTCTGTCCAAATCACGACCTATGCCAGCTATCAAGGAATGGTGGAGCGCATCATCGCTCCCTATTTCCGCAAGCGCGGCATCAAGCTGGTAGACCTGAAAGCCACCGATTTGCAGGATTTCTATACCAAACAGCTTGAACGGGTCAAGGCAAATTCGGTGATCCATTACCATGCAAACATCCACAAGGCATTGAAGTATGCGGTCAAGATCGACCTGATCCCCACCAATCCGGCAGATAAGGTCGAGCGTCCGAAGAAGAATGCGTTCAAGGGCAGCTATTACAGTGCCGAAGAGATCCATGCTTTGACGGAGGTCGCAGAGGGCACCAAGCTGGAGATCCCGGTTCTGCTGGCATCCTTCTACGGCCTGCGCCGCAGCGAGGTGCTGGGGCTGAAGTGGGATGCGATCGACTTTGAGGAAAACACTCTGGAGATCAAGCACATCGTTACGCAGGCATCCATCGACGGCAAAAAGGTTCTGGTACAGGCAGATCGTGCAAAAACGAAGTCCAGCCTGCGGACGCTGCCTCTTGTGCCGCCCATCCGTGACCGCCTGCTGATGCTGAAAGGTCAGCAGGAAACCTACCGCCGCCTGTGCGGTAAAAGCTACAACCGGGATTATCTGGGCTATCTGTGTGTGGACGAGATCGGGAACATCATCCGCCCCAACTACGTTTCCGAGCAGTTCCCGAAGCTGTTGGAGAAAAACGGTCTGCGTCCTATCCGCTTTCATGACCTGCGTCATAGCTGCGCCAGCCTTCTTCTGGCAAACGGCGTTCCCATGAAGCAGATTCAGGAATGGCTGGGTCACAGCGACTTCTCCACCACCGCCAATATTTACGCCCACCTCGATTACGCTTCCAAGCTCTCGTCTGCACAGGCGATGCTGGAGGGGCTGGGCTATGGCAATGCGTCAGCATGATGCCATACGCCCACAAGACAGGGTGGACGGGCGATGTTCCGGCAAAAAAGAATGGACAGACGAATAAAATTCATCTGTCCATTCGATTTGGCGGAGCATCAGGGAGTCGAACCCTGGCACCGGTCTCCCGGCCTATCGCATTTCGAGTGCGACCTCTTACGACCACTTGAGTAATGCTCCAGATATTAAATTTTAGAATGCGCCGTGCATTCTGGGAAAACTTTGGAGAGAATTGCAGGAGAGAACGCCAGAAAATCGTTCCCTCACGAAGTCGGAAAACCCGCATGAAACCTAGCAAAACCGGAAAACCACTTCCAAAAAGCCAGTTAGATTTCGAGTCGTTCTCGTTACGACCGCTTCGATACATCTCCATATTCATAGCTATATAATTATAGCAAAAAGCCACCATTCCGTCAACACTTTCTGCCGGAGGGACCCACAGCGCCAAAGAGGCCTTCTGGTCAGGGATGAGCGGAAGCCGCTGCCGCCCTCTGCGGGGACGGACACCCTCTTTTTCGTCTCTGCTCCGGGGAGCCTTTTCCATGCTGTACTGTCATTTCCAAGGGCAAGATTGTAAAATTGTGGAATCATCGTCTGGATTTTCACAAAATATTACTATTTTGCCAAAAGATTGTACAAACTCTGCCCCCCTCTGATGTGCTATACTAAAATCAACAACCGGCCTGTTTCCGGCATTTCTTCTGCCATACAGGCCGCCGAAACAAAGAAGAAAACCAGAAGGAGCAGTATCGATGAGAGAGATCATTTCCTTGAACGAAAACTGGACCCTGTCCTTCCCCAAGGGCGAGCGTCCCACCGAGCAGGTCACCCTGCCCCACACCTGGAACGCTGTGGACGGCATGGACGGCAACGGCAGCTATCTGCGCACCACCGGTGTCTACACCCGCACCTTTACCCAGCCCAAGCAGCCTCTGGCTGGCGGCCGCACCTACGTTGAGGTGCTGGCAGCTGCTCTGGCCGCAACCGTGAAGGTCAACGGCCAGGTGGCAACCACCCACGAGGGCGGCTTCTCCATCTTCCGTGCCGATGTCACCGACCTGTGCCACGAGGGCGACAACGAGCTGACCATCGAGGTCTCCAACGAGGACACCCCCTCCATGTACCCCGCTTCCGCCGACTTCACCTTCTACGGCGGCCTGTACCGCGGCGTGAACCTGATCAGTGTGCCCGGCACCCACTTTGACCTGGACTACTTCGGCGGCCCCGGCATCAAGGTCACCCCCAAGCCCACCGAGGACGGCGGTGCCACCTTTGAGATCGAGAGCTGGGTCACCAACGGCGAAGAGGCCTACACTGTGATGTACAGCATCGAGGACTGCTACGGCAACGAAGTTGCTTCCGGCGTGCGCCCCTGCGACAGCACCAAGGTCACCCTGTACGTTCCCGATGCCCAGCTGTGGAGCATGGACGAGCCCAACCTGTACACCGTGACCGCCCGCCTGCAGAAGAACAACGAGACCTTTGATGAGATCTACGCCAACGTGGGTGTCCGCAGCTATACTGTGACCCCGAACGACGGCTTCTCCATCAACGGCGTGCCCACCCCGCTGCGCGGCGTGGCTCGCCATCAGGATCGTCTGTACAAGGGCAACGCCCTGACCGCTGAGGATCACTACGAGGATGCCATGCTCATCAAGGAGCTGGGTGCCAACACCATCCGTCTGGCCCACTATCAGCACAGCCAGGACTTCTACGACGCATGTGACGAGCTGGGCTTCGCCGTCTGGGCTGAGATCCCCTTCATCAGCGTCTTTAAGAAGGACCCCTCCGCTCACCAGAACTGCCGTCACCAGATGACCGAGCTGATCATCCAGAACTACAACCACCCCTCCATCATGTTCTGGGGCCTGTCCAACGAGATCTTGATCGGCGGCATCTGCCAGGAGCTGGTGGACAACCACCACGACCTGCAGAAGCTGGTGCGTGAGCTGGATCCCACCCGTCTCACCACCATTGCCCACGTCTCCAACACCCCTGTTGACGGCCCCATGCATCACATTACCGATGTAGAGAGCTACAACCACTACTTCGGCTGGTACGGCGGCAAGATGGAGCAGAATGGCCCCTGGCTGGACAAGTTCCACGCCGAGCACCCCGACATCTGCATCGGCATCTCCGAGTACGGCACCGAGGGTATCATCAACTGGCACAGCAACGATCCCCAGTGCAAGGACTACACCGAGGAGTATCAGGCACTGTACCACGAGCATCTGGCTCAGGTGTTCGAGGATCGTCCCTGGGTGTGGGCTACCCACTGCTGGAACATGTTCGACTTTGGCTGTGCTGCCCGCAACGAGGGCGGCGTTGCAGGCCGCAACAACAAGGGCCTGATGACCATTGACCGCAAGACCAAGAAGGACAGCTACTTTGTCTACCAGGCATACTGGTCCAAGCTGCCCATGGTCCACATCGCCGGCCGCCGCCATGCACAGCGCGCAGGCGAGACCACCGAGATCAAGGTCTACTCCAACCAGGACACCGTTGTGCTGTACGTCAACGGTAAGGAAGTCGGCCAGCAGACCGCACACCGCGTGTTCAAGTTCAACGTTGCTCTGGAAGAGGGCTTCAACACCATCCTGGCCGTTGCCGGTGACGTGAAGGATTCCATCACGCTGGAAAAGGTCGAGAAGGAGCCTGATTGCTACACTCTGCCTGAGTTCAACGAGCGTCAGGAGGGCGTTGCCAACTGGTTCAAGCAGGTCGGCAGCCTGGATCTGAAGGCTCCGATGGAGTTCCCCGAGGGCTATTACAGCATCAAGGACAGCATGGAAGATCTCTCCAAGAACGAAGAGGCTCTGGCTCTCGCTACCAGGGCTGTCAAGCTGGCCACCAACTTTGACGTCAAGCCCGGCGTTGGCATGTGGGATATGATGAAGCGCATGACCCCTGAGGCTATGGCTAAGATGATCAACATGCCCGACGGCTTTATCGAGAGCCTGAACGCACAGCTGATCAAGATCAAGAAGTAAGTACTTCCTGCATCTGATAAAAAACAAACGAACCGCCCCGGCACTGCACAAAGCAGCCCTGCCGGGGCGGTTTTTGTTTCCCCATCTCTCCACACACTCTGGCAAACCAAAAGGGCCCTGCGGCATTTGCAGGGCCCTTTCGGTTATGGGAGATCATAAAATAGCAAAGCATCTTTACTATGCTGCCCCAGCCTGCGGCTCAGCGCTTTTTGCTGCGCTTCTTCTTGCGCGGGGCAGAACGGGCAGGGTTCTGGGTGGGAACAGAATCATTGGAGCGCTTCTGCTCCATCCGATATCTGACGTAATTGGGAATCACGACCGCGATCACGATCAGCAGGATCCAGACCAGGATGCTGGGCTGCTCGTGGTTGGTGTTGAACAGAAACTGCATGACATTATCCATGGGGTGTTTTCCTTTCCGGCCCAGCAGGCCGCCAGAGGGCTTTTTACAGCCAGATGTTGCCGTTCTCGTCCGGTTTCATGGGCACGGCAATGATGAAGTCCACGATGGTCATAGCGGCGGAGAAACCACTCCAGAAGGTTGCCAGATACAGCAGGCCCAGCACCGGGCGCTTGGCATAGAACTGGTGCGCACCAAACGCACCCAGAATGCACAGGCGCATATACTTCTTACGGCTGACACAGTGCTTTTCACGGTGTTCTCTCCAGTATAACAGGTGGTCGATGGTGTTCCAGATGAACCCATGGTCCGGGTCCTTTACCCACTGTGTCTTTTCTTCCATGTACGATGTACCTCTTGTTTGAATTTTGTTCCAAAAGCAGAAAACCGCCCGCCGCAAGGGCGAGCGGTTTTTCTATTTGATTTTACAGGTTTCCGCAGAAAATTGCAAGTACCAATTAGGCGTTCTCAGCCATGGTCTTCATCTTAATCTGAGCGACCTCATCCTGGATCTCTTCCATCTTCTCCTTGGTCAGGGGATAGAACTTCATAGCGATCAGGTTGCAGACCAGGCCGATCATGATCATGCCGTATGCGCAGAAGACAACGCCGCCGCGCAGGCCCGGGGTAACGGGGTCACCCATAACGGGGTTGTGGTCGGTGTAGCCGCACATGCTGAACATGACACCGGCGACCATGGGTGCGAAAGAGGAGACCAGCTTATCCACGAAGCTGAACAGGGTGCCCATCAGGCCGGGGACGTACTTGCCGGTACGGTAGACTTCGTAGTCAGCGCAGTCAGCGGTCATGGGGATGACGATGTTGCCGGAAATGCCCTGGAAACCAGCGGCGATGATGGTCAGAACGAGGTACAGGATCAGGAAGTAGCCCCAGTTCAGAGCACCGGTAGCGGGGTTAGAGGTCATGGTGGTGGGATCGCCAAACATCCACAGGGCTGCCAGAGCGCCGTTGATGACCAGACCACCCACAGAGCCGATCAACATAGCCTTGCGCTGGCCCAGCTTGGTGGCAAAGAAGCTGATGAACAGGAAGCACACAATGGTGCTGGGGATGGTGACCAGACCGGTAACATTACTCTGCAGCAGGTTGGAACCGGCGATGCAGGCGAACATGGCGACCATGACGGCGCTGGACTTTGCAGAGGAGCCCAGTTTATCGGTAGATGCGGACAGGACCAGCATCTGGATGGCGCGGTTGTTCTTCAGGGTATCCCAGTAATCCTTCAGGCCGACCTTGACAGGTTTGCCGGTGCCGAAGAACTCAGGACGATCCTTGGGGGTAATGGAGATCACAGCGATGGTGGTGAAGCAGGCGGACATGATAGCGGTCATCAGCCACAGGGTGTGCATGAACTGGGTGGAAGCGTAGCCGCCCACATCGGTGTAGCCATCAGCAATACGAGGGATGATGATGCCCAGAATGGCGAACAGCAGGGTGTTGAACACGCCGTCGAAGGAAGCGAACATGGGGCGCTGCTTGGGGTCATTGGTCATGCAGCTCTGTGCAGACTTGGTAACAACACACTGGCAGGTGTAGCCCAGGTAGTAGACCATCAGAACGACCACATAGAAGGGGAAGCGCACGCCCTGAGGCAGCTTGTGGGTGACATGGAAAGCGATGTAGCTGGTGACGCACAGGATGATCTGACCGATCACGATGAACGGGCGGTTCTTGCCGAACTTGCCGTTGGTCTTATCGACCATGAAGCCGACGAACGGGTCAGTGACACCGTCCCAGATACGCATCATCATGGTCAGGGAAGAAGCGACCATCATGCCAACGCCGACCCAGCCCATCAGGTAGTAGGTAGCGTAGTTCATCATCATCAGATAAACGTTGGTTGCGGTGTTGTTCAGCGCGTAGCCTGCGATACGCCACAGGGGAACGCGGTGGATGCCGTTGTGCTCATAGTCCTTATCATAGAACTTATCCGGCAGACTTCTGGTTTTTGCCATTTCATTCTCTCCTTTGTTCACACAGGAACATTCTCCGTTTTCTCCATGGGGCTTACAGCTGCCACTGCGTACCAGCCCGTCCGGAACTTTATGTCTATATTATGAACGTTTTTTGATATATCTGTTAGTAATATTTTAAGGTAAAACAGGTCAATTTTACGATTATGGGAAAAGTTTCACTAATGTGAAAAATTCTATTGTGCTTATTGCACAATCAATTGATATACTAGTATAGCACAACGCCAGTTAGCTGCCACTATGTTCTGCGCCGGAGAACGGGCCTGCAAACGCCAGAAAGGGCCCACGGCAAATGCCGCAGGCCCTTTCTGGCGCTAGGAGGTAAATGAATGAATAGAGGAAGATGTCAGATCAGGATGTCGCCGTTCTCATCGGCCTGCATGGGCAGTGCAATGAGAAGGTCGGTCACGCAGAGGAAGAAGGGCACCATGCTCCAGAAGAACAGGGTGTAGAAGGCCGCCAGCGCATACCGCTTTTCATAGTAGCGGTGGCCGCCGCACCAGCCCAGAAACAGGCAGAGCAGAAGGTACTTCTTTTTGTTCACCTTGTGCCTTACGCGGTTCTTTTTCCAATCGTGATACTTACCAATGAGGCCCGGGCTCTTCTCCTTTTCAAGATCGATGCCGGCTTCCAGCTTGGCATCCTGCAGCGCCAGCTCCGCCTTGATAAAGTCATCCCGTGTGAACTCTTCGCCGGTCTCCAGCTTGTGGAACACATCGTCCGTTACCTGCTGGCGGCTGCCGGTGCCGTAATAGCCGGTGCTCCAATCGTCCTTTTCCTCGTCGTAGTGCTCCACATCGCCCAGCAGTTCGCCGGTGGTGGGGGCCTTTTCCGGGGCCTCAGCGGAGGGGGCCGGGGTGATCTCAGGGGTCTGGTTCAGCTTGTTTTCTTCTGCCATAGTGGTATTCCTTCCGGGTCTCAGGGTATCAGAAAGTCCTGCGGCAGAGGATGGCCCGCCGCAGGACATTTCCGGTTACGATGCAGGACAGCGGCGCTGTCCCGGATTCAAAATTTCCGCAGGGAGATGGTTGGCATTAAGCCTGCTTTGCAGCAGCCTCAGCCTTGATGCGGCCGATCTCAGCCTGGATCTCTTCCATCTTCTCCTTGGTCAGGGGATAGAAGTGCATGGCAACAACGTTGCACAGCCAGCCAACGATGGGCAGCAGGACGAAGCAGCCGATGGTTGCCCAGAAGATGCCGTCAGAGTACGGAGTCAGGGTGTCGGGCAGAGCGTCCTTGAAGCCGGCTATGGAATAGAACAGGGCCACCAGAGTGGCTGCCAGAGAAGAGACCAGCTTATCCACAAAGCTGAACAGGGTGCCCATCAGGCCGGGGACGTACTTGCCGGTACGGTAGACTTCGTAGTCGGCGCAGTCAGCGGTCATGGTGATAACGATGGAGGAGGACAGAGCCTGCACACCGCGCCATGCGATGATCAGCAGGATGAAGATCAGGCCCACTGCGCTCCAGCCGGTGAACAGGGTGCCCCAGGTGTCAGGACGGATGATACGGAATGCGGGGAGCGCAAACTTGGAAGCATCGCCCTTGGGGTTCACAAAGACCAGGAACAGGGTGATGATGATAGAACCGATGATGCCGCCATAGGTGCCGGTCATCATGGAAGCCTTCTGGCCCATCTGACGTGCGATCTTGTTCATCAGCAGGATGGAGATCAGAGCGATGGGGATAGAGGTGATCTGAGAGTAGCTGGAGAATGCGGCATAGTTGCCGAAGATGATGCCGAACAGGCAGATCATAACGGTGGAGTTGCTCATGGTGGACATGAACAGCTTATCAGTAGACGCGGAGACCACCAGCATCTGGATGGCGCGGTTGTGAGCCAGGGTGTCAACGTAATCCTTCACGCCGACCTTCTGGGCGGTGCCCAGACCGAAGTACTTGGAGTTATCCTTACGCCACAGAGCAATGATGGCGCAGACTGCAAAGACAGCAGACAGGCCGCCGAACATCAGCTGCATGGTGGTGAACAGGCCGGGGTTGTAGAAAGCGGACAGGCTGCCGCCGGACTTCTCCACGATGCCTGCCAGAGAGGGGTTCTGTGCCACCAGAGAAGCGATCTCGGCAGCGTTGGCCTCGGCAGTCAGGGTGAACTTGGGGACCAGGCTGTCGGTAACGACGACAGGGAAGAGAATGTTCATCAGGATGATGTTGTACACGGTATCGCACATTGCGAAGATGGGGCGCTGCTTGGGATCGTTGGTCAGGCAGGTCTGAGCAGACTTGGTGACAACGCACTGGCAGGTGTAGCCCAGGATGTAGACCATGTAGATGATGATGAACGCAACAAAGCGGACACCAGTGCCCATCTTGGGAATGAAGTTGAACATCACGAAGGTGGTAGCGAACATGATGATCTGACCGATGACAATGAACGGACGGTTTTTGCCGAACTTGCCGTTGGTCTTATCGACCATCATACCAACGAACGGGTCGGTGACACCGTCCCAGACACGCATGATGGTAACAATGGAACCGGCCAGCACGGATGCCAGACCGACGATACCGATCAGGAAGTAGCTGATGTAACCGACCACCAGCATGTAGGTGTTGGTGGAGGTGTTGTTCAGAGCGTACATCATGATCTCCCACATTTTCGCTCTGTGGATGCCGTTTTCTTCAAGCGGCTGTTTGACCTTTGCCATAGAGAAGCTCTCCTTTCAATTCTGCGGCCGGTGTGCTGCCACTCACTCCGGCCTTTCATTCGGTCCCCCGTGGGCTGCGGCTGCCACATCGCGAACCGGGGGATTTTTATGTATACATTATGAACTATCCATCAAATTTCTGTTAGTAAAATTTTGAGGTAAAACAGGACAATTTTACTCTCCTTGGGCGAAATCAACAGTTTTAAAAAACAGCGTTCGTCATTTTGCACATGATTGCAAGATACTAGTACAGCACATTCCACAAAACAGACTTGTATTCCAACCGCGCGCAAAAAAAGAATACAAGGAAAGTGCGGAAATATCCAAAAAATTTTCTAGTTGTTCCACGCGGCGGCCTATTATAATAGGTATAGCATCTGCGGCTCTGTGGCATGGGCCGCTGCGTTCAAAAGAAAAGGAGAAAACACTATGGCAGTGAAAGCATCCGAGCGCGTAAAGCGCTACCAGAACCCCAACGGCCCTACCATCAGCACCGTGGAGCGCAAGGTCATCGAGCAGGACGGCCTGTATTTCAAGGACATCGACGGCACCGGCACCGTCAGCGCAGTCAACGACTGGCGCTTGACCCCGGCTGAGCGCGCCGAGGCCTATGTCAAGGTTCTGACCACCAGCGAGAAGATCGGCCAGATCTTCACCTCCGACTGGCGCATGGGCCCCAAGTATCCTTCCCCCCGTCTGGCAGCCAACGGCCACAAGCCCGTGGCGGACGAAAGCGGTCTGCTGGACGAGGCACCCGTGAACGTCTCCGACAGCATCTTCGGCTCCCAGTCCCTGCCCAGCACCTCTGACATGGTCAAGAAGAGCTTCAACCGCCACGTCATCCTGCGCGAGAGCCCCACGCCCGAGGATCTGGCAGATTACCTGAACCAGCTGCAGTACCTGACCGAGACCTGTGATCACTTTGTTCCCATGCAGGTCATGTCCAACAGCCGCAACGAGAACGGCGAGGTCGTGTTCGGCATGAACGATGCCACCGGCGTGTTTGCCACCTATCCCGGCACCCTAGGCATTGCTGCTGCCGTCAAGGGCACTGCACGCATCGACATCATCGACAAGTTCGCCGACACCATCCGCCGCGAGTGGAATGCCTGCGGCCTGAAGAAGGGCTACATGTACATGGCCGACTGCGTCACCGACCCCCGTTGGCAGCGCACCTTCGGCACCTTTGGCGAGGACCCCGCACTGATCGAGGAGATCTTCGACCACCTGATCCCCGGCATCCAGGGCGGCAGCAACGGCGTTACCCCCGAGGGTGTTTCCATGACCGTGAAGCACTTCCCCGGCGGCGGTGCCCGTGAGAACGGCTTTGACCCCCACTATGCAGCAGGCCAGTGGAACATCTACGCCACCCCCGGCTCCCTGCAGAAGTACCACATCCCGGCATTCCGCGCAGCCATCCGCCACAATGCCGAGTCCATCATGCCCTACTACTCCAAGCCCAGCGCCGAGAAGAGCGCTCCGCAGGAGGACTTCAACGGCAACCCCATCGAACTCCAGCCCTACGGCTTTGCCTACAACAAGGTGTTCATCGACGGCCTGCTGCGCGGCCAGATGGGCTTCAAGGGTTACATCAACTCCGACACCGGCATTGTCCACAACATGTGCTGGGGCGTTGACATGCTGGACGAGCCCGAGCGCATCGGCTATGCTGTCACCCAGAGCGGCGTGGACCTGATCTCCGGCCTGCTGGACAACGAGCTGGGCGAGGAGAGCTACGCCCGCGGCACCAACGACTACTACGACACCCACGCAGTGCCCGCCGGCTTCAAGAAGGAAGATCTGGTGCTGACCGATGCCAGCCTGAACCGCGCTGTCAGCCGCACCCTGACCGAGCTGTTCCGTCAGGGCATGTTCGAGGACACCTACGCCGACCCCAGGAAGGCCGCCGAGGTCGTTGCCACCAAGGCCGACTGGGAGGAAGCTTCCCGCGTGCACCGCGAGTCCGTTGTCCTGCTGAAGAACGACGGCACCCTGCCCCTGAAGGACGGCACCAAGGTCTACGCTGAGGCCTTTGGCAAGAGCGCCGAGGCCGGTGAGGCCGCCACCAAGGCCCTGCGGGAGATGCTGGGCAATGTCACTCTGGTGGACACCCCCGATGAGGCCCAGGTGGCCCTGCTGATGGTCAGCCCCCAGTCCGGTGCATACTTCAACGCCACCCCGGGCTACCTGGAGCTGGACATCTGCGAGGACAAGACTGTCTGCAACGTGGACGAGAGCGGCAAGCCCACCACCGAGACCCACAAGGAGACCACTCTGGTGGGCGCAAACCGTCTGGCCGGTATCGCTGCTGCGGTCCACGCCCACGGCGGCAAGGTCGTTTCCAACATCAACTGCCCGCTGGCCTGGGAGGTCGGCAATGTGGAGAAGGTCTCCGACGCTCTGACCGTCGGCTTTGACACCTACCCCTCCGCAACGCTGGATGTGATGTTCGGCCGCTTTGCTCCCGTTGGCAAACTGCCCCTGACCCTGCCCAAGGGCGACGAGGTGCTGGCTGTGAACGCGGACGGTGTCTGCATCAGCCCCAACGACGTGCCCGGCTTTGCAAAGGATGCCTACATGCCCGACAGCATGAAGGACGAGAACGGCAAGGCTTACGCCTACCGTGATGCCGCAGGCAACTACTACGAGATGAACTTCGGCCTGACGTTCTGAGGGCAGCCCTCTCCGTCTCGCTCAAACCAAAGGAGACACTTTCCATGGCACAAACGCAGAAAAAACAGCAGGATATGGGCACGGGTGACGTGAAAAAGCTCCTGCTCCAGCTGATGATCCCCGCCGTTGTGGCGCAGGTGGTCAACCTGCTGTACAACATCGTGGACCGCATCTACATCGGCCACATCTCGGGGATCGGCGCGGCGGCTCTGACCGGCGTGGGCCTGTTTACTCCCATCCTGATGCTCCTGAACGCCTTTGCCATGCTCATTGGCTCCGGCGGCGCGCCCCGCACCGCCATCGCCATGGGCCAGGGTGACAAGAAGCAGGCAGAAAAGATCGTCAGCAACAGCTTTACCATGCTGCTGCTCTTCTCGGTCGTCCTGACCATCGTCTTTTACGCCGCCGCACCCACCCTGCTGCGGCTGTTTGGTGCCAGTGACACCACCCTGCCCTACGCTCTGGCTTACAGCCGCATCTACATTCTGGGCACCATCTGCGTGCTGATCGTGCTTGGCATGAACACCTTCATCACTGCGCAGGGCTTTGCCAAGATCAGTATGCTGACCACCGTTATCGGCGCGGTCATCAACATCGTGCTGGACCCCATCCTCATCTTTGGACTGGGCATGGGCGTAAAGGGTGCTGCCATTGCCACCGTGCTGAGCCAGGCAGTGGGTGCCATCTGGGTCATCCGCTTCCTCACCGGCCCCAAGACCATCCTTAAGATCCGCAAAGAGGACATGAAGCTGGAAGGAAAGATCATCATGCCCGTGCTGGCACTGGGCATTTCCACCTTCGTCATGCTCTCCACCGAGAGCCTGCTGTCCATCAGCTTCAGCTCCAGCCTGGCCCGCTACGGCGGTGACGTGGCTGTGGGTGCCATGACCGTGATCACCAGCGCCTCCCAGCTGTGCACCATGCCCATCTCGGGCATCTGCCAGGGCGGCCAGCCGGTGATGAGCTTCAACTTCGGCGCAGGCAAGAAAGACCGCGTCAAGCAGGCATTCCGCTTCCAGCTGACCCTCTGCCTGAGCTACACCATCATCTTCTGGCTGCTGATGATGCTGGTTCCCGGTGCAGTGGCTGGCATCTTCACCTCGGATGCCTCCCTGATCGATTACACCACCTGGGCCATGCGCATCTACATGGCGGGCATCTTCTCCACCGGTGTCCAGATCGCCTGCCAGCAGAGCTTTATGGCGCTGGGTCAGGCCAAGGTCAGCCTGCTGCTGGCCTGCCTGCGCAAGCTCATCCTGCTCATCCCTCTCATCTTCATCCTGCCCCATGTGGTCGCGAACCCCGTGTTCGGCGTGTTCCTTGCCGAGCCCGTCAGCGACATCATCGCCGCTGCCGTGACCGCCACCACCTTCTTCCTCCAGTTCAACAAGATCCTGGACAAGGGCGCTGGCAGGGTCTGATGCCTTGTCCGCCTGAAAATAATCATCCGTATCACCACAACCATCTGATCAAAAAAGGAGTATCCTCGTGGAAAAGAATGTTCTGAACACCGACCTGTCCGGCAAGGTTGCCGTGGTCACCGGTGCCAGCGGCACCCTTTGTTCCATTTTCGCCAAGGCTCTGGCCCGGGCAGGAGCCAAAGTGGCTCTGCTGGGCCGCAACATGGAGAAGCTGAAGGAGCTGGCCAATGCGATCGAGGCAGAAGGCGGCGTGGCCAAGGGCTACACCTGCAACGTTATGAACAAGGCCAACTGCCTGCAGGTGGCAGAGGAGGTGATGGCGGATCTGGGTCCCTGCGACATTCTGGTGAACGGTGCCGGCGGCAACAACCCCCGGGCCAACACCGACAAGGAATTCTTTGAGATGGCAGATCTGGACGACGACACCGTAACCTTCTTCGATCTGGACGAGAGCGGCGTGGAGATGGTGTTCAACCTGAACTTCATCGGCACCCTGCTGCCCACGCAGGCCTTTGCCCGGCAGATGGTGGGCCGCCCCGGCTGCAACATCATGAACATCTCCAGCATGAACGCCTACCTGCCCCTGACCAAGATCCCGGCCTACTCCGGCTCCAAGGCTGCCGTCACCAACTTCACCCAGTGGCTGGCAGTGCACTTCAGCAAGGTGGGCATCCGGGTCAACGCCATTGCCCCGGGCTTCTTTGCCAGCGAGCAGAACGCACGGCTCCTCTACAACGAGGACGGCACCCCCACCGCCCGCACCGAAAAGATCCTGGCCGCCACCCCCATGGGCCGCTTTGGCGACAGCGAAAAGGATCTGGTGGGTGCCCTGCTGTTCCTGCTGAACAACGAGGCTGCCGGCTTTATCACCGGCATCTGCCTGCCCATTGACGGCGGCTTCTCCGCCTACTCTGGTGTCTGATGAGGGCCCCGGCCTGAGCCACAGACCCTGAGAGAAACAATAAGAGCCCTGGGGCTGCAATTTTCTGCAGCCCCAGGGCTCTTTCTCGTTTTTACAGACCGGCCAGCAGAATGGCCAGCACGGCTTTCTGCACATGGAGACGATTCTCGGCCTCGTCAAAGATCTCGCCGGCGTGCTCTTCAAAGACAGCGGTGGAGATCTCCTCGCCCCGGTGCGCAGGCAGGCAGTGGAGGAGCATGGCATCGGGCTTTGCCCCCTCCATCAGCCTGCTGGTCACCTGAAAGCCCGCGAAATCCCGCAGGCGGCGCTCACTTTCGGGGGTACCGGGGGCCGTGTTCCATGCGGCGGTCACCACCACATCGGCATCCTTCACGCCCTCGGCGGGGTCGGTGAGCAGGTGAAACTTTTCGCCATACTTGTGGGCGAACATCAGCACGTCAGCGGCAGGGCGGTAGCCCTCGGGGCAGACACAGGTCACACGCATCCCTGCCAGCAGGCCGCCTACGATGAGGCTGTTTGCCATGCTGCAGCCATCGCCAATAAAGCAGAGCTTCTGGCCCTCCAGCGTGCCCCGGCGCTCCCGGATGGTCATCAGGTCGGCCAGCACCTGGCAGGGATGGGCGTAGTCGGTCAGGCCGTTGATCACGGGCACACCGGCCAGCTCGGCAAACTCTTCCAGATCGCACTGGCGGTAAGTGCGCCAGACCACGCAGTCGTAGTAGCGGCCCAGCACCCGGGCGGTGTCCTTGAGGGGCTCGCCCCGGCCGGACTGCAGCTCGGTGGCGGCGTTCATGTAATTGCCCAGACCGCCCAGCTGGTAGACACCCACCTCAAAGCTGGTGCGGGTGCGGGTGGAATTTTTGGAGAACATCAGCGCCACGCTCCTGCCCTTGAGCAGCGCCGGGGTCGTCCCGGCCTTCTGCTCTGCCTTGAGCTCCTCCGCCACATCAAGGATGTGGTGGAGCTCAGCGGGGGAGAGGTCGCTCATTTTCAGCAGATGTTTCATGCCTGCTCCTTTGGAGCCTTCTGCTCCATCTCGGTCAGCACCTCGTTCAGGATGCCCAGAGCCTTTTCCACATCGTGGGCGGTCAGGGTCAGCGGGGGCAGCAGGCGCAGGCGGCTCTTGGCCGTGAGCACCAGCAGGCCCTTTTCGCGGCAGGCGGCCAGCACGTCAGCGGCCTTGATGC